>Ga0326512_10002827_pt1 | contig 12845 bp, 9 predicted proteins | sample 1_2617_0518_D_FD_203652 | JGI IMG/M metagenome (GOLD analysis project Ga0326512, IMG submission 203652) | Bovine rumen microbial communities from UC Davis, California, United States - 1_2617_0518 | ecosystem: Host-associated > Mammals > Digestive system > Stomach > Rumen | place: USA: California... | reverse complement strand
TCTCTAGAGCAACAAATCTGTCTTCCGTATCGTATTCATGAACAACTTGTCGAAGTCCGCGATATCTAGATATATGATTGAAATCTCGACAAACACCATACTGTATTCCATTGTAATCTAGAACTTTGTAAGGTACAAGAGTATTCTGTATATACATAACATCCTCCGATTATGTTCAATGATCATCCTATAAGCGGTTTAGTTCTCACAGAGTCAAAATTGAGAGCTATGTTAGAAACTTCTGTTATTGTAAGAGATAGCTTGCAAACTAGATACCAGCTATCAAGCCCAAGAGGCCCAGACCAATCAACATCCACATTAGTAAGTATACCAGATATCAAAGCAGATCCTCCAACATAAAGAGTAACAATAGAAGTCTGTACAGAAGATCCTTTGTATTTAGGATAACAATTAGCCTGACAGAATCTAATCAGTCTGTTTGCTCCCCCGTCCCTGTGATCACCTGTCCACATATCCCTATGAAAATTAAATGTATAAGTATTAGTTCTAGGTCCAGATCCTGTGTACAGCTGCCAAGGTTCATACTGATAAATCAAATCTGGCATAGTTGTATAATTAGCAGATACTCCATCAGATACTTCTTCTGGATAAACAGGAAAATCTTCGTGATCATGATGAAGATTATCATAATCAGAATGATTCAAACTAGAATAAAGCGTTACTTCACCCCAAGGAATCTTGAACCATCTAGGAAGTAAATCCCCTCCGTGTTCTGAAGCTCCATTATAACTAAACTGCGTATTAGTTATAACATTGTATTCATTGAATATAGAAGGATCTACGGTAAAATGGTGATCTTCAGAGGATATTTGATAAAGAGCTGTTTTGCATATAGATTCTGGAACTTTAACTCCGTTTCCTAAAACATTTGATCCATCTGGTATGTCAATTTCTGGAGGTATCTGCATAGTGTTAGGAAACATAGATCTATTTGACAAAAGTTTCCACCCAGCTTCTCCCATTGTAGCTGCGTATTCAAATAAATCATAATCACTGGACAGACCGCTCAATAGAGTATGCTTCCTTTGCCAGGTAACGTCAGGAACAGACAGTATTGTCGTTCCCTGAGATTCTATGAGCTCTCTTCCAATGTAAGGAGTCCTTTTCAGACCGTTCATATGAAGTACAGTATCTACATTGCGAGATCCTACTAGATCTGAAAGCTCTTTTAATGTTGTTTCTCTAGTAATTTCTATGAACTTCATATCACACTTCCATAGAGTTTAATCTAAGATACTTAATAACATGCGGCTCGCCAAACATTGTAGGAGGACGATGATACAAGTTAGCAGAATAGCGAGATAGCCAATAACAGGAATCTTCGTAACAAGATTTTGCTGCAAGTAAATTATAGTCATCCATCGTGTTGTCAACTCCCATTAAACAAAGTAGGTAGTGCTTATCTAACTGCGAAGATGCAGGTCCTATTACATATCCCAGCATATACGAATACACCCAATCGGGAAGCTTAGGTTGATCTTCCAATGATTCTAAAAACTCAGTTATATGAAAACAGATTTCATCAACAAGTTTCCTGTACTGATCATTCAATGATTTATCAACAAGCGGGTAGTTATCTCTGAAAAAGCAAGGTTCTGTCCCTTCAAGGAATCGCTCCCATCTTTGATCATCTGTAAGTACTACTCCATCCTCTATTTCATCTAATGTACGATAGTCGTAATCGTAGTAAGATAAGAAAGCTTCAATCATCTCTTTATCTGATATTAAATGAGGTGGATAGTTAGCAGTATACCCCTCTTGTATGTATTTAACTTTTATTAAATCGTGTATAAACATATTTATAAGTTACCTACAAGGCCTCCTTGGAAGTAATGTAACGAACCCGGCTCAAAACCCGTTCCTACAAGTGTATCTGCACCAACCACTGATCCAGAAATCAATGCTACTTTCGAATAGAAAGATATCAGAGATTTACTGCTATCTTTGTAAGCAGATACTGTAAATGAAACATCTTGCATATAGATAGAATTATCCGAATATGTGTAACCTGTTACAAAGGCCCCTGTTACTGTTATGTTATCAGCAAATCTAGTATTAGGATATGGGACACTAGATGATAATGTTAAGGGATAAACAAATACTCCGGATGAAGGAACTTGTTGAGATGTTGTGTTAGACCCAACATTGAATCCTAACTGAACTATTTTTCCATCTGTAGAAAATGTGAAGCTCCGTAGCGCCCAAGTAAATATGTTATCGTTAGAAGCATATTCGCTCCAGAAGTCAACTTGGTTTGTAGAATCTTGTCTATTTGTTTTGACAAATACTGTCATTCTATCTACATACACATCATCATCGTTCAATGCCCAAAGCTGCAATCCGGATACAGATGTAAGATATTGATATCCTAATACGCTGCTGTCATAGTATAGATTGACATCTTTTAACTTAAGTGTAACATTGCATTCAGATGACCGTGTGATCTTTAACTTCTGACAGTTAGAAACGTTTACAATAACATTGTATGTACAAGAACCCACAAGTCTAAGATCTACATAAGTACCAAATCTAGAATCAATATTACCAATGTTGAATACCGAGCCATCAGGCACACCGTTCAAATTGAGTTCAACAGCTACATGGGATGATTCCGTTTCTTCTGAAGGCGGATCGTATGTAAACGCTACACGATTGTTGACATACTGATCTAAAAGTGACTGTGTTTCAGCAGGATCTAACCCACCCGGTATTGTAACGTCTTCCCCTAACTGATAAGCAAGAACTCCTGTTACAAGAAGATCATAATCAACTAAACGAAGATGTCCATTAGAATCTGCATAAACATACCCGTTACCATAGAAGTCGGTACTGTCCTCATCCATGTTAAGGAATCCACCAACTCTGTCACTAGTTGCTATAGACGTTCCACCTGTCAAATAAATGGGATGATCTATATCCCAATAGAATCCACTATTACTTGAAGCTTTGTAATATGCGTACTTAACAACACGATCTCCGGAAGCGTCATCGGAATAGAAAGGAACTACAACATAATCAGAACCTGTTTGTCTGTTTATGGTTGAAGATATTAGACTTTTTACATCGCTTGTTGCAACGTCCCAAGTATCTTGATAGTCAGTCATATAAACGATGTTCTTTCCATCCTGTAAAGAATCGTAAACATGCCCGCTATCAAAATCTGTTATCTTACTCCAGAGCATATACATAGTAGACGGATATATTCCTGTATCTTCTACTATAGGTCTTGTCTGGTCTGACGCTACAATTACATAATCGCCTAACTTCCATGTACTCTGTATAGGAGGGAGCTGAGGATATGTATCGCTATCAGAATAAAGCGTATCTATGAAGCCCCTCTGCGAACCCGCAGCTCCCGTTTTAAGATACACCTTTTCGTATATTTCTGTTGTTTTTGCTTTTATTGCGTTTGTATAAGAACTAGAAACTGTTCCAGGAGTACTGTTTACAAAATCAGCTTTAGGAAACTGAATGAAAGTATCCGGATAATACACACTATCACCTTGTGCATTCTGCATAGGATACTCATTCATCAAGTAAGGCAGCCTGAATTGTACAGATTCATTAGAATCAATTACAAATCGTGCATGCTCGTTTCTACCAGAATGTATAGCCGAAGCTGTGGGAAGCGTATAAGGCGCCCACCTTACAAGAGCATTTGTTGCGTTCTGCAGATCTCCTTTGTGCCCAGGAATGACATATAAGTTATTAGCATCTAGTCCGTTCTTAGTAACAAAGTTTCCTGAATCAGAAGCATTGAAATCTTTTATTCTATCAAAGGATATGTATTGTATCCTGTCTTCATTTTCAACAACATCTGTTACCATATTGCCCACAAACTTGAAATCTGCAAGTTTTATATGAGCAGATATCATATACTCATCCGTAGGAACATCAACAGGCAACTTGAATTCTGTAGAAGGTTCAATTACTATTTGAACTCCTCTGTAGTACGACGAAGGGGTACCATCATCTTCAAATTCGGTTTGAAGAGATCCAGAAAGAGTCTTTTCTGTACTATATGTCATCTTCAAACCGATAGAAAGCTGTCCTGAAAGTTTAGTCTCTCCATTTTCGACAAGCTTCTGATTTAAATCAAGCATATCTAGATGTATAGTAACTAAACTTTCAACATAATGACCATTTATAACTGCTCTACCAGGGGAGATGTCAATAGAAGACGTTGACCCTAAGCTGGATCCATCGCTATCGGAAGAAGCAGTTACTTTAAAATCTCTTAGAGAATGTACATAAGAAGGTCCGATACTATATTCTACAGAACTGTCTGTTAAAACACTTTCCCGAGACCGCAAATTAAATTCTGTTACTAACTGTCCTCCAGCATGCGAATTCGCTATTGGAAATATGTTAGTACTGTTTACAGGAAAAGCAACAATGTTCATCAATAATCTCCTTGTTATCTAGTTATTCCAAATGCTAATCCCGAGAGAGTATCGGGAAGTGTAAATCCTGTGCTCTGTGCATTGTTTTGATTCATTATAGCGTTGAGAACGATGAGTATCTGAGACAGTAAGGCGTTTGTTTGAACTGTAGGATCTTTTAAGTCTTCCAGATTCCAACTATTCTTTGTTAAGTACTCTGCAAGAGCATTTACAACGTCCCCCTTACCTGATTTCTCAGCATCTTGAACCTTTTCAAGTTGAGCAAGCTTAAGCGTACCACCGTTGTATATCTTATGTTGTAAGTAGTAACTTGAATATTCTGCCCAATGCTTAGCCCAATCCGCAGACGCATTTGATAAAGTTGTTTTTATTATTGGAACATTTGAAAGTTCTGACTTGTGAGTATTCTCCCAATCGCTTAAAAATGATCCAACTTTGTAAGTTGACACATCTCCGAAAGTATTAGCTTGAAATGTTGATATATACTTAGATATGTCATTACTTACATCTGAAAGCTTAGTATTTATAGAAGAAGCTGCTGTCCCGATTGCAGAACTTATTGCAGGAAATCCTATAGTACTTAGATAAGTACTTAGATTTGTTATAGACTGAATATTCAAATCACGAAATTGCGAAATTGCTTGAACATTCATGTCTCGAAAATCTACAATTGACTGAATAGTTTCTTCTTTAAATAAGCTCATTGTTTCAGGCCAGTCAGTTCCTACAAACTGTCTGCCCTCTGTATAAAATCCTTGCTCGTTTTGATTCTCTGAATACAGCTTCTGCTGACCAAATTCTTTTGCAGCATTGTTGTATGCATCTGCAAGTGTTTCGTTTGTTACTCCTAATTCTTTTAGGTCTCGTAGTCCAAAGGAAGCAGCAGACGATTTCCAGTCTTCAAAACTTACTCCTTCCGAAACTGCTTTCTTTATAGATTCTGGATCCAAAAACTGATCTATTTTTGATTGAACAGAACTAGATATAGCCGATGACCCAGTATTAGAAGCTACAGACTTCATAGATTCGTCGGGATTGTAAGAAGACGACGCTATGTATGATGAAAGCGACCCTTCAAACTTGCTGACGGATCCCCTCCATTTGTAGTTAGACGTTCTGGTCAAAATCTGCTGATCTTGATTCAGTCTATCTAATAATGAATTGTATCCAGATACCTTGTCGTCTACGCTTGATATCGTTTCATCTAAATCATCATAAGCTTTTTGAACAGCTTCTGCCCCTTGTAATTGAGTAGAAAAATCAACTTGACCGTTTTCTCTGATATCATGAAGTATTTTTCCTAAGTTTGCTGAATGAGAAGCTTTTTCTTCAAATTCGGTAATATAATCTCCATAACCTGCAAGAACATTGAAGTTTTTCCAGAACTCACTTCCATTGAACATAGAAGCAATGCTATTTCCATACCCAAGTTCATTGGCGCGAGCAAGTAATCTCTTCCTCTGTTTTTGTGTCTCGGATTCATAGAAAGGCGTCCCTCCCATCATTTCAACATAATTAGGAGTTAAAAACGTTTCGTTTCCGAGGACTTGACGAACCTGAGAGCTTCCTCCCGATCCAACAGGATTTGAAAGTACAACTTGCGCAACATCCGCCATAACTTTTTTAGCTTCTTCTATCGCTTCTTCTGTCTGAGAAGCTGATCTAATGGCTGGTCCAATTCCAAGCGTAAGCGCACTGAACACAGTATCTGCAACATCATGCTCAATAGATGCTAACAGATCTTTACTCGAGCCTACTAGTTCAACACCATATGTTGCATCCATGAGAGCGTCTGCTATTTCCTGATCCCACATATGCTGCTGAATAGCTTGAGCAACCTCATTGTCTATCATGTAAGCAAGCCCTTGATCAATCATGTACTGATTTATCTGGTTTGCTTTTTCTTGCTCTGCATTCGTAGTTGTTTGCCCTGACTGTAAAAGGGCTAGGTTCTCAGCAAGCGAGTCACTGTTAGCATTCATATCTCGGATTTGCTGAGCAAGATAGTTAAAATCTACTCTCTGAAATGCTTCTGCAGATATTCCAAATAATTCGGAATAGCCTTCCGCTTTCTCCATGAAAGCATCCGGAGACTGGGAATACATACTTCCAAGATTCTCAAACATTGTTGAAAGTATTTTTTGAGGATCGGAAGCAAGTGCTTTAAGGAATTCCGTATTAGATGCGTTTACACCAGCAAGTGATCTTAATGCTACTAGATTACTAGCGTTACCTCCTGTAGCAGCATTATATATTGCATCAACGAGTGAATTAGCTAAATCAGGTGCAATAGAACCTGTTACAGCTGCAACAGCAGTTAAAGAACTTGCAAGTTCTGAAGCATTGTTGGTTCTAGCAGCTTGAGAAATCTTTACAGCTTGTTCATAAATAGATGTTGCATTCTTTAAGCCTGTTGTAAAACCACCTGTTAGCTCTCTATTTGCATACAAGATGTTGTTTGTAAAATCATACAAGCTGGCGTTTGCCTTAGCAATAGCTTCTGACTGAGACATTCCGTCCTTTATAGCATTTGCAGCTACAGATGCATAGGTGTCAGCAAAGTCGAAAAAGTCTTGCGTAGGAACAGCTGCATTTAACTTAACAGCTTGATATGCAAATTCTTCCGCTATCTCTCCGCTAAGTCCTGATTTAAGAACGCTCTCAAGAGCTGATACAATATCTGTACCCTTTACAACGCTAGATAAATTCTCTTGTCTAAGTCTTTCAGCAAAGGATGACATCAATGACATGAAATCATTTTTGTTATATCCTTGTGTCTGGCCTATTGTTCGTATGTTATTTTCCCAAGAAGCATACAAAGCTTCTGCAGCATCTTCTAATATTTTGAAGGGCTTTCGAACAAGCGTATCTACATCCTGTGTAATACGCTGTGTTCTGTTCTTCAGCATGGCCTGTTGACGTTTGTAGTTTCTATCTTCTTGGCTGGTATAAAAACTAATTAGCTTTCCTAAGCCACTTATAGCAGCACCCAGCCCTTCAGAAACTACATTCAGTGCGTACAAAGCAGGGGCTGCTTTAAGCATAGATTTAGTCAACGCGCCAGAAGCTAGAGCCGTCTGTCCCATTCCAGTAGCAGCCTGAGAACCTGCAGCGGCAACAGAAGCCTCAGCACCAGAAGCAGCTGCAGCAGCAGATTCTGCCGCACCTGAAACTGCTTGTCCAGAAGTACCAAATATGCCAGATAACTTATTAGTAATTCCGGACATAGCATTCTGAATTCCGCCTGTCAACTTAGCACCAACAGGAGAATTCTTTATTGAATTTGCAACTTGCTGACCGAGTTGTTTTCCTAAAGATCCTTGGAGATTCTTAAAATCAACGCCTAAGTTCTTGGCGAAATCTTCCATGACGCCTTTTAAGGGATTATCTGATCCAAATATTCCTTTGAATATTTCTTGCTTAAAAGCGTCAGAAAATTTCTTTGGGGTGTTATCTACGCCGGGCTTTTTCTTAGAATCTTTATTTCTATTATCGTATTCTTTCTTGAAATGCCCGCCCTCTTCAAAGGCATCTCTTGCCGACGATTGAGAGCCACTCGCAATCTGTTTTAAATAAATATTAGTCTGATCTAACTTTGCAGAAATTGTTCCAAGTGTAGCATTTTCATTCATGCTCTTTCCTAGAACATCTCCTACATTGTTTCCAGGATCTTTTGCATTAGGGGTATCTGCTGCCATATGATGTTCCTTTAATCAAAACACGGACAGATAAATAAATATCTGTCCGACTTCTTACTTATGCTTAGACCGGTTATTCATAGCTTGTTCTCGTTTTTTGATCTCTTTAGAAAACGAATCTACATACTTTTTCCTTATGAATATCGGTTGATCCATAAGCCATTCTGCAGAAACAGCTCCTTCAGATGCACGAGATATGAATAAAGTCTCATCTATTATGTTTTCATAAAGTTGTTGACGGACTTGCTGATAAGTTTTCAGTTCTCCTTGAACTTCTACTGTGCTTCCATTCCCGTAAATCTCCCAAGGTCGGACGAAAAAATCTATCGTCTACAAGAGCAATAAAGGTTGCGTTCATGCTCTTACAACTAGGACATTGAGTAGAGCCTCCTGCACGTAGACCGTAGTCAGTTAAAGCAGCTACTCGTTCTTTGAGTACTAAGAAATCTGCAGGTGATAACTTCTTCATAATCTCAAACTTGTACTCCATAGGAGTTAAGTTTGTCGAAGTACCCATAGCCGAAATAGAGTAGCAGATCCTTGCCAGGTCTCTGTTTGTTCGTCCCTCGGACAGCTGGAATGCTTTATCTTTGTAAGAATTAAGGATTTTTTGAACAGTAGGAAGTTTCAGATGAATATCACCATCATAGTCTAAGAACTCATCTCTATGAACTACAATGTCGTTGTTAAACCCTTCAGGAAGTGGCTTACATTCTATAGTCTCTAAGTTAACTTGATACTCACCGCGAGATACTTTCCCACAATCTGGGCAGAATATGGTATTTGTAGTATAGTAAGGACCGTAGTTGAGAATCCTTAAACATCTCAAAAGCCATTGATAATCAATTTCAAGAAGTTCGTTGAAATTGATCTTCTCCTCAACAGCCTGAGGAAGGATCTTGTCTAACATCACCTTATCAAAATCTTCGCTACCCACATAATCTAATTCAGAAGACGTAGGTAGCTGTTTAAGTGTTAAGACATCGGGAATGTTAGTGTACAGTCCTTTGCCCAGTAATTCAATTTGTTCAGTAATCATTAATTCTCTCCTAACAGTTTTAAGATTGATCTATTAATATTAAAGGTTGATTAACATATTGATATCATTAGCACAATGGTTATCTCAATAGCAATCAGCGCTTACAGTATTGTTATAAGTATTTAGATTTGAATTGATCTCAATTGGTCTGCTTATACTGATCAATTATAGATAGATATTCAGGATCGTCACTTATGAAATAAATGGTGTTAGGATCCTTTTCAGGAATATCATTGTACTGCTCTTTTGTACACATACAGAACTTAACTTGTACTCCGTTATCAGGTATCATACATTACCTCATCAAGTATTCATTATACTTCGTAAGCTATCCAAACTGTCATCAATTTTTATAGCTGCCTCTTTTAAATCATTGAAAGAATCCACAAGGCGCATGAACTGATCCCACTTAGCATAATAATCCGAAGAATCTTCTACAGAAAGGGATTCAAATTCTTCATATGATTCAGGATGTTCGAGAAGATCCTCTGGATAAATATCAAACTCGTCTTTAACGCTTTCTATAGAATCAAGCTGATAAGATAACTCTGAAATGATGGGATTCAGTTTGTTCTCAAAATCATTGAGTTTCTTAGATAAAGTAGAAATAGCTCTATTAAAGTCTTTATTAAAATCACCAGTTGTCATTGTATTGCTCCTTTACAAAGTTATTTAAGGTCCTGCAAGCTGATTTCTCAGCTTGCAGAACAAGTATCAACGAAAACAGGTCTGCATCTAGTTAACCAGGTCTGCTTAACACCTCGGAACTCTTTGTACTCTTTAACAGTTCCGGTGATAGTAGACAGCTTGTAATGTTCATCGTATCCATTTAAACTGTTACTAGTTGACCACATGTAAACGTTTCCGTATTTATCAACTATCTGATGAAGATAAACATATCCGTAAGGAGTGTCATATCCGGATACGGTCTTACTTTCAGATACTTCAAAGGTGATTCTAGATCCTATCGTGCCCTGGAATTCCGAAGAAGCTGCAAGACCAGCAACCTCCTCAGCTTTTTTAGCTTTGTACGCCTCCCTCTCGATATGCTTAAGATAAGAAGGAATGATTGAAACTGCGAAACCTAACTGAGAACTCTTGACGTAATCGGATTTTGCAATCACCTTGATGTTGTGTTCGTAGTCGTTAGATTCATCTAACGATAAAGCGTACTCTTTGATTGCTTCTACACGAGGGTCGATCTCATCAGAGAACTTAAGGTTGTTCTTCTCAATAAGATCTTCAATAGTTTCACGTTCTACTCTAGATAACCGTCCGTTGTGAGTATAGTACCAGATATCACGGATGTAAGATTTAGTAGAAGTGTATCCATAGTCATAAGCAGCAGCAGAAGAGGTATATCCGATCTTGCTTACAAGCTCAAGAGTATAAGAAAGTAAAAGATCTAAGTCGTAGCATTCATCAATGACAACTCCCGGATAAGGAGTTTCTCCTTCGATGAGTTCATCAAACAGCTCAATGTATGCTGCGACGCCTTCTGCGCTTAAACCTCCGGTGAAGTCGCATAAGCAAGAAGATCCTACCTGCTTAAACTCTCCGGTTTCGATGTTGTGTACCAGATAGGTATCCTTTCTATGACGCTTGGAATGACAATGCTCACATTCCTGTTCGCAATAGTAATACCGCTCAGGAATGTCGATGTCCTTGCACTTACGGATGACGTTTCCTTCCTTGTTGTGCTCAAGCGTTGCTACGAACTCCCAGCCATTGATTACGGCAGTTCCTTCTGCGTTTACAATGACGAATCTGGCGACGCACTCCTTAGGAGTTCCTTTATGAAGAGTCCTGAACTCTTCTCCTACCTGTTCATACACAAACCCGCAGCCGTACTTATTACACTTGTTACGGATGCGGGTCATCTTCTTCTCTAAACGCTCGATGTTACCTTCGTAGATTTTGAACTGCATGTTAGTACCTCCTACTTTTGTAGCTTTGATCTTGCACTGTATATAACGAAAACGGTAACCACCTACGAACTGTAGGTCCAATTATATTGTAAGTGGAAATGGTTGAGAAGTCAAGTTATTTTTTATTAAATTTCAAATAAAATTGCCCTCTCCATATAGAAGAGGGCATGGCAGATTACTATCAAAGATTATTCAAATCTTTGTTGTAACATAGTTAGCATTCACCCATCCAGCAGGCTCTTTCAGATAGATCCAATTTCCATTTTCATGTGTCCATGTGCAAATTGTGTCTTTCTTTAAAACCTTCAGAATAGAATACTGCGTTCCAGGGCCTGAACGAACATTTAATTGATCTAATATCTTAACCTTTGTTCCAGGTTCGATCTTATCCAACAGCTCATCTATCTTAGCCCAGGTCTTAGGTCCACAAGATCCGTCTACAACAAGACCGTTTGCTTTCTGAAGCTTTTTAACAGCTTGTTCAGTCCTTGCTCCGAAAGATCCATCAATATCTAACTTAGCGTTGTTAGAATCTGTGTAACCTAACGTGTTAAGATCTTCCTGGAGTTCTTTTACAGCATCTCCCTTGGATCCTCGCTTTACAGTAGGATGTGTTGTTTTAGGATCATCCGGTTTCGGATCTTCTTGATACGGAGGGAAGTAGATTGCGTAAATCTTAGCTTGTGCATATTGAGATTTCCGAATCATGTCTGACTGATTTCCGCCCTCTCCATACCAAGAACCCGACTTCTTGAATGTAAAAGCTTCATAAGCAGACGTTACATGCTTAGAACTAGATGTTGTCATCGTTGTTCCACTGTTGAGCATGAATACGATAGTTCCTCGGGGAATTGTGTACCCATAAGGAATATCGTCTCTATAGTGGAATTCGCCTACTCCTGACTTAGCAGCGTTTTCGCACATCTTCATCATATTGTAGACGTTTTCCTGTTTCTTGCCGATCTTACCCAGAAGTCCAAGCTGGTCTAGCATGTAGGACATAGAGGTAGCACACCAGCTACCTCTGTAAACATACCCGTAGAACCAAGTTTGGATAGTTGCAACTATGCCGTTGTACTCTCGTACACCATCATATTTTTGGAATAGATCTGTTACAGTTGCCATTGTGTGCTACCTCGTGTTCTTATTTGATAGTTATTCTGCCGTTACAGATGTATCATTCTTAAGCACAGTTACGTTAGAACCGTTTACAGTTACAGCTGTGCTTGACAGAGCTGCGCTGGTGATTCCAGTTACAATAGTAGTACCTGTTGAACCAGTTGACAGTGACGGCGCACCAGCAGCAGTAACAAATGAACCCGTTGACGGTGTTCCGACATCTGTTACAGCAGCACCTGTTACAGCCGTTCCTAATCCAGTAAGTACAGAACCGCCCGTACCGTTAGTAGCTAAGGAACCTGTAGCAACGGTCTGAGCTGTTCCTACGGTAGCAACGGAAACCGAAGCGTTATCAATAGTAACAACAGGAATGCTCTTTGCTGTTCCTAAAGTAGGAGCTGTTCCATTTGCGCCTGTAATTGTTAACTTGTAAATACCACTTCCAGACGTTGTCTCAGCTGTTGTGAATGCCCAAGTAGATGCGCTACCTGCAGATGTAACGTTAGGTACCGAAATAGCAGTACCTTGAGATACTTTACTAACAGTTGTTGCAGTACCCGCAGGAGTAATTGACGTTGTTACAAGCTTGCTAGAAGCTCCCGGATAAGATTTTACAAAGTTAGCAGTCTCGGGAGTA
>Ga0326512_10002826_pt1 | contig 12847 bp, 13 predicted proteins | sample 1_2617_0518_D_FD_203652 | JGI IMG/M metagenome (GOLD analysis project Ga0326512, IMG submission 203652) | Bovine rumen microbial communities from UC Davis, California, United States - 1_2617_0518 | ecosystem: Host-associated > Mammals > Digestive system > Stomach > Rumen | place: USA... | reverse complement strand
CACGCCATTGTAGCTTAGCTCTAAGGAATCTTGGCGCTCGGCTTTGCCGCTTGGCTCGTCCAAGAATTTAGGAATTTTATTATCGTCGCCTTGCGACGGATCTCCTATATTCCTATATTCCTTAGAATTAAAACTATTCTCCTTAGAATAAGAGCTAGCCTGGCTATGACCGTTTCTATATAAAGCATTATATCTCTTACCAAATTCTTCGTTTTCATACGTAAACAGTTTTTCTTCGTTAATTAATAAAATGTCCTCACGAGTCGTCAGAAACGCACCCCTTGAAGCATCACGGCATACCTCATCGATATTTGTCAAACCGAGCTTCTCGGCAAAGACTTTTTGATTATCGATCAGGTTGAATTTGATGTCGGCAATGAAAATCACCTTCAAGCCATGCCCGGATGGCGTGATATAAACAAGGAGTACCCTTGCCTTATCCTCATCCGATAGCTTAGAGTAGGCTTCTTCCCAAACAGCCCTGCAATCTCCCTCGATGTGGTCGAAGTCAATCACACATAATCCGTTAAGCCTGCACGCCGCCTGTTTTCTCCAACACCCCATCTTTCCGCTAGCAGAAGCGGTTTCCATATAGGTTGCAATAAAGATTACAAACGGCAGGTTCTTCTTGAGGTTGTCGCAGTACGTCTGGAGCTTCTTTTCTATCGGCAAGGCTTTGAATATCTCGCCCTTAGTCTTCCCTCCAGCACCACGTTTCTTACTCGCTTCCTGCCCTTGGCAGAACTTAATGAAATTCTCGTCTCTCGCCCATTTCTCCAATTCTGCGGATTTTTTATCTAAGGAGTTAATTTGGTCTAAGGAATCTTGGCGCTCGGCTTTGCCGCTTGGCTCGTCCAAGAATTTAGGAATTTTATTATCGTCGCCTTGCGACGAATCTCCTATATTCCTATATTCCTTAGAATTAAAACTATTCTCCTTAGAATTAATATCTTCCTCCCTAGCGAGGATGGAGGGCAGTGCCTCCCTGAGCCTACGGTGTTCCCTCGTAAGCCACTTGGTTTGTGCACTGTCCACCAGATTATTGAATACTTCTGCCGTTACTATTGTTGTGGGCAAATCGAATCTTGATTGATTACAAAACATTTGTCAATCTCACTTGTTAGACTGTATAGCTCTCTCCTTACTTCCAACAATCCTTTCGTCTCAAATGTCAGCCAGGCAGTAACCTTGCCTTCCTTTGCCGCAAAACAAACCTTCAGGTTATCCTTGTTCAAAAGAAACTCACCATCTGGCAGTTCGGGCTTCTCTATCTGAATGTCCTTCGTCAGCTTTGCCAACTCCTTGTGGAAGTAGGCCGCCTTGTCAGCTACATCCTCGGGACATTTCAGTTCAATACAAGTCAAGGGGTTCTTACCAGTAGTAGCATAGCGCTTGCTACGACCCACTTTCTTTACATCAGTCTGTGCAGGCTGACCTTTCTCTTGTGGAGCTATCTCTATCGATCCATCGTCATAACGACGGGTATTCGACTTGTAACTCTCCACCAACCTTCTGCGTGGAGAAGAGGCGCCTTGCACCTCTTTCTCCTGCTTCTTCATATCTTCCATAATTTCAAGATATTCTAATGTCATTCATAAAAATCCGTTAAATCCGCGTAATCCGTTGTCGAAAAATTACATCATGTTAATCTTGTCGATGTAAATCGTCGTGGCCTGCATAGCCTCACCAGTCTGCTGGGAGTTCCATTCCCTAACTACCATCGAGCACTGCACCTTATAGATGTACTGCGGGTCGTACTTCGGGCAATTCACAGCCCTCTCGCCCGTAATCTCACCTAGGAAGGTGTCGGTGCCGTCGGTTAGCTTCAGCACTACTGAGTTAATTACTTTCTGGTCGCCTGTCTTGCGATCCATGTACTGGCGGGTCTGAAGCCCGCTCTGATTCAGAATTCTTACAATTCTTTCCATAAATTAAATCCGTTTTATCTGTTTAATCTGTGGTCGTATTCCTTAATTCTCTTCCTTGTTTTCCATATAGTCGTACTCCTTCATGATACTTGTAAACATCCCGAGGTCGTTCTTCTTAGCCCTCAGTCTCAGTCCATCGCTGATTCTTAGGTCCTTGGTGATGATAGGGATTTCCGCTGTCATCTCCATCGTTAAGAGAAAAGTCCGAATCCATAGGAACAATTCGTTCAAGTCGTCAAATCCGTCGATGTCAGTCAAGATGCTACAGATGTCTTTTTTATTCTCCAGCCAAAACGAGTACTTACCTTTTCGCTGGCTTAAATCCCTGTTTTCAAATACTCTGAACATCAGTTCCATCGGCTCTTTGTCCCACTTCACACCCATCTTTTTCATGTGACGGATGGCAAAAGCCAAATCCGTCCCAAGTTCATCGATAGGACACTCCATCACCTTACCAAGCATCTTGGCAATAATTTCAGGAGGTGCCGTCTCGCCTTCAAGTCCAATCAGGATAAACCTTGTGTCGCCGAGATCCTCGTCAACCACTACATCATTAAGAGTCTTTGATTCCTCGCCTGGCGTGATGCTTACCCACTGGGCATGTCCCAGTTCGTCAATTCCAGCAAACATACAGCGGTAAACCATTCCGCAAAGCGTGTCGTAAAAAAAAGCTTTTTTCATTTTGATTTTTGTTTCTTCTGTCTAAATTAATCCTGATCCTTATATCTTATTCCTTTTTCTTCAGTCTAAATAAAAGATAGTCTTTTGTCTCTGTCAGCATCTGAATATCCAAAAGGTAGTACTCCTGAGCCGAATCGAGTCCCAGAAGATCTATCAGGTTGTTAACCAACTCAGCATTGTTGAACTGCAGGCTGTTATAACCCGACCTAAACTTTACCTCGATACCCTTCTGACGGTTGAACATCAGAACAACATCCATTGTCTTTCTGCTTCGAGTCAGTAGCATGTGGGTTGAAAGTTTCTTGGCAATTTTCTTGGATGTCTCCACATTCAGTGAGAATCTGTTTCCACCTTTCAGACTTAGAGAACACGTATTTTTCGGCAGGCCGAAATTACTACTTTTTGTCTTGATGTCGATGATTTCCAGTCCAAGACTTTCCAACTGGTCTGATTCAGCCTTTTCGGCTCTCGACTGCTGGATCATTTTTATCCATTCATCGTGGATAGAAAGCCAGAAGTCTTTTCCATACATATTCTGTGGATATACAAAAGCCTGAGGAATAACATTCTCGGCTCTGGCCTTTTCCAGATACTCGTCTAATGTCGGTGGATTCACCGTCAAGTGATTCTGTCGGTAATTGGTAGAAAACATCAGAAGGATATTTCTCTCATTGAGGAACTTTCTAAAGTCCCTAATTTCTATTTTGTTCATTGTGAATTTGTTTATTTTCCGTCGCCCCCTTTTAGGCGACCTTTAAATTGTTATATAATAAATAATGTACGTGCGAAAGAAAATTGTGTCAACATATCAAAGAGCTCACAAACCTTGATTCCAGGCGTCCCCGGAGGTTTGCGAGCACAAAGTTACAGCGGATAATTTATGCAGGAAAGGAAAAAACAAACAAAAACCCCTCATTTTCTTTCGAGAATGAGGAGAATGAGTTAGAATGAGCCAGAATGAGTTTTCAGAATGAGGAAAATGAGACGGTCATTGGCCCGATTTTCGCGAATACGGCATTGTCGTACCCAGTTTCATACCAATGTCAGTACATGTTTTCTTATCGTTACCGTAGTTGTTTTCATCCCATTCTTCATATCCAGAACTTGGCAGAGCCATCATCTTGTTGGCCATACCATTAGCTATTTTCGAGATGGCATCTTTATCCATTTTGGGCAACGCACCCCACCCGATCAGAACTTTCACAAATGCCCTGTGGCTATTACGTTTCAACAGCAGATTGTGGTCGTAGAACGCCGTTTCTATCAAAGCCAGGTTAGCTGCTGAACCCAGATAGAAAGAAATCACGATATCGCAAACAGACGCCTTTACGAAATCGCTGTCATAACGGAAGCAGTCATTAGTACCAGTGGGTACCACTTTCTCATCGGCTCGTTCTGGTAAAATCTCCCTCATGTCATCTTGTATCAGTTCCAAGTAAACGAGGAGTTCGTAAAGAGCCAGCTTCTGTCTTTCGGAAAATTTAGAGAGGTTCACATATATGTATCTGCCGTATTTCTTCAGGTTGATGATAATCATACCTCTTTGACGCTTTGCCATTAGCATTATCTGGGTATAAGCCGTCTGATAATCTTTATTGTCGACAAAGTCGCAGGCCAAGCAATCTTTATGGAAATCATAGTCCACACGCTTTACTTTGTTTGTTGATGGCTTATCTGCTTCACTCATGATGCCCTGTTCTATATATCTTTGCAACACCTGTTCCTGCTTTTCTATAAGCATCTCCATGGTTATTTCCGCATGGCTGTTCTTCCAATCCTGATATTCTTCCTTTAAATAATTCCAATTTCCACCCTTGATATGTGTGCTGACGTATTTCTCAAACAGGGCAGAGTCGGCATTATTCAAACCTTTCCGAGCCTGAGCCACCTGCTCCGTCATCAACCTTACATTATCGAAAAGAAAGCCATACGCCTCCACGCCAGTCATATCCAACAGAGGCCCAAAAGTATCTTCCAGTTTTTGCCTGATAGTTGTAGAACCATGCGCCACCATATCGTCTTTCAACCTTATACTCATGATATTATAAGGACTCGAAAGCAGATTGTAGTTGATATCCGGCAACTCCTGACACACATGGTGCTTTAAATCCTCAAGAAATATTTTCAACTGATCATTGATAGTTGTGATCGTCACGATGAAATTCAACATAAATGGAATGTGAATAGCCTTCTCATCCTCAAGGAGGGTATCGTATATTTGCATCCCCCCGCAAAATTTCTTTATCTTGCTGCTAAAATTCATAATGATTGTATTTTTGACGTTTATTTTTTTAAACGGGTGCAAAGGTAATAAAAAAGTAGATCCGCCAAGGTAGTTGGATCCAAGACGGATCCGATTTTTATATTTATTAACTATTTCGATGCAATTCTAATATCATAATAATCATTAAAAAAGAAGTCACAAAACGGCAAAAATTTGGAAATTTGCCGATTTGTGACTATCAACGCATAAGTAGACTATTGGTTACTTTCATCCAATAGGGTCAGAATAAAATTAAAAATCTGGCAACGCTGCTGTCCTCAAAGATATGACAATCAGCCCCATTATTGCCTTGACAGCCTCTTCGTATTTTTTTAAAACGGTAACTCTTCGAATGGAATAGAATCCTGACAACCGAATAAATCTGTTTGTGTATTTCTTGCCTTTACGATATCAGGAATCTTATTACGATAGGTGGCAAAAGTATCCAGCCGTTCTATTTCCTCGCGTCGAGCCTTGCTGATAGCGGCAAACTCTTCCTCGCGTTCAATGCCAAGGAAACGCCGATCCAACAAATTTGCGGCAATACCAGTAGTTGAAGAGCCTGCAAAGGGATCAAGAATCCAGGCACCCGGTTGCGTGGATGCCATAATAATACGTGACAGCACACATAAAGGTTTCTGCGTAGGATGTTTACCACATGATTTCTCCCATGGGGCAATGGCAGGCAAACGCCACACATCCGTCATTTGTTTGTCATCATTGATGTGCTTCATCAACTCATAATTATAATAATGTGACACCTTCTCCTTCTTCCTTGCCCAGATAATAAATTCAGTAGAATAGGTGAAGTATCTGCATGAGATATTAGGCGGTGGATTTGTCTTGGCCCATGTTATCACATTCAGAATCTTATAGCCCAACTGCGTAAGACAATTGGCGACACTAAATATATTATGATATGTTCCAGAAATCCAAATTGTGCCGTTATCCTTCAGCTTCTCTCTGCACAAGGATAGCCACTTCAGATTAAAGGTATCAATATCTTTCTGAGACATACTTTTGTCCCAGTCACCCTTATCTACGCAAACCACTTTTCCACTCTGCACGCTGATACCACCACTCGACAGAAAATATGGTGGGTCGGCAAATATCATGTCAAACTTGAAGTTGAACTGCGGCAGCAATTCAAATGTGTCTCCACATAGCAGGTTAAAATCGTGGCTAGAGGATTTATAATAAGGTGTAATCATCCTTTCAAACCTTCCACAAATGAACTTATGTTTGTGAGATTATATACGCTTGGAATAATGGAATATGCCTCCTGAAGTTTGTTCTTGGCACTGTTCCATCCGATACCGTCCGTAATCCATACGAACTCAAAGCCAGTAACGGAGTTAATCTTTGGAGCAATATCCGAATAAGAACGTGCGACCTCATTTAACTTGCTGCCACCTCCACTATAGAAATTAACTTCTATCAGATAGGTTTTGTTTTTGGCCTCAATGACAAAGTCAAAACGTTTCTCATCATCGCCAAGAACTTTCGTAATCTTAGGCCATTCGCTTGAATAAACCTCCTGACGATAGCGAATACCGTTCTTGTCAAGGATACGTGCCACCATTCCTTCCATTACATGTCCGCTTCGATTCTTACGGGCATTTGTGTCCAGACCAGTTTCTATGCCAAATACATAATCAACAAGATCGTTTATTTTCTTTGATTGGAATATCTCTGTCAATCCTGTATTGTCAAGGAACTCCATTACGCCATCAACTGACTCAAACAGAGTGTCAAGGACAACACAATTCCCCAAACTATCAAGGACTTTTTTCTTGCCCTCACTACGAACTGCGATGAGTATATCCATCACATCGAAAGCAGACTTATCGCGTTTCCATATTGTTTCTACTGACTTTCGCATATCAGAAGAACCTATGAGGCTGTTCAGCATACAAAGGCTGAGCTTAATATCCTCTACATTCTGTGAAATCTTATCGAAATCACAGAAGAAATCTAACGTCTGGTTCGTCTCTTGCAATTGAGACATGAATAGATTAAAATCCTTATTCATAATTCTTAATCAATAGTTCTGTTAATTTACCACGTTTTTCTGGGTTCGCATTGATGGCCCGAGAGGCATAGACGCGATGGATGGTGAAATCTGCATACATATCCTCGAAGAATGTGTCCTCAGGGTTCTTTGCTGAACAATCCGCGTTACTAAGCATCCATTTCACGTTGGGTAGTTCATTGAGATGAACACAGAAATTACGCAAACGGATTTGCTCATCATCGTTAAAGTCCTCTTTGGCATACGAATTGAAGCTGGATGTTGCATTCAAGGGACGGTAAGGCGGATCGAAATAAAAGAAGTTCAGGCCATCTCGCATTTCGTTGACAGTCAGTTCAAAATCACCATTGAGTATTGTTACATTTGCACGATTTAATACTTCACTATCAGCAAGAATAGTGTCAGCATTACAAATCGTAGGATGTAAGTTGCGTCCAAAGGGCACATTGAACTTGCCCTTGGCATTAACTCGGTACAATCCATTGAAACATGTGCGATTCAGGAACATCAGATATTTCGTACGGTCTACATCGTCAAGTTCTGTATCATTAAAGATGTTCCTCACGTTAAGGAAATAATTCTTCTTTGCCTCTTCATCCGGCTGCGAAAAATAGTTTTGCTCCAAAATCGAAAGTCGGCGTATTAGTTCTTCAGGCTGCAGCTTAATAACACGATAGGCCGTCACCAAATGCGGATTGATGTCGTTGATTACTGCGTGAGTGATATTAGGAAACTTGCGGAGCATGTGAAATAGCATTGCTCCACCACCAACAAATGGTTCTATATAAGTGAACGCCTGTCCATACAAGTCTGTAAGCAGATGCTCATCGAGTTGTGATAGTAATTGTCCTTTGCCTCCAGCCCACTTTAAAAAGGGTTTCGCTTCTGTACTCATCGTCTTTTTGTCATTTGGTGTGGACAAAAAGAAAGCGCACCTCCTTCGTTTTCCAACTCTTAACGAAGGCTGTCCACCACAGAAGCCTATACAGAGAGAAGGAAAGGAAGGGGTACGCCTATACAGGATAGGCGTATCCGCATTCCCTGAGACTCTCTGTATAAAACGGTTTGGTGGACTATTTTCGTTAAAAGTCTCTTCGAATTTAGATACTGCTATCTAATTTTCCACGATGTCATTTTGCGCTCATGATGAGTACCAAAAGCGGTGCAAAGATAGTCATTTCTTCTGAAAACTACAAGCACTCACTCTGTTTTTTCATCTTTTACGCTAATTTCTGTCACTTTGTAGTCAGAATCATCCAACACAATCTGGCATTTTCGATACTTTTGCCTCACTCGTTCAATGGCTTCCTCTTCATCTGAGGCCTCCACTTCCACGATGCGGCTCAGTACCTCCAACACTTCTATGCTGTACTTCTTCATACAAGGTGCAAAAATAGCATAAATACTGGAGATTTTTGTAATTAGATCAAAACTTAACAAAAAAGATCAAAATAGATCAATTATATGAGCACATGTGAGGCCTTAGGAGCTGAGAATGCCGAGAGGAGTAAGTCCTCATTGACCCAGCTCTATTAATAAAGACACCTTCGGGTGGCTTTTATCTTTCACATAACACAGGGACAGTTCTTCCGTTAAAACAAAAGACAGTCCCTGTGTTACAGTCTCTTAGAATGGATAGCGGATTTTCAGATACTGAATCCAGTTCTGAAATATTTGAGTTTTGGGGAAATACTGATCAAGTAAATCAATAAGAGATTCTATCGTTATATATCCAAATGTTGAGCGCCCTTCATCTGTGAGGAATCTTTCGTACGCAGGCAGAACCTCGACAAAATGTGAATTTCCTTTAGGATAGAGAGTTACACTATGGAACTTTTCTACCTCGTCTTTTCCTATATTCTTATTTCCTACCATACTTGCTCCAAGTATATGGTTTCTCCATATTTGACGGAACTCATCCCTGCAGAGGTCAGTTTCTCTAATGGGCTTATTTGCTATCTCCGGAACAAACCAACCGCAAGATTTTGTGACTTGAGCATATCTCGACTGCTCGTTTTCCATTACTTCACGACGTTCCTTTACTCCGAAAGGATAACCTTCTTCGGTGTATTTTACTTCAATGCCAATGCCACAAGTCTTACCATTATGCAAATACTCTATATATGCGTCGAATGAGGTGTTGTCATTCAAACATTTTGATTTGTCTGGTGCCCATTCGATTCGGATGTCTGTTACCTCATCAATCTCATCAACACCAAGAATCTTGTTGAAGACCTGTGCTGTAGCATTGAGGTCTTGCTTCATCGGAATAAACACATTCCAGGGTATATGCTCACTGCGCAACATATTGGCATACAAACCATCATGTTGTGAAGCAGTAAGGCTCGGATATCGTTTTTGTATCCCTTCAAGAATTTCTTGCCGGAATTCTTCGCAGAAATTGAGTCCTGCGTTTGCATCATCTGGCATAAGGAAAGCTCCATATTTACCATATTTATTATCTGGATCAAACGGAACCCTCAAGAAATTTGTTCTGAAGTCAGATTGATGAGTACGTGCATTTCTTTTGAAGGGCTTGTCACCTTTATAAATCTTAGGCTCGGTAGTGTTCATAATCTTCATTTTCTTGTTAATTCTTAATATTCTTGGACTTGCTTGTGATTTTTGATCGTACTGGGTATTTATATCTTCATACTCATGCTTATAGCACCATATACTATTGTCTGGTCCATGTTGTATCGAGAACGGCTTTCCATTTTGTGCAGCAAGCACCTGTAGAATACCGGCCTCAAAACGGGTCAGGAATACAACTTTATCATCGCAGATCCACTCGCCATTATCATTACGAACAAGATGCCAACAATTATCTTTATCCTTTGTTTCCATCAAGCATATTCAAATTTGGGTACGTTTATTATAACTTCTTCCGATTCATCACCATCATCAGTTGAAGGCACAGACAAACGAAACTCATTGTTGGGCATTTTGTCATCAACAAGCAATGTCAGCGGAAAGATGTCACTATCATCGTTTAACACAGGATAACCGCACTCATCAAATTCTGTCATGAAGGCAGAATCGATGCCATAAACATAGACTTTCTTGCTTGCCCTGTCCATTTCATGGTTGACATATGGATCTTCTATTGGATCAAAAGAATTACCTTGCGTCAAGTCCATACCATATATAAGGAATGGGGCTGCATTATTGGAACGAGCCAGAAGTGCCATCGTCTGTGAATTTGCATATAGGTTATATGCATACTCTGTGGAATGACGGCTGTGAAAGTCTATTTCACATTCTTTGATATAATCACGGAATGTTTTGCCATCCAATTTCCTTCTTCCATCTTGATTGAAGTCAGAAGGGGTATAATAGTAGATTTCACTTATTTCTTTATTCATGAACAATATTCAATATTATTTGGAACATAACACAGGGACGATGTTACAATTTGGGCACGATGGTTCCTGGAACTATTGTGCCCAATCAATTATCCGCAGTTACGTACATGCTAATCCTCTCATTCAAACTCGAAACATTCCGATTCTCATAAAGAGCCAACATTTGTTCGACCTCATCTGAGGGAATAGCCTTTAGTTTAGGGAGTCGCAGTTTACGAAGATGCTGGCTCTGCCATCTGGGGAAGCCACCATTCATCTTATTAGTAACTGCCGATAACTGATTACGCACAAAGTCAGACATCAGGAATGCAGCCAACAGTCGCAGGAGTGTGGAAGAACTACCTATTATATAATATATGTTGTGCAGGGGATAGTATTCTCCCTCATCCACAAACACGTATGTATTCCCCGACATATCAGGGAGAAGAATCTTAGGCTGTGACAGCAGTTCAGGACTGATACGGTCTATCGTTTTATACCAGCGTGAAGGCGACTTCTTGGCAACATGTCTGGAAGACAGTTTCTCCTTATGCTGTTCCAGATAGGCACTGGCACGCGGATAATCCTTAAGATTCACCAGCGAACCGTCTTTCTTGTACGGATTCAGCAGATACTCGCCCTGCCATTGGAACCTGTCGCCTCTGAGGTCTCGGGCATTGATACCCGGCATGATAAGCTCCTCTTCAACTTTTTCAGGCAGTTCGCGAGAAATAAAAACCGAGTCGGCTCCTGTTGCCACACCAATGCCAATCTTGAACCCCTGCTGCTCTATGGTTTGGAAATCCGAGTTGCCTAATATGCCGTTAAAAACATCAGTCCAGTCGTCTCCCTTAGGCATCGGTTTCGTCTGAGTCGTGATAGATTCTAACACCTCCACCTGGTTACATTCTGCATATTCGAAAGAATCAGATGGATTCTCTGCTGTAATCAATGTGATGGCGGGATAAGCCAACACCTCTTCCTGAAAAGCATCAGCTTCTTCCAAATTCAGGATTGTCCTCAGGTTATATTTTCGTGCAACCAATTGACGCAGCTTCTTTCCGTATTCGTTTTTCAGCCAACGGTTTGAGCAGATGAAGCAGTGCTTGCCTCCAGCAGCAAGCAACGCCAGCGATTTCTCATAAAACGGGACATATAGGTCGCAACGATAATGGAATGTAGAGAATGTGTATTTGCAAAAATCCAGCATCTCGTATGGGATATTCTCATAGCGGATATATGGTGGATTGCCTACGACGATATCTGTCTTTTCCATTCCCATTTTAAGGAAGTCGGCCACACAGATACATTCTTCAGATAGCGTGATACCCATCGCCTCAATTCGTGCTCTGCACTTTGCAATTTTATCGGCATCAATGTCATAGGCACGAACGTTACGGCAGAAAGCCTCGTTAGCATCGAAACCGAATTTCAATGCCGACTTAATCAACCTGTTGGCAATCTCTACCACAAATTCACCTTCGCCACACGAAGGTTCAAGAATTCGTGTATTGCTCAAGTCACGGTCTGACGTATAGCCAACCTTATCGAGCATATAACTTACCACTACGGGAGCAGTAAAAACATCGCCGTGCTGCCCACCGTTGCTCCGTTCTCCGTACAAGTAATTACTTGAATTCATCCTTTACGCCACTAAGATAACCAGAGAACGAGTTAATAAAACTCTGAACAGAGATTTCGGCAGATAAATCGCCGTAAGTATTAGCATCGCTAGTCCACAGGAGAAACCGTCCATCTGCTTGCCACCAACCACTGCACCACGATTCGATGCATCACCGCTATCTTTCAGTTGACGTTTCTTGGTGTTCCAGAAGAACTTAACAGCCTTTGAAACAAGCTTGGTATAATCCTTATCGTTTACAACTATCTTCTCCATTGATATATTATTCAAATAATCATTTCTGTCTGCAAAGATAACGATAATTTGGGAGATAAAGACCATTTGTTCCCAAAAAACCACATTATTTAAGAAATGGCGGCAAAAAGTCTTTTGCGGATTTTTCAACAAAAGTACCAAACCATTTAATATTGTTGTGTACAGTTATAGGGTTACAGTACATTGTAAGGTTACATCTCCTGACAAAATAAAGACAACCAATAATTCTGCAGTGGCGGCTGTAATGAATCACATGATTCGCTGCAGTCACGTTGAGTCCCATTTCTTCTTCCTTCGAAATATTCAAGTATTCAAATATTCAATTATGACAGGAAGGTTTTTGGAAATGAATAATTCGGTGTGATCTGCCTTAGTAAGCTCCTGATGATGTAGTAGAGGTTATAGGTGCAATTTAGATAATATATTAATATTACTTTTATATATATTATAATATATATAAAAGTAAATTTGTTATTTCAGTAAAAGCTGAAAACCTTCCTGTCATAATTGAATAAATGAATATATGAATACTTTAGGTACAAACATAGGGTAAAACAAGGCTCTAGTCGGCTAGGTTTGGCTATCCGCTTCCCAAAGATCGAAAATTTAGTCGGCTACGATAAAATAATCGCTTTAAAATTTGGTTATTTCAAAAAATATTCGTACCTTTGCAACATAGTTGCAAAAACAACAAGAATTAAG
>Ga0326512_10002824_pt1 | contig 12849 bp, 13 predicted proteins | sample 1_2617_0518_D_FD_203652 | JGI IMG/M metagenome (GOLD analysis project Ga0326512, IMG submission 203652) | Bovine rumen microbial communities from UC Davis, California, United States - 1_2617_0518 | ecosystem: Host-associated > Mammals > Digestive system > Stomach > Rumen | place: USA... | reverse complement strand
ATAAAATTTATTTATTTGCTTATAAACATAAGGAGATGAAATAGACATATCACTAGCAATTTTATCTACCTTTTCATTATTTACAAAATAAGCTTCAAATATTTTTGACAAATCAGAATCAGGATTGGAATTTATTGAACTTATAATAGCATTCTTAATAGATTTAATAGATTCAAGACGTTGTTTTAATACTTCTTGATGTTCTCGAATATTTTTAACATCATCAACGAAATTTACGAAAGTAGAGTCTTGATGTTTTTTTTGGGAGTGGATATCTGATAAAGATGGTTTTGAAACAGTGGCAGAAGCAACATCATTTATCTCTGATTGAGAAATAGCCAGAGCAATATTTATTTTAGAAATTTCAGAATCAATTTGTTTCATATTTCTGAATCCAAGTAATGTTTTCATATCAATCAACTCCAAATAATCGAAAATTGTAGTTATATTTTTACATATTTTGTTGACGAAGTAAAGGGTATTTTGTATAATCTTACGATAAAGGCGGCCTTTTTGTCGTTTTTAATTTTTAAATGGAGGTGCTTTATATGATTGATTGGATATGTTGGGTATTTTCGATAGTCAATGTTATAGGTACACTTCTGAATATTCGTAAGATGTACTTATGTTTTTTCATTTGGTCGGTATGCAATGTATTTTGGCTTTATCTAGATATAGTTACAGGCCAATACGCAAGGATAATATTGGATGTAATCAATCTGGCTACATCTTTATACGGAGCATATAGTTGGTACAAAGATTCTAAAAAAAGCAGAATAAAGGCTGACTATTCACGTGAAATTGATGAAGGTGATGATAACATGTCTGACATTTGCAAAGAATTAAATATTATTGAATCATATTCATATTTTTTAGAAAAAGATATTGACAGTTGTATTAAAAACTTTAACCATCAAGAATACAATGAGGCTGTTGGTGATTTGGTAATGATTAAAGAGCACTCAAGCAAATTAAGAAAAAGAGCAAGAGAGAGTTTAAAAAGGCTAATGGATTCATGTAAAGAAGATTTTTGATTGAAAATTTAGAATAGAAATATATAATTAGATTAGCGTGATTCGTGGCGCGGGTTTATTGCTTCATTTACCTTTTCTTAAGGTAAGAAAGAGGTGATAAATATGCTTAAAAAGGTTATTTCAATACTAGGTATTGTTTTAACGATTTTACAAATATTCAATCTTTCGACTGATATTTTAAAAAAATTAAGCAACCGTGCTAGTAACACGGTTGTTTATATATTCATAATTAACTGATTTATAAACCCGTTAAACGAGTCACGCTGTTATTATATTCTCAAACAATAAAAAAATCAAATTAAGTGTATATGGTTGTCTAAAGCATTTTCAATTTCTTTGGATGTGATGCCTATGTATCTTTGAGTAATAGCTGCTGAACTATGTTGGAGAAGTTTCTGAACTAAAACTATGTTGTAATTGTTATTTTGATAGATTTCAGTAGCAAAGAATTTCCTGAAACTATGAGTACTTATATTCTTGAGCCCTAGATAGTTAATTACTTTACTTATATATGTTTGGATATTCCTAACTTTTATCTTAAATATTTTCTCATTTTCTTTTATATTATTTTTCATACAATAAATTTGAATATATTGATAGATTGGTAAAGGCACTGTGAAGAATCTTTTTTTTGAGGTTTTCTTTTCTATGATGTCGAGCCTATATCTATCTCCGTCTTTTACGATGTCGGAAAATTTAAGATTGAGTATATCGCTTATTCTGAGCCCTAGATTAGCTTCCAGAACAAGACATGTGGCTATAGTTTCATTTGGCCTGAAAAAAGCTGAACCTGTTTTCATGATATTTATTATGTTTTCGTATTGTTCTTTTGTAATAGCAAGAGTTTTTTTATTAGCCATTTTTCTCCTTTAAAATTGCGTATTTAATTATATATCATTGCGTATTATAACATATAAATACAGAATAATCAAGAGAATTTTTGAAGTTCAAGAAAAAATATTGCGTTAAAGAGATCTTTAACGCAAATAAACTACCGATTATTCATCGGTAGGTGATATTAAGAAAAAAAAGAAGTGAGTTATTAATGAAAAAAAGACTAAAAAGGCCGAAAATAAAAAATCGAGCCCACCTTTTTTAAAGGCTATTATTATTATACAATATAACTAAATTTAATCAATGGATTATATAAAAATAGTAAGAAGTGTATAAAAATATATAAAAAAATGTATTGCAAAAGCAATTGCATATGCTATAATAATAATATGGATAAGATTACTAAAAATAATATTAAAATTGATAAAAAAATATTTGAAAAATTTTCTAAGATAGGTAAGTTAATACCTATTGAAGTTTTGACGGGATTTTTTAAATGTACACTTGCACAGCTCCAAACGTTTTGTAAACAAACTTATGGGTGTAGTTTATACGAAAAGATAAAAACTTCGGGTAAAACTTTAAAAAAAATACCTGCTTTCAATGAAGAAAACTTTGAATTATTTACATTAGCCAATCAGGTATCTATTTTAGCTGACCAAAAAACTTATTGTATTGATAAGTACGTTGATTTCTTCAGTATGGGCGCACCTGATATCATTGAGGATGCGTGTAAAGAAAAATTTGCAGGTCGTACATTTAGGCAATCAGTTGATTCTTGCATATATTATGACCGTATGAATATTTACGAGAATCTTAGAATCAGACGTAATGAATCGCCAAACTTACTTAAACACATGGCAGAATGTTGTTTGGAATTAAGAGTTATGGCTAATGAAAACGTCGAAGAAATGTTTAAAGCCAATGCTTATGTTGCTTTAAATAAATTCTGGGATACAGGTAAGCCAAGCAAGAAAGATAAAGACAAAGAAGACAAGAGTGGATAATGGAAGAATTTAAATTTTCTCCAAAACAACTTGAGTTTTTGGAAGATGTAAGACATCATAAGTTAAAATTCCAAAACATTCTTGAGGGCAGCGTACGTTCGGGTAAAACGTACGTTTCTTTATTTGCATGGCTTCAACTTGTAGGCATTGCTCCTAAAGGTATGGATTTTTTAATGGTCGGCAAAACTGTTACATCTCTTAAACGTAACTGTTTAAACTGTTTGTCTTATATGGCTGAGGGGCTTTTCCATTATTCCATAACCAGAAAAGAAGCAAGCTTTCTAGACCATAAAATATATTTAGAGGGGGTTAATGATGTAAGAGCTGAAAACAAAATACGTGGTATGACATTAATGGGGGCATATTGCGATGAGGTAACTTTATTTACTGAAGACTTCTATAATATGCTTTTAACACGTTTAACTTCCAAAGGAGCTTTTTTATTAGCCACTACAAACCCTGACACACCGTCACATTGGCTTAAAAAAGACTTCATCGATAAAAAGGATTCCAAAAGTGTTGCTGTGTATCACTTCAATTTAGAAGACAACACAGCTTTATCTCCTCAGATTATAAACACTTTAAAATCCCAGTTCACGGGGGTGTTTTATGATAGGTTTATTCTTGGCAAGTGGGTATCTGCTGAGGGACTTATTTATGCTTATTTTGCTAACAATAAAAACAAGTTTCTTGTTGAGCGTATTGATATATTTGATATTGCCGCTGTTCATTTTGGGCTTGATTATGGTGCTTCCAAAAGCACGACCGCTATTATATGCATTGGCATTGGTCGAAATTATAATTGTATGTATGTGCTTGATGAGTTAGTTATCAATGGCGTTAATTCTCCTGAAGAGATGTATGAAAGATTTTATGAATTCTATTTAAAAGTTTCTAATGAATATGGGTTTGTAAGAAGTATTGTAGCTGACTGGGGTGGCCTCGGTCAGGTTATAACTAAAGGGCTTAAAAGATTTTGCCTACAGAAAAATATTCAAATTTCTGTAGAAGATTGTTACAAATACAAAATTAATAACAGAATTTCATTTACTTGCAGTATGCTGGCAACTCATAGAATTAAAATCCATAAGCGTTGTAAAAATTTTATAGAATCTTTAGAAAGCGCTATATGGGACCCAAACAAAGAAGATACAAGACTTGATGATGGTACGTTTAATGTAGACGTACTTGATGCTTTTGAATATGCTTTCGCAAATTATCTGACTATATTTGAACAGATAATGACTGAAGAATTAAGGCCTGAGCCTAAGAAACGAATGCTTGTTATTTGAATAGAGGTAATTATGACACTAGAAGATTTCTTTAAACAAATAGGATATGACATCGGCAATTTAAAGAAAGGGCAAGAAGCCATTAAAAATTATATGAACTGGTATAATGGTTATATTGAAGAATTCCATAAATACTACGTTTACAATGGTGAGCAAAAAGTTTACAGAAACCGTTATTCTTTAAACATTGCCAAAATGATATGTGAAAATTTTGCCGATTTAATAATGAATGAAAAAGTTACAATTACCTTAGATAATGATGAGTCAAATAGAGTAATTAACGATATTTTAACTAAAAATAAGTTTAATATTCGAGCAAATCAAGCTATAGAAAAAGTTTTTGCATTAGGTACTTGTTGTATATTGGTTTCTCCAGATGAAGATTTAGGAATTAATATACAATTCATAACAGCAAACAACATCTATCCTTTGTCGTTTGGAAGCAAAGGAATATATGAATGTGCGTTTGTAAGTGAGGAAGTTGTAAGAATTGGGTTAGATGAAAAACCATCTTTAATCAAAAACGTACAAATCCATAGGCGTGATGAAGATGGAGAATATATAATAAATAACTTCCGATTTAAGTCTGACGGTTGTGGCAGACTAGAACGAATAGATTTAGATGATTTACCTTTTGAAATAAGGACAGGTAGTCGCAAGCGATGGTTTATACCAATATCGACTGCCATAGTTAACAACATAGATATGGATAGCCCATTCGGATTACCTATTTATGCTAATTCAATAGATACGATTAAAGCTTTAGACTTAACTTATGATAGTTTTACTAATGAAATACAAAACGGACGCAAACGTCTGTTTGTAACTCAAGACGCTTTAAAAGTTGATGCAAACGGTTTTAGAAATGCGTTCGACCCTCAAGATGTTGTGTTTTATCTATTAGACGGCAGTTTCGAAGGGAAAAACACCAACAATTATGTCCAAGAAGTCAACGGAACACTAAGGATTGAAGAATTAAGAACTGCAATCCAAACTCACCTTGATATTTTATGTATGAAACTAGGATTCGGTAGAAATTACTATCGAATGGGTGAAGTTCTCGTTGGTAAAACCGCAACAGAAGTTGTATCCGAAAACTCTGATTTATTTCGAACAATTAATAAGCACGAAAATCCTCTTGAAATTGCGCTTATTGAAATGGTCGAACTTATAATTTATATAGGTAAATACTTTGGTATATTTAATATACCTAAACCATCGAAAATCACTATTGATTTCGACGACTCTATCATCGAGAGTAATGCAACGAAGCGAGAGCAAGACAGACTCGATGTACAAATGGGAGCAATGTCGCTCGAAGAATATCGCATGAAATGGTACAGCGAAGACGAGCAAACTGCTAAAAATAAAATCTCAAATATTGTAAATAATCAACCTGAACCTGAAAGAGAAGCACAATCAAATCCAAATCAATCACACACCAGCCCAAACGTTGTATAGAAGCTGCAGCGGTTGAGCTTATGTAATTATAAATGATAAAAAAATAAATTCAAAGGGTTGATATTTATTTGCTTTTATAATATAATAGTAGCGTAGTCCGTTTTACGGGTTCATCGAAATAATTTAAGTTGGATTATTTACGACGTCCACGATTCCTGCGTGGGCGCCGCTTATTTTTATATATTATGTTTAAAAAATACTTCAATTCATAATAAACAAATTGGAATATATCAAACATGAACCATATGAAATCTAAGTCGGACATTTAATCACCTCAATTCTTCACAGAACATGTGAGATAAGAGATGAACCCGCGCCACGAACTACGCTAATTGAGATTATAAACAATAAGAAAATAAATTCAAAGCATTTTTTATTTTATTAAATTAATTGGAGGAATGTTTTAATGTCATATAATACAAAGAATTATACAGAACAAGGCGGAGAAAAAACAGTAATAGGCGGTACGCTTGAAATTAAAAGTGATGCACAAATAAATGGTTTAAGCGAACTTTATACTACTACACTTACGGCTTTAGGTTGGGCAGATACCAGTGGCAACGCACCTTTTACACAAACTGTAAATATTCAGGGAATCCTTGCAACTGATACGCCGATTATAGATGTAGTTTTATCATCAACCACTGAGACTGCTAAGTCTCAACTTGAGGCATTTAGCTGTTTATCGAAGATTGAAACTGCGGATGGTTCTATAACTGCTACTTGTTTGGATACCAAGCCTACTATTGATATACCTATAAAACTGAAGGTGATTAGATGAGTGACGGATTTATTATAAAACGTGGTGGCAGTGGCGGTTCAGGCGGTGGTGTAGACCCATCAATTATAGAGAGAACTGTTACCAATGTAACTGCGGATATGCTTCAGGGTGTTACTAGTATTGGGGAGAATTGTTTTAGTATTTGGGAAAGTTTAGCAAGTATAGAAATCCCAAATAGTGTTACTAGTATTGGCGAATATGCTTTTAACGAGTGTTCAAGTTTAACAAGTGTAACAATACCAAACAGTGTGACGTCTATTGGGAACCAAGCTTTTAGACGTTGTTCAAGTTTAGCAAGTATAGAAATCCCAAACAGTGTTACTTCTATTGGGAGTCGTGCTTTTGTAAGTTGCGAAAGCTTAACAAGTGTAACAATCCCAAACAGTGTTACTTCTATTGGGAGTAATGCTTTTTACAATTGCTCAAACTTAACAAGTATAACAATCCTAAATGGCGTTACTTCTATTGGGGAGTCTGCTTTTGAAAATTGCAAAAGCTTAACAAGTATAGAAATCCCAAACAGTGTTACATCTATTGGGGAGTCTGCTTTTCGATATTGCTCAAGCTTAACAAGTGTAACAATCCCAAACAGTGTTACTTCTATTGCGATTCGTGCTTTTGTAAGTTGCGAAAGCTTAACAAGTGTAACAATCCCAAATAGTGTGACGTCTATTGGGAATAGCTCTTTTAGTAATTGCAAAAGTTTAACAAGTATAGAGATACCAAACAGTGTTACATCTATTGGGGATCTTACTTTTCAATATTGTTCAGGATTAACAAGTATAACAATCCCAGACAGTGTTACTTCTATTGGAAATTATGCTTTTGAAGGTTGCCGAAGCTTAACAAGTGCAACAGTAAAAGCCATAACCCCTCCGATTTTAGGTAGTAATATATTTATTAATACGCCCTCATCTCTAGTAATCTACGTCCCAGCCGAATCAGTAGATGCTTACAAAGCATATGGCGGCTGGTCAAACTTCGCAGACAAAATCCAAGCGATACCAAGTGATTGATTTTTGATTTTCAATGAATATAATAATAGCAAGAGCTCCGCTTAAAAGGCGGTAGGCCCTAATGTAAGAATTGATTAACTTAATAACCGAAACTTCTCAACAAGTAGCGGTTATTTCATTAGCTTTAAAATTACGAATAAGATTAAAATTAAAATTATTAAGATTAAATCTTTATTCATAGGCCTTCACCTCACTTATAGAGGAGTGGCCAACCGCCATTTTCGGGCAAACTCTTGCACTTTGAATTATATAATCTTGATTTTTGATTTTCAATGAATATAATAATAGCGTGACCCAAAAGACGGGTTCGTTACTCAATTTATTATTATCGTAACTATTACCGTGTGTTCAGCACGGTAGTTTTTATGTTGAGTTTTAAAGAAACTCAGTATTTGCAATATTAATAAAATAATATTTAAAATCTGAATAATCTTTTCTCCCATACTCATCACCTCTTTCCTGTTCTAAATAAGAACAATTAGAAGTAATGAACCCGTGCTTTATGAGCCACGCTAAAGAAATTGTACAAAAAAACAAGATAAATTAAAAGGAGCGATATATGAGCGATAATATTCCAGAATGGTTAAGACCTTATTGTAAGCAAGGCGCTTATATCCCAACTAAAGAAGATATTGAAAAGCTTGAGCCACAATCAAGAGATGAGATGATTTTAAAGTATTTAGCATCTGATTTATCTAATTATTATACAAAATCTGAAGTTGATAACTTAATTGACGCTATACCAAAGTTTGATATAGAAGTAGTCCAAAATTTACCGATAAGTAATATTTCGCCAACTACTGTTTACCTTGTTCCTTCGCAGAGTGAGTCATCAGATATTTACAAAGAGTATATCTATGTAAACAACAACTGGGAGCTGCTTGGAATCCAGAAATCTGACTTGTCTAATTATTATACAAAGTCTGAAACGAATGCTTTAGTCAATGGAATGATAAATGTTATTTATCCAGTTGGTGCAATCTATATGAGTGTAAACAGTACAAGCCCAGCAACATTATTTGGTGGCACATGGGAACAATTATCTAACAGATTTATTGTAGGTGTTGGCTCAAATTATTCAGCAGGATCAACTGGTGGATCTTCAACACATTATCATACAACTGGAGATCATACATTAACTGTAAATGAAATCCCAAACCATGACCATAGTGTTTGGTTACGTACAGATTCTGGAATAGCAACTACAGTGAGTTATGTTGCTGAAAATGGTAAAGCGATGATTTCAAGTGTAAACAGCACTGGAGGAGACCAGCCACATAATCACGGCAATACAAGCAGTGAAAGCAATTTGCCACCATATCTAGCAGTTTATATGTGGAAAAGAACAGCATAATTATTTATTAAAAAGGAGGTTTATGTATGAGTGAAATTCCGGAATGGTTAAGACCTTATTGTAAGCAAGGCGCTTACACACCAACTAAAGAAGATATTGAAAAGCTTGAGCCACAATCTAGAAAAGAAATGCTCTTAAAGTATTTAACCGATTCAGTTTCATCTGATTTATCTAATTATTACACAAAGTCTGAAGTTGATAATTTAATTAGCGCTATACCTAAATTTGATATAAAGGTAGTTCAAACATTACCGTCAAGCGATATTTCACCAACTACTGTTTATCTTGTTCCCTCGGATAGTGAATCGTCAGATGTTTACAAAGAATACATCTACGTAAATACCAACTGGGAGCTAATTGGGATCCAGAAAACAGACTTGTCTAATTATTATAATAAAACTGAAATTAATAATTTGTTAAGTGCTAAAGTTAATTCCAGTGATTTAAGTACAGTAGCAACAAGTGGTTCATATAATGATTTGTCCAACAAGCCTACAATACCGACTAAAACCAGTGATTTGACAAATGACAGCAATTTTGTTTCAAGTTCTGATTTATCTAACACTTACTATAGCAAAACACAAACCGATAATCTATTAGATACTAAGGTTGATAAAGTAACAGGCAAAGGATTATCTACAGAAGATTATACAACAGCAGAGAAAACTAAATTAGCAGGTATTGAATCAGAAGCTAATAAAACAGTTGTAGTTCAAACAACAGGTTCTAGCACAACTGATGTTATGTCGCAGAATGCTGTTAGCACTCAACTTGATAGTAAAGCAACAACAGTATTATATACAGCTACATTATTAAGCTCAAACTGGTCTAATTCAGCCCCTTACACTCAAACAGTAAGTATTCAAGGAATATTAGCAACAGATGTACCTGTAGTCGATGTAGTATTATCATCAACAACATCAACTGCTAAATCACAGTTAGAAGCCTGGAGTTGTGTTTCAAAGATAGAAACAGCTGCAGGCTCGATAACTGCCACTTGTTTCGAAGAACTGCCAGCAATTGATATTCCAATTCAATTAAAGGTGGTGAGATAAATGGCACAGGCAATAATCTCGAGAAAAGGTGGCGGTGGTGGTGGGTATGCTACTATTACGTTTGATAATGTTACGGCCGATGATGGGATTTTACACTTGCAAGCGACAGCATTAAGTGTTGCTAGGTATAATTTGGCAGCAACAACAGTGGGAGATTATGCATTATTTTGTGGTGGATATGGTAGTAGTGTCTCAGCAACAGTAGATGCATATAACACAAGCCTAACACGGTCAACACCAACAGTATTGAGTGCGGCAAGGAGACAATTAGCAGCGACAACAGTGGGAGACTATGCGTTGTTTGGTGGTGGGAATAATGGTTCTGTTTATTCAACCTTAGACGCATATAATACAAGTTTAACACGTTCAACACCAACATCTTTAAGCCAAGCTAGGTATAATTTGGCAGCAACAACAGTAGGTGATTATGCTTTATTTGGTGGTGGATATGGTAGTAGTGTCTCAGCAACAGTAAATGCATATAACACAAGCTTAACAAGGTCAACGCCAACAGCATTAAGTACTGCAAGACACGAATTAGCAGCGACAACAGTGGGAGACTATGCGTTGTTTGGTGGTGGTAGAGATAGTAGTTACTTATCACCCGTAGATGCCTATAACACAAGCTTAACAAGGTCAACGCCAACAGCATTAAGTGCTGCAAGATACGAATTAGCAGCAACAACAGTAGGAGATTATGCATTATTTGGTGGTGGATATGGTGGTAGTTACTTGCCAACAGTAAATGCATATAACACAAGCTTAACACGTTCAACACCAACAGCATTAAGTGTTGGAAGAAGTGAGTTAGCAGCCACAACAGTTGGTGATTATGCTTTGTTTGGTGGTGGATATGGTGATGTTCTTGGTAGTTACTTGCCAACAGTAGATGAATATAACACAAGCTTAACACGTTCAATACCGACAGCATTAAGTGCTTCGAGGAGCTATCTAGCAGCAACAACAGTAGGCAATTATGCTTTGTTTGGCGGTGGGCGTTATAGCACTTCATTAGTTGATGCATACTTTCTGCATAAGAAAATTCAATTATACCCAGACGCAAAATATAAATTTAATGATATGGCAGATGAAGTTACTTCACAAACATTCCAAGAAATTGAGGTAGGGCCTCCAATAAACGGTTATATAAAAATTAAAGATGCCACAATTAATTAAAGGAGATTTAATATGATTAAAATTGAAAAATACGATGGTTCTAAAACTTATATGTTCCCAAACGGGGAATTGGCAACACCTGAAAGGGTGAAAAAAGATTATCCTGCAGTTGATACTTTTACTCATATAGTAGAAACTGACGAAGCCTCTCAGGTTATGTTTGCAATTCAAAACTTAGCGGCTATCAAATCCCAAATGGGGATTGATATGAGTTTAAGTGATGAGGAGGCGATTAGTAAAATTGAAGAAATAAGAAACACTCCGCCGCCTGAACCTGAAGTATCAGCGGAAGAAAGAATAGCTGCAGCTTTGGAATTCCAAAACGTTTTAAATATGTAGTTGATTTTTTATTTTCTATGGATATACTAATAGCGTAACCTGGTGACGGGTTTATTACAATTTGATTTCTGTTTTTATTGTAACAACCACATTTACCGTGCGGTTGTTACTTTTAAGCTTTTTGATTTTATATATGTATTTTATAATACGAAATAAAATTTTAAGGGCTTTAAATAACATGTTTACCACCTCTTTTCCCTGCTAAAAAGCAGGTTAAAAAGCAATAAACCCGCACTCCCAAGTTACGCTTTTCTGATAATACTCAAACTTAAAATTTATTTCAATAATTTGGAGGAAAATAATATGAATTACGAATTAATTAAAAAGAATTATGACCGCAGTTTATGGAGCAAACGGCAAGTAGAAATAGCCAAGGAAAAAGGTGTTATAACCGAAGAAGAATACCAAAAGATAACCGAGGGTGCTAAATAATCCTCGGCGATGCGAGAGTAACTGAATTTTTTCATAATGATTGACTCCTTTAAAATATCCTCTTTAAAATATTTTTTTAAAATTTATCTTATTTTATTCCCTTTAACTCTCGCATTTGATTTTTATTTTTTTTATGGATATAATAAATGCAAGAACACCGTTTAAAGACGGTTAGTCCTAATGTAGAATAACGATTATAAAAAACCGTTTACTTATTCGACAAGTAGGCGGTTATTTTTTGATGTATATAATAATAATTAACATCGTAAAAAGTATACGGTTGACTTTTTATTTTCGGTGAATATAATAATAGCAGAGACACCGTTTAATACGGTTAGCCCTTAATTCTGTTATAAAGCCATTAATAAATTAACTGCTTCTGGACAGGAGGCAGTTATTTTTTTATGATTTCATGATAAGTAAGCAATATTAAAAATATTAACAACAAATCAGTATTCATAATCTTCACTCCTTTCAATTGGAGTGGCTAACCGCCTTTTCGGGCAATCTCTGCAACCATTATTCTACAAACTAACAAAAACAAATTCAATATTGAGGAACTGGATAATCTCGTTAAAACAGTTCATTAGTGCAGCTAACACTTAAAAGAAGCTAATTTGAGGAACTACCTCGTTAAAAAAAGGAGATAAAATGGAAACACAAGAAGAATCTAAAGTTATTGAAACAAATCCTGAAAAAGAAAATGTAGTTCAAGAAACTACCGAAAAAGAAGACCATTTTGACTATAAAAAAGCCAGAGAAGAAAGAATTACACGAAGTACCGAAAAAAGAATTTTAAAGGAGCTTGGTGAAGATTCTTTTGAATCGATTAAAGGCAAACTTCAAGAAGCTTTAAATATTAAAGCAGAGCTTGAAAAGGAAAGAATAAATGGCCAGAAACTTAAAATATTAGAATCAGGTTTTGATAACAAATATTTAGACTTTATAGTTTACGAGATTAATAAAACTAGAGGGGAAGAATCTTTTGATGATTGCTTAACTAAGTTCAAGGAAAATAACAAACAATATCTTAAACGAAATAAAATAATAAATACTTCTCCGAATTTA
>Ga0326512_10002823_pt1 | contig 12849 bp, 5 predicted proteins | sample 1_2617_0518_D_FD_203652 | JGI IMG/M metagenome (GOLD analysis project Ga0326512, IMG submission 203652) | Bovine rumen microbial communities from UC Davis, California, United States - 1_2617_0518 | ecosystem: Host-associated > Mammals > Digestive system > Stomach > Rumen | place: USA: California... | reverse complement strand
AGTCTTCAGACGGCTGCACATGCCTGCCGAGTTATAGGCAATCATCGTCTTGTGACCGTTGGCATCGGTGATGGCTTCCAAGCGGTTGTTGTCGTCATAGGCATAGACGGTGCTGTTGCCCATGGCATCGGTGCGCTTGCGCAGACAGCCCTTGCTGTTATACTCATAGTTGACAGTACCCTGATGGAAGGAAGCGCTGGACGAGGTCAGCAGTCCGTTGGTATAGTTGAGCGTGATGGTATGCCCCACCGCATCGCTAATCTTGGTGAGCTGCGAGTCGGTATAGGTCAGCACGGTGGCGTTGCCGTTGCGGTCGGTGATGGCCGTCAGCTTACGGTGCTGGCTGTTGCCAAACGTATAGACGGTACCGTCCTTTTCTTTCAGAGTGTACGAGCCGTCCTCACCCTTTGTCAGCACACTGAACACGCCGGCAGGAGCCTCATAGTCGGTGCCGTATCGCTTGAAGGTGTCGCCGCGCCCGTCGCCTTGCTCGATGGTTACATTGCCTGACTCGTCGGTACTGTATCGCATCTCGTATCCCAGCGAGAATCCCAGACCATAGCCATAGTTGGTGGCGTAGGCCGAGCTGTTGTAATAGAAGCGCAGTTGCATAGGCATGGCGGTGTTCTGCGTCTCCATGTCAGTCTGTCCAAAGAACAAGACCCCGTTGAAGCTGTTCACCCACAAGCCGTTGGGCCCTGCTATCTTGGGGTGAATGATGTTCTGTGCCATGGCCGCACCAAAGGTGCAGGCCAGCAGGCAGAGAATGGTTATAATCTTATGTTTCATAGTTTGGAATATTTCGTTATTTTACAATGTAAACTGTCATATAGCTGGTGCCGGCATGCTGCTCCATGAAGAAGTTGATGACCTTTTGCGTGCCAGGAGCTATCGAGATGTAACCGAAGCGGTCGGCCTCATAGCCCTCAGGGACAAGATGCAGCTCGCTGCTGGCGTTCTTGAAGTCGCCGACGGTCTTTCCGAGATACGAGCCACGCGACTTTATCAAGATTTCCTTGATCTGTATGTCGTTGGTGCCACCGTTGGCAAAAGCGATAGATACCGGCGAGTGGCTGCCGCTGTGGACGACACGCGGCGCATCAATCTTGATGCCAAGCTTGCTCTGCACGCCGGGTATGACGTGGAAGCCCTGCGGCAGCGTAGCCTGTGTACCGTTGGGCAGTTCGGACACCACATCGTAGACACCCACCTCAGCATTGCGCAGGTTGAAGGTGACGCCTGCCGACGTCTGGTCATGGAAGGCGATACGCTCTGCAGGTATCATCTTCTGTTCAGCGGCCAGACGGAAGTCCATGATGCTGTCAAACATAGCACCTTTGATTTCCGTGGAGATCCATCCGTCGGTGCCGCCCTCAGTCATACTGAGCGAAGTGGCACCAAAGTTGATGCGGCTGGCCGTCAGCGTCATGTCAGACAGATTCCACTCCGAACCACCGTCGAGGCTGAAGGCGTAGCCGTCGTTGTTGACCAGTGCGGAGTTGTCCTGCGCCAGAATATAGTAGCATCCGTCATTGGCCACGGGCAGGATGACGCTCTTCTCCTCTGAACTGACGGCGAATGAGGCGTAGTCGTACTTCGCGGTGCTGGGTACGGCCTCATAGCTGACATAGAGCGCGGCCGAGGTGTTCTCGTCGTGCCGCAGGTTGAAGCCTACGGTCTGTGAGTTAGACGTGCCGCTTACATCTACCTTGTAGTATCCGCAGGTGTTGACAGTCTCAGTCTGTCCCAGCGAGAGCGACTTGAAGCGCACTTCACTGTTGCTGTAGCCCACGGCGGCATTGTTGTCCTCGCTGACTTCTGGAATGCTGCGGGTTGAGTTGGTCTTGACAATGAAGTAGTATTTACCCTCCGGCACATTCACCACGCGGCCTGTAGCCTCACGGGTGATAGTGCCGCCGGCCTCGATGTTGACGCGCCCCGTGACGACACCCACCTGAATGTCGCTGGTGTCCCACTGTTCGTCTTTCGACAAGTAAATGACATCGCGCAGCGTTCCCGTTGCGGCATACTGCCCATTATTCTCAACACGATAGGTCAGCGTGATATTCTCGCCGGCGGTGACGAAGGTAGGCGGTTCGAGCTTGCCAATAGCCAGGTCGACAGGACGCTCCTCAACAGGATAGATCTGCACGACCCTACCCTTGCTCACGTTGTTGCTCTCGTTGCTCTCATAGACAGCGTCGGTGGCATCGGTGAAAGCAAACAGCAGGTAATTGCCGCTGACACCTTCGGGCAAGATGACAGTAACAGTGTCGGTATATTCCTCACCAGGCTTCAGCATACCGCTATGTGTCGAACTGCCAATACGTGCGGCATTGTTTTTGTTGAATGTTGCGTTCGACGACAAGTAGTATTCCGTCACCCAGCGCCCCTGGCGGGTAGCCACCTCGCCGGCATTAATGACGGTACACACAAGCTGCGTCTCCTGCGAGGCGGTGAACTCCTTGTCACTCTCCAGCTTCGCCACCTTCAGGTCAGGTAGCGGAGCGCAGGAAATCGTCACCGGCACGGCCTTGTAATTGTTCGAGGTCTCACGCTCAGAGACAGAGCCATAGGCATTGGTTCGGAAGATGAGATACTTGTTGCCATTATACTTGTCAGCAATGGACAGACTGGTCTTATATTCTGTTATCGTACCCTGCTTCAGCGATGCCGTACGCTCGTTAGACAGCAGTATGTCGCCGTTGCTGTATGAGGCATCGTCAGAGAGGTAGACGGCACTGACAAACGCCCCAGCGTCGGCATTGCCCTGGTTGGTCACTGTCCATATAACAGTGAACTCCTCGGAGGTGGTCAGTGCGTCAGGAACGGCTGTGCTCCTGACAGCCAGATCGGCATACAGCCGTGTGGCAGGTGACGGACTGACCGTGAGCTGGCGAACGACATAGTTGTTCTCCTTGTTGCTCTCCGTAATAGAGCGGTTCACGTCGGCCATAAAGATTAGATACTTAACGCCCGTGTACTGTTCCGGGAGATTGACGGTACACTCATAGCTGACACTTCCATTTGCTGCCAGCGAGCGCGTCACCTTGGAATAGAGGGCGATATCATTGCTGCTCCACACGGCATCCTCACTCAGATAGACCGCACTCAAGAACGATCCCGCCTCAAGTGTTCCACCATTGGTAACTCGCCAAGTAGTAGTAAAGTCGGTAGCAGCATTTACAGCGGCAGGTACTGAGCTTGCCGCCGCCACCAGGTCGGCCCGGGCAGCAGTGCCGTTCTTCACAAAGTCAGCGGCAACGGTGCGGCTGTTGTTGTCCTCGGACAATTCGGCCATTTGGTTGTCGATGTCGGCACGAACGATAATATACTTGCGGCCATAGTTCAGGTCTGGGATGTTAAGGGAAGTCTGATAGCTGATGCTGGTACCAGCCTTCAACAAGGCAATGAACTGTGTGGCAAGGAGAGCGTCATCATTGCTCAGCGCATTGTCATCAGAGAGATAGACGCCAACCATCGACGGCACAGCATCGGCTGTCCCAGTGTTGGCACATGTCCAGTTAAGGACGAAGTCGGTGCTGGTGGCAATGGTGCTTGAAGCTGTAGAGGCTGCCGTGATGGCCAGGTCGACACCTTCAGGGGCGGGAGCCGGCGTTCCTCTCACCACGGTAACGGCTACCGCACGACAGTTGTTGGCCTTTGTGTCCTCGTCAAGACTGTTATCCTTGTCGGCACGGAAGATGAGATACTTCTGTCCCTCATACTGGTCGGAAACGCTGACGTGAGACTGATAGTCGCTCTTCACACCTTGCTTGAGGTTGGCAGTACGTTGCGTGACAAGCAGGATGTCGTCGCTGCTCAACAGCTCATCGTCAGAGAGGTAGATGCCATTGGTGAAAGCCCCAGCATCAGCGTCACCTACGTTCGAGAGCGTCCAGTTGACGGTGAAATACTGAGAGGTCGTCACCGTCTCTGGTGCCTTGGCAAAGGTGACGGCAATGTCGGGCCACAGCTCTGGCGTCGGATTCTTGGTCAGCGTCACAGCCTGCATGGCGGTGTTGTTGCTCTCGTCACTCTCTGTGACGGAGCGTCCGTTGTCGGCAACAAAGATGAAGTACTTCTTGGTATAGTAGCTGTCCTTCAGGTAGAAGTCGGTCTCAACGTCTGCAGTCTCTCCAACAGGCAGCGATGCCATGCGCTGAGAGTAGATGCAAACATCGTCGTTGCTCAACGTGGCATCATCAGAGAGATAAACGGCAGTGGTGAACGAGGCCGCGGTGGTGTTGCCATTGTTGCCTACGGTCCAACGGGCTGTCTGATAGGTTGATGTCACAGCCTCACCAGGTGCGGTGGCATTGGTGACCGTCAGGTCAGGATAGGGCGTGGGACTGACAGGCTTCTGGAAGAACTTACACCGGTGGGTGAGCATGTTCGAGGTATTGTTATCTTCCGACGCCTCCTGGAGCTTAGCATTGGCATCTGTCTTGACAAATACGTATAGGCTGCCGTCGAGAGCCGTGCCATAGGGTACGGTCAACGTGCCACGCAGAAGCTTCTCACTACCGGCTGCTATCCACAAGTCGTTGGTAATGGTACCAATATAGCGTGCATTGGCTCCCGACTCTGACGAAGAGACGTAGAAGGCATCGGAAATACGGGTGTTCTGCATGTCGCCGACACCCTGGTTCCTGACCTTCCACTCAAAGGAGGCCTCAGCACCCGACTTGATGGTGTCGTTATATATCTTGGTGAGTTCTACCGACAGGTCAGGCAGGACGAAGGTGACAGCCTTGTCAGAGCGCCTGACGTTGTTATCCTCACCCTCAAACTCGAATACCGCATCACCGTCGTCCGTCACTACATATATATAATAGGTACCGGTCAGAGACGGCATGTTGACATTGACATCCCGGCTGTACTTAGTCTCACTATAGGTTATAGGCACGGTCGCTATGAGTGTCTTACTCGTAGTGAGGCCGTCGCCACTCTGGCAGAGATAGATCCGGTCGTTCCAGCGGTTGACATCGGGCTGCCCCGCGCCCATGTTCTCGACGGTATAGCTCACGGTGACGGTCTGGTTGGCTGTGACGGTAGAGGCGTTGACGTCGACAAAGGTTGGCTGCAGGTCAGCGCCCGGGGCTGCTATAACGTTGACGCGCTCGCTGGAACCCCAGTTGTTCTCTGTGTTAGCCAACTCATAGACCACATCGCCACGGTCGGTTTGCGCATGGAAATAGAGATCGCCATGATAGCGCGACGGTATGGTGATGGTATAACGCTCCTCGGTGCTGGCTCCAGGCTCCAGACTGAGGGTCTTGCTGCTGGTACTAAGAGTGGTCAACGCACCGTCGCCATGACTGGAGGATGCCGAGCGATAGAGAACGTTCTGCACCGTCTTGTTCTGGACAGCGGCCTCACCCTTGTTCTGAATGGTGACCACTACGTCAACCGTCTGGCCACCAAACAGCTCGCTGACGGGTGTACCGCTATTGAACACCTCTATGCGCGAAATCCAAAGGTCGGGTAATGGGGGAACAGTGATGTCTATCTTCGTGTAGAAGAAATTGTCCTTTTTGCCATTGGCCGTAACCTCAGACACCTTGACGTATGAGGAGTTTGTGCTGGCGGTAAGATAGCCTGTCTGTGAGGGATTGTACGGATAGGCGGGTGTGTCGGTAGTCCAATCGATATTGGTCACATTGTACATGTCCGACGTGATAAGAATATGATAGTTTCCGTAGATACGCTCATCAATTTGAATCTCCTGAGTGTTGATATATGACTCGCCGGCATCCAGCGCCTTGACATTGGTGACAGTCTTGAGCAGCTTACTGCCCGTGGTGGCCGTGCCGAGCTTCATGTCAGGCACGAGCCAGATGTAGTCGTTCCACTCCGTGTCACCTGTCGTACCCAGGCCATCGTTCCTCACGGTCCACTCCACAGTCATCGACTGTCCGGCTACCGGATCGGAACAGTTGACACGGGTGACGTGCAGGTCGGGCAGGTCGCGGACTGAGAACACCTGAGTATCGCTGACCATCTCCTGACACTCGTTATGGGCCACCACCATCCAGTTGTAGGTCTCACCCTGCGTGCAATGTGAACTGGCATTGTAGGTCGTTGCTGAGAGATTGCTGGCCACAGGGCTGGCAGGCTGTGGGTCACCACTCTTCCAGACATAAACATCGTAGACAGCATTGATGATGTTGTTCCACGACAGCCTGACGGCATTGGAAGCTACTACGCCCTTGTCGGCAGGGGTGAAGTTGAAGAAAGCACCCATCAGCATGGGGCGCACCGTAATGGGATAGTCGAAAGAGTAGATATTGACACCGCCGTAGCTTACCTCTACACGGTATTTCATAGTTTCCTCGCCCATACCTTCGTTGGTGAGAGTCATCGGAAAGAGGGCTGCCTTGCCTCTCTCGGTGTAGCCTTCTATATAGTTCGGCTCTTCCAGTACCGACCAGCTGTAATCGAAGAGTGAGGACAGCTGATAGAAGTCCTCTGCCTCTGTGTCTGATCCGCTGCAAAGTGCTTGTCCGCCTAACGACTTGAAAGTCAGCGTGCCGGAATGGGTGTCGGTCAGGACGTTGGTGCCGTCGGCCGTTGCCACCACGACATCACTGAGCGTTACAGGACAGGAGAACGTGGCCGCCGACGAGGTTTTCCTCAACGGGACGGTCAGCAAGTTTCCCTCCTTGCCTGTGAGCACATTGTTCCGTGTGGAGTTAATCATGCACATATACTTATTGGTACCCACGGAACGGAACGTCATGGAGTGCCCGTTTTTACGGGTTCCGTTCAGTACTGCCGAGGCTGCGTCGACGCTGACACCCGAAGGAACCTGCAACGTAAATTGTACGGCAACCACGTCAGAGGTATTCTCCAAGTCGATGGGGAGCACTACGCTACTCGAATTAGCTACGCTGAAGTCAGGAATGCTCAGCACGTTGCGGTTCTGCGCTAACGACGGCATGAGCCACATCAGCGAAAACAGCATGAGAAATAATGTTTTCTTTTTCATACTCACACCTTATTTTATATATATTACTTTGGACGATGACTTTCCGTCGGCATGGACGGACTTCACGATATTGAGACCCTTGACAGGTTTTTCAAGGCGCATACCACTGGGAGAATAGTACTCGGCATCGGTTTCCCACCCTGCTATCTGGCCGACATGCGTCGGCTCACCCAGGAAGGAAGCACGAACTGGCTGTGCGTCCCGGTCGGCCATGACGGCAGACCGGACAATGGGCTTTGCGCCGCTATATGTGGCAATGACCGTCTCGCCTGCCGGGATAAACTGCTCAGAGAGCGTATAGCCAATATATCGGCTCATCGTGTTCTGCCGTCTGGAAACGATGTCATAACTCCGCGACTCGAGGCCGAAGCTCAACTCCGGACTGCCCTCAAAGACGATGTCGAAGGAAGCAATGGGTACTGGAGTGTGCAGGACGACGTCGCCATTGCAAGTATAAAGATATGCCTCAGAAGTGTTGTGGTCCACTGCATTGGCTTTCTTGGTTTGAAGAGCGCGTCCCTCCGCCGGCGACTCCTCGGCATCCATGATGATATTGGCTGTACATACCACATCCTGTACATTCAAAAGCTTGTCCACATATGTGTCGGCAGCGGTGAAGTTGAAGGGGTAGGTATTGTAACTGCCAAAGATGTAGTTTATTGTTGCCTGCAGGTCGGTGATGTCCACACCATTCACGAAGTTCGCATCGCCCTGACTGAAGGTGTACTTTGAATAGCAGTAGCTGCCAGCCACCTCCTCGGCAGCAATGGGATAGGAGACGTAAAGCACATCTCCACTGCTGCCCTTATAGGTGTTGCCTGCGAGACAGTTAAGTCCAAGGTTCCCGTTAAGCAGGAAAGCGTCCACGCCCCAGTAAGGATTGTCGGCATCATAGTCGTCAGGACTTGCCGTGGGGGGATAATTGGTCAGACGAGCGTACGGCGTGGTGTTGTACGACTGTTCCTGATGGTTATATATAAATAAGGTGGGGATTTGGCTGACCAGTGCGTCCTGGTCAAAGTGGCTCAGGTCTACGTTCATCTCCAAGTCCATGACCTGGTTTGTAAGGTCAAGGTTAACAATGGTAGCAGGCAGGTGAGGATAGACCGTGGTAAAACAGTTGCCAGAGGCCCATAGCGTTGTCAGCTGCGGGAAACGGGTCAACAGGCTCGGAACGGTCTCCGTGCTGGCGGCAAGGAGGCCGATGTTGCCTTTTAGCCGGTTGCCGGTAATGTTGAGTGTCTGCAACTCTGAGGTAAACGTTGGCGCATACTGCAGGATATAGGCATAGACTTGTTTGACGATATCCTCCATATCGCCAGTGAAACTGTTATTTCTCAAATCAAGTACCTTGACAGCGGGGAAGGTAAGCAGCATGGAGGGGAATGAACCTGCGAGCTGCTTGTTGGCGAAGTCGAAGCCAGCCACATGGCCTTTCTCTACAGTGACCCCTTCCAATTGTCCTACGTTCAGCATGCCCGTGTTGCTGGTGATGATAGATTGCCACTTGGTGGCCCAAAGCGGATTCGACGCTGCCAGCTGAGTGTAAAGTCCTCTCAAGCTTGCCCATTCGGCAGCACTAAATGTATAGATGGCGAAACTGCCAATCTTGGTACGCTCCATGCCATAGTATAGCGTTCCGTCAGCTATCGTGAGATAGACGTCGTAAGCACCTTCGTTAACTGGAGCATCAGGCGTATGGTCGCTACCATTTGTCGTATAGGTGACAGTAGCGGTACCTACACCCTCCGAAACGGCGACGGAAGCAGCATGCGGCAGCGCGTCATAGCTGATGTCCGCTGCGGGAAGCGTCACGCTGTAGAGGCTTGCGGAAAGCGGAGCCTTGTCGATGCTGATGTTACCCGTAAGCACACCTGTATAGTTGTTCTTGCCCGTAACGGTCAGCGTGCCTGTTCCTGGGAGGGTGTTGTCTGTCCATGCAGCGGTATAGTCAGAGCCCGCCACCAATGCGGCGTAACTCTCGTTGCTGAACTGCCAGGTAGGGGTGAAAGGTTGGCCGTTGTATACAAATGAGTTCTCGGCAAGCACCAACTGTCCTGCGAGTGGCTGTGGGGCGATGGTGAAGGTGTAGGTCTTGCGGCCGATGGTATACGGGAACACACCTTCTATATTAAATGATGCCGTACCGGCGTTGACGTTATTTCGATAGCCGGCCAGAACATAATGATCCTCTTCAAGGTCGCATGTGGGGCTTGTCTGATAGAGGGAGTCGCCAGTAAAGGTCTTTTCCTCTATGTTCGTCAGCGGATGGTAGCTCACATCCTTATACTCAATGGGAGCCAGAAGCGTGGAGTTGCCGACATTGTCTACCGTACGGAACCGGATGACGTGTTTGTCTTTTCTCGCATCGAACTGCGCACGTACCGTTCCGGTGAACGTACTGCCGGAGGAAAGCATATCGGTGAGGGCTATCCATTCTTCACTATCCTCCACGGCATACTCGATTCGGCCGTCAAGACCAGCGGGGCTTTCGTAGTTGCCTTCCAGGGTCAGCACATGGATGAGCGATAGGTCGTTCCATCCTTCCGGGTCGTCGGGTGTTACCTCAAAGCTTGAGTTGGGTTCCAGGTTGACCTCGCCGACACCAATCAGGTAAGAGAACACCAGCGTGGCACCGGCAGGAATGGTACGTGATTTCCAGCACCAGCCCATACCACTGTCGTAAGAGCCGTTCTCCTGCATGTAGTTGCTGCCACTGCTGTAATTACCCACCATATTATAAGGGTCACTGTTGAGACTGTAATGCCCGAACCAGAAGTCGTTGCCCGCTGTTACCCCAGCCAGACCAGCTCCAAAGAGTACGCAAAGCTGGGCTCCGTTTCCGTCCATCATCGTCAGACCGTATGTCTGACCGATGGTGTCAATACGCCGCGAGATGGGTGCCGCGTCATTGTTGCCTATCATCACGTCGGCATGGGTGCCTAAAGAAATAACGACATCTGTTTCGTTAGTATTGGTGACAGTATAGCAAATGCGTGCCAACTCACCTTGTTGCTCAACGGAAGGTTGCACTCTCACACCGCCACTTGTTGTTCCATTTAAGCAGTCAACACGTATAGCACTATTAGTACCCACTTGAACCGATAGCTTATATCCATAATCGGAATAAGTAGACGAATAGTAGTAACCATTGTAATAGCCTATCATATCAATAGCATCCGAATACTGTTTGTAGTATAACTGCGTACTACCTACTTGGACGTAGCCACTTGGCAGATAAGAATACCTGCTGGCTCTGCGAACAGAATTTTTCTTTGGCCCATTCTGGGCGTACACATTTTGCACCACACCTAATAGCAATATTGCCATCCAAGGAATAATCATTCGTTGGAGGTTGCATCTGAAATGCTGTTTCTTTTTGTAAGTCATAAGGTTGTATTTTAAATATTAATATTCGTAGATAAGCCTATAACACAAAAGTCCTACAACGTCAGCCTTTCGGTTGAACGTTGAGGACTTTCTTCTATATCCTTTGAACCTCAACGAGGTTCCTATGTCATTGAGTACAAGCGGAACATCCATATTTATCCATCATCTTAGTCTGTATTATGTCTCTGTGTAGTACCCGCACTCGTTTCTCAGTAAAAGAGAAAGCGCAGACAACTGCCATATCTCACACCGGGTTCAGCACGACCCCTAATTCCTTATGGATGAAGTCTGCGCTTATGCGCACACTCCAACAGGAATTAGGATTTTGCTCGTTGATTTCTCTTATCGAGGTGCTGATTCGGTGTGAGAATTTGAACAAATATGTCTTTGTGTCCTTCCCTACATCATCCATACGAAACGGATGCGCAGGTACGAACATGGTGACAAAAGTACACATTTTTTCGCTATTCACCTAAAAGATTTACAAAAATCTGCAAAAACAGATAAAGATTTAACCATTTTAGGGAGTAAAAACATAAAAAGGCCAGAAAAACTTGCAGGTTTCACAAAAAAGTCTTACCTTTGCGGCCGACAGAGTCCACCACCGCTTCTCTTCTCTTCGGAGAATGTAGCGTACCAGGGTGGAACTTTTTTTTATACGTATGAAGTACAACAAGCAACCACTCGACATACCTGCCTTATTGGCGATGTTGAAAACAAGAGGACTCACCATTGGTGATGAACAACAAGCAGAACGTACATTAGGACTCGTTAGCTATTTCCGTTTGGCAAACTATCTGCGTCCGATGGAAAAAGACAAGGATACGCATCAATATAAGCCAAGCAGTTCATTTGAAAATGCTGTTGCGCTATATCGGTTCGATGCTGCCCTACGTGAGATAGTGTTCCGTGCTATTAGCAATATCGAGATTGCCTTACGCTCAAAGATGATCCATCACTTCTCCTTGAAATACGGTGCATTCTGGTTTACAAACATGTCGATATGTAATGACGAGCATCTTTTTCTTGAAAACCTGAATGCCGTAGATTGAGAGGTGAGAAGAAGCAAGGAAGATTATATCAAGGAGCATTTCAGCAAATACAAAGATTCGGCATTCCCTCCAGCATGGAAGGCGATGGAACTGTTGTCACTTGGTACTTTGGCTAAGCTCTTTTTCAACGCCTCTGACAATAAGGTCAAGAAGAAAATTACACGAGAGTTTGGATTTGCCAAAGCGGTTGCATAATACTTGGATAAAGGACACCAACACACCATTCAACAAACTCTATGCTCAGTTGTGCTGCATGGCATATTGGTATAACGCTATCGACCCACAGAACACATTTACGGCTGACATCAAAGCCCTACTATTGAATTATCCCATTGTTGACCCTGCCGCCATGGGGTTTGTAAAGAACTGGCAAGACGAACCGCTGTGGAAGTAATGTTATGACGTAGAATAAACTCTTATAATCCAGCTTTATGCTAAACTCAGACAAATCCGTGGGGCAAATGTCGGGTTATATCTGATTGTAATTATACATAAATACTTGTCTGTCAAAATGTTGTGTTTATGTATAAGAATATTTGCCGGTATTCATAGAGGGAGGGCAAGAGCTAAAAGCTCATATTTCCATAAAAGTACGAACAGGGATGCTACGCACATTTCGTTTGGTTAGTAAAAATGCTTGTTTAGTCCCTTGTCGGAAGTGCGGCACCTGGTGCGGCTGGGCTTCCGTTATGCGCTATTCGTCACTGCCTGTTTCTTGGTTTGCTGTTTTAGAGGTCCAACTTCTATTTTGTAATTTCTCACAATTGTTCGATTTCTTCTGCCGTAAGATTCAAACTTCTGGCAATGATGTCCATCGGGACCCCGTTTGCTTTTAGGTTCCGGGCATTTGCAATGCGCTCCTCAGCACGACCTTTGGCCTCACCTTCGGCAACACCTCGGTTGTAGCCTTTCTGGTCGGCCGTCATGAAGGCACCCTGATTGTCGTAGAACACCTTTTCGCTTTCCCAATACTTGGCATACTCCTCCTTTGACAGGGCTGCAACCTCAGCCACTTCGAAGAATTTGGAGAATATCCGTTCCTGCAGTGCCTTAGGGCGCTCCAGTAGGCGGGGCAGGTTCTTCAAGGCATAGAGCCACTTGTCTGTAAGGTCAACAAGTTCATCCTCAGCCTTTTTGAATTTAGGCATCTCTAAGTAGATATAGGTGAGCTTGTCATAAAATATTTCTTTCTTGTGGATGTCCATCAGCTGCACCACATGGTGGTAGTAGTTCTCGTCATCCTTGTCCTCGTCGAACACGAAGTTAAGGATGCCGATGGTGTATACTGCCTTCAAACCGAAGAGCCACTTGCCCTTTTCGCCCTGCGAACGGATGGGGAACGATGAGTAGTAGACCGAACGGTCCTTGAACCATTGCTGTTCAGCCTTCTGCATCTCGATGATGATTTTGTCGCCC
>Ga0326512_10002821_pt1 | contig 12858 bp, 28 predicted proteins | sample 1_2617_0518_D_FD_203652 | JGI IMG/M metagenome (GOLD analysis project Ga0326512, IMG submission 203652) | Bovine rumen microbial communities from UC Davis, California, United States - 1_2617_0518 | ecosystem: Host-associated > Mammals > Digestive system > Stomach > Rumen | place: USA... | reverse complement strand
TTCTTCCAAAATGGCTCATACTCAGCTATCTTAGCTTCTATTGCTTTGTCATATTCATCATCGCTGAGGTTAGCATACTCATCACAGTATAAATCGTCGAGAGCATCTTTCAGATCATCTCTATCGGTTATGACATACTCTCTTGTTGATACCTCGCAATCAAGTATCTCACCAATATGTGCTCTTACATCAGTGCAATATGTATAAGCAAATTCATCAGTTGCAGCTTCCATACCTACTAATACACATATAGGTAAATCGGGATTTTCAGCTATGAGCTTTCTCAGCTCCGAAGCATCGTGAACAATGCCGAGTGGTTTATTATCCATTACCTGCTCCTCCTTTATCATTTTGGTTGTTGTTTATTATACGCTCTACATCAGCAGGGGATAGTCTATCACAAAATACACCTGTAATTCGTACAGATAACGGGCATGATAGACAACCTATCTGCTGACTACATACTTGTTCTTTCGTCATCAGGCAAGCCTCCTATCGTTTATTTCGGTGGATTTTAGCGCCTTTATAATTTCTCTCTATGTGTTCGACTATAGAAAAATTAACTACTTCAGGATGCGTTTGCCCTGTAGGTTCATACCAATCCTCCCCGAGAAAATAATTGCATAGCTCATTCAAAGCTTGCTGTGCGGTCATAGATGGTATTGGTTGGTTAAATGTATCATCATTGATGCCATGTGTAAATCCACACACATCCTCGATTAGATGTTTATAGTCCAACTTCTTCCTCATCGTAACTCACCCCCTCGGCTCTATACCCACCACCGCACATAAAACTAATCATGCTTGCGCTTGTAAGTATTTTTGCTACATTTTTCTTAGCATCAGATTGTCCCTCTTTTGTAACTTCTTGCTCAAGAAGCTCCACATCATCGGGCTTTTCCATTATCTTATCATATGTATACTTATTGTAGGTTTTCCGACGTTTCATTATAGGTCCTCCTTACTTATACACCGTGTAAGTATCATAATCATCGATGGGATTATCGTCATTGGTGTATATGCTTACGCCCTCCAAGTTTTTATGCGTATACACTCTGATTGGAGCAGGGATAGTTGCACCTGAATAGCCGCATTCTGTACGCACAGCTACAACTTTATCCATGAGTTCTGGATGTTTTTCCATGATAGAAACCAAGCCTTTACATAATTCAAGAAGTGTCACCCCATAATTATTCATCACCAATCAGCTCCCTATGTTTAATAAAGTTATAGAACTCATCACGACACGCCTCACACAGTATAGCATTCTCTCCGTCGGCTACTATCTGAGTAGCAGTGCGATTGAGACTTGTGGCATACCAAGCGGAAACTGTATCGTGACGAAGAAATAACACCTCATCTATTCCGTCAATCTTTTTGTTGCATCTATCACAATGTAATACTATGTTCATTCTGTGTCACCTCGCTTAAATTCGTCTACCCACAAATCTATACGATCTGCTATATCCTCGATGGTCTTGCTTGCATCGTCGGTACATCCTACGCTGTTAAAGGCGGTTTCCATCATACGATGTTTGATATGATTGATGATTTCCGCAGGGAGTACATCTGCGACAGGAAAACCGTGTGCATCGTCAGCAGCCATATTATATCCTAATGCACAATCACGATAATGCTTTGATTTACTGACATAATATAAATCAAAATTACTTCTCGCCTTTTTACGCATCAGTTCTTCAAACTTAGTCTTGCTCATGTATTCTTCCATTTGTATCACCTCCCATGTCGGCACCGCAGTTGGGACAGTATTTGCTTTTTGGATAGTAATTCATGAAGCTCAGAATGTGACCGCAGTTTGAACATTTGCAAGGGTTTTCATTAGGATTTAACGCCTTTGGCAGTTCTATCCAATAAGCGTGTACCACGGGCTGTACATCTGCGGATGGTACTTCTCCCACATCATCAATAGCGTGTTCAATAGCATCACGCATAATCTCAAGTTCATGCCAATCCATGTTTAAATAAGACATCTGTGAAATGCTATCAAGTCTTGATTGAAGAATTTCAAATGCATCTTTTCTATTTATGAACTCATCCATTATATATCACCTCATATAGTAGCATTAATTGACATCTTTCATTCTTGAACCACAATTCGGGCAGAACTTAGATAGAATATCCTCAGTAATGGTCTCACACCCTGCGTTACCATCTTCAGTATATGCCCTACAACCACAATTAGTGCAATGACATGGTGCAGGATTTCCATGATCATCGCAATAAGACCATTCTGCTTCGCACTTAGCCACAGCATTCTTTACTTCAATGCTATAGGATACAATGGGTTCATCAGTGAGCATAGCCTGCGCTTTATCTGCAAAATCCAAGCACTCTATTGCATCGATTATGGCATCCTTCATCTGCTCTGTCAGATAATATTTATTAAAATGATAGAACTCAGCAAGTAAATCTCGATGACTTGAATGCTCATCATACCTCAAGGTAGCTATCGCCTTAGCAGAGGTCTTATCTTTTTCATTGTTTAAGTACATAAAATTACACTCCTTTTATTCATCATCTTTTAGCGATGGCAAGCCAATTGTGGCTAAATACTCAATCAATGTAACTCTTGTAAGAGTAAATACAAACGGATCATTTCGACCTGTCAGCCATATTTTTAAGGCATAATTATCGGTCGATATGAACTGCCACTGTACCGCTGCCACAGATTTAAAGTCTATCCAAATATGACCATTAGATAAGCCAAGTTCTATCGCATTTACAATAACTCTATTGGGTTTCTCCATATTATCACCTCACATCCACTGAATTGTGATATAATCCTCTGATGGGATATATGTCTGTTCTTTGAAGGGGTATAAACCAATTAGTTTATGATCCGCTTGATATAATTGTATGAAATGGGTGAATTGTTCTCGGGTCAATTGTATTGGTGGTGTAAACTGTGCAATGCGAAAATACTCCACCATATAGTCATATCGACTATTTACGTCACACAACGATACATCCCAATCATGAAATGCATCAATAGCGCATAAATAACTAAGCGAAAACAGAAACTGTTCATCTTTATTATATCCGAAGCACTCCCCATAATTGGCGTAGTTATCGACAATCATATTTAAGCCCACTAAAATCACTCCTTGTCGTTACTAATCCCGTAACATATCCCTTTATTCTTCATTACATCATCAGGTATATCCTCGGCAAACACATACTGACCCTCTTGGGTTTGGTAAGTCACCCCATCCTTGAAATGAATTGTGATGACGTTCTTATCATGAAATACTACGTCGGTATCGATATAATCTATATCCTCTGTAGGGTAATACTTTCCTGCGACTACGATGTATCTGTGTGAATGTATATCGTTGTCGGCTACAGAACCGCTCCAACAGCTTTTAAGAAATATACCTATGAATGCTATCAGTACGACTAAACCTAAGTATCCGAGTGAATTGTTCTCATCCCTCATGTTTGTTCTCCTCATCTGCGTGTTTGGATAACAGTTTGTTTACAGCATCAGCATAGCGCCACTTATAGTATTCACCACACCAACACTCTTGATCATGAGTACATCTATGCAGTTCGTGAGTACCATCGCTCATGCATTCAACATATACGCAAGAACGGCACTTAGAGAACATTCCTGCCTGCTCCGCTATATCCTTGTTAGCCTTTTCAAGTAGATCAAGGGCATCGCACATATCGGATACAGCATCACGCAACATCTGACTTAATTTATCAGTGTGTGCCTGTCCTTCGGATGCGCAATCAATATATGCTTGCGAGTATGCTTGCATTTGTTCATCCGTATATCCATACTTTGATTGTATACGGTTATATAAGTCAGTAAACACTTGTCTCAGTTTGTCCATGCTTTATATCATCTCCCTTTATAAGTTTATATGCTTCTACTGAATGCTCCCATACAAAATATTCATGGTCTTCGCATAAACCATGGTTTAATTCGTGATTGAAATACTCGCAGAAGCGGCATGAATTATCGACCTGACCACACCGATGTAAATCTGCCAAGCCGAAGGAGGTTACTATAGTCAACAGTTCACCAAGGTACTGCTTTGCTTCTTGTAGTTCCTTCAGCCACCCTACAAGCTCTGCATTATCGATAATCAATACATCTTTAGTAGGATCACTCAGTATAGCTATAGCTTCATTTATATTCATATCACACATCCACTCCTTGACACATTTCACCATCTGACAGCTTTATCTCAGCCGATTTGACCCTTGCATGGTGAACCTTATCCAACATAAAATTTCTTACCCAATCGGAAATGCCTGGCTCAGAAACTCTATTATGATTAGACGGTAAGAATTTAATGTGTCGTATATAATCTTCTATCTCTGCATCTGTTGCTTTTTCTATTCGGAACAAATGCGCTCCACCCTTATGAAATGCACCAATATATGGTGCGCCATCAACATATACATATGTCTCTTCAACTCGTTCTACTACCGATACACGGTCCAACCTGTGATCCATATACACAAATACTAAATCCCCTGGTTTAAACACACTCATACATACACCCCCTAACTATAATATAGTGTTCTTGATTTCTGCTGACAGGTTTTCTATTGCACCGCAGTATTGACCTCGTTTATCACAAACAGGGTCCAATATGAAGCATTCGCTAACTGCTTCAGATGAAAGCCATTCATTCATAGGACGTAATACACCATATATTCTTGACAACAACTCATCTTGCTTCAGTATGTGTGGCTCTAATGCAACCATCTTATTACCTATGCGGTTTATATGTACGCTATCGAAAGCTTTATACTCTATGGGTTTATCGATTTCTGATAATCCCTTTATATGCTTTGCAGGCATATCTTTTATAGCCTCGCAAAATGCATGAGCATCATTCTCTGATATATCACCTAATGCCCTGAGCTTACTTACGATACGATATACGCCATCTTTGGTTATGTAGCCGTCAATATTATCCATAGCACTACCTCCTTAGAAGTATTCATCTCCGATATAGACCTTATGATTATAATAATCTACATTGAATGTCTTGTAATCGAAGTAATCACCATAGCCTGTGACCGCATCGAATTTGTATACGCAACCGTCTAACTTGACTTCCTTGATAAAGTCCATGCACACGTTCTCTAAGAACTCTGTCATTGCTTTTTCAGGATGCTCTATCTTAGTTTTGCTTAATGGACAATACATATTGAAGTTGTCAGGATCGTCGATGAATATGTTAGTCAGCAACTCACATACAGTGTCTACGTCCATGGGCGTAACATCGTCTGTAGCGTTGATAGCTGCCATTAGTCTCTGTTCGTACTCTTCCATGGATTAGTCCTCCTTTAAAGAATTAAGCCAATCAGCACAGTTTTGTGCGATCTCCTCTGTACTGAAATAAATATTATGCAAGTCACAAACAGTCACAGAATCTACATCGTATTTATGGTAACGATTAGAATAATATACATAATACTTTTCACAAGATGTATCACTCCAATCAGGCTTATAGTCTGCATCATAGCAATACTTAAATGCTAACAGCCTGTCGTTGAAGTCCTTCATAGCCTTAGCCTGCTCCGCAAGTTTTAATGTAGGATAATACCTGTATGGAGCCGATTCCGTAGCATCAAATGAACATTGAAACTCATAGTCTACATCATCATCACCATCAATATAGTACATCCTATCTTGAACTGTGAACGCATTGATGTAGTCTGCAAGGATATTTTCATCATCTTTGCTGTTCTTAACCTCAGCAATGAGCTTAGTAGCTTCAGCTATCAGTCTCTCGGCTTCTTTTATCTTTTCATTATTGGTCATTAAAATTACCTCCTATATCAAACTTTTTTATCCTCATTTATAATAGATACAAGAATATTTTTCTTCATATAAATATTACAGTCTTTACATCTACATACAGTTGTTTCTGCTTGATTGAATCTTTCAGTCACTGCCTCCCATATCAAGAATCTCGCCACTAATGGCTTATGACATTTATAGCAAGTAGAATGTAATGTAACAAATAAATGTCCTGATTCATCGACATGGAAATCTGCTGTATCTTGAGATCCATAACCATCAAAACATACTGCAGGTTTAACGATAACTTTCATTTTATCACCTCAATCTTCATCTTCAGGTGCAAATGTGACAGCTATCATTTCTTCAGAAAATTTGTAACGATAACCACCACATACTCTTCTCTTCATATTTTCAAAATCAAGATTATTCCATTCTTCATCAGAATAAGGAGTATGATTTGCTTTTAAAGTGTTACGAGTTACTATACCATAAAAAGAAGAACCATCTTTGCGTACAAATTGTAATCGAGCACCCCTTACACCGTCAATTTCTGTCCATCCTTGAAATCTACAATAACATAAATTCATATCTTGTCATCCTCCTTCTCTATACAATTTTCAGCTTCGTCTATATACATTAACGACTCAGATTGTATAAAAATATGGAGATAACTCCGATGCAGGATATACAAATCGGAGTTATCGGAGCAGGCTATTCTTCCATGAGTTGTTTATATGATATACCACCTGCAAGTCCAGGAGACTGATCACTGTCAGTAGGTGTATATGTAGCATCGGGATACGATGGGTACTTGTATTCAATAAGAGCAAAATTTGCTACATCAACAAGGTACTCCTTGTTATGTGTCTTATTATATAAATCTAATCTCTCCTGTATACACTTTACAGCCTGCGCAAGCTCAGGGTATGTATCGGACATCCAGCCGTATTTATAGTGTGATGTTTCAATAGCTCTCTGCATCTTTGCTACAAACTCTGTAGAGAAGTCTCTACTAAGGATTTCTCTACGGGAGTCCTCTAAGGTATTAATATTCATATAATATCTCTCCTATCATAGATTTGAATTTCATTATCTGTGGTATATGCCATATCTGCAACAACTAAGTTCATCTCATGATTTAGCTTAATGCTCATATCAGGATTATCTTTAGCTACAAGACGGACCATAGCGCCTCTACGGATGCATCTATTGATCACTTCCATAGCTCTATCAAGCTCTCGGCTTTCTTCAAACAGTCTCATTGCTGTGGTCCTCTGCTTTCTGTCGGCGTTCATCCATAGATACGATTATTGCGTGTAAGTATAACATCGCATCGTCAACACTATCATAGCCGCAGGTGTCTACCTTGTCGTTTATGGCTACACATATTATGTTATTACTCTCTAAGCATTTCAATAAAGGATCAAATGCTTTAGCATCAAATTCACAGTCATGAATAGTAAATATAGCTGCACCACCATTAGGGATAGTATCCATCTTCATCTTAGACTGCTCCGCTATATCTCTTACTTGGTGTATAACACACAGCTTGGCATCCAACTCCACCGAGGGTCTGCCGAGTGAGTACCCTAAAATATCCTGCTCCAATTCAGCAAGTTTTTCCATGAGTGTGTCATATATTAATACATTTAGTTTATCCATAATATTTCAACCTCCGAAGCCATTAACGATTTTATCATCAAACTGACCGAATATATCCCATCGAACTATTTGCGAAAGCATAGTCTGAATACGAAATGTAGTATGCTCCCATATAAACTTTATCCCCTCAGCAGAGAGCATATTATCCGCTAAATATACATTTATACTCAGATCAGAATTACGCAAAGGATTTATCAAAGAAGTATCATACTTAACAAAATGAAATGATATTGTTGCACAAGCACTACTATCATCCTCGCTAACTCCATAGGGCAAATACCACACATCCGCAGTGATTTCTGTAGTATTCACAAGACAAGGCATATTCATCTGTATAGCTTGAACTATATTATCATGCAAGGGTTCAGCCCACTTGGGATATTTATTGTGATTTACAGGTATAGTGGGATAACTCATAATATCAACTCCCCCTTTGGATCTATTGTATTAAGCCAATTGCAACACTCTTCAGCAATATCATCAGAACTGAAAGCTACGGCACTGTATACCCACGATGCTGAATGTACATATGAATAACGCCCCATCTTAGTATTATATATTATAAGAACCTTTTCAGTATCATCTGACCAATCAGGATCAAAATCATAGTCATGGCAGTACTTGAATGCGAGAAGCATACCATTAAATTTGTATATCTTAGCAAGTTGCTCGGCTAAGTGTGATGTAGGGAACTTAGTATAAGGATAATCAATATCAAACCCTAAATTAACAGACCTAACGTCACCTCCATAACCCACCTCATAATTGTGCTGTACTCTGTCAGTCACTTTATCTACTGCATTTATAAAGCTATCAAGCACATCAGCATCAACTGTAGCTTCGAGTAACTTTCTTTCTGCTATATCAAGCTCGTTCTGCTTACAATCTCGGTTCTGTGTTAATTCCTCCAAGCATCCATGTAATACGTTCATTTTACTACCTCCTCATAATGTTTACCTAACTCATACTTAGCATCGGTTCTTACCCGATTGAACTCCTCTCGGGATATGAATTTTGCTCTGTCCTCTAATACAGGCTTTGCGTAGCAGTTACCTGTATCATACTGTGTATACAGCATAGCCTTGCCGTCTATTATAGTTACAAACTTAATCATAATCACACCACCCTGAGAAATGTATTATTGTGACTTCGGGTATATGGAAACTTTCGGGGAATCTAGACCACACCAAACCATGGTCTATTTCTGCACATCCTATATACACAGCATCAAGGTTTGTAAGACATCCAGGATAAACAGTTTCAACGCTAAACGCTTCGCCTGTTGTCCAAATTATATCATTAGCCGCAGCCTGCTCCGCAAATTTTTCCCAATCCTGCTTACGCACTCTGACAATACAATTACGGTTCATGATGTCTTCCCATGGTAATGATGTATCTTTTGCATCATTAGTAGAAGTATCTGTGGTCTTGAATGTATCTTTTATGTCATCCCATGCAATGCAGACTCCCTCTCTGAAATCTCTCGCCACATGACTATATACAACTTTCGAGTAGCTTACACCAATGTATATATCATCGGTACATTCAGACCCAAATGGTTCCCACATATCCAAGGCATCACAGGAAGACCACCTCAATCCATATGGCTTGGCAGATGTCGCAAGCTCTGACCAATCATCTCGGGATACCTTTATAATGAATTTACCCTGTTTGAAGTCTTTCCAAAATACTTCAGGTCTACCTGCGTAATATATGAGATTGGCTTCCTCGACATAATCTGCAACAGACTGATATATTTTTGGATACTTTATAGCTTCATCCTGTGCATCACTTTCAGGTACCTCGCATTCAGGTTTGTCATCTTCCTGCTCCTCGGGGAACATTTCAGGATGAGCTTTCCTGTACTCATAATATTCTTTGGTGACATCAGCATCAGCTTTACAGTATTCTACTGCGCTATCATTCTGCTTTGTCATCAGTGCATACATAGCATCCGTAGCCTGCTTATCGAAGTTGTAAGCCGCATCGAGCTTCTTCAGACATCTTGCGGAGCAGGTAAGCTCTCCGTCTACATACTTTCTTGCAGTAACAGTAATACCGTCACCGACTATTGTTATCATCTCCTGTGTAGGTTTCATATTATACACACTCCATTTCTATAATATTAAGCTTTCGCTCTACTATATATAACGACTCAAATTTCATAAAAATATTGAGATAAATGATATAACAAAAGAGCTATCAGATGATAGCTCTTTATACTGTATCCTATTTACGCCAAACATATACTGCCTGACCACAATCATATACGGGTAGCCACCCGTTATCTAACATTAATTGCTCATTTGAAGTACCTTTACCATACTCAGTACCGAATAATTGGTCGTAACCTCGCTGACGGAGCAGGTTATCTGTAATATGCTCAGTAGATTTAGACCAATGCTTTGCAGGAGTAGATACATGGTCTAACCACATACCAATAGCTGTATACACCCCACCTGTAAATTTAGCTTTATCACAATAGCTAATTATAGACGATGGGCTACACTCTGCAATGAAGTGCTTGAACAGCTTAGATGCACCTCCGACAACCCGATAATCTATATGCGTACATAGCCTCAATAATTCCCATTCATAGTTTTTATTGTATCGAGGCGCACCAAATGTCATCAATTGCACAAGCTCATTATTATAGTATAATCCGTATCTATATATCTGCTTGCGAACTGATCCCTGAAGATGATTATGATTCTCAAACCATATGGTGGATAGTATATCAACTTCTCTGATCTCACAATTTCGAGCATATAAAGTCTGTTTGGGTTTTAACAGTGTCAGTATCCTGCTCCAATCATCCCAATCGAACACATGAATACATCTATAGCCATTTTCTTGGGCTATCTGCGACTTCATTAAATGATAATTTGGTGGTGTAGGTAATTGATTAGACCACAAACTTTTATAAGAATTATGTGTAATCGTAGGATCTATCTCTACAACAGTAGTATCAATACAAATATCATACCACTTAGAACCTAATTTACGTTCCACCGTATAATCAATGCCAACGGAAGATAATAACTCTGCAAATGCTAAATTCACTTTTGAACAATGTGTAAGCCCATGTCGGGCTTCGTCTCGCATACAAGCAAAATCCACCCCATAACGAGCAAGACAGGTGGTACGAATTTTATCTGTAACCCCAGGGATTTGACTTGCATAATCTACTCCATACTTAGCCCGTATAGCGGCTTTCTGTTTTTCTCGCACAACAGGGGATGCCATAGGGGAATCACCCCCATACCTCATCTGATTGGTGGCTTTAACTTTTGCTAATATCTCAGGACATTGTAAATTATAAGGTACCCCGTACCGTTCAATATTAGTATTTTGTAATTTAGCTTTGAACACATCAGACTTCATCGGGTTATCTACACCGTATCTTTCAAGAATTGTGTTGCATCGTTTCAATTTAAGTGCTGAGGCTTGAAGTTTCAACTTTTGGACAGTTTTTTGCTTAAACTCTGGTATTCGAGATACCATACTCTCCCCATACTTCTGCTTATTAGACTCCAACATAGTAGTATAAATATCTATGTTCTGTAAAGGACGGGCTACTCCATATCTTGACATATTTGTCGCTACAACTTTCTTCTGAATTTCTGAATTTTGTGAAGCCCATTCCGTGCCAAATTTAGCTAAATTAGTTTGTTTACGTTTCTCTAACGCCATCTGCTTCTGCTCAGGAGTTTTACTATTTATAGTATTACTTTCAGCAATATATTTACATTTTGAACAATGAGGAGCACCTTGTCGTAAATACTTAGTATAATTATTCAATCCAATTTTGACAGGCTCTCCACACATGGGACAATTCATATAATGATCATCGTAACAATATATACGCCTTGCGCTATTAGTCTCAAACTCCTTATTACATATAGGACATATCTTTTTATACATCACTGTTATCACACTCCTGAGCCTTAGCCTTTAATATTGTGATAATTAAATTATTAAGACTGCGATTCTGTTGTTTAGCTATCTGCTCTAATTGATGTTTCAATTCTTTAGGTATAGTCAAACTTATGCGTGTATTACTATCTGAAAGATGTGTTGTTGCCATACATTATCACCCCCTACATTAAGTATACCACAAAACAAACATGATGTCAAGTTGCTATCAACATTATATTAAAATAAAGAGCCGCCCTATTGGACGGCTCCTCTTAGAAAGGATGTGTATTTGAAACGACTATATATAGCCGAGTCAAGCGTTATTATTCTCCGAACTGAGACAGGTCTGCTGTCGGAGGGAGCGCATACAGGTCAGTAACGATGTCGTTTACAACACCATACACGGACATATGGATCCGACCCACGATTGTCTGGGCGTTTACGAAGTCGTCCCCGTTGATAGCTGTATTAGCTTCAATTCTGTAGTCCTCAATAGCACCGACATTACGCATAGTATCGAGGATAGGTGAGCATCCTACCACATAAGAACTGAGAGCTTGCTTATTGTTGTAGGTAAATGTGATGCCCAAGCTTACCATGTACACTTGGTTTTCCACAGCGTTCATGAGGTATCTTGTAGACAGGTTTGCAAGAGCCTGATAAGTAGCAGGGGGAACATTGAACAGGGTTGAATTACCCCAACAGATGATACCCGAGCCAGGGATGTTTGTGATGACATTGATGCTTACGCCCTCAATATCCTGCCACTCGTCGAGGATAGCCTTAGTATACTCATGATCCATCTTGCCGATATTGAGGTTATGCTTCTTATTAGTAGGAAGCAACCACTCATACTGAATGGACTGATTGAGTATCTGCGCTCTCTGAATAAGCATAGCAAGCAGAGAAGGAGCTACATGGATCATCTTGTTCATACCCACAAGTCTGTACTGACCCCAAGGGGCAAACAGACCGCAGTTTGTGACATACAGAGGAGCGTTATTCTCCAAAGGATTAGGGGCAGTCAGCTCTGAGAGCTTTGTAGCGTAAGGCTTAACCATATCCTGTGTGCAACTAAGCGGAATATCAAGTAAGCCTGCTCCGCATCTGCCGTAATATGCGGCATTCATAATAGCCTTATGGAGAGGAGAAACATCTGCGATGCCTGCTGTGGGTATTGTAGCGCCCATGGCTATAAGGTTCTGATCATCCCAACCAGGAGCTACAATTCTATTAGGATTATACTGAAGCTTATCCTGTAAGAGTGCATAAGCATAGTAAGCCGCAGTGTAGTTGAACTCCATAGCCATTACAGACTGTACACGGGTGTTACCGATAGTTGCAGGAACCAAAGCTCTTACTGCTGTAACATAGCTTGATGCAGTTACACCTGATGCTGTGAAACGGATTTCTGCATAGTTACCTGCCTTTGTAATATCAGCCGCAGGAGTAGCTTCGCCATCAGATGAAGAAGGAGCAATCTCATC
>Ga0326512_10002820_pt1 | contig 12859 bp, 15 predicted proteins | sample 1_2617_0518_D_FD_203652 | JGI IMG/M metagenome (GOLD analysis project Ga0326512, IMG submission 203652) | Bovine rumen microbial communities from UC Davis, California, United States - 1_2617_0518 | ecosystem: Host-associated > Mammals > Digestive system > Stomach > Rumen | place: USA... | reverse complement strand
ACGATGCGCCGAGTGCCAGCGTTCGTGAGAAATGCGCGCATATTGTTCATGGTCGTTATCAGCTGCGCGGTGCTCGGATAACGCGCTTCGGCGTCAAGTGACATGTTGGTGACCGTAGGAGTGCCGGTGATATTAAGCACCGCGCCGTCGCCGGCGATCAGCGTTGTCCTTTCGAGATTAGTTGCGTCGTTGAACGTTACGCCGTCCAGGGTGACGCGTGACATTCTGCAGTTTGCGGTGCTCACAGTGCCGAGCTTAATGATAACGTCGGCGTTTTCGGTGAAGAGGTCGTCGACTGTAATGAAGTTGAGCAGCGCCGTGCCCTGGTAGATCTCAAGCCTGGAGAGGTGGCCGTTGCCGCTGGTGCGCCTGATCGAGAGAGCGGACGCGTGCGGCCTTGAGATGTAGCCGTGCTGCACATTACTTAATGATATAGGGATATCCGGGACGATGGCGTTGAGCTCTTCCGGCACGGTGAAATTGACGGTGGGGTTGAGCTCCGGCGCCGCGCTGCCGTTGACAAGCAGGAGCTTAGGCGTGACGGCCGGTGATGTATAAGGGAACACCGGCTTGAATATCGAGACGATATCTGTCTGAAACAGCTGCGCGTAGGTCGATGTGCCATAACCGGTAGTAGCATACGGTATGACTGACATGACGCACAGTACGCTGTCCTTCATAAACGGCTTTTCCGGCTCGCCGGTCCAGTAGTATCCATCGTTGACCGGCAGCATGTAGACCTGCTCGATGGTGCCGGTTACGGCGTTTACTTTTACGACAGCATTAGGCGCGTTGTAAACGTAGTATATATAGCCGGCGTGATATTCGGACGCCTGGCGGACGCCGCTGAATGTCAGATTGTTCGTGATATTAAGAGTTACGCCGGTTGCGGGGTCATACTTATCTATGCCGAACATCTGGCCGCTCATGGTGCCGGTGATGTACAGGTAAGTACCGTCAGTGCACACGCTTGTGGTGCTGTTGATGTTTGACGACTTGTTGATGTACGACTCGATCGCGAGCGTCTCGGCGTTAATTACGGCTATGCGGTTGTAGGCGACGACGTAGAGCTTGCCGTTGAGGTAGCAGATGTCAGAGGCGTGGCTGAGCGTGGTATAATCCTGGCTTGCGAGGAGCTCGCCGGTCTCGCTCCAGACGCTTATGCTCTGCTCGGTGTTTTCGGCGTTCTTATTGCCGCAGAAGTAGTAGCGGTGATCGTGATAGCAGACTGACTGCATGTAGAGTCTCGGTGCGGTCAGACCTGCATCGGTGAACCTGTCGAGGATCCTGGCGTATCTTTCGATCGTTGCGGTCCTCATAGGGATCGTACGCTTAAGCATCTCTTCGAGCGTGCCGTCTGCGATCATAGCGTCGATGATCTCGGATACATCTTCAGCGACGCCAAGGTCGGCGAGCTGCTCGTTGATATACTCTTTGAGCTCAGCGGCCTCCTGCTCGACCGCCTCGATCCGGGAGCTGTAGCCGTCAACGGTGGCGGTGTAGGTCTTTATCTGCTGTATGATCCAGTCAAGGTTGACTTCGTGCAGATCGGTATAGGGCATATTATCAAAAAGTGCCACGGTGTTACCTCCTTAGTATACCAGTATGCAAAACTTGTGCTTGAACTCGTCGGCGATCATCTGCACAACGTCGTAGTTGACGATATCGCGCTGTTCGCGGATGAGCTGCATGGTCGACGTTACGCCGATGTTGCCTGTCTCACGGTGGGTGTGGGTCCTGGTGACGGTCTCGCCGAGGTCCTCGCTGCGGGTCTCGCTGTGGCTGTCCTCGCGCTCCTCGCTCGTCGTGCCGGAGTCGGTTCCGGAGTCGGTCAGCTGGTCGCTTGCGGTGGTGCTGTCCTTGCTGTCAACGGCAAGCGTGTTGTCGTTGAAGCCGGTGACTTCGTGAGTCTGCGAGCCGGTGCGCGAGCCGGTCGACGTACGGCTCTTCGTCTGGCTGTTGGTGCCGCTGGTATCGCTTGACGCGGTGCCGCTGGTGGTGCCGTCTATCGACTGTTTACGTTCAACGCTCTCGGTGTCGGTGATCGTCGCGTCTTTATTCCAGAGCGGGTCATACTCGTACTGCGTAGTCTCGTACATCTTCTCCCAGGCGTCGACGCGGTGGTGTGACCATGCCTTGATCGCGCGCTTCATAAAATCTGGATTTGTATATACCAGCTCCAGCTCGGCACAGTCGAGCAATATAGCATCTTCGACCTGTTCGCGGTCTATCTGCGCCGGCAGATGCAGGTCGTCAAGCAGGTCCGGTCGTGCCGTGTAGAGGCCGATGATGGATAGATTAGCGCGGCTCATACGTATCACCTCCTGCTATTAGTATATCAGTGTCGCCGTACTTGCGCCACTTGACGTTCAGCTCGGTCTCTGAATAGCCGAACATATCCCGCGCGAGCTCCAGGTCCTTCTGCAGGTTGTCAAGCCAGAGCGATCCGAGCGTGCGGACCTCCTGGCTGTTGCTCTCGACCTCGGCGCTGATCAGGCGCTCGCGCTTCTCGGTGTTGGCGTTCGGTATGCCGAAGTCGGTATCAAACTGTCGTTCGATGCTGCGCAGCGTGTTCAGCAGGTCGCCTGCGATGTAGTTTTCGCGCAGGTTTTGCGTAAACGTGGTCCAGAGCGGGTTGCCCTCTTCATCGAACAGCGACTTGTCGACGGCTGCGGCAGGGTTGCCCGCGTTCAGCTGGTCGAACATCTTCTTGAACGTCTCAGCGGCGGACTTGCCGGAGGCCGCGAACACGTAGCCGAGCTTAGAATTGACGACGTTGACCGCGGCGGCCTCCATCGTCAGCGCCATAAGGTCTGCGTAATATTCTATCTTATCAATAGGACTGCACCAGTCCGGCGAGAGCGACAGCACGGTGCAGGTCTTGCCGATCTCCATCTCGCGTGCGCCATTTATCAGAGGATTTGCGACAACGGCGCGCCGGGGCTGGTAAAACACGTTGTAGCCGCTCAGCGTGCAGCCCTGCGGGATCACGCCGTATCGGTCGGTGTTGAAGATCGCCGCCGGGCCCCATGCATAGAGGACGAACAGGAGATAGCGGTCGGCGTGCGCGCGGATCCACGCCGCCGGCATGGTCCACTTAAACTGAGTGATAGCGCGCTGCAGCAGGTAGCGCGCGAAATAGCGCTGCAGCAGCGTGTTGTGCGCATGGATCGTAGACGGCGAGCCCTGAGACGTCGCCAGGTTGATCTGCGCGTATTCGTACGGTGCGATCATATATAGGTCACCTCCATAGATGCAGATTTTTATCGCGGCCGTTAGGCAGTCTCCGATTTCCTCCGGCAATCAGCCAGATCGGCTTGCGGTCCGGCGGAAGGAACGGCGGGTAGATGAAGCCCTGGAACGTATAACCGCTATATGGCGGCAGCCAGCTGTCGGTTTCTCCGTCGTATATGAGCGCCTCAGTCCAAAACAGCGTGCCGTTGTAGGCGCTGTTTGAGGTTATCGGAACGGCGCCGCCTCCGGTCATCTGTTCGACGACTGCGACGTGTCCGCCGTAACTGCCGCCGGAATAGCAGGCGATAGCGCCGACCTGCGGGGTACGTCCGCGCTGGTAGCCGTCGCCGGTGTTGTAGTACCAGTCCTGCGCGTCGCCTCGGTATAGCCGCGGGCGCTCACCAAGCGCTTCATACCATCGGCCCCACGCGTATCCGACGCAGTTAGGCATGACAAAGCCGGTGCTGCTATCTATTACTATACATTCGTTCAGACCGTCGACGCCGTCGACCAGATAGCCGGTGTGCCGGTAGTACATGTTCGAGGCGTCCGGTGCGGTCATTCTCGGCAGCCAGGCCATGCTTATACCTCGTAATAGAAGCCGCCGGTCAGGTATCCGGAGATCGCGCGGCGCTCCGGATCAGTCGCGGCGATGCTCACGTCCCCCTCTGCGCAGAGGATGTAACCGGGGATAGTCCTGATCACTTTGGTCTGGCAGAGCGGTGCGCCGAGCTCGTCGGTGCCTGCCTGCGCGATATTAAAGTAGTTAAGGCGCAGGCTTGGCAGCTCGTTGTAGTATGCGACAAGCGAGCCGTTAGCGCCTTTGCGCTCAAGTGAGCCGGCAGCGCCCTGTATCAGTGAGCCGATCGCGGAGATGCCGCCCATGATGGCGCCGACAGGATTACCCAGCGCAGCAGATACACCGGCGCCGACGGCCGAGCCGAGCGGCGTGGCGAGGTCGTGCGAGATCTGCGCGAGCTCGATAGGCACGCCGACCTGTGCGAGCATGTCCGGCAGCATCGCGATCCTGGTGGTGCCGTTATACGCCAGCAGGTTAAGACGACCGATACCGCTGATCAGATCCACGGTCGTTTTGACCTGCAGCGTGTCGGCATTATACAGGATCGCGGTGTCTACCGGCCAGGAGCCGAACGGCTGGAACTCGAATACATAATCGCTGTACGGCGCGCAGTTGAGATATCCGCCGCGGGCCGCGGCCTGCGGGTGTTTGGGTATCTGTATCTGCGTTGCCGGAGGATCGAAAAACGGCGCTTTCGGCAGTTTGTACGCCGGCGTCTGGAGCGCCCACCAGCCGAACTTGACCGCGTTTACTTCGGTTCCGAGGCTCGTGGCGTCAAACGGATAATACATCGCGCTCGATATGTACTGGAACGGATTGAAGATCATCTTCTGCAGATCCGGATCGAGGGCTTGCTGTGAGACGCCGAGCCACTGATTGTCGCCGAAGAGGTAACTGAAGAAAGTATTCAGCTGCGCTTGGTCAAACGCGTAATACTGGACCGCGCCCATGCTGGCAGTACCGGTGCCGGCTCCGATGATACCGAGCATGTACGTGCCGAAGCCGTACGGCTCAAATGGAGCGCCGCCCTCCGGAGGCGTGCGGGTGATCTGCTGGCGGCCGCCGGTCGTCGGATACATATTATCAACGATCCCGCCGTCGCTCGCCGCGGACGCGCGCAGCACGTAGCGGCTCGACGCGCCGATCTCAGTCTGATAGGTCGCGAGTACGTCGCAGGTCAGCTGCAGGTCCCAGAGCGGGCCGTCGTTCACATAATCACGTATAAAATAGAAGCGACCGAACGCCGGTATTTCGCAGTATGTAAAATCGGCGGGGCTTGAGGCGGCCCCGCCGGCGAGCTTGAGCCTGATGGTGGGGTCCATCAGGCCGGTCTGCTCTTTGAGAGTGCACTGGTAGGTGGTCGGCGTTAGCGACGCGGCGGGCCGCTTGGTGCTGTTAGTCCGCTTGCTGAACTGTGCAGCGGTATAGAATTTGACTGCAAAAGCCATAGCGGCCCTCCTTTGCTATGCGCTGTGATCGAGGATCAGGACGACGCCGTTTTCGGTGAAGTCGTTCCAATATCTGTCGGTGAAGTGCCAGAACATGTTCGTGTAGCCGCCTCTCGCGTTGAACGGGCTATTCGCCTGCCACTGGTTGATCACGGTGTAGCCGGCGGCCTCCTCGTCGAAGATCACGCCCAGGACGTTTTCGAGAGTCACCGCAGAGGGGTTGGCGTGTACGCTGCCGTCTGCGTCGTTGTAGCCGGGCGTCGCTTTGATCTCCATCGGTGCATCGATAGCCTGCCAGAAGTTGACGCGCTCGTAGTCGGCGATCTTGAGGTAGTCGTCATGGAAAGTGCCGGAGACGACGGAGGCGTCCATGTTGTTCAGCTCCTTAGCATACAGATAGATCTTCTGTCTGTCGAGCGGGGTGTGTCTGTGGATGAGCTTGGCGGCGCCGCCGATAGTGAAATTCTTGTGGAACTTCACGGAGCGCTCGGTCATCATATCAGATACGGTCTTGAGGTAGCCGAAGAGCCACTTGGTGAACGGCACGAAGTTAGCCGGCTGTTTGATGCTCTGCGCAGTCAGTCCGGTCAGTCCGGTCTCAGCCTCGTAGAGGTCGAGCAGGTAGATCACGTTCGCGCTGTCGCTGGCGGCCTTGCCGGCAATGAAGTTGGCGACGGTCGCGCGTGCGGTCTCTTCGTGCCACTTCTCGATCTGGTTCTGCATATGCTCCATGAGTCCGCTGATAAAGCGGGTGAACTCTTCCGGCCCGGAGAACGCGACGTCGAGCTGATCGCGGTAGATGGTGATGTGCGCCTGATAGACGCTCTCGCCGTAAAAGTTGGTCTGGAGGACCTGCGGCTTCTTGACGGCGTACTGGTCGATGCTCTGCCCGTCCACCAGCTTGATCCTGTCGTCCTCTTCCGGGTCCTGATCGATGTAGTTGAGTTTGCGGACGTGGTTACCGTAGCGGATGCTGTCGGCCTCGAGTCCTGCGAACTTGCGGTTGTAGGGTCTCACCGAGAAGATCGTGCGGCTGAGAACCTGAGAGATCGCGGTCGCGAGTGGGTCGTAGCCGCTCTCAAGTCCTACTTTAGCGACGGCGACGAACTCGGCGGGGTTGGTCGGCGCTATCTGCGTGCGGCCTGACGCCTGGCTGACTATCGCAGACAGCACAGTTGCGGCCTGTGTAAAGGTCATAGTGTTCATATTTCTCCTCCTTATTTAACAACGCGTGGCGGGTTTATCACCTGCGCGAGCACCTCGTCGGCGGTGAGCTCGTGCGGCTGTTCTGAGTTGCGGATGTTCGCGGCCTGAAGATTATCCAGCGCTACGCCGATGCGCTGCAGCATAGCTGCGACCGGATCAGGCGCGGGCTGCGGTTCCGGTGCCGGCGTTGGTGCCGGTGCCGGTGCGGGCTCCTGCGGAGCCGGTGCCGGCTGAGGATCCGCAGGAGCGGGCGCCGGAGCGGCGGCCTCTGCGGCCTGCAGACCGGCGATCTGCTCGGCGGTGAAGCCGGCGTTCGCCAGGGCAACGATGTCTTTGACGTTCATATACTTACTCTCCTATCTTTGTGACAAGCGATGTGATAGCGATCTTGAGCTCGACGATAGCGTCTTTAAGCGCAGCCGTCTCTTCCTTGTGTGACTTGCTCTCCTGCATCATGTACCAGAAAAGCACTCCGCACATGACGATGGGAAACCCGACGCTGCTGACAGCCTGGATAAGGTCTATACCTTCCATTTGATCCTCCTTAAAGTAGGCAGGGGCGTTGTGCGCCGAGCTTGCGCGTGCCCGCCCTTCCGGGGCTGCTCTTGGGCTGCCCCTGCTCTAACTTTACTTTATATGAATTACTAATAAATGTCAAATCAATTATAATAGCGTTTCAGCAGGATCTCGCAGGTCGAGTTTTCAAAGAATATCCGGTTCTGCATGTACGCGCGCCAGATGTAACCGTACGCGCGGACCACCCGGCGCCGGTCGGTGTCGCTCGCCGTGTAGCGCGGGCCGCCTCCGCTCCGGTGCTGGCTCACGTAGAAGCGGTCGCCGGCCTTGTGCTTATATACACTGATCTCGCCGACAGTGAAGATCAGCCGGTATTCGGCAAGCGGCTGCGGCGCGATATTTGCGCCCATGTCGGCAAACTCATTATTCAGCGCCATATCTGCGAACTGTCCGCCCGCGGCTCTGTATAGAGCGGTGCCGCGCTTCTTATCGCTTATGGGCGATCTATCCATTATATACAGAGAGATGCCGCGTTTCTCGTCGCGGCGCAGCTCCTGGCCCTTGCGCCGCATCTTCTCGGCGTCAGTCACCAGCTCGAGCTCCATAAACAGAGGGTTGCCCAGGTCCATGCTGTTTGCCGCGCAGATCGCGGTCAGCGGCCGCCGGCCCTCCAGCTCGCGGTTGCGGTTGATGGTCTCGTATACGTTCAGAAAAGTCTGCCCCTCCTCGCGGATCGCTCTGGCGGACGGCTCCGGGATGAACTCGTCGTAGAATAGCACGTCGACGTCTGAGAGGTCCACGCCGCGGAGATTGCTGAACGTGGACAGCGCGGCAGCGTAGCCGAGGACCTCGCCAGCCGGCTTGCCGTCCGCGTCCGAGTCGTAGAAGCCGGCCATATATTTATTGATAGGATCCGGGACGATGTGCCAGCCCATATCGAGGTTGAGCCGCTTAAACGGCATAGCCGCCGGACTGCTCAGGATCTCGAACTGCGCGGACGTCCGGCGCAGGAGGATAAAACGCAGCTTGTGTTCTATTATATATTTCAGGATGCCGTACGTCTTGCCGGTGCCGCGGCCGCCAACGATGAACGTGAACGGCAGCGGGTCGCGCATGATCTTCGGCACGTCCAGGTATCCGGATGGCAGGTATATGCTCATGTCTCCCTCCATATTAAAACAGCGGGCTCACGTGGAGCCCGCCGGTCTGACGTCCTGCCGCTATTCGGCGACGTCGCAGGTGATGAACGTGCGGCCGCCCTTGCTGGTGCCCTGGACGATCTTGATGGCCTTGACCTGCTCGCCCATGTCCTCAAACATATCAATCATGTCTGAGAACTCGCGCACGAACGTGCTGGAGTTGGTCGCGAGCACGTCGCCGTCGACAGTCCTGATCGAGCAGATGGTCTGCGGCTTGCCGTCGGCGTTTACGTCCTCATAAAATACGTACTCGGCGATCTCGATAGTCTGCCCGGCGGCGTCGCTGAGCTTGCGGATCGCAGGCGACTTGCTGAGTCTGTACACGGTCGCGGCGGTCATGTTGTTATTGCTGGTTCTAAGAATCTTCATCTTGTTCCTCCTATAAAGTAGTGCTTGTGCATTGCAGGCATTATTGCCCGCATCATCAGTATACGATAGTTATTAGCCGTTGTCAATCGTTAATTGCCGCTGTAACGCAGGAGCCTCTCATAGTCTCCGGCCAGGCCAAGCGTGTAGTAGTCCGGCCGCAGCACGACGTTTGATGTGATATCGAGCCGGTGCCCGTCGATGATCAGCGGCGCGAGCTGCGGATGATCGTTGTATACGGCCTCGGTGCCGCCTGCGTCCCGGAATACAAAGCCTGGCCTAAACGCTTCGACACCGCCGGAGCGCGCGAGCTCGGCGCCTGCCATACTTTTATTGACGCCGGCGATAGTCGCTTTGAGCTTGCCGCCGTACTCGCAGAGGTATTTCTTGGCACCCCACGTGACAAACTTGTCAGCTGTGTCCTCGACCTCGTACACGCCCATGTAGTGCGTCTCGCCGGCCGGGTCCGTGGCATAAGCGCCGCTTGCGAGGCTGTCGCGCCGGCGCTCCACATTGTAAGCGTCCCAGTCGACCGAGCCGACGTATTTGACGCTGTCGGTGTCACAGTACACGAAGCCGTCGCCCCACGGCTGCGAGCTGGCAAGCCTGATGCCCTCTTCGAGCCGGAGCCGCGCCCAGGCCGTGACCCAGACGCCCCAGGCATAAGAGAGGAACGCGTGTTTGTTGCTCTCCTCCAGGAGCTCGGCAGGGTCCTTGCCCTCCGGCACGTAGCCGCCCTGATCGGCGGCGTCCAGGTCCTTGAAGAGTATGCGGTCTTTGACAGGGTCCTGCGCGCTCATGCCGTAGATGCTGTTAAGCTTGTTCTTTTCCTTAGTATAAAACACTTCCTGCCCGGCTACGCCTTTCAGCTCGGTCTTGTTGCGGTAATACCTTTTCGTCACCTCGACCAGCGCCGGCGGCAGCTTGCCGTATCTGGCATAGGCCACGTCAAGCGGCACAGCGTCGAAGTCGTATTCGCTCAGCATGATCTCGAGATCAATGTCTGTCAGCGTGATCTCGAAGTAGTCCGCCGAGAGCAGGCGTCCGTTGTCAACGACCAGCCCGCGGCCATACCGCGTTTTGCTCTTCGGAACATATGGGCAGCCCCATGTCGGATCACGCAGCCGCAGGTCGTAGATCGCCACGCGCAGAAGCACAGCCTTGTGCCGGCGGCCTATGAGATCCAGCACCTCTTCCCAGCTGAGCGCGCCGGCCTCAAAGAAGCGGCTGACAGGGAACTCACAGTTGACCTGTACATCAGGATAGCTACTGGAGCGGTCCGCGCTGTGCACATCGCGCACGATCTTGCCTGCGTAGTACCTGTTTGCGTGCGTATTACCGCCTCTGAACGCCTCGCGCAGCATCGTATATATATGCAGGTTCGGCAGGAGAGACGGCAGATATGAAGGCGAGACCTTGCGCATCGCCTCTTTAGCGTCGCGCCGGACGTAGCCGGTCGACGTCAGCGGGAACGTGTAGAAGTTATCGCCCTCAAGCGCGAGATCTATCTGCAGAGCCTCGACAAGGCCGCGGACGTCGTTGATGCAGTATTCGAGCTCGTCGTCAGTCAGCTCTGTCCAGGGATAGCGGAGCTTGTCATAGTCCATCGTTAATTTACGATGGACCACGCCCATTTTACGCAAATACTCGTCGAGCGACATGTTGCTGTGAAGGTAGCTGCAGCGCATCTCGATGAAGCCGAACATCTCGCACTTTAGGATCTTGCGCGGCTTGACGGCGAACACCTCATCCGGGCTGAACGCATAGATCCCGCGGAGGAACTGAAATTCGTACGACAGATTATGAACGAACACCAGGAGCTTCTGCCCGCCCATCTGTTTTTTAATGCGCTCGCATAGGTCGAGGAACTCGGCCCATGTGCGGCCGACGACGGTGATCTCCGGGCCGAACTGCCACTGCCAGATGTACATGACCGCCTGCTCGATATCCGGTAATCTCGTCGTCTCGATATCAAACGCCGTGATTATGTCTTTGTATAGCCACTTGCTGTCACGCCGCCCCTGGTTGCCGGGCTTTCGCTTCTGCGCAGGTATGCGGCGCAGCTCCCACTCATTGAACTCAGCCGCAGATACCACCATCACAGCACCCCTTTGTGCTTCAGGCTCCTCCGGATCGCCGCGCTGGACGTCGTGCGGCGTCCTTTAGGCGGCTCATACTGGCGGATCTCCTCGCGGTGCTCCAGCCAGAACTCGAGGTTCTTGCGCACGTCCTCGGCGTTCTTCACTTTTAACTCTTTAGATAGCTCATAGACCTCGGCGACGCTGCCGCTGTCGTAGATCACATCCAGCTTGCCTTGCCGCCAGTCCTCGAAGAACTCGACGACGTCGTGGTAATTCTCGCGTGTCACGAAGTCGTAGCCGCGCTCGTGCATGGTGTTGATGTACCTACGTGCGATCTGTTCATTACCGGTCAGCGTGGAGCGCGGCGAGCTGATGAACCGCGCGACGTCCGAGAGGGCCGCGCGCAGCTCGCGCTCGCTGCTGATACGCGACAGCCTCTTAAAGCCGACAGCGAACTCGTCGTAGAACTCGCCGTCCGCCCACTCACTATCTGCGAGCTTCTGCAGGCGCTTCTGCGCCACACGGCGCAGCCTGGTATACTCGGCGCGCAGGTCCGCGGCTTCCTTATCCATCAGCGCGACCGGCGTATATTCATTTTCATCCCAGCGCAGCCGGGTGTTTTGCCACTGGCGGTTCAGTACCGCCTTATCGCTAAGCCTCTGCGCCATCCTGATCACCTCCCTCGTCGGTGAAATATGCGACCTTAGCCGCCTTGAGCATCACATTGATCACATAGGACCTGCTGCGGCCGTTGATCTCGGCGAGATCATCGAGCCACTCGACGATCTCGCTCTCCAGCACCACGCTCACGGTGCGCTTGTTTCCGTCAGGCTTTAGCATTTTTAAGATCCCCCCAGTCATACTTTGCAAAACGCCACTGACCGATCGTGACCGTCGGCACGCTCATCTTGTATGTCTCTTCGAGCTTCTCGAAGAAACCGCGCCGGTGCACGTAGAGCTTGCCGGCGATCACTACTACGTCAAACTTATCTTCTCTGGTTTTCATATTATACCTCCTATTTCTCGATCTTCTGCTGGCCGGCGTAATAGCAGCACTCCCAGCCGGTACCGTTGAACTTGTAGACCCAGCACTCGCCGCCCATTATCGTGCGCATGTTCTGCGCGTACTGCAGCGCAGTAACGTAGTCGTCGATCATAGCAGCACCGCGGCGAACCTTATTGCCCTCGAGCGATGGATAGCGATAGATCACCAGATTATCATTATCGCCGAACTTCTGATTGTAGTTAAAGTCAAATTCCATGTTCAGATACCTCCTGCGATTATTATACGTCAATGGTTAATAACTGTCAATAACTTTATGCGGGATATTGCAGAAATATTTCGACGATGCTATGATAGATATATGACAAACGGCGAACTGATCTACAAACTGCTCCAGGCGCTCAGGCTGCCGACCGTCTACGTCAATGGCGGCTGGGGTTGGCCTATGACAAACAGCAACAAGAGCCGAGCCCTGGCTAATCCATATAACGCCAGCTACCTCCGCGCGCCTGCTCTGCAGGCTGCCACGCCGCAAACGTTCGGCTTCGATTGTGTCTGTCTGATCAAGTCTATCTTGTGGGGCTGGACCGGCGACGCCTCGAAGCGTAACGGCGGCGCTGTGTATGCCTCAAATCACGTGCCGGATATAAGCGCCGACCAGATGATAAGGGCGTGCGGACCGCGCACCGACTTCGACCAGATAGTGCCGGGCGCCGCTGTATGGATACCGGGCCATATCGGCGTATACGTGGGCGACGGCTGCGTGATCGAGTGCACGCCGATCTGGGCCGACGGTGTGCAGTTGACCGGTCTGAACGGTCCGAGCGACCGGTGCGAGAACTGGCGCAGCTGGTCCAGCTGGGGCCTGCTGCCGTGGGTCGACTATGTTGACAAGGTGAGTCCGATGGTATATGACGAGTTTAAGCAGTGCATGGATAAGTATCTGGAGGAGCTGCAGGCCGCGCCGGCTAACCGCTATGCGACCGCGGCGCTCGCCTGGATAAACAACAACGGCATCATGCGAGGCGACGGTAACGGCAATCTGATGCCGCGCGGGTACCTCACCCGGCAGGACTTCGCGCTGATGCTCATGCGCTACGACGATAAGCAGAAGCAATAACGCCTTATGGCCGTACAGCGGCCGGCTTCATTCTTTGTTCCCATCGCTTATAGGTGCACCTATGAGTGATGGGAACTTTTTACAAAAAAATCGGGTTTGGTATCTT
>Ga0326512_10002818_pt1 | contig 12865 bp, 9 predicted proteins | sample 1_2617_0518_D_FD_203652 | JGI IMG/M metagenome (GOLD analysis project Ga0326512, IMG submission 203652) | Bovine rumen microbial communities from UC Davis, California, United States - 1_2617_0518 | ecosystem: Host-associated > Mammals > Digestive system > Stomach > Rumen | place: USA: California... | reverse complement strand
TTAAGCTTTGCGAGCGTCATTGCCAGCGTGACAAACAAGCCGACAAACTGATGATGACCGGCATCCAGGAATTTCGCGGCGGTACGGTTGTGCTGACCCTTCGCTACGATGCCGCCTTGCGTGAAGCCACAGAGTTTGAGTACGACGGCTCCCGCTACAAGGTGGTCAGTTTTGCCCGCCGCAGAAGCGACCAGTCGGCATCTATCACGGGCACCCGAATAGATACAAGATAATGAATAACAGCAATATTGATCTTAACAACACCATCGAGGTCAGTTTTGACTTTGGCGGGCTTGAAGAGGCCTTAAAGCGCATTGCCGCCCTGAATGACCCAAAGAAGAATGCCTCGGTAAACAGCGCCCTTAAGAAGGGTTATCGCAAGGCCGGTGCGTATCTCATCCGGGTTGGCCGCAAGAAAGAGCGTATTAGCATCAACGCCAATAAGGCCAAGTGGCCCAATGTCAAGCACACCGGCAACCTGCTTTCTTCCTTCCGCACAAAGATTAAGCGCAGCGGGCTCGGCATGTTGGTAGGATTCACGGACAAAGGCAGGCATTCGTGGCTTGTAGACCACGGGCATGGCGGTCAACGCTCGCACAACGGATGGACGGAGGGTAGCCACTTCTGGGAGTCCACCCGTGAGAACGAGGCCAAGACAGCACAGGAAATGGTTGCCGACGCAGTACGTCAGGCAGTCTACACCGTACTTGGTTAGACGGCAGAAACATTGATTTTCTTGAACTATTGAAATGAGCATATTAACTGACGCAATAGTAGAGGTTCGCAAGGCTCTCCTTGCTGACGAGGTGGTAAAAAAACACTGCCCCGCCGATCACGTTGTCCCGCTGTACTTCACTGAGGACTTCGAGAAAGAGGGCACCACCATCGACATGGGCGATTACATCGTGATGGCCCATGAGGGGCTGGACTTCGACGACAACAAGTTCGGGGTCTACAATGAGACCTATCATATGCTTGTTAATTGCGTCAGCACAGATTATGACTCATCCCTCGAGATGGCAGAGGCTGTCCGCAGAATACTGCTCCACTTGCAGAACACTTCAGACCGCAACATTGCCATCACCGACTTCAGGGGCGAAGCCGCAGAGTTTAACGGCCGTCTCCGCTATGTGCAGATTCTCCGCTATGATTACGGAGAGGTTAATCCGATTTAATTTAAAATCTTAATACAATGACAGACGTAACTTACAATTCCAATCTCAACGTAAAGCGTGGTCAGCTCATCGTTTTGCTCGGCGGCGTCCCAGTCGCTTATGCACGTTCGGCCACACTCACTATTAACAACACCATTACCGACACGTCCAACAAGTTTGACGGTATGTGGGACACTGGCGTTATCACCGGCCACGGCTACACCATCGCCACCGAAGGTCTCATTACTGAGCAGAAGGAATCCAAGTCCTACAAGGCTCTCATGGACGCAGCCGAGGGCGAGGACGCAGTCGACTTCCAGTTCGGAACACTGAAGAAGACCGTCGACGAGACTACCGGCAATGTTACCGGCGTGGCACTCGACACCTCTTGTCCCTCATGGAAGGGTAGCGTGAATATCTCTTCCTTCGAGCTTCAGAGTGAGAGCAAGAACCTTGCCACCTCAACGCTCAATGCTACCGGTACAGGTAAGCTTGTCCCCGTTGCAGCAGTGACAGCATGACATTCCTCAATAGGTATTAGTTTCCATTTCGGGCGAGCAGCAATGCCCGCCCTTTTTACTTAAATGACATGATTAAAATTGGCAATATCATCTTATGGGAGAGGCTGACGGAGCATAGCTTCTTTGCCTTCGACATCACCTCTCCTGCTGACATGGCAGCACTCTTGTACGTCATCGATGCTCCCGACTGTCCGCTGGAGACATACAGCAAGGCTCTCAACATCACCAAGGGCAGTGAGTTGCAGAAGAAAGTGAAAGCCATCAGCAAGGACGTTGAGAAATTCTTGCAATACGCTTCCAAGCCCAAAGAGGATGGCAGCAGTGACAGCAGTGACGGAGAGTCCCAGAAGGTGAGTGACATCATCGGCCAGATCATCTTTTCAGGCCAGCCCGCTCCGGCCATCCTTGACATGAGCATCGACTACCTGCCTTTCCTCAGTGAGCAGTTTGTCGCCAAGACCAAGCGTGACGCTGAGCACGACCGCAGCATACTCTACACCCAACTGTCTCCCTACCTTGCCGAGAACACCTCAATCCATTCCTTCATGCCTCTGCCATGGGATGCAGAGGAAGAGATTACGGATGAGGATGCAGAGATTGCCAATTTCCTTTTCCACCACATTGATAACGATAACCAGCCAAGCTAATGAGCAAGTTAAATCTTTCCATCGCAATAAACCTGCTGACCCAAGGAGTGAGCAGGGGCGCAAAGCAGGTTCAGGACACCTTCAAGAGGCTTAAGTCTTCCATTTCCTCTACCATGGGGTCATTGGGCATCGGGCTTGGCTTCGGGTCGTTCTTCACATCCATGATTAATGCGGGCCGTTCCTTCGAGGACGCCATGGCTCGTGTGAAGGCTGTCTCCAATGCCACGGCGTCAGACTTCAAGAAGATGCGTGACGAGGCCATCAAGATGGGCGCCAATACCAAGTATAGTGCTACCGAGGCAGCCAACGCTCTTGAGAACCTGACCCGAAACGGCCTGTCGGCAACGGATGCCACGGCGGCGCTCTCCAAGAATCTTGAGTTTGCGCAAGCCAACAGTATCGACCTCGCAATGGGTGCAGACATCCTGACCAACACAATGAACGAGTTTGGTCTTAAGGTGAGTGACTTGGGTTCCATCAGCGACTATTTGTCTTCTACTGCTGCCCACTCGGCCACCAATGTCGAGCTGTTGGGTGATGCCCTTACCAATGCAGCTCCATTGGCAAAGAACTGCGGTATCGGCATCCAGGAGACCAATGCTGCCCTTGGCACACTGGCCAACGTTGGCATAAAAGGCGCTGACGCTGGTACGGCCTTGCGTCAGTTCTTCCTGGGACTTTCCCATGATACGCCACAAGGTCAGGCGGCCCTGAAGAAATATGGTCTACAAATCAATCAGACCACCTTACAGGCCGAAGGCTTACAGAAGACCTTGGAGAAAATGTCCAAGTCAGGCATCGGCAAAGATAATAACGCCCTTTCTGCAGTCTTCGGATCACGTGCGTTCGCTGGCGCTGCCTCCCTTATCAACAATTATGATAAGTTTGTCTCCATGAACAAGACTCTTGGTCAGGCCAGCGGTGAGACCTCCCGAATGTTCGGCCAGTCTACTGGCAAGATGGAGAACGACATCAAGTCGTTGGAATCCGCATGGGAGCACTTTCAGATTATGTTCTTTGACTCGTCGGAAAGCTTGTTCACCGCTCCCGTTGAGGCGCTCACCGAGTTTGTCAGATTTGCTGCCAATAACCTTCACGCTCTTGCCACCACTATCGTAGCCATCTTTGCCGGCATTAAGTTTCGCAAGTGGTTCGGCGAGCTCAAAGTAGCGGCAGCGTCAGCATCTTCGGCCGCTGTCAAGGAGATGGCCGCCGCCCACGGCAAGGTTGCAGCCCTCAAAAAAGAGGAGGCACGCCTTACCAAGCAGATGGGTGCAGCCGCCACACAAGTCGCCAAGGCCACTGGTGAGCAGAAGATATACTACGAGGTCATCTACCAGCAGAAAAAGAAGGAGCTTGAAGCCAATGCCGTAGCCACACAGAAGGCCATGGCAGCGGAGTCTTTGGCCATCCAAAAGGCGCAGCAGACACAGACACTGACCGGCTGGCGTGCGGTGTGGGCAAACCTTAAGGCCGGGTTCTCCTCCCTAAGCAAATCCATGGGGGCTGTCTTCAGCTCCGTTAAGTGGATGGTTGCCATTGAGGCCATTATGCAGCTCATTTCAGGAGTAGGCCGGCTCATCAAGCAGTGGGGCGGCGCCGAGAAGATTGTCAAGGGCTACAATGCCGAGATAGCCAAGAGCAGCCACAACCAGGAGATAGTGCAACTGGAGCAGATTCAGCGTAGACTGAATGAGAACAAGAACAACCAAAAGGCCATCCCTCCCATCATCGCAGAGGCCAATAAAGCATTGGGCACCAGTTTTAGTCGCTATCAGGATGTCAACAAGGCCTTGCGTGAGAAAATCCGTCTGCTCAAACTTGCTGCCCAAATCGAGGGTGTCCAGAATGCCATCGGCGACTTGGAGCAGAGCAATGCCGAGATACTTGCCCGTCATGGAGTCGGCAGTGAGGCTGAACTCAACGCTCAGAATCAGAAGAACCGTCACAGCCCGATTGCCTCTGCCAAGGATAATTTCACATGGCTCTTTGGCCGCATATGGGGCGGACACTCTGTCATGGGTGATATGCAGCAGCTCCGTGCCAACAACAAGGCCAAGAGAATATTGCAGAAACAACTCGACGGCCTTATCGGTCAGCAAGGAAGCATCCCCGCCACTAATGGAGGCAGTCCTCAGCAGCCACAGACCGTCACGCCCACCGCAACGGGGGGCACTGGCGGCGGCAAGACGGATGAGTTGCAAGAGGAAGCCGACCAGGCAGTACAGAGCTACACTGAACAATTGGACAAACTCAAGGCCCAGTTTACCGCTGGTTACATCACCCAGTCAGAGTATCTGCAATCCTTGCGTGACCTTAACCGAGAGACCGCCATCGAGATTGCAGCCTCGAAGAACTCTAAACTTATACAGAGTAAGTTCGCTGACAATATTGCAGAGGCCATCAAGACCGAGCCGAGTGATACTCTCATCGCCTTTACCCGCATCACCGAGGAACTGGCCAAGAAGGAGAAGGAATTCCAGGCAGGACTCGACAACGGCATCGAGTCCGCAGACAACCTTTCCGATGGCCTGAAGGAGGCTTACACTGCAGCCATCCGTGAAGCATCTTCACTCAAGGGACTCACCGACCAGCAGAAAAGTACTATCAAGGGATGGCTCACCCAATACACCATGCTCAAGACCCCTGACATTTGGGGCAGCCGTGACACTACTTTTGACTACAAGAAGTCGAATAAGGAGAAACTAGAGCTCGACCTCTCTGACGCTGAGCAGCAACTGCAAGACTTGCAGCAGAAGGAGAAAGACTCCTTCGGTTTGCTTGATGAAGAGATTGCGAGGCTCACCAAGAAGAAGGTTAGCCTTTCCAAGGCGCTCAAGATTGAGGAATTGAAGGAAGACGTGCAACGGCTGAAGAAGGAGGCCTTTGACAACTTGTTTGAGCCCTTTAACAATCTTGACAGCATCAAGGACGGCATCCAGAACCTCATCGAAACAGTCAACTCTCCCGACACCGACGGGTGGGAAAAGTTCATTGCCATCCTGAACACGCTCAAGACCACCATCGACGGCATTGCTGAGACAGTGGAAAGCATCAAGGCCATCAAGGAAGCCTTCGCAAGTTTGGGCGAGGCCAAGAAACAAGAGGCTCTTGCAGACACCACAGCGACGGCGACGGAGAAAGCAAACCTTGCGTCCAAGACGACCGCATCAGCAGCGGCGACCGCAGCAAACTCGGCCAATGCCACAGCCAACGTAAGCGCCAACACTGCTGACGCGGCATCATCAGCCGCAGCGGGCGCAGCCAAGCTCCCATTTCCCTACAACCTCATTGCTATCGGTGGAGCCATCGCAGCCGTCTTCGGCCTTATGGCATCGCTCAAGCACTTTGCCGGTGGTGGTGTTTTTAAGGGTAATCCCTTCGACCGCAGTCTTGCAGCCGTATCAGACGGTGAGATGATACTCAATGGCACCCAGCAGGCTAACCTTTGGCGGGCTATCAAGTCAGGCAACTACGGAGGCGGTGGTGGCACAAAGACCATCGAGCTCGTTGCCCGTGGCCGTGAACTGCGTGCTGTGCTGAACAATGAAGATAACAAATCATCAAGGAGAAGATAATGAAGTACACAAGCATCTTCGCTGGCAAGGGTGGCCAGCAATACGCAATAGTCATCATCACATCAGGAGGAGACGGAGGCACCCGCACGGTTACTCCTGGTGAGACCCCGTTTGAGGTGCAGATGAGCGAGAATGACAACATCTACACTCCCACCCGCCTCTCTACTGCCACTGTCAATCTCATCCAGGACAATGGCAAAGACCTCATGTTGGATATGTATTCAGGCGAGGCTCAGGGCACAAAGGTGATTCTTTTCCGTGCTGACAGTAGTGGCAGTTACATCTACATGGACAGCAGTACCGAGGTGAAGGCATCTGTCGTGTGGATTGGCTATGCCACGCCTGTCACCTATGATAACGACTACAAGGGGCAGCGTGACACCATTTCCCTCGAATGCATGGATGGCCTCACCTCACTGAAGTACATCAAGTACTCACGCTGGGGAAAGATAACCTCTTTTCAGCGGATTATCGGCGAGATTATTACGCTCTGCAATTGTTACGACAACATCTACATCAGCGCTGCCACCCATCTCCCGGGCGAGACTGAACCCATCACGGAGCGGCTCTTCATATCCGAGCAGAACTTCTTCAAATCCAAGGATGACCGCACGCTGACCGACAATGATGTCGCTTGGACTTGCTACGATGTCTTGCAGGAGATTTGCCGCTTCCTCAACCTATTCGTCATTGCGTGGGGCAGCGACGTTTACTTCATCGACTTAGATGCTGTCAGGCAGGGAGTCAACACCTACTACAAGTATAACAACAATGACGATTTTACTACCTCAGAGAAAGTCAGCCTCTCTGACAATATCACGGTCAGCAGTAAGCTCTACCGCAGCGCTGGTGGCACGCTGTCACTTGATGAGGTCTACCGCAATGTCAAGATTAAGGATAACTTCTACACCTTTTCTAGTGTTATCCCCGACATCTTTGACCTTGCCGAGAATATCACCAAAGATACGGATTCAGAAAAGTCATCCCGTAAGACTATTGATGAGAAAGGCATGGGAGCAATCATCCTCTCATCTTTGCAGACTTACGGCGAGACAAAGAAGAACATGGAGGTGCTGTTTATCTCCCCGAACAACTACGTCTATGCCGTCTTCCTGAAGTACTACAAGAGTCCGAACTTTAAAACTCACCGCTATGTGTGGAATGGGTCTGCGCTCACGGAAAAGAACCTGGACACGCTCAACTATACGGACACGCAAGGAACTTACGGAGCATATCTCCTCAGGACATACACGCTGAAGATAGCCGGGACATTTTTCCTCGACCCGTGGTACAAGGCCCTGACGTCAGGCAACTATACGACGCAAGAAATCATTCAGGCAGTCTTGGATCACGAGGGTTCGGGCTCGATCACGCTTGAAGACAGAGTCATGCTCTGCAATCCGTCCCCACATCACATCAGCAACGGTAGCCTTGCCAGCTACCCCTACTTGGAGACGGAGATCACCGAGGGGCTCGCTCTTGCTGGTGGAAAGAACACCTACATTGTCATCAGCGGGTCATACAGATACCAGAAGTATGACGAGCCATTCATGAGCAGCGGCGAAGAAGACCTCGGACACGGCCGTTATGCCGCTGACATTGAGGATTGCCACCTTGTTGCAAAACTCAAGTGGGGCGACCTCTACTGGAGCGGCGACCAGACCAAGGGCAGCAAGGGATGGGTCAGCAGTGAGTGTACCTTCAGCATCCCTTACGCCAAGTATGGTGACAACACCCGTGCGGACAATTTGATGTGGAAAGACGTCGAGATTGCCAACAACGTCCGATGGGATTCCGGCATCGACGAGTCGGGCTACATGATACCCTTGCCTGACAACACTCTTGTATCGGGCATCCCACACTTCACTCTCTATAAGCCCTTCGATCCGAACTACCACAGCAGCAAAAGCGGTGACAACGAAGGCCAGTACTATAAGCACAACCAGGTCTTCCTGAAGGACTTCAAAATCCAACTTGTTAAGTCAGACCCGTCCCGAGAGGACGATGCGGACACCGATACGACCTACACCAACATCATTGATGCAGACAACGTCAGCGAAATGGATGATGAAGAGTTTCGAATCACCACCAACGACAACAAAAACCCCTCTTTCTCCGACGTTGCTGTCAAGACAGACGCTGGCTACGTGTGGCTTGGCGACACTATCAATGACGCCACTCAGACAGCAGAGAAAGAGTGGTCGGTTGTCGATGACGACTCCAATGTCAGCACGACTGGGCAGATGAGGCAGGAGCAGCACAGGGTCTTTCGGTATGTAAACCAGTACTCATCTCCTGCCGCCAAAATCACCTTTACGAGCGTAAATGTAGTTAAGCCTTGGTCGTTGATCGCTGAGCCATACATCGGGAAAAAGTTTGTGGTGGATGCTCAGCAAATCAACTATAAAGAGGACACGTCAGTAATTACAATGAGGGAAATGCAATGAAGAGAATCGTCAAGTATAACTCGAAGAAAGGAGGTGCTTCTACATCGTCTACCGCCGGTACGTTTATCGGCGGTAGTACTTCTACTGACTTTGCTTCTGAGGCCGCTCATGCTGTCAAGGCTGATTTGGCGACCAAGGCCAACGAGGCATCCCATGCCAGTAGTTCGGCCACCCTCGACGCCAACTCTGATGTACGCCTGGAGATACAAGATATTGTAGACGAGCTCGCCGCCGCTGCCAACAAGTACCTTTCCAAGGTTGACGACGATACAGCCCAAGGACTCATCACCTTCGTAAAGGGGCTTGTTGTCGGCAGCGGGCAGTATGGTATCGACAAGGACGGAGTGGCAACATTTCTCAAGATTATTACCTCGACGATACAAAGCAGTGACTTCGCTGCCATGGAGGACAGCAACACCCCCGCGGGCTGGGCCCTGCGCATCCTTGACGCAATCGCCACGGGAGAGCTGGACGACCTCATCGTGAGACGGGACGCAAAGGTCAAGGACTTGACGGTGACCGGGGCGGCTCACTTCTTCAAGCTCATCATCGACGAGATCAAGAGTGCGGGCGGCAGCGTGCTGCTAACGCCTGCAAACGGTTTTATTGCAGAGAACGTCACCCATCACGGGACGACGGGAGCCGAGGACGAAAGATATATCCTGTATTGGAAAGACTCTGACGGAGAGAAGACCATCGACAATCAATGGCAGGTGGGAGACTTCGCAGTGTGCATGACTGCCAACCTCAAAAAAGGCGTGAGCGAGAACACAGGAAACAAGGTGTGGTGGTGCAAGGTGGTGGACTCGGGCAATGCGGGAGGCTACAACTTCATCACGCTTGACTGGTACAAGCGTGCGCAGGGCAGAACCATCACAGAAGGCGGAAAGACGTTCACGGAGGCTACCTCATCGGGTGTTCCAGAAAAGGGCGATAACGTGGCCATGCTCGGAAGTGTGGCAACGGACAAGGACGGCAACTTCGACTACAAGCGGCAGAGTGCCATCTACCTTGCCGCCTACGACTCGTTAGACATGGGAATCGAAACGCCCTTCCTCGCCTTCTACTACGGCATCGACGACTTCTGCCTGTCTCGACATCGGAAGACGCACCTGTCGCGCCTCGCCACCAACGTGGTTGCAGACAAGTTCACGCTACGCAGCGATGATGAGGAATATCCCTTATCGGTGTTTTTCGGTGACTGGAACAGCGAGACCGCATATCCCAAGGCGGGGGTGGTGAACTACAACGGCTGCACGTGGACGAGTCTCAAAGACGGTAACAAGGGCAACACCCCATCGTCCTCGAGTGAGTGGTGGGTCTCGAACAAGGGCAAGGACGGGAAATCATACTCCATTGCTTTCAAGCTGAACGGAATCTCGGTAGGCGTGTTGAATTACAACACGGTACGGGACGCTGATGCAGCGATGACCTTGGAGTGTGACTTTCTGCTCAACGGTGAGGCGTACACGTCGAAGTCTTGCCGCCTCGGTTGCTACGACGCAAATGGAGAGCTGTTGGGGACTGAGATTACCTCCACGGACGCAACAAGCATCATTGCGGAAGGAGGAAATCTCTATCTGAGTAAAGATTGCAAGAATATACAATGTGCTTTCGCTATTGATGGGGGAGAATATTCAGATAGCTTGACTGTTGTCACTGACGGAGTCACTGTCAAAAATACAGCGTACAAATATTATATCTCCTCTTCCCCTAACGACAAGCCCGACTGGAGCAAGATAGCATCCACCACCACTCCCCCGCAGCCAACTATAGCGAAAGGCAACTACCTCTACGTGATGACCATCGTCACCTATTCCGACGGCACAGAAACCAGCACGGTGACGATCAGCTACTGCGGGACGGACGGGGACAGCATTAAGGTCACAAGCACCTCTGTTACCTATGCGGTCACGGACGATGCCAAGCAGCCCGCCGATTCCGCCTTCACCTACACGAGCGTCCCGGAAGTGAAAGATGGCCAATACTTGTGGTGCAAGACCGTTGTCACCTATTCTGACGGAAAGAGCACAAAGAGCTACGCCGTGAGCCGGGTGGGCAGCGACGGCGACCAAGGATATTCTCTTCATTTCGCTTACGCCGACAGCGTGACCTATTCGGGGTCTACCCCCACTGTGGCGGGATTCTCCACAACACGGAAGGACAGCTCGGAATGGTTGGGCGTGAACCGCTCACTGGAGGTTGAAGACCCTACAGACCCGACGGCTTACGAATGGACAAAGATAAAGGGAGCGGATGGCAGGGACGTATATCGGTTGGAGGTAATCTCATCGGCTGGACTGGTGTATCACAACGGTTCACTGAATACCGTGCTCTCGGCACACGTGTGGGGCCCCGATGGAGAGGTTACTGACCGCTGTTCGGGGACGTTTACGTGGTACGACCTTCGCGTCAGCAATTCGATCGGCACCGGCAAGACCTACACGGCACAAGCTGCTTCAGCCGTAGACGCTTACCACTATAGATGCATCTATAATGGTGAGGTCAGCAAGGAGACGTACAACGTGGTCTATAATGGTAAGCAATTGCAATATAACAGTAAAAATATACAGTTTTAGATATGGCAAATCTGACATTAAAGAGCGGTTATAACGTAACGCTGACCGAAGACCCGGCCAACGGAACGCTGACCATTTCGGCTACTGATACTAAGTACACCATCGACTCAACGTTGAGCGGATCGTCGACAAATCCTGTCCAGAACAAGGCGGTGTACACGGCTCTTGCAGGCAAGCAGGATAAGCTCACGGCAGGGACGGGAATCAGCATCAGCGGGAACACCATTTCCTGCACCGTGAGCGGAGGCAGCGGAGGCGGCAGCATTACCGTCGACTCTACGATGAGTTCTACATCTACCAATCCCGTTCAGAATAAGGTCATATACACGGCCCTTCAGAACAAGCAGGATAAAATCAATTACGAGACTTGGACGTTCACGACGGTCAGCGGAACAACGGTTACGAAAAAAGTTTATATCGGATGAGTTTGGATTTGTCTACAATCAAGAAATGGGTCATCCCAGAAGGTGAGGTTCAGAGCGTCACGGTGAATGGCGTTGTGATATGGAAGAAACCTGCTGATACCCCCGTGACGCAGGCCAACCATATTAAGGGAACGGCAAGCGCAGAATTTACCGCCAAGCTTGGTGACGTGACGCTGACCTTCCCGGCCGGAAACTTTGACGTGGAGTATACGGGGGCGCAGCTGACCACGATGGTAAGCGCTTTTTACAAACAGGCAGGACTTACAAGTATCACGAGTTTTGGAGTGGACACCAGCAAGGTGACCTCCATCGTGAATTTTATGTACGGGAACAGCAATCTTGTCTCGCTCAACTTCTCGGGATGCGATTTCAGCGCAGTACAAGCAGCCGGAAGCGCATTCTGCTCGACTTACTCTCACTCAGATGCACTAACAACTATTAAAGGAGGACTGAGTGGGCTGCACAATTGCTCGCAACTGAGCTTTAAATATTGTGCAAAGTTGACACACGACAGCATTGTTACAGTGATAAATTCTCTCGGGACATGTAAATATTCAACGAGTTTTATCCTTTCTGATACGCAGAAGGCATCGCTGACAGATGCGGAAAAAGCGATAGTAGTAAACAAAGGTTGGACTTTAGCGTAAGAAAATGCGATGATACTACAAGCGGACATAATTCTCAGCAACGTCAACGACGGCCAGTCCGGTGAGGATGGGAAGAGCGGCGTGAGCCTGTTCAAGAGTTACGCTTTCAAGCGGACGGACAGCGACATCAGCGGCCAGCAGCCCACCGGAGGAACATGGGACAATCCCGTGCCGACTGGTTGGAGCGACGGCATCCCAGTGGGAACCGAAACGCTTTGGCAGACCGTCTCGACGTTCAAAAAAGATGCTGACGGAAAAACCTCAAACACCGCATGGACGAAACCCGCGATGGTGGGGAACACGAGTGACTTGCTCATCTTGTATTCAGACAGCGTCACAAAGCCATCAGCACCGACCTCCAATAGCGCAGACGGGACAGTGTGGAAGGAGACCGCCACCGAGAACACGATATGGATGGCCCAGCGTGTGAAGAAGGACGGAGTGTGGCAAGCATGGACGGTGATACGGGTAAAAGGCGAGAACGGCGCAGATGGAACGTCGGTGAAGATAAAGGGTACGTGTTTGGGACACTATGCTACCAACTCCGCATTTCAGTCCGCTCTCACTTCGTTGAAAGCCGGGGTCTACCTTATAGATGAAAATACACAAGCCATGCGCGTGAGTTTTGCTGGGGGGAAGAACACCTCTGTGGGAGTTGCCGTTGAGATTGGCGACGGCTATCTCATGTCCTCTTCAGATGCGAACCTCGACGGGCATCTGTGGATGGCTACCGAAGACGGCTGGCAGGACTGCGGGAAGATAAAAGGCGATGATGGCAAGGACGGACAGAACGGCAAGAACGCTGTACACTACGAGCTGCGGGACAACGGCTCACTTGCAGACATCACCATCGATGACGACAAAATC
>Ga0326512_10002817_pt1 | contig 12869 bp, 14 predicted proteins | sample 1_2617_0518_D_FD_203652 | JGI IMG/M metagenome (GOLD analysis project Ga0326512, IMG submission 203652) | Bovine rumen microbial communities from UC Davis, California, United States - 1_2617_0518 | ecosystem: Host-associated > Mammals > Digestive system > Stomach > Rumen | place: USA... | reverse complement strand
TCTTGGTGACAGGCTGCGCGAGGTTCTGGATCGTGGCCATGTACAGTCCATCGATCGTGCTCAGCTGATAGCCTGCACTTGCCGAGGCGTCTCTCTTGATGGAATCCAGAAGTGTCGGAGTGTCTGCGATTCTCAGACAGTGGTGGTAATAATCCGAATAACTCGAGATTGTTGTCGGCTTCGGTGTCGGTGCCAACGGATAGACTGAGTCGGAGTTGATGATGTAGTCATAGCCGACACAAACGTCGCCGATCCAGTGTGCCGGTTCGTATGTGTGTGGCGTCGCTCCGTTCGGGTTCTCCAGCTGCATTTTGTCCGCGAGGTTGTTGAGGTTCACTCGGATGAACGATGTATAAGCGCCGTTGGGGATATACAGATAGCCGTTGTGAATAGGGATTCCACCATACCTGCCAGGTCGTCTTCTAACATAAGTGGTGTTAGTCGGTTCGAACGGAACCTCTCCGATTGTTATATCGAACGCGATTAACTGACCGGACTGGCTCAGTTCCTCGCCGCTCGGGTCGATTGTCCAGAGAGCGAGGGTGTTGCTGTTCTTCCTCGTTGCCACATAATACTTTGAGCCATCACTCGTAATCATGTGGTTGTAGCCGATGCTTGTCACGCCCTGAAGTACCTCAAGTGTCACTTCGCGCTCGTTGACCACGATCCAGTCGTTGATGCCGAGGTTGAGTCCGAACTCGCTCACATCGTGCCTGAGCTCGATCTCGTGGAAGTCTCTGGATGTGTCGAGATAGCAAGCGAAGAAGCTGTGGGTTGTTGAATTGTAGCGGATCGGATAAAATTTCACGTTCGTGTAATCCGCGTCCCAAACTTGAGGAATCGAGTCGGCAAACTTGGCCGAGTAAACATCCGCCACGATCATCGGGTTGAAGCTGGTGTCTGTCGGAGTTAGGCCTACATTGCCGCCGGTACCTGAGCAGAGCGCCAGCGAGCTGATGGTGCCGTTGCCTCTGTCTGTTCCCCAGTCCCAGACCCACTTGAAGCCGTTCGTGATCTCGGTTGACTCTGCCGACCGGGCTCCGAGTTTCGGGTTGGTGTGCGCGAGGTCTGCGTCTGAGCCTGCGTGTGCGATCAGGTTGTTGTTCGCCTGGTTAGGGGGGAAGATGTTCCCCACCTGCTCATCCAGCGAGCTGTTGAACAGGAGAACCCCTCCGAACAGGTTCCGAATCGGCATCAGCTGACCATTGGACAGGTCGAGGCTGTTTGCGTAGTTGTTGGCGAACAGTCGACGGATCGCCTGTGTGACCATGTTATCCTTCTCGATGATGTCCTGCCTCCCTGTCCTCACATCGGTCAGGGTGATCTTGGTATGTCCCTTGAGCTTCGGGAGTTTCACACCTCCGATCATCGTGTTGTTGATTGAGTCTCTCATTTTTTATGAACCTCCGAGCCTAATCGTGTTTCCGCCGTTCGCATAAGCGAACCCGGTTGTATATCGAGTTGTGTCCCCCCATGTGCTGTTCAAGTTAGACAGAACGAATGCGATCCCTCCTGGAACCTTGTATGTGTTCAGCGTGCCATAATCGCTGAGCGGATGCCCTGAAGCGATCTGTGTGCCGTTGTACATCCTGATTTCGAAGTTACCGGTCTGGCTGATGACAGAATCCGTCACCGCCGAGTCAATCGGCTTTGACAGCGGGACAAATACTCGAACCGAGTTACCAGCCTGCCAGAAGGGGCAGAGTGTGCGGGCGATGGCGATGCTCTCGCCGAGCTGGTACGCCTCGAGCTTGTCCGCGAGCTGAAGGTCCTGTGCAGCGTCGTTGGTCGCGAGGGTGGACAGGACTGACTGAACATTGGTGCCGCTGATATATGAGGTGGTCTCGACGGTTACCTTCTCCGCCGGGAGCTTCTTGTTCTTCCACGTGCTGTCGTTCCCATCGAACACGAGGGCGGATCCGTCGAGGATGCCACTCGTGGACAGTTCCACGTTCGACAGATCGCCCAGGGCTCGCGGAACGTTCTGGGGGATGTCTCCCTTTACCTCGTTGATTGCCTCGACCAGACTGCCCTTGTCTTCTGTTTCCAGCAGGGACAGGTTACCGATCGCCGCCTGATCTGTCGTGAATGCTGAGGCGATCCTTCCCTCGAAGTCGTTCATCGTCTCAGCGTCGAAGCTGTCGCCGTTCGTTGTGACGGTCCCCTCCGATCTCTGAACGGTGACCTGCTGCGAGGTGCCTGTCGATGTGTCTGTTAGTATTCTTCGTGTTGGGTACTCGCTCACGCGATCCACCCACGTCTTTCTTGTATATGACATGATTGCCTCCCTTCATTAAATCAAGCCGGTTGTGATCTTGTCGCCGGTGTATAGACCCTCGCCTGCGAAGACGAACCACTCAGGCGATGAGATGGTAAGGATTCCCTCTGAAATAATGTTGACCATCTGGATGCCGTTCGGGTTCGTGTCCTGGATGATGTCCGAGACCTGAGCCGAACCGTGCGGTCCGATCGGTACCTGCTGAGTCAGCTGCAGGCTCTCTGTGATTTCCACCGTGTCCATGCCTGTGAGAATGTATCTCGGGATCCTGTCGCTTGCTTCGATGACGCCGTTCCACTCGCTGGAAGCTCCCAGACTGAGCCCGCTCAGTACGATGTGAGCATCGCCTGCGTCGAGGACTGCCGTGCCGCCTTCCGCCTTCAGATCCACTCGCCACGTGTGCCTGCTGTTCGTCGGTAACCCCGTGATGTGATAGTTCAGCCCGAGGATGTGGAACCCATCTTCGCTCACCGTGTCGATGGGCTGATAGTTCTGAAGGTCTCCGTCCAGATAGTAATAGGCGTAGAACCTCGTTGAGCCATCGGTCACCGTCGTGTCCAGTTTGAACTCGTGCCAGATGTCCACGTCCGTCTCGGAGCTGTTACCGAAGGCGATCTGTCCGATGGTCGTCGGGCTGTTGCCGATGTCTATCTGTTCCGCGTTCTCATACAGGAAATACCTGAGAACCTGCGTCTTCTGATCCTGCAGGATGCCGCTGATGACCTTGTCGTTCTTGCTCTGAGCTGATGCCAGTGCCGGGTTCTGTCCGAAGCCTTCAAGTGCGAGGCTATCGTTGTATTTCAGAACATAGCTCATAACACACCCGACCACGCCCTGACCTATGCCGTCGGGGAAGGTCAGATGGTCGCCCAGATCGATGGAAGGATCCGGCACGATCGTGATGTCGAAGGGGGTGTAATGAATGTTGGCCACTTCATCCAGAACCGCTCGCCTCTGTCGTCTGACAGTCCCGGGCAGACCCAGCTGAAGGAACGGATTGGAACCGAGGTTCATCGTGAGACCGTCGTCCGGGATGTTGCTGTAGTAGCTCGTGGTCTCGTCTGCGATATTGACCACGTTGATGCCGGTGTAGTTCGTCTCGAAGTCTGAATAGTTTCCGCCGTAATATCTTGTGCCGACCGGTATCGATCCCGAAGCCGTTCCTGTGAACGTCTTGAGGACCAGCTCTCCGTCTCGGTTGATAGTTGCGAAGCATCCGCAGGTCTGAGCCAGCCACGACAGGATGTCTCTGTAGGTCTTCAGACTGCTCTGTGCTTCCGGATCCAGTCCTATCACTTCGCCACCGTTCGGGAGCGCTGCACATTGCTGTGCGGTCATCCCGAAGGTCACACCGCAGCTCGAACAGAGATAGCTCGCAATGTCGAAAACCGCACCGCTGGTCGTGTTGAATGTGGCCGTCTTGTCGAACTTGGCCATATTGTCCACGGCTTCGATGCTGATGCCGTCCATGGACCACTGAGCCTCGGTGATGGTGTATGGTGTCATCGGGATGTCTTCCCACGTTCCGTTCAGGAGCTTGAGTCCGATGTAAATCTTGACCACCTTGCCGATCCACGTACCTCGTGGGATGTTCAGGCTCCGGGTGAATATCATCGACAGCTCGCCGATATATCGGGCACCCAGCACCACGTCCGTGCTGTCGCTTGCCTGATTGGAGAACTCCACCGAGCCTCGGATGATATTCTCGTCCGTGAAGGGTACATCTCCGACTGTTCCACGGATCCTGTACTGCTGGCCGGGTCGTGTGACGGCGAGCTTATATGCCGCGCTGGTCGTGTACATATGCCGTCACCCCCTTAAATCTCGAAGAACTGAAGCGTCGCCGTCCAGAGTCCGTCCGAGTCCTGGATAAACTCCGAGCCCTGCTTCAGGGTATTGTCCTTGAAGCGAAGCCTGCCGATCATCGTCTCGCCTGCTGCGCTCATGGTGACTGTGGGTGTCTCTGTATAGCCTCTGAGGATCGTTTTCCAGCGACTTGTGACCTGAAATGTAATGTCTATCGTCTTTTTGTTAAAACGCGCAGGAAGGACCACGTCTGTACCTGCTTCGGTCATCTTCGTGGTCTCGATGGTGTTATAGCTGATCTTGAAGCTTCTCGGGTTCGGGATCGCCGCTCCGTTGATGGTGATGTAATTATTACCGAGTGCCATTAGCGACCACCTCCTGAGATGTACTGCGCCTCAGCGGTCGCGTTCACGATCTGCCTGTTGAGGAGCTTGTTGCCGATGTAGTTGTTGAGTGTGATCGGAGGGAGTCCTGTGTTGCTTCCTGCGATGCCGTCAAGCTGTCCGCTGATACCTGCCAGCTGTGAACCTGTGTTTTCGAGTGGTACGGCTGCCGCTTCGGCCATCGTCTCTGCCGATCTCTGAACGCTCGGCAGGTTCTTCTCGATGCCCTCGTTCCACAGGTCAATCATGTCGGGTGAAAATGTGTGGAAGTCAGACAGCGGTCCCTTTTCCGGTTCTGAGAAGCCGAGGAAGTCGCGAACATCTCCGGCGATGTCTTCGACCGTGTTCCAAAGGTCTGCAGCCTTGGACTTGATGCCGTCGATGAAGTTGCCGATCAGGTCCTTGCCCCAGTCCCATGCAGAACCGAGCAAATCCCAGAAGCCTCCGCTGATTGTTTCCCACAGCTCTGACAGTGTGCTGCCGATGTTGCCGACCGTTGACGTGATCGCGTTCCAGACGTTCTCGAGGACTCCGATGAGGTTGTTCCACAGATCTGAGAAGAAACCGATCCACGCGTCGCTGTTCTCGATGACGGACTTGACCGCCTCGACCACGGCTATGACTGCCGCCACTGCTGCAGCCACCGCGAGGATGACCGGAGCAGCCGCCACGACTGCCGGGATGACCACCGTCATGACTGTCGTCCCTGCCGCGGTTAGTGCCGGGATCAGCGTGGCCGTGATGAATGTCGTCAATGTTCCGAAGGCTGAGACCACGACACCCACGTTCGTGATGAGGGTGCCGAGTATTACCAGAAGTGGACCGACTGCCGCCACGATGCCGCCAATCGTGATGATGACCTGCTGCTGATCCTCATCGAGACTCTGCCACCACTCCGACAGTTCCGTGAGAACGTCCGCGAGTCCTTCCATGATCGGAACGAGTGCAGTCGCCACGCTGTCGCCCAGCTCAGCTCCTGCCGCCTTGACCTCGTTCATCGCCACGGTCATCTTGTCCGTGCCGTCCTGTGTGGTCTCGTATGTCTTATTGATGTTCCCCTGATAGTCTGTGAGGGATGTCCCCAGAGACTGGAAGCTGACCTTGCCCTGACGCGCCATGTTTGCCATCGCTGGTCCTGCCTTGGTACCAAATAGGTCGATGGCCGTCTGCATCGCCGTGGCGTCGTTCTCGGCGTTCTGGAGGTCGGTCTCGAGGTTGGTCAGAGCTTCACTCAGTGGGATGCCTGCCGCGCTCGCGTCATCGAGCGCTCGCCTGAGACCACTCATCACCGCCGTGGTGTCTGTTCCTGATAGCTCAACCTGTCCCAGGAACTCGGCCGCGTCGCTGATGCTCATGCCCATGTCCTGGAACGTGGCCGCGTTGTTGCTGATGAGACTGTTGAGGTCATCAACGGACACGCCTGTTCGCTGTGCTACGCTGTTTATATAATCGAGGTAGCCACCGGCTGACTCTGCACCCAGTCCGAAGGCTGCGAGCGCTCCCTGAACCCCATAAACGGCGCTGGTGACGTCTGTCTCGTTGAGCTGTGCGAACTGGATGAACTTGGTCGACAGATTGCTCAGCTGTGTTCCTGTGGATCCGAAGCGAGTGTTGACCGCTGCGACCGCCGCGCCTGCCTCATCGAATGAAGCAGGAATTGTCGTGGCGATGTTTTTCGCGATGTCTTCCATCTCTTCGAGTGCTGCGCCTGTCGCTCCGGTTCTCGCTGCTATCTGATCGAGACCAGAGTCCACCTCATTAAATGCCGCGATCGATGCAGCCGCCACGCCCACGATCGGAGCTGTGACGTTAGTCGTCAGACCCTTGCCCACATCAGTGACCTTGCTGCCGACGTCTTGGATCTTCTGACCTGCTTCCTGCATCGCTGAGCCCATTACAGACGCCGCCTGCTTTGCCTGGTCTTCCAGTTCCTTCAGCTTTGTCGTGGTGTTCTGGATCTCGGTCTGCAGCGCGTCATACTGGTCCTGAGTGATGGTGCCCTCTTCCAGAGCCTTGGCCGCCTGTTCCGCTGCCTGCTTCTCGGTGTCCAGCTTGTTCTTGGTCTCTTCGATCGCCTTGTTCAGCAGATCCTGCTTCTGGGCGAGCAGGTCCGTGTTGGTCGGGTCAAGCTTCAGCGCCTTGTCGACCGCTTTGAGCTGGCTCTCGATGCTCTTGAGCGCCTTGTCGGACTGGTTCAGACTCGAGGTCAGTTCTCCGGTGTCGCCGTCCAGCTTGATCGTGATGCCCTTGATCGCCTTGTTTGCCATCGTTGCCTCCCTTCTTACGCCCCGAAGAAGTCATCGTAGTCGGATGTTGTCGCCTTCCTCGGATAGTCATAATTATCGTTATTTCGTTCGATCATCAGATCGGTAATTTGCCCACTACTCAGCAGCGGCAGGTCTGTGATCCTCAGCCCGAGCTGGAGCGCTCTGAGCAGGATCGTCGAGCTGTTTACTTCTCGAGTCGTGGGCTGTGTCAGTTTTTTGGTGTGGAGCTGTTCTTCTGATCGTTCATCCAGAGCTGAGCCACCGGACTGATGAACTCAGGCGACTGGATCGTCTTGGTCTCTGTCTCGGCTCTCCATTTGACGTAATCCGAATAGTTGAGCCGGTTCCAGTATTCCTCGAACGGCTTCCCCTGCTGTGTCATGACAAAGCCGAGCCTGATAAAAATGTCCGCGATCGCGAGGATCGTGTCGGAGTTCTCCAGTGCTTCCTTTGTCTTGTCCTCGATCTCGGGATCTTTGAAGACCTTCATCAGCTCCATAAACTTCGGGATGTTGATCTCTCGAAGTTCTGCCATGATCTCTTTGCCAAAAACTGCCTTATATACCAGCGCGGTCGCGCTGTTGCAGGTCAGCTCGAACCGCTGACCATTGCTCTCGATAATCTTGTACATGTGAACCTCCTGTTAGATACACGAATAACCCCCCGAGGGTTTTAGCCTCGAGGGGTTAGCGTTTAGTGTCCGATTGTGCCTCAAGGTGTGGGCGCTGTCACGGTGGGCGTGTAGGGCGCCGTGTGCCAGCTGGTGTACGCCTCGGCGTTACTGGATGCCGATGTGGAAGCCTTGACCAGATGCTCCTGAACTGCCTGTCTGTTTCTGTAGACTGTTGTGAAGTCTGCCCTCGGTACGGCTGTCAGGGCTGCGTTGTTGGTCTGAGGTGTGTTGCTTCCGCTCTTGGTCTGAGCGTTCACCGAAGGCCTTGTAAGGAAGACCTTGTAGAACACGATCCTGCGTGCCCTCTCATCGCCTGTCAGGTCTGCCGTGATGGCGAAGGCCTTCTTGGGTCCCTGAGATGTCTCAACGACCACATCGTTGTCGTCCACGATCTGTCCGAGTGCGTACTCTTCGAGGTCTTCAGGGATGAGGGCGTTCTCCAGTGTGCCTGTATAGCCTACGTTCTCGCCGGGCATGTAATAGATGCCGTTGTCAGCGTAGAAGGGCTCACCGTCGCCTGCCGGATCCATTGCGAGGTTGACAGCTCCGGGCCAGCTGTGAGCTGCGCCGTAAGTTGTCTCAACCACGCCCTGGTCGTTCGTGGACTCTGTCAGTTCAAACCAGTGAACATTTTCGAGTCCGAGCAATACCTTGTTTGCCATTGCTTTTTCCTCCTGTCTTAAATACTGAACGAGAACGTGGTCACCGTTGCCCTGATGTCGGGGTCGTTGTCCACGTCCTTCGAATAAATGAACTTATTCTCGTTGAGGAACTGCTCCAGCTCCTGAACGAGGGTGTCGCTGTCGCTGACCGGGTTGGCCTGCACTGCCATCAGCTCAATCGGAGTCGATGACCAGTAGACCATGTTGTCAGCGCCGAAGGCTTCGGTCGTTCCGCTCGCGAAGTAGAGATAGTTCGGAGGGAGTTCATCGCCCTCTTCCACCTCGATGATCTCGAAGAACGTCGGGATCGTCGGGAACGCCTCGGCGACTTTTTCATAAAATTCATCGATGCTCATTGCGCGATTTCCTCCATCTTCATCTCACAAGCTCGCTCGAAGTATTCCTCGAACTGCTCGATCGCTTCTTCTTCGACCGGATTGACATACTTGTAAGCCTTGGTTTTGCCGGGGTATGTCTTACCGTGTGCCACAATTTTGTGACCGTTGTTGAGCAGGTGGCTCAGTCTGTAGTAAGGCTTCGGTGCGTAGACCGTCCAGACCTTGTCTACTTTCTTATAGCTCCAGCGTTCCTTTCGCCTTGGTGTTGTCGCCATCAGCTTCTTGGCCGCCTTGGAGCCTGCCAGCTTGCCAGCCTCATCGAAAGCCTTGGAACATGCTCCGGGGATCTGGTTGAGCACGCCCTGGACTTCCTGTGTGAGTCTCTCAGGATGATGTGAACTGATTACCATGGCCCACCTCCTTGCTGACGTATAGCTCCAGTTCATCCTTGGCTCTTCTGTATGACCTGTAGATCCTGTAGGTGTCGCCCTCGTAGTTCACGAGAAGCTCGCCGGCGTAATCGATCGGGTTCAATATGAAAAGCCACGACGCCTGGAGACCTGCCTGCCCGGCTTCGAAGAACTCATCACGACTGACGGACTCTGCACGGCAGTACACTGTCCGGGATGCCGTCGTGTATGTCGGCTGGCCCTTGGTGTTACGACCTGTCGCTTTACGGCTGACCAGCTCGATTGTCGTGTCTATTCCGTATGCCATGTTTAGCCTCCTTCGCTCATCTTCTGGGAGAAGATGAGGTTGTTCAGCGAAAAGCGAAGGGCACGCGGCATCCCTTCCCGGGTGTCTCTCGTTCTCCACTGCCAGCTTGCGTGAGCTGTGATCAGCTGGTTGGTCTCTGCGGTTTCCAGTGAAAAGTCTGCGCCTTGCCGCTCCATGTCTCCAACTGCAGCCTCGATGTAAGCCTTGAGTCTTACGTCGTACGCTGTCGACGTGATCCCGAGGTCGACCTTTACGGCCGCCAGGATCCTTTCGAGTCTCTCGGTGTCAAGTTCCATGTCGGTGCCCTCCGTCTTACTTCGTTGTTGTTGAAGACTTTGTCGTCTTCTTTGTCGTTGTCGCTTTTACCGTCTCGGTTGTTTCTGCGACTTCGCTCTCACCGTCGGGGTTTAAGGCCTCAGCGGTTACGGCTCTTTTTGCCGTGAGGCCCATCAGGGGTTTACTGCGTTTGCTGTGTCCTCTGCGAATGTTACGCCTGAAGCGCTGGGAGCTGCGCCGAGTCCCATAGCTACGAAAGCGGCAGGGATTACGACCTTACCGTCGTAACGAGCTGTGCCCTTGATGACTGTCTCATCTGCGAGGAAGCGAACGTGCTCAGATGTTGCGATCTCTGTGCCTGCTCTCTCTGCGAGGAGATAAAGGTCACCATAACCGCCGATGATCATGTTATCGGGTACGAAATCGAGAACCACGATGTCACCGCCTACGATAGGCAGAGTGTCTGTGGCACCGGCTACGATTGCGCCAGCTGCGTTGATGGAGATGGACTCGCTGAGCACCTTCGTGTAGGTTGTCTCGTTCATAGCCCAGAACTTACCACCACGGCTGTACTTGCCCTTAGCGGCTGCGGATGCTGCGAGAATTGCCTGGAAGAAAGCCACGCCTGTTGCAGAAGAAGCGATAGTCTTCTTCTGATCTGCTGTGAGTGATGTCCAGATACCTGTGGGCATCTTGGTGCCGGTACCGAACAGGATCGCCTTGTCAAGTGCAAGACCGATAGCCTGGCCGATGCCTGTGATGAGTTCCTGGAGCAGGTTGATGTCGCTGTCCTCGATGGAAGCGTTGCAGACTGCTACATAACCGCCGACCTTGTAACCGTCAACCTCAACCTTTGTGAAGCTGAAGTCGAGCTCGTTGATGTTGGCACACATCTCTGTCCAGACTGCCTCCGGGATAACACCCATGATAGGCTGTCTTGCTGTTCCGTTTACTCTTACGAGACGGACTCTGTTGATGAGCTTGGAATACTCCAGAATGTTCTCGCGGATCAGATCCAGAACTACCTCAGGGATGAGATAGCCTGCGCCTGTCACGCTTCTCTTGTTCTGCATCATCTCGCGAGCGCGCTCGATGAATGTCTTAACGTCCTCGCGCTCAACGAAAGCTGCGCGCTGTTCCATTGTCATAGCCTTAAAACCTCTTACTGCCATGTGATTAACCTCCTTTGTGGTTCTTGTTGTGTCCGCTGCAGGAGCTTCGGGCTCTGCAGCCGGTGTGATTTCCTGATGGGCTTCGATCTCTGCGAGCTCGTTCTCCATCTCGGAAATGCCTCTTGTCAGATCGTCGATCGCCTTCTCGTTCTCTGCCTTGTCAGCTTCGAACTGTCCGATGGCTGCCTCGACCGCTGCTCTCTCTTCATCGCTGGATGCTTCCGCGATGTCCTTCTCCAGATCCGCCTCGCGTGTCTGGAGCTGTGTCTCTGTCTCTCGAAGTGTGGCGAGCGTCTTGTTAGCGTCGTCAATCTTCTTTCTGAGCATCAGTGCCTTCAACATGTGACTGTTCTCCCTTCTTAAGTCTTTCGGTCATCGATGTGCGCCACGCCTCAGCCTTACGTGCCAGGAGCTGGTCACGCTGCGCTGTCCTGAGTGCCACCGATGTGTCCTCGTAGGCTGGAAAAGTAACCACGCTGACCTCGTAGAGCTTGACGTCTCTGATCGTCCAGTGGATCGACCCATCTTCTCCGAACTCGGTGTCCTCTTTGATGATGTCGAAGCCGAACGAGCACTGGTTGACGTCTCCGCGCTCCATCCTGGCCACAAGGTTCATCGCATCGACGTCGTTCGGATTGACGTCAATGCGTCCCCACAGGCCGTGGCTGTCTTCCCTCAGTTCGAGGGTGTGCGCGCTGGTTCTGCCGAGCACCAGTCTCGTTTCATGGTCGATCAGGGCTCTGATGTCACCGCTCAGAGTGTTCGCGAACGCTCCGGGTGCGATGCTCTCGCTCATGCCGTAGCCCATGTCGTAGTTGCTATTAAAAACGGAGAAGTAACCCTCGATCACTGGGTGCTGGTCTTCTCCGTCTCGCCTCAAACTAAAATCTGTTATCGACGCCCTCATCTGATAGGTGTCCGTATTTGCTTTGTTCATTCTGTGCCTCCCTCCTGGATCAGCTTCTTCTGCTGACCGCTCATGTCGTACGGTATATAGTTCTCAAGGATCCTGAGCTCATCGAGTCCTTCGTGCGGACTCAGGTCGAGCTGATCTCTGACCTCGTTGCCGGTTACCAGTCCGCGGTCTGATGCTCCGAAGAACACGCTCGCCTTCTGCTGATAATCCCAGTCGATCAGTGACCGACTGTTAAAACGCAAGTACCACTTATCGGACAGGATCAACTTCTTGGTCAGTTCCTGCTGGATGCCGACCACGAGATTCCTGATCTTGCCGTTGATAAAGTTGTTCCACGCCTTTGCGTCGTACTCACCGACACCCAGAACGAAAGGCGGCACGCCTATGATTGAGGCGACCGTCTTCTTGTCGATCGTGACCGTGTCGGAGATTGCCAGGTCTGACAGAGTCAACGGTTTGACCTGTTCCACTGCAAACTGCTCCGCCGGTATCAGCCACGGCTCGCCGTTCTGTGCCGTCTTCAGGTAACTGTCCGTCAGCTTCTTTCTTCCTTCCGGACTGGCGAACTCTTCCGTGAGTGCGTCGACCTTCACGATGATGGAAGGCTTCGGGCTCTCGAGGTAGCCCTTCTCGGTCGCACTCGCCTGCTTCAGATTGTTGGCCACATCCTTCAGGTAGACCTGCAGTCCCTTGCCTCGCCACGGCTGATGCTGATCGGGATTGAGCACCAGATGGATCACATCGTCGGGATCATACTGTCGGCCGTCGATGCTCACCGTGTAGCTCCTGCCGTTCCGATTGAATGACACCCTCATCGGGTCGATGATCTCCAGCTCGTCCAGATAGCCCCTGCTCGTGTGTGGCAGGATGACGCTGTTGCCTCTGCCATAGATCAGCAGGTTCATGACCGCCGCCTCAATGAAGGTCTTCCTGGTCATATAGCCGTTCGGGTTGATGTCGATCTTACGGCTGAGTTCGTTCACGATCCTCGTGTCGCCGCTCTCGCCGTTCTGCATCAAGTGAATCGTCATCGAGCCGATGGTCTCGGCGATCGACCTGCAGGCCGTCATGATGTCGGGACACTTGTCCAGCGACGTGTAGCCTGGTACACAGAGACTGTTGTCCGTGATGCCGACCCACGCCGACACCGGGATCCCTGTCGCATTGGCCGAAGCTGCCGCGTCTCTCTTCTTGGTGAATGGTAGCTTCATCACTCCTCCTCCTCTTCTTTGTTATCCCCGAACCAGCTCCGGGCCTTTTTGCTCCGTTCTTGTGCCGCGAGCATCCGGCAGACTCCGAAGACTGACGCATCGAACAGGTCGATCCTTGATGTCGGGTCGATCTTCTCGAACTGGATCGCGTCGTCTGTTTTTTCGATTGC
>Ga0326512_10002816_pt1 | contig 12870 bp, 22 predicted proteins | sample 1_2617_0518_D_FD_203652 | JGI IMG/M metagenome (GOLD analysis project Ga0326512, IMG submission 203652) | Bovine rumen microbial communities from UC Davis, California, United States - 1_2617_0518 | ecosystem: Host-associated > Mammals > Digestive system > Stomach > Rumen | place: USA... | reverse complement strand
GCTGGAAAGTAACAGGCCGCGTCGACAGATACGACCTCGAAAACCTTGTTCTTGAAGACTGGAAGACCGCCAGCGTTTGGAAAGTAATCAAAGGCGAGTTTGACGAATGGAAAGCGCAAGGTTTGACCTACGCCTGGCTTATGAAGCAGGCAGGACTCGAAGTAGCAAAATGCCGTTTTATTGCAATGCTCAAAGACCACAGCAAAGCAGAAGCAAAGCGCAAAGCAGACTACCCACAGAAGCCGGTCTACATTTACGAGTTTGACGTAACAGAAGAAGACCTGGAAGCAACAGAGAAACGAATCTGCGCAAAGATTGAATCAGTAACAAAAGCCTACACCAAAGCGGACGACGACATTGAGCCATGCACAGCAGACGAAAGGTGGGAAACAGAAAAGGTCTACGCCGTAATGAAAAAAGGACGCAAGACCGCGGTCAAACTTTGCAAGAGCGAAGACGACGCAAAGGCATACATCAGGGACCTGGGCAACGACCAGAACTACATAGAAGAGCGTCCCGGAGTTTCAAAGAAATGTCTTGAATATTGCCCTTGCCGAGAATTCTGCTCTTTTTACAAGCAGCTTCTCAAAGACGAGGAAGCGGCTGCCTAAATTGGATCCTTGCCCGTATGGGCTGGTTATATTCCCCTGCACGAGGGAAAAAACGTGCGAAATTTTTAGTGTATTAATTATTTTGTTGGCAGCCGGGAAAGACCGGCAACTTTATAGGAGATTAAGCAAATGCAGGATATAAGCAACATCACAATCATTGGACGCCTCACAAGAGCAATCGAAGTGAACTACACCCCAGGCGGAACAGCAATCGGAAACTTCAGTATTGCAGTAAACAGAAGCGTCAAAAAGGACCAGCAGTGGGTAGAAGAGGCTGACTTCTTCGACGTCAAAATTATTGGAAAGCAGGCTGAAAGTTTGAAGGCTTACTTAACCAAGGGAAAGCAGGTAGCAATCGAAGGCTACCTCAGACAGGAACGCTGGGAAAAAGACGGCCAGAAACACAGCCGCGTAGTAATCAACGTTAACAACATTCAGCTTCTCGGCGCAAAAGACAAGCAGGACAACGCAGGCGCAGAAGACAGCGGCTACGGATACGGCGACTAAGGAGAGTCACTATGGAAGCAATAAAGATTTACAAAAAACTGAGCCAGCCACCGAAAACGGCACTCAGAGAAATCAAAGCCGGAGACCTTAAGGGCAAGACCGATATCAACCCACAGTGGAGATACGAAGCAATGACTGAGACCTTCGGACTTGTAGGAATTGGCTGGAAGTACGAAGTACAGAAGTTATGGACAGAACCAGGAGCCAACGGCGAAACCTTAGCATTTGCCCAGGTGGCCGTTTTTGTACGCGACCCAGAGACAAAGGAATGGAGCGATGCAATTGTAGGAATCGGTGGAAGCAAACTGATCAACCGCTTTTCACAAGGTCCAAAGTCAAACGACGAAGGCTACAAAATGGCCGTAACTGACGCATTCAGCACCAGCTTAAAAATGATTGGTGTAGCAGCAGACATCTACGCAGGAAAATGGGACGGAAGCAAATACAACGAAGCTCCGGAACAGACACAGGCTCCAGCTCCACAGTTTGCTGGCGGACCGGATACACCGGAACAAAAAAAGCGCATTAATGAACTTTTAAGAACCCGCAAAGAAGACGGTACAAAGTTCTTTACTGACGAAGGAATCTACCACAAAGTCGGTGAAATGCGCAAGGAAAAGACCGCAGAACAGGTAATCGGCTTCTTAGAAGCATTGATTAAATCGGGAGAATCGGCTCAGCCGGAAGCATTCCCAGAAGACATACCATTTTAATGAAAAGGAAGAAGGAGAAAAAAAATGGAAGTAAGAATGGTGTTAAAACGAAAAAACTTAAAAGGTCACATCTGCTTTGAAGCACCCGCAGAAGCTGACCTACAATCCGCTTTAAGACGCGTTCTTAATTCCTGCCGTGACAAGTATAACGATTACGTATCGGTGACATTCCAGCCACCATACAAGCCACGGACCACAGGCAAAGGCTCACAAAACCACCACCTGAACGGACATATTATACAGATTTGTAATGCGACAAACAATGACTACGAGACAATCAAATACTGCATAAAAATGATAGCCGTTGAACAGATGGGCTACCCTTTTGAAACGGTCTGCGGCCACGTTGTACCAAAGGGCGAAAAGAACTGCAACACAGAAGAATGCGCGAAGCTCATAGAAGCAAGCCACGTCCTGGCTGCCCAAATGGGAATAGTACTCAAGGAGACAGAGAATGACTAAAACCACAGGCGAACAATGGAAACCCATTACCACATACAAGAATTTTGTTTTTTCAGGAAAGTATGAGATTAGTTCCTGGGGAAGGATCCGAAACAAGACCACAAAGGCACCGCTCGCAACATACGACAGCCAGAAGGGAAACGGATACCTTAAAACAAAAATAATCGACGTCGACGGCGTAAGAAGAATGGTATACATTCACACACTCGTCGCTCTTTACTTCCTGGACGCGCAGAACACAGAAGGCCTTGAAGTAAACCACATAGACGGCAACAGCCTGAACAACAGTTACACAAACCTGGAATGGGTAACCCACCAGGAGAACATGCAGGAAATGTACCGGCTGCGAAGGAGAGCAGGATGAACGAAGCCGAAGAAGAACAGCGAAAAATGGCTTTGTCAAAATGCGGCGGAGTTTGTGAAGTTTGCGGAAAGCAGCTCACTTACTCCACATGGCAGGGAGCGCACCGGATCGCGAATACAGAAGCGAACAGAGCCAAATGGGGAAGCTGGATAATAGACGCTCCCGAAAACATAGCCATTGTCTGCAGTCTGAAATGCAACCAGGTCTGCAACGTTGGATACAACCCAGGCAAATGCCTGGAAATAGTAGAGCGGGTATTAAACCGCGAAAAATGGAAATGGAATTAAAAAAAAGAAGCGAGGGGAAAATGGCAAAAAACACATTCATAGCTTACGAGACAATCTACGACATGCTCAAAGAACTTCCTGATGACCTTTTTAATAAATTTGCTCATGCCGTATTTGAATACGGATTTTATGAGAAATTACCGGAAGTAACAGGAATAGAAAAAGCCTTATGGACACAAATCCAATTCTGCATTGATAACTCAAAAGAATACAGAAAAAACCAGGCAGAAAGAAGAAAAGGCAAAGCAAACCAAGAAGAACCGGATACAACCGAGTGTAACCAAGTGCAACCGGATACAACCGAATGTAACCAAACACAACCGGAAGTAACCGAAACAAACCGCGAACAACCTAATGTTAATGTGAATGTTAATGAGAATGTTAACAAGAATGTTAACACACAAACAGAATCAGAACAAAATTCTGTGTGTGAAGAGCCTACCGGCCAAGGTTTTGCACAAAAAAAATTATTTGAACTTGTTCAAGCACACAATGCGAGTGCACCACAGGACAGAAAAGTACCGGTTTCTAAAAACTTTCTGAGTTTCCTGCAGAAAGAAATGCGGGAATTTTACGACGAGGTAGGAACAAAGGAGCCAGCGGAAGAGATAATACAGGCTTTCAAGAACTTTCTGCAGATTGCGAACAGCGACACCTGGCAAAAATCATTTTCATGGCGGACCTTCATCCGCAATTACCAGAACTTCACGCCGGACTTTTTCACACTCGACCGCTACGTGAATGCAGACGCAGACACAAACGACGCGACCAAGCGTCCGGAAAACGTTTTTTATTTCAAGCACAAAGACGATCCGCGCTTTATATTCCGAGCCTTCCGAGACTACCAGGACGAATGGGCAAAGGCCGGAAGACCGGACGGCGAGGCTTACTACAAGCTGCAGGACGAGTGGATCCGAAAGGGACCACCAGCAGGCAGCTTCTACACCTCATACGAGAAGGAGGCCTAGAAAATGTTATTTGACCGACTGTGCGAATATTACGGACCTGCAGACGCAGAGACCGAAAAGTTTGTAACCAAGTGCCAGGAAGGAATGACAGAAGACACACAGGTAGAAGTGTTTGACAAGATAATCCGAAGCAGACAGCGCCGGTTTGGATTTCCTGACATAGCGTTTCTTTCCAGCATTCTGCAAGACAAGGGAGCGACAACAACCGGGAAAAAATATTATTGGAGCGTGTGCTTCGACTGCGGCCTAGAGTTTGATTACAGCTTCTACACCTGCCCTAAATGTTACAAAGACCGCGACCACAGAAGCAGCGGATACTTTGTAAGAACCAGTGACACCTTCAACAAGAATGTTTACAGGTGGAACCTTCCGGTTTTTTCAAAGGGAAACGAGAACGAAAAAATCTGCATGGAATGCGAGAACAAAGAAAAAGGTTTTTGTTTCCACTTCGGAGACCACAACTACCAATGCGACCGGCAGACCTTCGAATATTGCCAATGCAAGAGCTGCTGCATTAAGTACAAGAAAATGGCCAGAGCTATGGAAGAGAGGACAGAAGGATGTGCAAAGAAATAAACTGGGAACAATTAGTGCTGCCTTTTGAATTCTGGGAAGAAGAAAAAAAGCCGGTTCAAGACGTGCCATACTACGAGCACCCAAAGAACGACAATGAGCGCCTGCTCAATTATCAATACGAGTACAGGCACGGAGACGAAGCAGCACTAGATAAGATGTACACCCTGAGCAAGACAATAGCGGGGAAGTTCATCAACCAGTTTGTGAATAAGAATAAAAAAGTAAAGTACCTTTCTGCATTCGATAAGGAAAGCAAAGCGCAGAACGCCGCCAGCTATCTTATTGAACAATTTATCAAGCGGCCAAAATTCGCGATCCGAAAAAGCGTGACCGCATACTTATGGCTCCGCGTTGAAAAAGAATTATTTTACCACAGAAAAGTTGACGGAATAGTGGACTTCACCACCCTGGACAACTTCATCAAGGAAGGCAGCGAAGACGCAGCCTACGAAAAAATACTAGGAGAAATCGAAATGAAAAAGTACATCGCGACAAGTAAAAACGGAAAAGTAAAAAACTTTGAAACCCAGCAGGAATGCAAAGCATACTTTGAATTGACCACGCAGGAATTCTACAAGGCCCTTGTAAAAGGCGTAGAAGTAATCGACCCGGACACGCTCGAAGAATACTACATCGACGAAGAGCTGAAGGAGGACTAAATGAAAATTAGAAACATTTACATAAGCCTGGTGCTTCTTTTTACTTTCCTTTTAATTATTTGTTTAATCGAGCTTCATAGCCTGGTTTATTTCAATAAGGAAATGAACCAGATCCGAGAGCAGCTGCAGGAAACCGAAGCAGAGATAGAAGCAAAGCTGCGCGTGAACGAAGACGTAACCCGCGCAATAGTTGAAGGACAGAACGGAGGCTGGTAATGGTAGAAGGCTTTTATAAGAACGACGATTTAGAGTTTTCTGTAGGCGGAACAGAATACATGGCAGAAGTCAAAGCAAGACTGATAAGGGACGAATACGGCCGGGAGTTTGTCGACGACAAAGAAGTTATATTTTACGTGGGAACCCCGGAGGAATGGGTAAAAACGGACCTTACACAGGACTTAAACAAGAAGCTGGACGACGCAATCCTGAGCGACGAAAAGCACCAGCTATGGTTTGGAGCGGAGGAATAAAATGCAAGAGCTAGACGAAATGTACGAAGCAGAAGAACAAGCTGACAGACAGAAGCACGATGATAAGTTGAAGGAATTAATGGAGGAAGAAAATGACTAAAGAAGAACTTGAAAATGAAGCCGAAGAGTATTCTTACGATGTACCAATTTATCAAACAGAACAGCAATTAGACAAGATACAAAAGGCTTATATTGCAGGTGCAGAGTTCGGCTATAACAAGGCTAATGAATGGCACGAAATAGAAAGTAAGGTTACACCAAAGAGAGAAATCTCAAAACAATATATGCCAAAGAATAAAGAAAAAGTTTTATTAAAGTATCATTTTAGCGGTGATGATGAAGTGCATATTTCTGACGGATATTATGACGCTTACGATTTTGAATTTCATATTGCGAACAATCCAAAATACAGAATTGTTTGTGTTATCGCTTGGAAAGAAATTGAATTACCAAAGGAGAGTGAATAAATGACCCGAGTTTATTTATCCGGACCGATTACAGGCCTTCCCGAAGAAGTCTACACTCAGGCCTTCGAACGAGCCGAACAGCACTACAAGAGCGCAGGCTTTGAAGTGGTCAACCCGGTAAAGATTGGAAGAATGCTCCTGGAACTGAAAGAGGACCCAAGCTGGGAAGACTTCATGATCCGAGACCTTGAAGCATTACGGAACTGCACACACATCGCAATGCTTGAAGGCTGGGAAGAGAGCAAAGGAGCGAAAAGAGAGTACGAGGAAGCCCAGAAGCTGGGTATCGAGATTTTAAGATTAAAGTTTTTTAAATAAAAAAGGGAGGAATAAAACCTATGAAATTAATGGAAGAACTGGAGAAAACATTACTAGATCAGATTGAGAAGCTGAACGACGACAGCCTCGCAGACGACCCAGACGCCGCACGCCTTCAAATTGAGAAGAGCAAAGCAATGAGCGACCTTGCAGGTAAAGCAATAGACCTCAACAGGCTCAAGCTCGACATTTATAAAGAAGCCAATGCAAACGGCGGAGTTTATGAAAAATTGCTGGGGATAGAGGAATAACATGAGAAGCTGGTCAGAAGAACAAACAGAGTTTATAAAAAACACATCTGCTCTTCTAACCGGCGACGCTTACAGACAATTCTGCGAGCGTTGGCCGGACAAGAGCTATCAAGCCTTCGCAGTGAAAAAAGCGAAAATGAACTGCTGCAAGGCCGTCCACAGAAGACTTAAATGGCGCAGAGAATGGCTGGATTTTATCGACACTACCAAGGGAGTGAACCGACTCGAAGCCTGGGCACAATTCAGGCAGCTCTACCCGGACGCAGACGTGACCGCGCAGGCTTTCCACAATCAGAGAAGCAGACGCGGAGTAGCAGACAAGAAGCCACACAGAGGCAACGCGCATAAACAAATATACAGCGAGAGCACAGCAAAAGGATACGTGCAGATAAAAGTCGCAGAACCAAACGTATGGATAAGCAAGGCCCGCTGGGTTTACGAAGAAACGCACCCAGGAGAGCTCACAGAGAAAGGTGATGAATTCCACTTTTTGAACGCAAATAAGTTCGACTTCTCTCCCGAAAACATAGTAAAGATAAAACCAAAAGAGCGCATATTCTTTTTACAGCTCGGAGGGTGCGACACGGATCCAGACGTAACACGAGTACGACTCGCCCAGGCAAAACTACGGCTCGCACAGTTTGACCTTGGAGAAAAGACCGGAACTGTTGTCAGGACCAAAAGCGGGCGAAGGTTCAAAGAAGACGCACTCAGAACAGCAAAAAGGTGGAGCTCACGGCCGGAGAACAAAGAAAAGAACCGCGAACGCCAGAAGCAATACTACTACAAGATTAAAGCGGAAGGCGGCGAATTATGGGAGCGCAGGAAGGAACAGCACAGGAAGTCGGCTCGCGAATGGGCAAGGAGGAATAAATGAAAATCGGTTTGATTGACGTAGACGGCCACAATTTCCCAAATTTGCCATTGATGAAAATAAGCGCCTGGCACAAACAAAAGGGAGATAGCGTGGAATGGTACAGTCCTTTATTTTCACAGGAGCTGGACAAGGTCTATATGTCAAAAGTTTTTACTTTTACTCCAAACTATGAATGGCCGGTCAACGCAAAGGAAATCCAGAAAGGCGGTACCGGTTATTTTTACCCAGACGGAGGACCAAAGCTTCCAGACGAAATCGAGCACATATACCCAGATTACGAAATCTACTGGGAAAAATTTCCTGCGACAAAAAATACAGCTTACGGCTTCCTCACCCGAGGCTGCCCGCGAGGCTGCAATTTTTGCATAGTAAAAGACAAGGAAGGTCAGCGAAGTATTAAAGTAGCTGACCTTTCTGAATTTTGGAGAGGTCAAAAAAACATTGAATTAATGGACCCGAATTTTTTTGCATGCAAAGACTGGCCGGACCTGGCAAAGCAGCTGATCGCCAGCAACGCAGTAATTAATTTCAACCAGGGCTGCGACATTCGAATCATGACAACAGACAAAGCAGAATCGCTAAAGCAAATGAAAATTAAAACACTGCATACAGCATGGGACCGGTACGAAGACAAAGAAAAAATCGTTCCAAAGTTCCAGGAACTAAAACGGATTACAAACTGGGATCGCAGGAAGCTGCCGGTTTATGTTCTTACCAATTACAACAGCACGCACCAGCAGGACCTGGAGCGCGTCGAGATTTTAAGGGACCTGGGCTACTGGCCGTACATCATGGTTTATGAACGCGACAAGCTGCCAAAGGACCACGTCACCAGGAAGCTGCAGCGATACGTAAATAACCGGTTTATTTTTGAAAAGACAACCTGGGCTGATTACAGGAAAAACTTTGAAGAATTAAAAGGAGAAAAATAAAATTATTCGCTTGACTTCATAACACTATACATTTATATTGTGATTAAGAAAGCGCAGGGACAAGCCTGCGGAGGAGCGAAAATGAAAATAATTTATAAGATTGAATGGGAAAGGCCAGCAGACAAAGACGGAAACAGAATCCACGATTATACAACAATCAGAAGAGACAGTCTGCTAAAGGCAATCCAAGATGTGTGTGATTTCTTTGAAATAAAAGAGACCGACATTTTCAGAACTGAAAAATTATATGTAACAGAATAAAGGACACCACTTCGGAGGTCTTTTTTATTTTCAAATGACTATAAGAACAGAGGTAAAGACAATGGCACTTAAAAATTTATTTGAAATGGTAAAAGCAGACAGATACACACAGGACGGCCGCGAGGCAATCATCAAGGCCCAGGAAGCGGAGACAGAAGATAAAGTATACAACATCGGCGACATTTCACAGAAGACCGGACTCCAGAAGACAGCGAACGGCTGGGTAAAACCAAAGAACGGAAAGCAGCCAGGAGCAGCTTCAAAGCATGATACAGACCCACAGACATACATTGTAAAAAAGAACGACGAGCTCCGAAAAATGTACTTAAACGAAAAAGACCCAGCAAAGAAAGAAGCTATGAAAAAAGCACTTAAAAAGCAGGCAAGCATGATGGAGCCGGAGCCTTTCAGCTCAACAGAAAGCAAGCCAGGTGCAAAGGCAGAAACAAAATCAAGTTCAATAAAAATCGATACAAGCGCCGCTCAGCAGAAACTCGACGAATTGACAAAGAATAAGGCTTCATTTGAAGAACGTAACAAAGTCGCAGAACAAATCAAGGCTGCAGATGAATACAACTACCTGGTAGAAAATCTCGCGAAACGCGGAGACAAGCCGACAGAAGAAATGCAGAAGAAACTAACAGAACTGAAAGCAAAGGCAGAAAGCAAACCTGCAGGAGAAAGCAAGCCAGCCGAAACTCCAAAAGCTCCAAAACCAAGCGCCCAGGAATACATGAAAGCAAAGCAGAGAGTAAAGGCCTATGAAGACCAATACAAAAAAGACATGGACGACTACGAGTACATGGAACGAATAAAAGCAAACGGAGTAGATCCTTCAATTTTCAATCCAATGTACGGCGGAAAACCAAAGCCTCTCGAAGAAAATAAATCTTACATGGAAGAACTGAATAAGATTAAAGCCTACGAAGCAGAAGACGCAGCTTATACCGCACAGTCAATCAACGCTCCACGTGAGAAGCTGGAAAGAACACTCACAGGCGACACAAGAATAAGGGTACGCAAATAATGCGACAACTTACCGCAGAGACTAGAATCAAGGAAAAATAAAGGTTGAATTAAAATTAAAATAAAACAAAAGCCCAGGAGAAAATCCCGGGCTTTTTTATTTTAAACAAAATTTCTGACACCTGGTTAACTGTATAGCCCAAATGACTGTAAGGTCATGGAAGCAACATTATTTGATTTCCCGAAATTGGAAATCACAAACAAAATCCGCCTTATTGAATTATTCGGCGGAATCGGTAGCCAGGCAATGGCCCTGCGAGATATTGGCGCGGACTTTGAACATTACAGACTTGTAGAGTTTGATAAGTACGCAGTAGCAAGTTACAACGCAATCCACGGCACGAGCTTTGAGACAGCGGACATTAGAAACGTCCACGGCGCAGACTTGGGAATTACAGAGCGCGACAAATTCACCTACATTATGACCTACTCCTTCCCATGCACCGATTTGTCGGTAGCAGGAAAAATGAAAGGCATGAGCAAGGCAGAATGGGAACAAGGCAACTCCACCCGCTCCGGCTTATTATGGGAGGTCGAGCGAATATTAAAAGAACTGCCAGAGGACCAGCTCCCACAGGTTCTACTCATGGAAAACGTCCCACAGGTTCATGCAGAACAGAACGAAGCGGACTTCGAAGCATGGCTCGCATTTTTACGCAGCCGCGGATACTTCAACTTTTACCAAGACTTAAATGCAAAAGACTACGGAATCCCACAGAACCGTGATAGATGTTTCTGCGTTTCAATTTTATCCCCAGAGTTTATTGATTATGAATTTCCCGAACCGGTAAAGCTTGAGAAGGTCATGCGAGACTACCTCGAAGACCAGGTCGATGAGAAGTACTACATCAAGAGCGAGAAAGCGGACAAGCTGATTGCGGAATTACAGGAAAGACAGCTGCTGGAAAGAGAAAGAAATCCTAACGACAAAATATATTTAGGGAATTATTACGGCCGGCATGACGGTTACGACGGCAGCGTATTTCATCCGAATGGGATATGTTAAACTATAACGCATTCTAAAGGCGGCGTGGCAGATATTATTGATGTAGCTGCAATAAACGCGGAGAAAGACGGAAGTTGCAGGACTATAAAAGCGCAGTATGCGAAAAACAGTGTTGCAAACTTTATAAGGACAGACAGTCTTGGAGCGACAGGAGTAATTGAATGTCAGAGATAAATAGCATAGACAAGACAAGACAAGACAAGACAAGACAAGACAAGACAAGGTAGCAATCAGCAAAGCCCTTGTCAACCTCAATTCTTAGGAAGTTTATATGGACATGGTCCTGGTTTTGCAGGTGCCGTATGGAACCCAGACGCCCTATCTCCCACACTTACAACAATGCAGGGCGGAGGACGAGAACCTCACATTATGGAGAAACAAATGGAAGCAATAGAAATAAAACAGGCAACAAAGGAAGGCACAATCAAATGCAAGGTCGGCGGATGTTATGACGCGAGTTTTCCAGACTCTACCACGCGGCGTGGTAGAGTGCAGGAAGGCGGAGACGTAGCACCAACGCTCACGGCAGGAAGCAACGAGAACATAAGATACGTCGAGACAACCTACAGAATCCGAAAGCTCACACCAAAAGAATGCTGGAGACTTATGGGCTACACAGATACAGACTTTGATAAGGCAAACGAAGTAAACAGTGCAACGCAGCTCTATAAACAAGCTGGAAACGCAATCGTAAAGCAGGTGCTCATGGCTATATTCGCGCAGATGATACCGGAGAGCGCACGACAAAAATGACTATAAAGACAAGGAAGCACAAATGGAACACAGAACACTCAACGAGAACTATCAGCACATAGCTGAAGAACTCATCAACACAGAACCGGAGCTGCGGTACATAAAAGACAGCCGCGTCCGCATTGCTTACCTGGAAAGCGACCAGGCAAAGAAGGCAGACGCCGACAAGCTGGTCCTCGGCGAATGCGAAAAGGTACAGGCAAAGAACAAATGGGCTATTAATTACGACTTCACAATAACACTGTTCAAAAACAACCTCGTGGGACTTTCTGCAGACCAGATACGGATCGTAATGTTTCACGAACTACTCCATGTAGGAATCGAACCAGGACCAGACGGAGACGAAAACTACAGCGTCCGCAAACACGACCTGGAAGATTTTAAACTCATCATTGACAAGTACGGCACGGAATGGAGCAACGTAGCAAGGAAGGCGAAATGATCAAGATTAAATGCGAATCAAAAGACTTTCTGCCATTTGAACAATTAACAGAGTTTCAAGGCGGACTAAAACAGCGAGAAGACGCAGACTATGAAAAGATAGAACGCTCAATAAAAAAACATGGTTTCATGTTTCCATTTTTTACATGGGTGCATGACGGCAAGAACTATTTAATTGACGGACACGGCCGCTATGGCGCATTACAAAGAATGATAGCAGAAGGCGAACAAATCCCGCCCCTTCCTGTAGTTTACGTCAAATGCAAAGACGAGAACGAAGCGAAGGAAATCCTGCTCAAGCTCAACAGCCAGTACGGCCGCATGACAGCAGAAAGCGTGAAGGAATTCCTCGGAGACCTTAAAATAGACTTTGAAGACCTGGCTCTTCCTGACGGCTTCCTCGAACTTTCCACAGAAGACGCAATGAAAGACACCAAAGGAGACGACGACGCGCCGGAGGTAGACTACGGAGAACCGGACTCAAAGCCGGGCACAGTTTACCAATTAGGCCCTCACCGACTCATGTGCGGAGACAGCACCAGCGCAGAAGATATGGCAAAGCTCATGGACGGAGCAAAGGCAGACCTCATTATTACGGATCCACCATACAACGTAGACTACGAAGGCGGAAATGGAAAGAAAATCCAAAACGACAACATGAGTGACAATAAGTTCTTAAACTTCCTCACAGACGCATTCAGGACAATGCTGGGAGCACTTAAGAACGGCGGCGCTTTTTACATATGGCACGCAGACAGCGAAGGATACAACTTCCGGCAGGCAATAAAGAACTGCAACGGAGAAATCCGCCAGTGCTTGATATGGGTAAAGAACAGCCTTGTTCTTGGAAGGCAGGACTACCAATGGAGACACGAACCTTGTCTCTACGGCTGGAAAGCAGGAGCCGGTCATTATTGGGAA
>Ga0326512_10002815_pt1 | contig 12873 bp, 10 predicted proteins | sample 1_2617_0518_D_FD_203652 | JGI IMG/M metagenome (GOLD analysis project Ga0326512, IMG submission 203652) | Bovine rumen microbial communities from UC Davis, California, United States - 1_2617_0518 | ecosystem: Host-associated > Mammals > Digestive system > Stomach > Rumen | place: USA... | reverse complement strand
CAATTTTAATGCGGCTCTATATGCTGTTTGATTTCCCTTGAAGAATTCTGTCTTAGTATCATACTTCAAAGCCTCTTCCTCAATGTGTTTATAAGTCCAATATTTTTTCTTATGTTGTTTTTGTTTAACCATCCAATCCATATCATCGATGTATCCATATCTGTGAGCTGCCAAAAACGCACTTAGGTTGCCTTTTTGGAATTCTTCTTTGGTGTGATATTTCTTGGCTTCAGCCATCATATTTTCCTTATTTTTCCAGTAATTTTTAGGGTGTTTTATTTTTTTTTCCATTTTTTGTCGGGTTTATATACATAAATACTAATATTTGGAAAACAAGTTAAAAAAGTTTTATATTTATTATTAAAAATAACATAATAAAATAATAGGTAAAATAATGGCAAACGGACTTTATTACTATAAACTAGTAAGCCCTTATCCAGAAGATGTAACAAAAAACTGTAAGTTGACTATCAACGAAATTGACAGTAACTTTGTAACTCTTAAGGATAACGACATCAAGAAGGCTGAGTTTATCAGGGACGAAAAGACTTTAGTCCTTACAAGAAATAACGGTGAGAAGCTTATCGTTAATCTTGATGATGTTACATACAACTTAGATGTTAATGCTGAGTGTGGTGAGAGTGGAACAACCTTAACCATTTCTTATGATGGTAAGGATGGTAAGAACACCGTTACAATCGCTAACATTCTAACTGCTGACAACCTTATGGATATTATTGGTAGTGACATTCTTACAAAGGTTATTACCGATGGTACTCTTAAGGGTCATGGAACTATGGATTCTCCACTTGGTATTTCTGGTGTTGAGAAGACAGGTATGTTGGCTCCAGCTTTAGAAGTGTTTGACCTTACAACTGGAGGTACACTTCCATATGTCGCTAAACTTGGTACAAGATATGTTACCAAAGAATATGTTAACGACTACGGTTATCTTTATAACGGTGCTGGACTCGCAAAAATTTCTCAACGTCTAAAGGATGATTACATCGGTAGAAACACTAGAGAAGATGCAAGATATGCATGGAGAGTTCCTTCCAAGGCTGATTGGGATGCATTGCTTAATTCAATTGAACCATGTAAATATCGTAATCACGGTTCTGCAAAATGCCACGTAGAGCTTGGTAAAGTAGCTGGTAAATATCTTAAGTCAGAGTGTGGTTGGCAAGGTCAACCAGATTGTGAATGCACAATTACAAAACCTAATACTGGTTGCACATATGATGAAGAAAACTATGTTGATGATGGTATAATAGGCGAAAGTGATGTTCCAGTAGAGAGACCAGAATCTCCATTTGGCGTTGACAAGTATGGTATGACAATTCTTCCAGCAGGTGTAGTTACTCTTGATACTTATGGAAGACCACAAGCTGCTTCATTCCAAGAACAAGCAATATTCTGGACAACTTCACACATATATGGTGATGATGACCAAGATGTATATACAAAGATATTTGATTGGAATAAAGCTGGTGTAAGTCAAGTTGGAGAATGCCCAAAACCATATTATTCAGTAAGATTGGTTAAGGATTATAATGGCTCTAACTATTATGACAGTGAATATATCGATGGCATCTTATACAAGACGATATTGTTCCCAGAAAGTGGACAAATTTGGCTAGCATCTAATTACGCTGATAAGAGTGGATTCGTTGAGTACGAAGCTGGTGGTGCAACACCAGAAATTGTTGAAGTAAACAACGGTGAAGTTCTTGAGAAGAGAGTTGAGATGTTTATCAATGAGTGGAACGGTCATTATTGGGAGAAGAAAATTATGCATGAGGGTGATACAATTGTTATCGAAAACCCATGTTTCGACCAAGGTACTGGTGCAACCACTAATGTTTGTTGGACTGATAAAGAACATGTACCTCATTGCATAGAGGTTGAAATTCCAAAGGAAGCTCAGAGCAATATTGAGTATAGAGTATACACTGAGGACGAAGGTTGTAACAAGGTTCTTGTTAATACCGATGACCTTGTAGTAGAGAGAATTGTTCAAATTATCGTTCCAATGATTCAAAGAGAACGTGAAGAGCGCATCGAAGGTGATAGAATACTTGACGAGAAGATTGATGCTGAAACAGAGAGAGCAGAAGAAGTTGAAGCTCAACTTTGGGACGCAATAGCACAAGAGGCATCTGCTAGAACTGATGTTGACAACCAATTATGGGATGCAATTGCGCAAGAGGCATCTGCAAGAACTGACGTTGATAATCAGTTGTGGAATGCAATAGCACAAGAAGCGTCTGCAAGAACTGACGTTGACAATCAGATTTGGACTGCACTTAATAATGAAATTAATGGCAGACTTGATGTTGATGCCCAGATGTGGGCTGCTATCAATAAAGAATCAGAGGATAGAATTACCACTGATAACCTTCTATGGCAAGCTATTGAGGATGAAACGAAGAGAGCACAAGAGGTTGAGGCACAGCTTTGGGATGGTATTAACGGTGAAACCGCTAGAGCACAAGAGGTTGAGGCACAGCTTTGGGAATCACTCAATAATGAGATTGAACGTGCAATCGCAAGAGAGGATGAAATTGATGGACAATTGGTTGATTGGTCAAAGAATCCATTCACGATGTCAGTTGCGGTTGAAAAGGACAAAGATAACCTTGTACTTGAAACTAAAGATGAGAATCCAGAGCATTTTATCAAAATTAAGTTTGATGGAAGTTTTGGCGAAATTTAATAATATAGGAAAATAAATAAAGACGATGAATAATAGGCTACAATTTAGACACCACAATGAGGTGTTCGACACTAGAGAGGATGCTATTGATTATATCAAAAGTCAAATAAGATTTGCAGAAGGTGGTCTCGCATTTGATGATAAGACATTCGGCTATTCTTTGTTCGCAGAACCAACTGTTTTGTTGTATAAGAAGGATGAAGGCGAACTACAACCAGGCGTACTCCCAGACCCACACCTTATGTTGGTTATTGGTTCTCAGACTAATTTGGAAGAACCTGTCCAGTATTCTAATAACAGATTCTGTATTATCGATATTGATAAGACAGAACAAGAAATCGCTGATTTACAAGAGGAACTTGAGAAGGCTGTAAGGTCTCTTACTCTTATACCTTTGAGTAGTGACACATTGAACTTCTATTCTAACAAAACAGAGGAAGGTACTTATGTAAGTGGTGATGTTAAGGTTGCTGAGACTCATATCTTTGATGATGTAAGGTACAAGAATAACTTGTTGGTTACACCAGAAGGTTTGTTCATTTATGTAAACCTTGAGTACGATAAGGAGAATGAAGAATTCACATTCACCGTAAGTAATGCAGATGATACTCTTTCATCAGTAACTGTTGATATTTCTGATAATTACCTCGTTAATGGTAGATACAGTGTTCAAGACGAGTCACTTCACCTTTTCATGAAGAAGGGTGAGGAGATTGTAATTGACTGTAAATACCTTATCGCTGAGTGGGATGTTATTGGCGATGCTGCTAAGTCTCCAGTAATTCTTACAAAGGAAGAAGTTAAGTATGGTACTGAGGAATACTCAAGACTTGAGCCTTGGCAAGACGTACTTAAAGCTAATGTTAGAATCAAGGATGAGGAGTTTGACCCACAGACTGGTAAACCTCTCCCATTGGACAAGGAGAAATCTACAAACATCTTACAGAGAACACAAGATGGTAGATACTTGTTCGTTGATGGCGTTGCTTCTAATATCGTATATTGGCAGAATGGTGAACGTACAAACGTTAAGGAGGTACTTGATGAGCTTTCAAACATTAAGCTTTCAACCGATAATGACAATATTTTGACAGAGAAGACAGACGGTTTCTTCGCTTCATCTAAGTTGGAGTATGTCTCTAAGGATAACAAACTTATATTCAAGACTTCTGGACAGAATGGAGAGAAGAAGACAGAAATCCAGCTTAATAGTGTTGAACTTTTTGAACATATTTACTATGACCCAACTAAGGAGGCTCTTATTGTAACTTATAAGGACAATAAGGGAGAAACCCAGTTCGTTGAAATACCAATTGGTGAAATGATTCGTGATTGGGAATGGGAACCTCAAAATGAAGGACATAACGTTAAGATTGTTAAGATAAGAAAGGTTAGTGGTAATGATAAAGTTTCTGCTGATGCAAGAATTTATCCAGACCCAGACAACATCTTGGTTGACAAGAACCACGAGTTGTTCGTAAAGGGTACTTCTGATAATATCAGACATGGAGAAGATTCAAACGTTAAGAAAGAAATAGATACTCTTCACGAGATAGATGCAGCTCTTGATAACAAGATTAATATTGAGACAGCTAGAGCAAAGCAAGCAGAAGAGACTCTTGATGACAAGATTGACCAAGAGATTGCCGATAGAACATCTGAAATTCAGAGACTTGATGATACTCTTGGAAGTGGTTTCACAACTGATATCCACGAGACTGTTACCTATAAGCTCAATGAAGAGATTGAAGACAGAATCGCTGATGTTAATGCAGAAGAGGCTCGTGCAAAGGAAGAGGAACTAAGAATCGATACAACAATCGGTAGTGGCTTCTCAACAGATGCACATGAGACTGTTACCTATAAGTTCAACCAGTTGCAAGACCAAGTTGATTCAGAGGCACAGAAGCTTCAGAATGAGATTGACCGTTCAACAGCAAAGGATATTGAACATGATGGAAGACTCGATGCAATCGATGCTGAAATTGGTGAAGGATTCGGTCCACGTAACACCGTAAGAGATGAGATTGAAAATTTACAAAGTGAAATCGACTTTGTAAGTGCGGATACATCAATGAGATTGACAGACGTTATCAATGAGGACGAATCAATTGATGTTGAAACTAGAAACGATGCTAATGGTAAACCAACCGTGAAGGTTGTTAAAGTTAATCTTAGTACTGAGGTAGAGGATGATAGAAAGAATATCATTAAGCTTAACAGCGATGGATTATTTGCAAATGTTGATTTGTCATATGAAAAGACTGCAAATAAACTTATCTTCCACACATCAAACGGTGAACCAGACAAGGAAATCCAGCTTGAGAGTATGTCTTCAATTATAAGCATTGAATACAACCCATCTAAGGAAGCTATCGTTATTACTTACATGACCAATGGACATGAAATTAAGACGGTTGAAATTCCAGTTGGTGACTTGATTAACGAGTGGAGAGTTGAGGATGGACACCCACACGCAGTTCAACTTGAAAAGGTAAGAATTGCAAGCGGCACAAGTGAGCAAGATGTTCTTAAGGCTTCTGTAATCATAACAGATGACCATGATGATAACATCTTGGTAATGGATGACGGTGCTCTTTATGTATCTGGACAAGGTATTACTGATAACAAGGCTGAAATAGATGCTTTGAAGGAAAGAATGACCACAGCAGAGGATGATATTGACGCACTTGAAAATGGTCTTAGAGAAGAGACTAGTGCTAGAACACTTGCAGATGAAGCTCTTGGTAGAAGAATCGACCAAGAAATCGAGGATAGAATTGCTGATGTCAATGAAGAGGAAGAGAGAGCTAAGGATGCAGAACTTGCACTTTCCAACAAGATTGACGCTGACGTTCTTGCAGAAAAGAACCGTGCAATGAATGCTGAGACAGCTCTCGATACCAAGATTGACCAAGAGATTGCTAACCGTGAGGCAGATGTTCTTTCAGAAGAAAATAGAGCAAAAACCGCAGAAAGTGGTCTTACAACTCTTATCAACACTGAAACAGCAAACAGAGTTAGTGGTGATACGAGGTTGTTACACTTAATTGAAGACGAAACTGAAAATAGAATCAGTGGAGACACAATACTTCAGAGCAATATTGACCGTGAAGAGGCTAGAGCAAGAGAAATTGAATCTAGACTTGAGACTTGGCTTAATAATGAAATTGATAGAGCAGAAACAGCAGAAGGTGAACTCAATGTTGCAATCACAAATGAGACATTGAGAGCAAATGAAGCTGATAACGAGTTGTATCAGAAGATTGCTGATGAAACTAGAGACAGAGGAATTGCAGATGCAGAACTCAATGAGAGAATCAATGATGAGGAAAACAGAGCAAGTAGTGCTGAAACTGTAATTAGAGAAGCACTTGCAACTGAAACCAATAATAGACTTAATGCTGAGACAAATCTTTCAAATGCAATCACTAGTGAAACACAATCAAGACAAGATGCAGATAATGTACTTAGTCAGAGAATTGATGATACCACAGTTACATTTGATGATACAACCTCAATTGACTTTACAGTAACTCCAGTCGCAGTAGGAAATAAGATTACTGCTGACGTTAAGTTAGAAGGTGGCGAGAACATTATTAAGTGTGGTAGCGGTCTTTATGCAACAGTAGCTCTTGATTATGATGGCGCTAGAAATACAATCAGACTTATCACATCAAACGGTGAACAGCAAGCAATACAACTTAATACTGTTGGTAGCTTGATTGATGGTATGGAATATGACGCTGACAGTAGGTCACTTATCATTAGATATCATGATGCTGCTGGAAATCCAAAAACAGCAACATTCCCAGTTAATCAGTTGTTCAACGATTGGGATGTTGATAATCCATCTGAGGGTAGCGCTATTGAACTTACAAAGACAAGTCCAGCACAAGCAGATGACCCAGATAAGTTGAGTGCTAGGGTATTGCTTACAAACCTTGAGGACAATGCAGTTAAAATTATAAACAACGGTCTCTATGTTTCAAATTCTGCAATGACTGAGGCTGAGGAAATAGCCGAGTGTGTCAAAAATGAACTTGGTGTTTTCGAAAAAGTCGTTATAGGTCATAAGATTGATGAAGAGTGTGGTAGTGGTTACACTTACGATGCATATCCACAAGCAACGTACATCAACAGCGCAACTTCATTCAACAATGCAGACTTTATACTTGACCAGAGTATTAAGAATGTTGAGGAAAAAATTGATGATGCCGCAGAAGATATTGAGTGCATCGATTCGAAGGCTAATAAGATTTATGAACTTCTCTATGGAGAGGGAACAACGATGCCAGAGTGTGGTGAAGGTGCTCACTATCAGCCATATGTAGGTTCTTGTATTATTAGTGCTGCAACATCATTCAATGAGGCTGACCAGATGCTTAACGACCAGATTTGTGAGATTCTCACAATGTGGGTAAGCGGTATAACATGTACCAATGAGTCAGAATGGGTTGAGGATGGAATGAACAAGAAGATACAAGTTCACTCTAGACTTTCTCATGGTAGGTTTGCACAAGAAACAGACGATGAAATATTCATTAAGGACTTGTATGGAGAGTATATCGACCCAACAAACATTGGTTTCACTGACACCAACGTTCTTAGAATAGTATGTCTTGATACAGAGCCTAGTGGTACTACCCCATCTGTAGAGTCAAAACAGAATGGTATATACTTGAGTAATGAATGGGATTGTGGATTATACTACGGCCCTAGTGATACGGAAGCCAAGTCAAGAGCAGCAGCTTCTGGATATAAGACAGACCCATATTCAACTGATGAAGCTTCAACTGCGCACGATTACAACTACATGAATAATATAAGACAATAAATAATAGAAAAAGTGGTTAGAGGAATCTAACCACTTTTTTATTGTTATGTAATATTTATATAGAAAATAAACGTTTATTATGAATAAAGAAAAGAATATTAAGAATATTGTAGAAGAGTTAAAGGTTTTGAAAACACAACTCTCAGAAGATTATCTATTTAATGATGAAGAGGGTGTAATGGAAGACCCTCAAGGAATGGGTGAACAAATGCCACCACAAGACCCATCAATGATGCAGCAACAACCACAACAGATGATGGGGAATGGTGATTCTGAGGAAGAGATTGCAATGCATGCTCAAGAGGTTATTCAACATGAACCAATTATCGGTAAGATTAGAGAGACAGCTATTGAAGGTTTGAAGAAATATGCAGACCACCCAACTAGCTCATTATATGAATTCTTCAAGAAAGTATTCTTGGAGAGTGATAAGGTATTGACAGATACTGGAAATAAAAAGTAATAGTTATGGCAATTTATACAAAATTAACGCCAATTGTTCTTAAATGGGAAGGTGGTTATGCTGGAAATATTGATGGTATGACTTGTACCATGAAAGGCGTTACATTGGCTGCATATAGAAAATTCTTTGGAAAGGATAAGAATTGCAAGGATTTGAAAGAAATAACACAAGCCGAGTGGGATTTAATCTTTAAGGAAGGCTATTGGGATAAGTGGAAAGCTGATGAAATTGAAAATCAGTCAATTGCTAATTTGCTTGTTGATTGGTGTTGGGCTAGTGGTATCTATGGTATAAAGTTACCACAAAGAGTTCTTGGAGTTAAAGATGATGGTGTCGTAGGTTCTAAAACCATTGATGCCATTAATAACTATAAAGATAAAAAGGAATTATTCGATAAGCTTTGGAACAGAAGAAAGAAGCATTTCCAAGATATAGCTAAGAATGGAAAGGAGAAGTTTCTTGCTGGATGGCTTAACAGACTTAATGACTTTAAATTTAGCGAGGGGTAATAATATGGGAATAAAAATTAGTGAAGTAGATGTAACTTGGTCATCAATTGAAAAGGACATAAAATATAATTCAGTTGCTTGGTCAACTGATAATAACGGAATACCAAGATATACGTTTTTCGATGAAGACGGAAAAAGAATTAAGATTTAAAGTTAATAATAGTTAAAGATTGGGGTGATATTTTGTCATCCCAATTTTTTTTCGTATCTTTACACCAAAAAAAAATAAAAGATATGGATAAGATAACTTTTAATAATCCGTTTGCAGTTATATTTGAAGGAGTACTTTCGAATCGAACTGTATTGGTATCTGAAATTCGTTTACTCAGAAGTGGCAAGCCTTCTGCTGTTTATAATAAAGAAGGTGAGAGATTCAATTTTGAATTCCTAGATTTTGAATCAAAAGAAAGGGTTGAAAAAATAGTAGAAAGAAATAAGAAGTATTTATGATTTACGATGATTTTGTTAAATGGTTAGATAAATTGGACTTAGCTACAGTAGATGCAAATCCAATCACATTTAATCTAAGTGATTTTGACGAACATAATGATTTCACCAAGTCAATGTTCTTGGCTGGAAGACGTTTATCTTCAGAAGAGGATATAGTAGTACGATATTCAAAACCATATACTGAGGATAAAAACGATATTATAGTTCGCTTTCAGATTCTCAGAAGCAAGGCTAAGATGTTTTTTAACTACTTTAAGAAAAGTGGTATTGCACTTGGATGTTACCTTACTTCAAACAAGGATTATAAGGAATTCGTTAAATTCTTTAATTCGCTTGCAGTTAAGGATGAAGATGGAAATAACATTAGTTCAAAAGAATTGGACTACGTTTCAGCTTTTAAAGAGTGTATTGAAGAAACTAAGAAAGTTGTTGGTGACGGATATGAAATATATGTTGCTACCACAATAGAACTGAAATATGACGAATATAATGATGTTGAGTTTCTATCAATGTCTTATGCACCAATAGTAAAGGAAAATATGACAAAGTATAACTATGACATATTTTCTAATGTGAAGGAATTTGTTAAAAAAGAAATTCTAAAAATTAAGGAATAAGTACTATTGTAGGTAAACCTCATCGATTTGCTGGGCATTCGAAAGATGCCTAGCAATTTCTTTATATCCACCTTTCTGATACAAAGAAGATGGGTCTTCATCCCCTTCAACTGGTATGTATCTTACCTTACCATATAATCTTCCATGATTAAGGAATTTATAGATTTCCTTTACTGTACTGAATGCGTCAGCATCAAGGAACACGTTTACATTACCATTCGCCTTTGTAATTAACTCCCAATATAGTTTGTATTCCTTATTAAGTGATTTGCCCAATAATGGTACTGAATTAGGTACTACGATGTGGTCAAAAGTACCCTCTACCAATGTAATATCTGCATCCCATTGTATCTTATTCTCGTTAAATATGATTTCTTTTTTCTTTGCAAGTGGATTATCATATTTAACCCTTTCAAATCCTTCTTTCTTTGGTAAATAATCTCTACCAACCCAATAGTTAAGTTCATCGTATTCGTTATACGATGGTATAATTATCCTATATGAAGATTTCTTCCATTTCTTTTCTTCTTCTTTCTCAGTAAATCCTATTCCATATCGATTAATTATATCCCAACCAATACCTCTTTCATTGAGATACCTCATAGCGCCTTTATTATAATATTTACCTTCCTTAAATGGTTTAAAACTAGGTGGAAATTTAAGGTCTTCCTTTTCAATAATGGAAGTATCGATATTAAAGTCGTTAGATGTAAAATTAAGTTTATACAACTCACTGTCTCTAATGGTGCGTATGATATCTTTATATTCTTGTAAAAGCTTGTCATTACCATACATTCTGATAAGTTTTACAATAGTACCACTCATGTGTTCATCTACAGAATCACATTTCCAACATCTGAATAACTGTTTTTGTAGGTTTACTTCTAGGTTGAATTTTCTAGCTTCCATCCATCCATCACGTTCAACACATTTTGGGCATGGGAATTGGTATTGATAAGAATTCTCATCAAAACCATTCTTAGCTTCACCAAGAAATACTGCTAAAATATTATATAATTTTTCAAGTTCTTGCTTCATAATTGCAAAGATATGCTAAAATATTGAGAAAAACAAATATTTTGAGATATTTATAAGAAATAAATTTTAGGAAATATGGCAAAGAAAATCAAGGATAGTGACATTTTAAAGGCTATGGCGATGCATCTTGATGAAGATTCAGTTGTATTCGGAGCAAATGGTCATTATGCAGTTGGAGCATATTACGATATTACCAAAGTAAGTAGTGTATTTGGTGATAAGGACTATAATAGCCAAGACGCAATAGATGCTGCTGATTCAACTGAGGCAGCAGCAAAATATCGTACAGACGATGATAAAATGATTGAAAGCTTCCAGAAAGCTGAATGGTTAAAGGAGTTTTAACGATATGAGAAGGGTTGCATCATCAAGTGAATTTTTTGATATACTAGACAAAATTGGTAATGGAAAGTTTGTTACCATTGGTTATGTAACTGGAGCAAACTTAGACGTTCCAACTGTTAGTAGAAGAAATCCAGCTACTAATAGAATGAAAAAGTATCCAGATTATACTGTATTTGGCGGTGAAGAAGAAATTGGGGCTTTGGTTAAGATTACTAGCTATAACATGAGGTATCTTAACAGAACTACCGTTGGACAAAAATATGGCAAATTCAAAGCCTCAGCCAATGATATCAGAACCAATTTTGGTATTGACCCAATAGCTGATAAGGTTGGTTACAAACAAGGTACAAATTGGAGTCCAAATGGTCCAGAAATTTATAATGGTCAAAATGCGGATTTGCAATCTCACTCTTATAATCCTCAAAACATATTTGGAGTTAAACCAAAAGGTGTTGTTTATGCAATTAACAAGGAGGGACATATTATTAAGGAGCTTTCTCCTGAACAAGTTAGACCTTACCTTAAAGCAAAACGTGAAATTGATGGAGTTGCCGCATTGAGAAAGATGGGTGTAGAAGAGGAAAGAATTCAAGATTATATTAATCAAATTAACAATTTGAAATTTAAATATATCAATTTTGAGTCAAATTCAATTCTTTGGATTGCTGCAACAATTAATGGTGAAAAGATAGTTTACATCAACGATAACTTATATAGAGCAGTTGATGGTATTGATATAAACCCACAAGATTTCAGAGCAATTGCAAGAGAAAGATATCAAATAGATTTGAATAATTTACAAGAAATGACTAAGAAAACTATGGGTAAAAACATATTAAGACTAACTGAGGGTGATTTAAGAAACTTAGTTATGGAATCTGTTAAGAACATTCTAAGGGAATGGGGTGCTGATGAATATGAAGGACGTATGACAGACATGCTTGACGATAGAGCATACCAAGAGGATTTAGCTAATGAAAGAGATAAGAAGTGGGAAGAATATTGGTTAGATAAAAATAGAAGGTTAAGACAAAAGTATCCTGGAAAATCTGAAGAGTGGTACGAAGCTATGATTGATATTTTCGAAAGCAAGAATTCTAAAAAAAAAGAATTAAATGAGTGGAATGGAAGTGATGAATTAGAATGGGAAGAGAAGAAAGCTGGAAATAGTCTAGATGATAATGGTTCTTTTCCAATGGAAGAAGGTGAGTCATTTCAAAACAATCAGAACTACTCTCACTTTGCTGTAAACAAGGCAACAAACAAAATAGTCAATGGTTGGGATTACAGCGAGTATGACCCAAGTGAATTAAGACAATTTAAGAAGGATTATTTTGATGTTGATATGATTGATTATGGCTTTAATCCTAAAGATTATAAAATTGTTACTGGTAAGTTCCTTCTTCGTCAAGGGATTGACCCAGACGATAATAACAATTGGGCAAACAGTTAAATATGAAAAAAAACATTGTTATAATACATTATAATACTCCTTTCCTTACTGAATGTTTGGTTAGGAGTATTAATTTATTTGTCAAAGATGCAATTATCTATATTCTAGATAATAGTGATAACCAACCATTTACTGCTGATTTTGACAATGTTTTGCTTATTGATAATACAAAGGGAGAAATAATTGATTTTGATGCATTACTGAAAAAGTATCCAAATAAGAATAAATCTCATGGTAAGGTTAATGGTTGGGGAAGTGCCAAACATTGTTATAGTGTAGAAAAATGTATGGAAATTATTAAGGATAACTTTATTTTATTGGATTCTGATGTATTATTAAAGAAAGACATATCTGATTTATTCGATGAGAACAACATTTATGCTGGAGAAATAATTACACAACCTTCTAGTTCTATAAAAAGGGTTTTACCATTTATAACCTATAT
>Ga0326512_10002813_pt1 | contig 12878 bp, 13 predicted proteins | sample 1_2617_0518_D_FD_203652 | JGI IMG/M metagenome (GOLD analysis project Ga0326512, IMG submission 203652) | Bovine rumen microbial communities from UC Davis, California, United States - 1_2617_0518 | ecosystem: Host-associated > Mammals > Digestive system > Stomach > Rumen | place: USA... | reverse complement strand
ATAATACAGGCATTGCCGATGAAGCACGTAGCCATTCATACAGGTTAGTTCCTCCCTGGCTTATCTTCCGATAGACGGCACGTCCCGTATGCACTTCAGTTGCCACCAGATGGAACTCCATCGGATTTCTTTCAAATGCCACATTGTCGAAAGGGTCCAGTTCGTCGGCAATCGTATGGTAGGCAAACTCCGCTCCAAACAGGTTGCCAGTCCTGATGAGTGACTTCAAACTGCAATACCGCCAATCCTTGGCGTATGTCTCATTATAGCGGATGACACGTCGTGTCTGATAGCTCTTGAGATTGCACCCAAAGGCTGCACCAGCCGACACACCTATCATGCCATCAAAGGTCACGCCGCTTTCCATGAGTACATCCAGTACACCTGCCGTAAAAAGTCCCCGAAGCGCACCTCCTTCTAATACCAATCCTGTCTTCATTTCTGCTTCTCTATAGATTTTTGTTTGCAAAGGTACTCCATTTCTATGTCATAGCGGTGTCCCTGACTTCTTCAGAATTGTTTTCGATGGAGAGAAACGACGGAATGTTGCACTTTCACGGAAAAGCAAGACACCACTATTTCCAACCGATGCACTACCTTTGCAACAATGTATAAAGACAAAAAGATGAAATATGCAATCATAGCAGCAGGCGAAGGCTCGCGATTGGCTCATGAGGGCATGACGGTGCCGAAGCCTTTGGTGATGATAGACGGTGAACCGATGATTGACCGTCTGATTCGCATCTTCCTGGCCCAAGGTGCGACAGAGATTGACGTCATCTGTCGTGAGCGCGACGTGCAGACCTGCCATCACCTGCGCCAACTACAGCAGAACCCTGACGTGCCACTGCGATTCATTGCGAAAGACACCCCGAGTTCCATGCACTCACTCCATGAGTTGTCGCCATTCCTGCAAGACAGTTCCTTCATATTGACGACGGTAGATACTATATTTCGTGAATATGAGTTCGCTCAATATGTCTCCGAGTTCCGTCGGGTGTTAGCATCCGGAGAAGCCGACGGACTGATGGCTGTCACCGGCTACATCGACGATGAGAGTCCGCTCTATGTCAAGACCGATGCCACGCTCCGCATCATGTCATTTCTGGACTCTGACCCGCAGCCGAGATACATCAGCGGTGGCATCTACGGACTGACGCCACGCTCCCTCACGACACTCCGCCAGTGCATAGCCCGTGGCGAGAGCCGTATGCGTAACTTCCAGCGGGCATTGCTGGCCGACAACCTGCGGCTCTGGGCCTATCCTTTCACCAAGATTCTCGACATTGACCACCGTGCCGATATATCGAAAGCTAACCGTTTCCTGCAATGAAGATACTCGCCATCACCCGCGCCCCACAGTTCTCACCTAATTCGGTGGAGAGCGACCGCGCCATCATGCAGGCTGTGGCCGACAGGCTTGTTGGCAAGGGTTATAGTGTGACCATCATTTCTGAGACGGAACTCTCAATGTTCAATGTTCAATATTCAATGTTCAATGGAACCATTCTCTCCATGGGACGCCTGCCTCACACGCTGGCCTGGCTCAGTCGTCAGCCTTGCCGTGTCATCAACACCCCTCAGTCCGTCACCGCCTGTTCCCGTTCCTCGTTGGAGCAAATCATGCTGCGCCACCACCTGCCTTGTCCTCCCAAGTGGGGCGACAAAGGCTATTGGCTGAAGCGCGACGATGCCTGTGCGCAGCAGCCCGACGACGTACTCTTCTGCAAAGATGAGCAGGCCGTCGCCGAAGCCATTCGCCAATTCAACCGGCGTGGCATCGCCGACTACGTGCTCAGCGCCCATGTCGAGGGCGACCTGCTGAAGTTCTATGGCGTACAAGGCACCGATTTCTTCCGTTGCTACTATCCCACCGACGATGGCAAGACGAAGTTCGGCCTGGAACGCTACAACGGCAAGGCACGTCACTTCCCCTTTCCCCTCAGCACGCTGCGCCACGATGTTGAAAGGCTGGCCTCACTGGTGGGGTTAGACATCTATGGCGGCGACTGCATCGTACGTCCAGACGGCACCTATTGCATCATCGATTTCAACGACTGGCCCAGTTTCTGTCGCTGTCGTGACGAGGCTGCCGATGCCATCGCAAAACTGGTTACGAAATGATAAAAGCATTGATTTTCGACTACGGAGGCACGCTTGATACGGGTGGCAACCACTGGGGCCAAGTGCTTTGGCATGCCTATCAGCGGTGCAGCGTTCCCGTCAGCGAGCAGCAGTTTCGCGAGGCATATGTACAAGTAGAACGCCTGTTGGGTAGCCAACCTGTCATCCAGCCCGACTTTACCTTCCGTCAGACATTGGCAACAAAAATATCGCTACAGATGCAATTCCTGGAACTAAGTCAAAGTTACGGGCCCACTCTGGTCGATGCTGTCTATAGACTAACGCAGCAGCATACTGCCCATAATGTCGAGGTTCTTACCCAGCTGAAGTCCCGTTACGTCTTGATGTTGGTCAGCAATTTCTACGGCAATCTGTCCGTCGTGCTCCGCGAATTCGGCTTCGACGGCTTGTTCAGCAAGGTTGTCGAGTCTGCTGCTGTAGGCTACCGCAAACCCGACCCTCGCATCTTCCAAATCGCCATCAATGCGCTTGGCCTCCACCCCAGTGAGGTGACCGTCATCGGCGACTCCATCAAGAACGACATCCTGCCAGCCAAAAGCCTTGACTGTCACACCGTTTGGTACAAAGGAGAGCAGTGGACTGACGCTCCCTCGCACCAAATGGTGGTAGACAGGATCATCACGGATTTGGCAGAACTATCGCAAATCATGCGCTAATTCCCAGCACATTCTTTCGTGTCGGCGGCGCATATACTCGCAGAGGGCTGCCATGATGACAATCTCGAAGACGAAGTAGAGCCAGGGGAGGTCGAACAGACAACAGGTGTATAGGACGATGGCACGGGTGTTGAACGTCAGGATGTTGGTGAGCGGCATCAGGGGGAGCGAGAGGGTGCGGAAACGGTCGCGGAACTGCTGTGGGACGGCATCGATGGTGCCATAGCGGGCACGTAGTCTCTGCATCAGTTGCTGGAAACAAGGGGTGCGACGCTCCTGCCCCCGTGTGTAGTTGACGTAGGTCTTCAGGAATGCCTTCCACACGATGTTTCCTTTCCACGGCGTACTGTCGTAGAGCAGTTTCTGTTGTGCTGAGGTGTCGAGTTCGCTGCCAGCCTTGCCATTCAGGAAGTAGAGGTGAATCTGGCGGTAGTAGTCGGCCAGGGCACACTGTCCTGCATGGCAGTGGAAGCCCGACCAGAAGACAGCCACCAGCAGCACCAGCGTGAGCCAAAGGGCGTGGGTCTGACCGAAGCGCCAGACCAGAGCCAGATAGATGGGGATGAACCACACCTCGCTGGCGGCTCCGTCGAGGATGCGCCCCAGACGGGTTTTCTTGCCCGTCATGCGGGCCAGTTGTCCGTCGGCAGAGTCGTAGAAGTTGGCCCACATCAGCAGCAGAACGCCTGCAACGTTATACCAGAGACCGCCGATGCCCTCTGTCCAATAGGAGCCGTGGGCGAAGCAGAGAGCTGACGAAGCGCCGATGATCATCGACAGCACGGTAACCACATTGGGGTGAACGCCGAGCCGCTGGAAGAACTTTGCCCACAGATAGCCTATCGGACGGGTAAAGACACGGTCGAGCCACTCCTCCGTGTCCTGCGATTTGTAAGTTGACTTGATTTCTTTTTTCATTTCAATTTCATGATTACTATACCAATAATAGCCCATACTATTTCACGAACGCGACAGATGATGCTGATAATAAGTCCACCTTCGGGAGCCAGGCCAAACAAGGCCATTGTTAGTGCAAAGCCTCCCTCGCGCACACCTAACTGCAAAGGAATAAACCCTGCAAGATTTGCAAACAGCGAAGTGAAAGCAATGATTAGAAATGCAAATAAGAAGGTAAGAACACCTGCATATTGTCCGAGCATTACAAGTATAAAAAACACCTCTAAAGCCTGAAGCCAGCGACATAAATACTCTAGCAGAAGACTTTGACGGAAAGCTTTCTTGTTATGATTCCAAAGGGCGGTGATTTGCTGATCTATATCAACAAAGCTTAGTCTGTGATTGTCGTAAAACCTACCGACTTTATGATGCAGACCTGGTATTTTCCCTATTAGTAGCACCATCTTTGAGACGAGACCATAATGGTAGCATTTACGAAAAAGCCATATCCCGCCACACGAAATGAGACTCGTCAACACCAACAGTAAAACCATTGTAGAGTCAATAGACCATGTGGCAACAAGTGCCAATATCAAATAGACGGCTACTCCAGTTAGCCAAAACCAGAAATGGCTGAATACATGCATCATGGCAAATAACACCACCGATGATGTAGCCCGCTTTGTGCCGATGAGTCTGGATGTTTCCAGAATTTTGTATGGCATTCCGCCCACACCACCCACAGGAACAGTTGCATTGAGGGCATACCCGGAGACTGTCAGTTGCCAAATCTTCCAGACACTAAATGGACATGGGCCACTGCAACGCATTATAATACGCCAAGCCTGAGCATTCAAGGCATAGATACCTGCCCACAGCAAGATAGCAGCCATTATCCAATAGCCTGCATTGCTGATATAGCCCCATAGTTCAGAGAAACTCACGTCAAAAGTGAGGATCATCACAAAGATGGCAGCAATACCAATTAGGAATAGAAGGCGATTTATTTGCTGGCGCATTGTTTTTAATCCATTTCTTCGTCAGCCTCGTAGCCGCCCATTTCGCGGATGGCGTTTCTCAGCATGGTGTGCTGCTGGAAGAGATTGTTCACGGCTTCCTCGCCCTGCGTATAGTCGTGCATGGGCGATTTCAGGAAGAACGAGAGGAAGCGTTGGATGCCGTAGCGTCCGGCGCGGGCCGCGAGGTCCATCAATAAGCAGAGGTCGAGACAGACGGGAGCGGCCAGAATAGAGTCACGGCAGAGGAAATTGATCTTTATCTGCATGGGATAGTTCAGCCAGCCGAAGATGTCGATGTTGTCCCACGACTCCTTGTTGTCGTTGCGCGGTGGGTAGTAGTTGATGCGTACCTTATGGTAATACTGCGTGTCATCCTGGTTGCCATGCCCGTAAAGGTCGGGCTGCTCGCCAGGCTTGAGAATGGTTTCAAGCACTGACAACTTCGACACCTCCTTCGTGCGGAAGTTCTGCGGTTCGTCAAGCACCAGTCCGTCACGATTGCCGAGGATGTTGGTAGAGAACCATCCGCTGAGTCCGAGGCAGTGGGCGCCAAGTATGGGGGCAAAGCCCGACTTCACCAGTGTCTGCCCCGTCTTGAAGTCTTTGCCACAGATGGGCATCTGCATCTTTTCGGCCAACTGCCACATGGCAGGAATATCGACCGCGGTATTGGGAGCACCCATAATGAAAGGGCAGCCCTCGCTGAGCGCAGCGTATGCATAGCACATCGAGGGGGCGATGTGCTGGCGGTCATCGCCCTGCATGGCCGCCTCTAAAGCCTCTAACGAATAATGCACCTCCTTGTCGATAGGCACATAGATTTCTGTGCTCGCCGCCCACAGCACCACGATGCGCTGACAGCCTGTGTGCGCACGGAAACTGCGGATGTCCTCGCGCAGCATCTCCACCATCTCCCAACGGGTCTTGCAGTCCTTCACGTTGTCGCCGTCCAGTCGCTTGGCGTAGTTTCTGTCGAAAGCTGCCTTCATGGGAACGATGCGCTCCAGTTCCTCGCGTACCGGCTCAATGTCCTCACGCTTCAGCACCTTGGCATAGACGGCACTCTGATAGGCATTCTGCGGATACACGTCCCAGCAGCCAAACACGATGTCGTCGACCGAGGCCATCGGCACGATGTCGGCATAGCTTAGGTATCTTTTTGCCTTTCCCTTCCCTATCCGTATCTTGTCATACTGTGTCATCGAGCCAATAGGCTTGGCTAGGCCCCTGCGGGCCATCAATACACCTGTCATCAACGTCGTGGCCACGGCTCCGCAGCCAACCACCAGAATTCCTAATTTGCCCTCAGCAGGCTTTACGTTTGTTTTCATAAGCTTGTTTCTATTTTGTTTGTTTCTTGAATTTGAAATCTGTAAAAGTATATGTCGTGCTATTGCCACCCCGCTCTTCCATCTTCAGCGTTTTGAACGCGGAGGTCTGGGTGTCGAGGACGAGGACAAACGACTTGAACAGACCACGCCGCCAGAAAGGGCCGGCTGGTGGGGTGATGGTGATGACGACGGTCTGTCCGCTCATTGCTACCGTCACGTCTTTCAGCGAAGAAACGTCTGCCGTGCTGCCGTTGATGAGGCTGGTCAGCACAGTGTGGAAGGTGGTAAACTGCTGATTCCGCCTGCTGTCAGTCTGCATGTCACGCCCTCCGTAGGTCATCGTAAAGGTGGTGCCCTGCATGACGAGTTTTTCCTGATTCCCATTCGTCGTGATGCTCACCAGGTCGGGCTTGCGGATGGTGAGTGTCCCGTGGGTGGTTGTACCCTTAGACGGGGTTTTAGTGACTGTAGCCGTTGCCGACTGGATGGTTTTATAACGTGCTGCCACGCTCTGGAAAGTGGATGTCTGTGCATGAACGATGGTGCAACAGAGGCAAAATAGAAATAATAATGTTTTTCTCATTGTTCTTATTCGTTTTGTCAAGTATAAAGTCCACCATTGACTGAGATTGCTTGGCCTGTGATGTAACTGGCATTCTCAGAAACGAGGAAGGCAACCAGGGTGGCTACCTCTTCAGGATTGCCGAAACGACGGGCGGGAATCTGCTGGCAGAGCGTCCGTTCGTCGAGACCCACGGTCATGTCGGTACGGATGAAGCCGGGGGCGACGGCATTGACGGTGATGCCGCGCGAGGCCACCTCCTGCGCCAGTGCCTTCGTGGCGGCGATGAGTCCGCCCTTTGCCGCCGAGTAGTTAGTCTGTCCGGGCAGACCGCGCAAGCCGCTGACACTGGCAATGTTGACGATACGACCGAAACGGCGGCGCTGCATCTGCGGCAGCAGCGGTTGGGTGACGTTGTAGAAGCCACGCAGGGTGGTGCCTACGACACTGTTCCAATCGTCCACAGGCATCAGGGCCAGCACGCTGTCGCGGCGGATGCCCGCGTTGTTGACAACGACTTCGATGTAGTCCTCAGGATGCGTTTCTTGCCAAGCCGTCAGATGTTGCTGAACTTGCTCATGGTCGGCCACGTCGAACCGCATCAGTTCGCCGTCGCTACCCAAGGCACGAACAAGCGCCAAGGTCAGTTCTGCCTCCTTTTCGTTGCTGGCAAAGTTGATAATCACCTGATAGCCCATCTGGGCCAGTTCTATACAGACGGCACGGCCTATGCCCCGACTGCCGCCAGTCACTAATGCAAATTTGTTCATAGATTTCTTATATTTGTTGTGCGGTAGCAAATTCTTCATTCTTCACTCTTCATTCTTCACTTCAAAATTTCACTGCACGTCTCGAAGGCGGTCTTTACCACTCCTTGCAATCCATGCAGCACAAGGCTCTGCCCGGTCAGCAGCAGGTTGGGGATAGGTGTTCGCGGCGATAGCATCGTCATCATCGGTTGGTGGTAGTCTTTACGCATGCCGTAGGCAGAGCCGTCGGGGGTGGCGGTATAGTCGCGCCAGGTCAGCGGTGTGCTGATATACCGGCGATCGTACTTGTCAGAGAGGTTGGGGATGAAGCGCTCTGCCAACTGGATGCACTCGTCGGCCAACCGGCGCTTCAGGTGTTCGTAGAACATAGGGCGACGCCTTGCACCAGAGTCTTTCCATTCTTCCCACATCGTCCACCTGACGGGTGTCAACAGGTCTATTTGCTCTGTCCAGACACCCTTCTCGGGCACCCTGCAACTGACCATCACACCACCCACGCCGCCGACATCCTCCATGAACGTCCAGACATTAGGTTTGCGATAGATGTACTGGTTGTAGTTGAAATAGGGCACCCGCTGGGGCTTCGTGCGCAGCGATACGGTGAACATGCCTTGCGTATTCTGCTGCGTCACAATCCGCTGGCGGAAAGTGTCTTTCAGTCCCGTCTTTACAAGGCCGCAGGTCAGTGCCGGGTGCAGGCTGCTGATGAACGTGCGACCCTCGAACGTCTCTCCGTTCCGACATCGGGCAGCGGCCACCCTGCCGTCGCGCACTTCCAATTCCTCCACATCGGCACCGCACAACACCTGACCACCGTTTTCGCGGATGGCACTCATCAGCCGTCGGACTATCATGCCGCCGTCGCCACGGAGCCGCCAACTGCTCTCGATGAAAGGAGCCTGACAGTGGGCAAAAGTAAAGAGCGGCAGGGTGTTGCGGCGCAGTTCCATCTTCATCGACGTGCCTGACAGCACATTGACGAGCAGCGGGTCACGGAACATGCCCGTCAGGTATTCGTAGGCCGAGGTCTGCATCAGCCTCCTGGCGTTGTCGCCGCAGTTTCTGAGCATATCAGCATACTGCTCCAGCTCCTTCCGCTCGTGGGGGAACTCGTCGGCCAGCGTCCTTACAAACGCATCGTAGCCGGTGGCAAAGAGGAAGTTGCGACTGCCAATCATCACGTGGTCGAAGCCCTCCGCATCCAACTGGTGCCAGGGCAGCGACATCAGACCCAGTTCGTCGAACAGCGGGCGCAGCGACTGTCCCTCGCCCAGACCGCCAACATAGTGGAAGCCCGTGTCGTACATCAGTCCCCCGCGCCTGTAACTCTGAATGCAGCCTCCCGCCTGCGCCCCTCGTTCCAGCACGAGCACGCTCCGGCCAGTCCGCGACAGAATGGTGCCGCACGCCAGTCCGCCCAGTCCTCCACCAATGATGATGACGTCGTATTGCATAACTATATAAATATTTTCATTTGTGTTTCTGCTATCTGTTCGCCTGCAATACAGGAGGTGGCACGAATGATGGTGGCTCCTGCGAAGGAGAAGCCGAACGAGACGCAGGTCTCTATCTTGTCCCCATTGACAGGTCGGCGACTGCACTCAAAGTGCTTCACCTCGCCGATGATACCCACGGGCGGCTGAGTGGTTCCAAGGCCCCCCTCTGTTCCCCCCGACTGGGGGGATGATAGTGCCTGATAGCCAGCCAGTGCCGATGCCGACTGTGCGATATGCTCTATCAGACCCGACTCTGGCAACTCGCCATTCCTGTACAGGAACATGTTGTCAGAACGCACGGTGAGGGCGGTATGTGCCGTTTGCTCATCGAGTGCTTCAAACTCATCGACCATCAGCATGGGGTTGCGCTGTGGAATGAGCCGTTTGATGTCCTCACCTCGCATCATGCCTGATGGACCAAGATGTATTCGTAGAGGTCGTCAAACCTTTGAATCTTCGGCAGATCCTGCACAGGAATGGTCACCTGGAAATTATACTGCACCAGGGCTACCAGGTCAACCAGGTTCAGACTGTCCAACTGAAGCGTTTCCTTCACGTTGGCATCGGGCATCAGCAGACTTTCGTCCACTTCAAATTCTTCTGCGATAATCGCATTCACTCGCTGGGTAATTTCTTCGCGTGTCATAGTTCTTATTTTTTTACCTTTCCAATAATAAGCGTTGAGTTAGTGCCTCCGAATCCGAATGAGTTCGAGAGGAACATATCGAAATGTGTATCCGTTGTCTCTGGAATGACGTTGACGCAGGCCGTGTGCTCGTCGGGATGATCGAAGTTCAGACTACCCGCTATGAAGTCGTTCTGCATCATCAGTATGGAGTAGATGGCCTCCGAGGCTCCCGCCATCCACATCTCATGTCCCGTCTGGCCTTTTGTCGAGGTGACAGGCACCAGATAACTGCCAAACACTTGATGAATGGCCTCTGCCTCGCGTCCATCGCCGGCTCGTGTGGAAGTAGCATGGGCATTGACGTAGCCGATGTCGTGGGGCGACACACCGCTGTTCAGGAAACAGAGTTCCAGCGAGCGGGCAGGCCCGCTGATGTTGGGTGTCGAGATGTGGTCGCCGTTGCCGGAGAATCCCCAGCCTATAATCTCTGCCAGGATAGGCGCCCCACGGCGCACGGCATGTTCGTAACTCTCTACGACGAGTGTGGCAGCACCGCCTCCCGGCACCAGTCCGTCGCGGTCACGGTCGAAAGGTCGGCTTGCCCTTTGCGGGGCGTCCTCGCGGGTCGAGAAAGCCATCAGGCCATCGAAGGCTGCCACGCTGTACATATTGGCTTCCTGTGCGCCGCCACAGACGATGCAGTCCTGCAAGCCGTTACGAATCAGCATCCAGGCCAGACCAATCGATTGCGAACCGGAGGCGCAGGCGGCAGAAGCCGTCAGATTGATACCCCTCAGGTGGAACAGACAGGCCAGGTTCATCGTCACCGTCGAGTTCATCGACTTGAAGATGGCACCGCCACCGCAGGCCGCCGTCGAACCCGTCTGACGGAATCTGTCTAAGGCCGTCATCGTAGCCTCAGCCACGGAGTCGTTGCCATAGATGAGTCCCACCTCATGGCAGTCGATATAGTCCTGATCCAGTCGGGCCTGACTGAGCGCCTGTCGTGTGGCCATATAGGCATACTGAGCCTCTTCGGGCATCAACTGGCGTGTGTTGCGGTCTAAGTAGGGTTTCAGGTCTGCCTTGGGAACGTCGGCACAGAGGGCAGAGCGGAACCCTGCCTTCTTTCGCTCCGGACTGAAGATGATGCCGCTACGCCCCTGATAGAGCGCATCGCGCACTGCCTCTAACGATGTTCCCAGGCACGACCAGATGCCCATTCCTGTAATGACTACTCTTCGTTTCATATTGTCTTCATTCTTTAGTTATAGTTTCTTCTCATAGCAACGACGCCGCTTGACTGTCTCCGGACTGAAAGCCTTCCATTGCGAGAGTGCCTTGATGTTATCCTCCAACTGTGGCCCCGTCTCAGCCCATCGGATGCCATACTCATGATAAACAGGCAACAGATACTCAAAGAACAGCGCATTGACTCCCAGCCCCTGATAGTCGGGACGAACGGCCACCAGCAGCATCTCCACATGGTCTGCGCGCTGCCACTTCAAAGCCTTCAGCAGATGCCACCAGCCCAGGGGCCACAGCCGTCCGTGCGACTTCTGCAGGGCTTCCACCAGACTAACCATCGTCACCGCAATGCCCACTATCTCGCCCTCCTTGTTCTCCACGACTGGCACCAGCCGAAGATCTACCAGCGGCTGATACTGCCTGATAAACTCCTCCGTCTGTTCTGGCGTGAATTCCGTAAAACCGAACAACTGCGAATAGCACTGGTTGAACAAGTCGAAGGCCTGCTGGGCATAGCCGCCTCGCACGTCCTTCCGTGTCATCGTTCGCACACGAAGTCCAAACATCTCCTTGCTCAGCTGTGCCACCCGCTCAAAACGGGCAGGCAACTGCTCCGGCACTTGCAAGCGGAACTGAATCCAGTCCGCAGCCTTCTGATAGCCCAGAGCCTCCATGTGCTGCGGGTAGTATGCGTGATTGTAGATAGAGGTCATGGCTCCCACGAGGTCGAAGTCCTCCACCAGCATCCCCTCCTTATCAAAGTCGGTGATGCCCAGCGGACCCTGTATGCAGTCCATGCCCCTCTGATAGCCCCACTGTTCTACAGCCGACAGCAATGCCTGGCTTACCTCCGAGTGGTCGATAAACTCTATCAGCCCAAAACACACGCATCGCCTCTCCCACTTTCGGTTTGCCCGATGGTTGATGATGCCTACGATGCGTCCCACGGGCGTACTCCAGTAATAGGCAACGAAAGGCTGTACCTCACAGAATCCAAGTCCCGCGTTCTTGCGTGGGTCGAACATGTCGCGTATGTCGCGCTCCATATCCGGCACGTACTGCGGACAGTCTCTGTAGAGCCTGCTCGGCAAACGGACAAAGTCGTCCATTTCACGTCGGGTTGTTACCCTTTTTACTATCAAGTCGTTCATCATGGCTGCAAAAGTACACACAAATTGTGACACCGTGGTGTCGTCGATTTCCGCATAAATGTATCGGAAAAGAAGCAATACCAAAACGCGGCAAATCCAAAGAAATCCAGAACACCAAGTTGTCGTACTTAACCAGTACTTTTGCAGCAGTTATGAGACGAATTGTTACATTTACATTGATGATAATTGCTGCCCTGAACTTGCAGGCACAGCAAATTGGCGGACACGTGACGGATGCGGAAACGGGAGAACCGATTCCACTGGCAAGTGTAGTATATAAAGGACATGACGTGAGTACTCTCTGCGATGAACAGGGGCGATATCTGATTAGCCGCCAGAATGGTTGGAACCTGACCTTCAGTGCAGTGGGCTACAAGCCGCGCATTATTGCGGTGAATGAGAGGACGAAGCCCTTGCAGGACATCAAACTAAAGCCTGACAACCAAATGTTGACGGAGGTAAAGGTCAAGGCCAAACGCCGTAGATACAGTCGACGGGACAACCCTGCCGTGGAACTGATGCGGCGCGTGATAGCGGCAAAGAAGCAGACCGACTTGTCGCGTTACGACTACTACCAATATAATAAATATGAGAAGTTGACGCTGGCCATGAACGACCTGCAGCCAGAACAACTGGAGCGCAAGCCGTTCACTAAGGCGACGTGGCTGCTGGAGCAGGTGGAACGGTGTGAGTACAACGGCAAGATGATTCTGCCCATCAGTGTAGATGAGACGGTGTCGCAAAAGGTGTACAGACGGGAGCCGCGTGCAGAGCGGACCATCATTCGCGGACAGCAGTCGTCGGGCGTGAACGACCTCTTCCAGACGGGTGACATCCTCAACATCGTGGTGAAAGATGTGTTTACTGATATCAACCTCTACGACGACCAGATACGTCTGCTGCAATATCCCTTTACTTCGCCCATTGGCAAGGATGCCATCGCCTTCTACCGTTTCTACATAGAGGATACGGTCT
>Ga0326512_10002810_pt1 | contig 12883 bp, 1 predicted proteins | sample 1_2617_0518_D_FD_203652 | JGI IMG/M metagenome (GOLD analysis project Ga0326512, IMG submission 203652) | Bovine rumen microbial communities from UC Davis, California, United States - 1_2617_0518 | ecosystem: Host-associated > Mammals > Digestive system > Stomach > Rumen | place: USA: California... | reverse complement strand
TAATACTTGCAGAACTGGCGCTTCATATACCAAGGCACCTGCGGGTGGTTACCGATACCCACCCGGCTGACATTATAGTCGCTGATGGGGTAGGAGATAAAGTCGCGCAGTGTACCGTCTTCTTTCAGCATGTTTTTGATGACGTCAGTCAAGTCTGCTTTGTAGCTTTCTCCCACCACATAGTAACCGCTGTTCGAATGTTTGCTTATACCTTGATACTTCAAGTATTCAATGAGATGGGTGCGTAACGTCTGGCGCTGCGTCTGTTGTGCTTCTGTATAGGCATCATCGGAAGCATTCAAGTTCTGTAAATGCGTATCCGTCGGGTCGAGCGAATGCTGATGGGCTACGACAAGGTGGTACTGCAGGACGTCAGCATAGCTGATGAGGTTGGCCAACTTGAAGGGCTTGATATTGCCGGTATAGAGCGTGTTGCCCGTCGGGTCATTGGCGTTGATGACATCAGACAAATCGTAGTGTAGGCTCTTGTCCGACGATGAGGCATAGTCGAAGGTGATGCCGTGGGTGATATCGCCCTGGCCGTCCACACCCGTACCGTTAAAAATGCCGAGGAAGGTATTGCCGTCCTTGTCGATGGCAATGGTGAAGTTCTGTGAGGCGATATTCGATGCCACCACATTCGTACCATCCAGCGTCAGGCGTGAGTTTTGATTCTTCAGATACTGGTCGTAGTTCGTCATGGTGAAGCAGTAGGGATCGCCCACGAGGGTCCATTTCAGCTGGTCCTTATCGTTCTGCACACTCTGGTCGGCATAGATGGCCGTCTGCGTCGTGTGGCTGTTCAGATAGGCGTCGGTGATGTAGGGTGTCGTGGGATTCTTGACAATCTTGGTCTTACGCTCCTTGGTGTAGACGGCATCGATAATCTGTCCCTGTGCATTGTAGACATAGTGGTCGAACACGTCCTCATAGTATTCCACCTCGACGTTAGTCCCCGAGTAGTATTGCTCCCACTCGAAGTAGCTGTTCAACCAGGTGTACTCGTCGATGAGGGCATTCGACTGTGAAGTGAAGTATGCCGCTGTCTCCTCGTCCATGTCGTAGACGAAGGTCAGGGTGACGTTAGCAGCCCCCGCAGCAGCGATAGCGGCATTCAGTGCATTGTACTCAGCTTGCGACGTGCTCCACGATTCACTTTCGTCCATCGGAACATTGCTGTCGCGTAGACGATAAATCAGTGTTCCCGGGTTGGCAGCATCCGTATAGCCGAGGTAGCAGTCGTAGGTACAGCCGTAGCGGCGCATCGAGTAGGGGAGCATGTCGGTGGCGATACCATACTTGATTTCCATGTTGTCCTTGGAAATGCGCAGGTCACCGGTCTTCGAACGGATTTCTATCTTGGCATCGAAGCAGTTGTTGTCACCATTGTCTTTGCCTTTGTCCTTAGACGTGGCGGTGTTGATCTGAATGAGCTGTTCCAAGACGCCTAAGCCCGATGATGTTTTCGAGTATCCCATGCCGTTATTGACATAGTTGTTGTAGGTGAGGTCATTGACGTTGCTCGTCCACTTGTTCTTGTTGCTTAAGCTATAAGGAATGGCCTCAAACTCGCTGGCATTGCCGCTGACGGTGGTTGTACGTGCCACCATGCGCCAATAGTTGTCTGCCTGTGCATCAGCTCTTGAAGCATCGTAAGCTGTCTGGTCTAACGATGCCGTGCGCAGGAAGAAGTCGCTGTTGCCACCCGTCTTCCACATCTGTAACGACCAGTGGGTGTTCTGACCTGTGCCTGGGTCGGCTGTTGCCGTTGAGGTGTTGATGTCTGTAGGGGTATTGACGAGGGTTGCCGTCCAAACGACTGAATCGTTTGGCTCGGTGTTCTTATAGTCAGCAATGGTTTGTTTTGTAGCAGCAAGCCACATGGGGCTGGAACTGTATGTTCCGTCCTCATAGCGTCGACGGTTGAGGATGGTGAAGTCGTATGGGTCACCGATGAAGGCCCAGTGCAGTCCTTTCAGACCGTCAGTCCATCCGCTGACATTACTGTTCCATCCCTCGTTTTTGGGCGTGTACATGGCACGACGGTAGTTGCTTACAACATCGGTCTTGTCTTCTACGCCGCTGCCATCAACATTGGTCTTGTCGTAGTACAGCCAACTGCTATTGCTTATCTTCACGTCGAGCCAAGTGATGTTATTACGCTCTTCTGCTGTTGGATCAGTAATGTCTGTAGCAGTACTGAACAAGTGCACACCCTCACTGGTCTGGTCGTCAACAGTGTAATGAACGCTGAACTTAAAGATAGGATTAATCTTGGTACCCGTCTTAAACACGTTACTGCTATGTGCTGAGCAGTCAGCCAATGGATAGTTGTATGCGTTTGCCTCCGATAAGGTATGCTCACCCATGGTAGTGCCATATTTATCGGTCAAGTCGGCATAGTTGACAAATTTACGTTGCAGGTGACGTGGTATACCTGTTATCTTCTCACCAAGACCATAGTAGCCGCTATATTCGTCGATGGTCACATTCGCCTTGTCGCTGTAGCGTGTGTCTGCATCTCGGTTCGTTGTAATATATACCTTTACAGGTTGTACCAGCTTAATGACTGTATAATCGTTGTTGGCCTTGTGGTAGCCTAAGTATTTGCCACTCTCATAACACTCGTTGTTGGCATTGTAGCTCAGGTTGATGTGATTTGTCGTAGGTGTGTCATCGGAAGAACGGTATGTCTTTGTCATACCATCACGTGCCAGATAATAATACACGTTACGATAACCCAACAACTCGTTGTCTTCCTTGAAACGCAGAGCGAAGGTTCCTTCCTGGTCGGTAGCAGTAGGCATGACCTCCCAGTAGAAGTCGTTGATATATGGCTTGCCGTTGTTACGGTTCGGGAAGGCATCGTCTGGCATCGCATCACCATTCTCGTCTGTAGGAATCAGCGTTTCTCGATTGTCAATATTTGTGTAGTTTGGCATTCGTATGTGAACGCAGTCGGAAACAAACTGGAAATTGGTCTCTACCGCATTGAAGCGGGCCAACTGGGCTGATTTCGTGTTGGCAGCCCATACTGTACTTTTCGTATCGGTCATTGGTGACTCGTTCCATGCTCCTGCCGTATTGAACACCTGTACCTTGTACGGATCCCCCACGAAGTACCACTTCAGCATTTCAGGTGTTGACGTCATACGGTCGTCTGCCGTGCGGTACTGCGTGTAGTTGTAGGGGTCGCTCGTGTTGCTTGCATATTTAGAACCGTCCCATGACTTTTTCTCAGGTGTCCACTTACCCGTGTTCTTATCCTTGTTCTTCGAGAGGTCACCGGTTTGGATTCGTGTGGTGGCTTCTGGGTCGTAGAAGGCATGATGAGTGATTTCCTTACCCTTTGAGTCGAGGGTCGGGAAGTCCATGAAATAAACGTGGTCGTTGTTGGCAACCATCGCATCTACCTGAGTCTTATTAGGCGCTGTCTTCAGGAAGATGTCGCTCGTGACTGTATATTCTACATAGATGCTTTGAGCACCCGAAGCAGGGGTTCCATCGGCATTTTTATAGGTCCATACAGGCTTGCCTTCCTCATCGTAGAGAAGAGCACCGCTTGGTGTGTAAACGTATGGCGCAGAATCACTCCATGTACCATCTGCGGTTGCCTGTATTGTGGTGGGATACGGACCGTCTTTAACAATGTAATATGGATTATCTTCTGTTGGTAATGTCGAGTAGTCATCACTATAGAGTTTGTAGTCACAGAAGGCACGACGAAGATTAATAGGCAGAGACTCCATCGTTCTTAAGTCTATCTTATCATCTTTTACATAGGTACGCTCAGCTGCTGTGAAGTAGAGCAGCGAGATACCTGAATCATAGGACTTAAGTTGCGTTTTCTTTTGATCATCTGTAGCAGATGGATTTGCAGGTTTCCATGTATTCTTATAATGAGAAACATGATCATCACGCTTAATCACCAAGTTGATATCCTGGTATTTTACCGGATCGTATGGCAGGAGCTGGATGGCATAAGACCGACCTGTGATGTAGTCTACCAATCCCTCCACACTCTCTGTTGTTACCTTGTTGACGGTTCGGCTCACCATGTGCCAATAAAGAGGTGTGCTCACATTTATATTGTCAACGCTCTCGGTAATACTTGTTGACAGTAGACTAAACGTTTCTTCCGGACTGTCGTTTACGCCTGCACAAATGCCCCAATACTGATTCTCGGTGGGTTCGCTGGTAGGAATCGTGACCGGATAACTATCAACACCTGCATTCGTAACCTTATTAACGGTCGTGTAACAATTCTCGGCTCCTGCCAACGTGTAAACGTTATATCCTTCTGCCGTCACACCTACTGCCGACTCGAAGTTGATAATACGCATGTTGTAGGGGTCGTCGCCCACGAAGGTCCACAGCCAGCGTCCCTCACGATACGCATCGTTGTCACCCTTACGGTACCACTCGGCAATACGCGAATAGCTCCATTTGTTGTAATTGTCTTCGTCTTCTTTGTGCAGGGTATAGGCGTTGTTCATCCAGCTCACCTTACCGTCGTCCTCACGGCGCAGGAAGTACTGGTTACCGGTGAAGGTACGGGTGTCGCCTGTACCTGTTGCCGTAATAGCAGAGTCGGTATCAAGCACCATGAAGAACCATTTAGCCTGCCGGGTATAGGTGTTGTCCATGCGTCCATTGGTTCCATAGTATGTTACATCGGCAGCTATCTGTTCCGGTGTACTGGTGATATCAGATAGTTTACGGTCACTAAGTTTTGCGGTGTTATCGATTTGATATTTGAAATAGATGTCATAGACTGTTTCCAGTCCTATCTCCGGATAGATGTCATAGGTATTGCTACCCGCATCATATACACGCTCCGTCAGCCCCGCGTTGTGATAGAATTGTGCGTTGGGCACCTGTGCCCAGGCATTGTCCTTCTTCTCCAATTCAGCGTGGGTCTTAAAGTTGTTGGTGCCGGTCACGGTACTACCAGTAGCCAGCGTGTCGCGCATCTCGTATTTACAGAACTGTCGGGCAATGACCTCATCCAATACCACAGGCTGCAGCCAGTCGTGCTCCAGGATAGCATCCCAAGTCACAGCTCCCGTTGCCTGATTGACGGCATGGTAGTGATATTTACGGCTAACGGGAGCCTTCACGAATTCGATACAATATGAAGTAGTACTACCACCACCCATATTATAAATCTTTCGGGTTACCACCTTATCGCTCGACATACGGATTTGGTATTCAGAGTAGTTAGGAGCATTCCAGGTGTTACGGGCAGACAGAGTGGATGTTGCACCCGCTCCGGAAGTTGTACATGGTGTGAAATAATTCGTGCCTGTTGTCATCAGCACCGTCCAACGGCTCAGTTCATAGCCTGACAATCGGGAAACCTGGTTATCAACAGCATGAGCCTCCAAGAGCATAAACGTCTGGGTATTACCTGCTGTCTCGTCTGGTTGTAAGGTTAGGCTTCGAGAACTGTTGTCTGCCACCGACAAATACTTCTGGCATTGAGCACTATAGATCTTGATGGCATACGGGTCGTCGCCCTCCAGTCGCCATAGATACTCCTTCTTTGACGGAGCACGGCCGTTGGGCAGGGTATTAACAGGAAGTGTTCTATACGTTGTCTCGTTATCAACCCCAAACACTCGACCATGTCCTTCCGATGTGAAGTTACGTTGCATATCGGCAATGGTGTACCAGGTCTTACCACTCAAGTCGAGCGCTTTCTCGTCAACCCAACTCAGGTAGGTACCATCATCGGCATTGACATCGATACTCGTCGCAATTTTGAACGGACTGGTTGACGTATCATAGGTATAGCGCACATAGATGTCACCGACATTCTTGGCAACCACCGTTGCAATCGAGGTGCTTGCTGCCGTTGCAGATTCATCATCTACGGTATAATCGCTGCCATCAACTGTTGCCTTGGTATAATAGGTAAAGTCGCTGCTGTTAAGCAATGGCGACTGATAGACCTCCGGCATCGCAACTGTAGTGTTAGCCATGAGAGAATAACCCTTCAGCGCCTCCTTCTTGCCGTTGGTGATGATATGGTAGGTCAGTACAGGACGGTAGAAGAAGCTTGAATAGATAATCATTGTAGGCGGATCATTCTTGGGGTTGAATGGTTCGCCATCTGCTGACAAACGGTCCTTGTAGTGCAGCTCGTCCGTATATACATATACACCGCCAGCCAATGAGTTACTCTCAGCTAAGTACTGTTGGTCGTTACCTGTGATATATAGTTTCAGCGTACCCGAACTGTGACTAATATTACTTTTTTTCCCAGTCATGTTTTCATTAGGGTTATACTTTAGCACCATGAAGGTGTTAAGAGTATATGTTACATCATTAGGCTCCTCCATATGAACAAGCGGATACTTGTCATTAGATGCTGTGTTCCAAGCAGCAGAGGGGTCAGGCACTTTTCCTGCGAGCACTGCTGTAGCGCTATATGCAGGATTCTTTATTGTCACTTCGTATGGATCGTTGCCTGTGAAGTACCACAGACGTGCTTCCTTTGTCAATTCTGTGTTGACAGCCACATTCGTCTGAGTTATTGCGTGTGTGCTAGTATTGACACTCCATAATTTTCCTAAGTACTGGTCGGTACTGGTTGTACCCATTGTGTAGGCAACATTGCCAGAGAGGTCAAGCGGTGCATAGTTGTAGGGTAGCCCTTCAAATTTATCCTTATATGCCTCTTCCTTCTCCGTACCGAACGAAGTGACGGCCTTCTTTGACTTCTCGTAGTCGTAGTGTACATAGACGATATCGGCATCAAGTGTAGCTGGTGAGGTGGTAGATACACCTTTGATGGTATATGTTCCGTTGCCGTTGTCAGTAGCTGCTGAATAGAAGAGATAAGCGTCGTCCTTCATCAGTGGCGATTGCATCCATTCGGGTAGAGTCAGCACCGTGCTTGACGTGATTCCCGTAATCTGTTCGCTTGTCAATGCCACCTTGCCACTGGTGGTGATAATCTTGTAAGTGATGCGGTCTGTGGCCAATACTGGCGTGAGTGTCAGTTTCTTGCTGGTATCAATGGTGCCGGTGGATGCATAATTGGACTGTGTACTGATGGTTGGTTCGTCGCTACCGTCGAGGAACGAGTAACTGTTAGTTGTTTTCGTGCCGGCCTGCATCAGGGCATAGCCCGTACCGCTACTATGTTTCATCAGGATATAGAGTTTGTCGCTCTCAGAGACATGGTGACCTGATTCGACAGTTCGGTTGTATAGGCTTACGGCGTATGGGTCTGCAATGTCGCCTGCGCTGTCCATAAAGCGCCAGCGGTGAGCGTCATCGTTAGCATATCCTTCTTTGACAATGCCAGCAGCTGTCACCTTGACATCTTCGTCATTCAGTTTGGCATGATACCATGCGCCTTTCAGAATACCATCGGTATCGTTATCGGGATTGTAGTCATAGCGTACGTATACATTGCCAGTAGTCAAACCGGCAGCTGTAAAGGTGCTGTCAATCTTGTCAGCGAGGGTAGCCATGTTATACTCGTATGTACCCCCAGTTGACAGTGTCTTATAGAACCTGAAGTTCTTTGCCAGCGGACTGCGGTATTTGGCAGGGATGGTGGGTGCACCATTGCTTAATGCTGTGTAGCGCAGTGCCTCGCGGCCTAAGCTGTCGACGATGATATAGGTGTGTGCAGGCGGTCTCAGCAGCCATGTGCTCTGGCCGTGTGCTTTATCATCCTCGGGCTGGTCATCGCCCCATGCTTGGACGGCGGTGAAGTTGCTGACAGCGTTGTAGCGGTCGAAGCGTGGCATGATGCGCATGTTGCCGTTGGCATCACTGATGGCCATGAATGTCTGATTGGTCATGTGTAGGTCCACATCATCAAAGCTTTTACCATTGTTTGCCGCTGTATTGACTGCTGCATGCGTTGTGAGTGTCACGCCCGTGTTGGTAAAGGTGGCTTTCTGAGCGTTTAATCCGTCAAGTTCGGAGTTGCTAATAGCGGTGGTGAGGTATTTATTGGTCGACTGGTTGTAGATTTGTATGTTGTAGGGGTCGAAACCTGTTTTGGAGGTTTTGTAGTAGGCAATGTTGGTTTCCAATTCGGTCCTGGGTTTATACAGGCCGTCGGAGGTCGTGTTGACGTCTTCATCCTCCTTGCCGTCGGTCTTGTTATCGGTAGCATACTCATAGCCCATCTCTTTGTCGATGTCTATGTTCGATGCCAGATACCAGTAGTAGTGGTCGCCTGGTACGGTAAAGGTGTTGCCGGCATCGATGTCGCTGATCAGGGTGTTGTCTTTCTTGAGTGTGCCGCTATCATCATAGCCAAGGTATCCATCCTGTCTAATAAGGAACGGTGTCGAGGTGTTGACGGCAGTTGTCACCGCCGTAATCTTTCCGCTGCCGTCTTTGGTGGCAGTGACGGTGGCCAGTTCCGCATATTCCGGTCTCACGTCGTAGGTGACGTAGACGTCAGAAATGTTGCCGTTGCTATTAAGAACTTCGGGATAGTCGGCCAACGAGGAGCCAGTGCCCTCCTTCTTGGTCAGCCTGGTGTATTTGTGATAGCCAGTTGTCTTGGTGGCTGTGCTCCAGAAGTGGTAGGTTTTCACCATGGGGCTGTCAAACTGTCGGATGGCGGCGTCGCGGCTGGCTTTGTTGGGGTCTCCGGTCTTAGCCATGGGCTTGCGCGTAATTTCCCATCCGTGTTTGTCGAGGAGTACCAGGATGCCGTCGATGGAGTGCTCGACGAGTTCGAACGTTCCGTCGCCCATCTGGATGTTCTGATAGTAATGGTTAGTGTATTCGTATTTTTTACTGTTGCTTTTCGTAGGGTCGCTTGGGGTGATGGGGCGAGCATTTTGCCAGGCTTCGAACCTGTAAACAGGATGTGCGGTTACGTTCTCGGCACTGAAATAACTATATGGGTTTTCTGTTTTAGACTGGAACACGTCATAGGGGAGGGCGGTACCGCCCTTGGGTTTTACACCCTTGCGGCTGATGGTCTCGTAGGTCTTCCAGTATTGCAGGAATGATTTTACGGGGCGGTGCTTGCCGTAGGTCTCATCGTCGGCTACTCCGCTAATCTCGTTGGCGGTCATCAGCTTATAGTTGTTCTCCGTGCCCAACAGCATATACTCTGTGGGAGCATTCAAAGCTGAACCTCCTGTTTTTGAATCATCCAGTACCTGCGGGTCATCAGAAATGGTGCCCGTGACAATAGATCCACCAGTTCCTATCTCGCTGTTATAGAAGGTGCGCCAGTAGTTATAGAAGGTAGTGTTGACATCATCACTACCTAATTTGCGGGCATGGCTTGACTGCCATGAGGTAACAACCAGACGGTAGGGATCGTTGTGCTCGCTGACCAGATACCAGGACCATCGCGTACGGGTGGAAGAGCCTGACACCTTGTCCTCATTCCATTTAGTATCACCATACAAGTTAAAACCGCTGTCACCGTTGGCATAGGGATAGACGGCTTTCATCTCCGTGTCTCGAAGACTATCGCCTCTCTCTTGATAGAAACTGTCACCATCCTGGAACTTGATCATGAACATGGTGTTGAAGTCTGTATCGTATTGGCGCACTTTAGGCTGTGTGGGGTCACCGTCGCGGTAGGTCTTAATCGTGGGGTCTACCTGGCTGATAATTTTGTTGTCGCTGGCAACGTCGTAGGTGACATAAATGTAACCATCGCTGGCACCGGAAAGAGCTGTGATTTCTGTTTGTCCGTCTTTCAGTGTGTACGTGCCACCAGACTCCATGAAGTTACTTCTTGTCCAATAATGGTATGTACTGACCAGCGGACTCTTCCATGCAGCAGGAAGGCCCAAATCATTAGCATCCTTGTCTTCAGTCTCCACGACTATTTTCCCTTGCTTGTCAATGATACGATAGAATACCTTCACAGAAGCGTCGCCAAACACAATCTGTTGCAAGGCAGCTCCACGGGAGGTTGTCGCTAATACTATACTGGAGCCATCCTCATTTAAGGCTAAACTCTGGCAGGCATCTGAACTAATGTCTGCTCCCGAGGCATATAGCAGTTCTACCTGTTTGTCGTCAGTACTACTGGAGCCTTTCATTAGAATGAAACGCTTCTGTGTGGTATTCAGCAGATAGAAGGGGTCTCCTTCTTTATTTGTGCTTTTGATGGCAACATTGTAAGGATCTTCGTTGTCTGTGTACCAGACGAACTTTTTGAAGTTCTCGGCGTCAGATAATGCATTAGGAAGAGGACCTGCGTCAACACCGAAACCACTATTATATATGGCATACTTGGTACCGACCATCACTGAGTGACTCTTACCATTCAGCGGGAGTGCACGGGTTGACAGCAGGTCTGTGGTGTAGCGCACGAAGATATTGCCAACTGCGGTAGCAGGGGTCGTATTCGTTTTACCACTGAGAGTGCCTATGGCTCCTTCGGTTGTAAATTTGGTGTAGAATGTCAGCGTTTCCCCCTCTAAGTATGGACTGTAAATCTGCTCCGGAATGGCTTTATGCCCATGAGCATCATCGAGGCGCGTTGAGGCATATTGGCTGACTGTGTATTTGATGGCAATATGGCCACTATTGTCTACGATGTTGTAAGTGTAAAGGTAGTGTGGTGTCACCGTAGCTGTCAGATCACGTTTAACGACAACATCTGTTGTGCCGCTGGTTTGGGCCTTCATGGTAATCTGTCTAGCACCGTTGTCTGCTTCCCAAAATTCGCGATAAACATCTGCAAAGGCATCGCGACGGAATATCTGGAAGGTTCCACTTATAGTTCCTGGAATAATAGCCCAACGGGAATAGGTGTCTGCGGGACTATTATCGAAGCGGACGTTATTCTTGATTTTGTTGTTGTTGTAACCGCTGGCGTTTTCCGTGTCGACAAAGGCATATTTGCCGTCCTGGTCCTTACAGATAATGCGGAAGGAGTAGGGGTCGCCAATAAAAGCGTACTGACCTGTAGTGGACTGACGTTTGGTGTGATCAGTGGCATGGGGCGCAGAGCGTGAGTCAATGACATTATTGTCACTATCATAGGAAAGCAATTTTCCTGCGTTACCACCGGCTGTAATGACCATGCTGAACCACTCGGGATTCTCCTCAGTACTAAATGTAATGTGGGCATTCGTTAGTGCCGTGGTTTCGTCACTCGTAGAGTTAAATGTATAAGGTACATAGATGTCGGTTACCTCCAAAGGCGTAGCAAGAGACGTTTCGCATGCAAGGTCGCTGTAATAGCTTGCCAACAAGGTACAACCGAGACGCTGCAAGCGATTCCTATGGAATACAGACAGTGCAGGCGCGGACTTCTCGACGTAAGTGTCGAAATGGAGAGCTTCCACGCTTGAACGGACGATATGGATGGTGACAGGGGCTATTTCCGGGGCAGTGATGCTGATGGTACTTAAATCTAAGTTACCACTACCTGTTACGAAGAAACGGCTACCAATATCTCCATAGTTTGTTTTGCCGTTTTTATAGAGATAGATGTATTTGTTGACTTTGTCAAACTTGTGGGTGTTATTGGCTGCTACGATATGTCCGCTGGTGTCAAAGAAGAACGTGTTAAAAAGCTTGTCAGTTATTTCTCCGCTAAAACGGACGTTGTTGTTGTCAGCAAGGGCAGCATTTTTGGCAAGGTCAGAACGCAGGAAATAACCTGTTGGGGCATTCGTATTTGGAGTATCTGTTGCGAGTTTTTTTCTGAGGGCATCTTTTTCGCTGTCAGTAAGGTCTGTGCGATTGTAGATGGCTGCTAAGGTATCGCGCAGGTATACATTGCCGATATAGATTTTGTAGGGGTCGTTGCCTTCGAATATCCAATGACGCTCTTTGTCGTTGTCGCTGAAATTGTCGTTGGTGTCTGTGGATCCGTCTATACGCCAGTCGCCAGAACCATATTTCTTGTTGAAGGTCAAGTAGTGAACTTGTGAAGCGTTGCTTGGATTGGTGTCCTTGATGTAGTAAATGGTGTTGCCTGAGAGATCGATGGACGATGTCGTGTTGTCGTAGGTGTACTTGACATAGATGGTAGTACTGTTGTTGGGCAGTGTTTCCAATGGTGTGGCATCATCTTTCAGCGTGTATGTGCTGCCAGATACATCGAAGTTGGCGCTGGTGTAATAGCTATAATTACCAATGGGGACCAATGACGATTTAATAATCTCAGGAATGGAAGGCGCACTGCCACCCTCCTGTGTGGCCTTGGCCTGCGTGGCTATCTCGCCGCTCAGGTTTACCACGTAATATGTGTATTGGTAACTGGCTGCCCATACCTCGCTCACCATGCTGACCGTCACCAGGAACAGCAGGCAGCACCTGAGCCAAAAACTGTGAGTTAACTCAAAACGGCTATTGAGATAACTCGAAAGGAGATTTGAGTTAACTCGCTTCATATGGGACCTGTTTTCCAGTGGGGTTGTTGCCGCTGCGCTCATTATGTTGTTTGTCGTTATGTTCATTGCCATACCTTGGTAGTTATAGGTTATTCGTGTGCGCGTACATTGTATTTTGCACATAACAAACTGCAAAAATAATGGTTTTTCTTCGAACCACCAAAGAAAATCGCATAAAAAAGGACGGAAACAACTTTTTTGTTGCTTCCGTCCTTGTGGAAGATGATTTACTTATTTGACGAGTCCTTTGGCCTCAGGGGTGAGGAAGGGAAGTACCTTGTCGTAGGCAATGTCGAAGTTGATCATGCCAGCGGCATAGGGGGCTATCTCGTACTGCTGATAGATGAATGCAAGGCCGTTCTTGGTGAAGTAGGGCGGGTTGCTGGGCAGCGGAATGCTGTCCACGCTGTTCACGCCGATGAGATTGCCCAATAGGTCTTTATCGGTGACCTTGCTGTCCTGAAACTCCTGGAAGTAGCTGCGCACACCCTCCTTGATGAGTGCTGCGAGGGCTGCCGACTGGGGTTTGC
>Ga0326512_10002808_pt1 | contig 12884 bp, 31 predicted proteins | sample 1_2617_0518_D_FD_203652 | JGI IMG/M metagenome (GOLD analysis project Ga0326512, IMG submission 203652) | Bovine rumen microbial communities from UC Davis, California, United States - 1_2617_0518 | ecosystem: Host-associated > Mammals > Digestive system > Stomach > Rumen | place: USA... | reverse complement strand
AAGTGTATGGTTACTGTTTTCATAGCAATATGTAAACAAATAACTTTTACTTTTCATGCTCATTCCTCCTTCGGCAGCTTTTGAATAAGCACCCTATCCCATAACGGGTCTGCTTGCTGTCCGTTTTTGAGGCCCAACACAGCAAACGCATTTTCTCCTGCCGACATAAACGAGTGATACAGCAATCCGTCATCCGTGGTGCAGTATTGCAAAACCATCAAGAGCAGAGCGTCTTGCAGTACCTCAATTGCATAGGCGGCTTGCTCAATAACAAAGCATCTCTGCTCTGCGTTGTATGGGTCAACATCGTAATCGTTAGCCACTTCCTCTGCGACACCTCTCAGCCGCTTGATAAGCTCGTCATACATCAGCTTTCCACCCTCATTCGTTCCTCGCAATCGCTGCATTTGCCCACATGACAGCCTGCTCCAGATTCGTCATAGCAAGACTGCGCTCACGGCTTTCCGGGCAGTGGTCTTCAATGAACATCGCCAGCCCCTTCGCGATCTCTCGAATTGTCTGATACCGTTCTGCCTGCCCCGGCTTCGGCGCGTGGTAAGTGAAGTTGTTGTCAACGCTCTTGCTGTGACGTTTCTCCACAATCGTCCTGATATCCTCCATGATAGTCTTTCTCCTTGTCTCTGAATTTATGTTTCCGGTTTTCCTCGCACCACGGACAGCCGCCGTGGTTACGGCATGTGGGGTCAAAGGCTTTACTGCCTCTGTACGGCTTCCGCTTTTCCTTGCCGTGCTCTATGGCTTTATCGAGGCTCATTATTTTGTCTCCATCAAATAGTCTATCTGCCGCCTCTGGTAAGCTATCTCAGCCATATCAAGCTGGTGTATATGCTCCAGCTCTTTGTTTTTCTCCTCCAGGAGCTTCACCTCACGGCGAAGCTCCTGAATCTCTTTCTCGTACTCGGTCATGTCACAGCCCGCGCTTTCTGACGTTTATCTTGATAGCCTCCAGCTTGTCGTCTATCCGTTTCAAGCTCTGGCTGAGCACGTCGCTGTTGCAGTTGACATTGTCCTTCATGTCGCCTACCCACTTTGGGATCACGACATCATAGAGCTGTTCCAGAAGCTCGTTCTGCCGGTTGACAGCCTCCAGCAGCTTTATCAGGTAAAGGCCGGTGTTGTCCTCTTTCTTCGGCTTCGGCTCCGGCTCCGGTATCGGCTCCGGTTCGGAAACAGGCGCAGCTTTTGGCTGCTCTGCCTGCTGGCGTTTCTGCACTTTCTCGGCTGCTTTTTCTGCCTTACGTTTTTCGTAGACTTCTTCGAGATACTGCGGAATCTCAACGTTGAGCTTTTCACCGGCCCAATAGAACGGAGAAACGGGAATTTTGTAGTTGACGATCATTGCAGCCGCTCTTTCCCAATTCCGATCTCTCACACATTCAAAAGCGCCAACGACGCAGGTGACAGAAGTCGGGTTACGCTCTATCTCTTTGGCTATCTGAGAAACTGGTACGCCATAGACGAGACGGTCAGTGACGATCTTCTCATACAGCTCTGCATTTAGCGGTTTTCCTCCCATCGTTTGTCTCCTCCTTAAATGTCGCCTGCGACTCTGTGCAGGCTTCTTTCTTCTGAAAATCCTTCCGGGTATCTGGCGATCAGCTTGTCGATATTGAGCTGCATCACGTCCTCCAAGGCCCAGCCCCATGCGGTGCAATACTCAGCCACAAACCAAAGCAGGTCTCCAAGCTCTTTTTTGGCGTGTTCCTCGTCGAAGTCATGGCCCTGGTATCTCTTCTGGTAGAGACTGTGAAGCTCCCCGATCTCCCCCACCATACCGTGAAGGGCGTGCATTGTCTGGGCTCCGGAAGTCCAGCGTAAGTCCATTGTTCGAGACGCGAGTTTCTGGTATTCATTTCCGGTCATTTCGTTTCATCCTCCTTAAAGTTTATATCCTGATACCCCCGCAAATCTTCGGGCAGGATTTTGAAATACTGCATACCATTTGGGGCTTTGGTAAGGCCGCGCTCCCTCAAATGCCGGAGGCGATCTTCTCCGACCTCCGGGTTTAATCCGCAGCGCCAGCACATGGCGGCGTCTTCGCAGGCGTTGACGCCGCCGCAGGCGAGGCCAAAGGCCGCTTTGACGAGATTCGCGGGCTTGCAGACCACCGGCTTTTTGTCAATGTAGATCGTCACGTCTCCACGGTCATGTGCGCCGATGATGCGCTTGGCACGAACGGAGAAGACCCGGCCCCTGTTTGACACCATATAAGTGCGCGGCACGTTCGGTATAAACTGCCATTGTTCAAGAAGCATAGTTCATTCCTCTTTCTTCATCATCCGCAGCAGCCGCTTTGCATCCGCCGAGAGATCGACGCCGTACTCCGGGTTTCGGATCATGCACAAGGCGACCTTGGAAAACTTGGGATAGCGCTTTTTCAGGATGCCGACAACGTCATTGCCGTATTTTCGCGGGCGGTCTCTTTTGTAGGCGAGAGTGCCGTTGCGTCTTTGCCGCTGGTAACAGGCCATGCAAAGCCCTTTCGCATACGCCGGTTTTTTACCGCAGAAAGTACAGGCCATTTTACAAGCGCCTCCTTGCGTACTCTGCCAGAAGGGCCGCTTCTGCATTTCCGTCGTCGTCCTTCCGGCATTTCTCCGTCCTCTTGAGGGACACGTCCGGGAAAAGACGCTTACAGACGGCAATCGAGCTGTTTTTGTCCGCCGTGACCGAAAATTCCCGCTTCCATTTTAAGGGCCTCACAAGCTCGTATGAGACGCCGCAGGCTTCAAGTATACCTTGACACCACCCGAAGTTCTCCCCGAAGTTAAACGTGGACGTTACGCCCTGTCCCGGCATTGCTGAGACGTGTTCGAGGCAGCATTTGCACTCGTCGGTCTCGCTCGCCCTCGATATGGCGTTGACATATCCGGCTTTGTCGAAGGGGACAAGCTCAACTTCTCCGGTGTTCCAGATGATAGCAAGCGATCCCGACTTGCCGGGGTCTATGCCGATGTAGATCATGTGTATTCGACCCTCCCAATATCCCCAATATTAGCAGGAACTTTGGGTTTCAGGTGAGGTTTCCCGACGAGATCGTACCAGCCGTTTTCAAAGTCTCTGAAACCATCATAACACGCCCAGCGCCAATGCTTGCAGTCTTCGCTCCCCAAGCACATAAGCATATCTTCGTCATCCTCGAACAGCCCTGCGGCGTACATGACATAACCGTGTTTGTGCGTAAAGCTAAGCCTAATTTTTTCCTCGTCGATTTCAAACGGATTGTCTTTCCGAAGCACGTCAAAATCGACATCGGGGATCAACTTGATTATTCTCACGACTCTCCCTCCCCCGCCGGTTTGGCCTCCTTCAATGCCTTGTTCTCGGCGTAGAGCGCCCAGTATTTCGTGCTCATAGCATCAAGCTCGGCCTCGGCCTTGCAGGCCCTCTCGACAAGGGCGGTGTAGTATTCAAGGGACATTGTGACGGTCTGGTTCTCCATGGTTTTTCTCCTTTCTTTTTCAGGCGCTTTCGCGCGTTTCTTCCTGATGGCGTCCGATCATGGCCTCAAGGCTCTCTCTCAAAAGCCGCTGCTGCCGTGCGTCGCGTCTGGCCTCTTCCAGCTCACGGATAAGGTCGCTGTTCTCTCGGTGGAGCTGCACGTTTGCAGAGAGGACGGCGCGGTTTTCCCGTTCAAGCTGGGCGCGGTACTCCTCCCCCTGGGCGACACGCTCAAGAAGGCCCTCGTTTGCCTTGCGAGCGCAAACAAGCTCGCTCTCCAAGCCAAGCACCACGTCGTCGTGGTATTTGGCCGACACAAAAAGTCGTTTCATTGTCTCAACCTCCAATTCTCTTTCGGTGCTCTCACCGTAAAGCCTTTTGCCCGTTCGTAGATTCTGCCGCCAAGGGCTTCGTCGATCTGCATGATTTCGCCTATCCCGTACTCGCTGGAAATGACCGTCCGCAGGCGCTCGTTGTTGTAGCGGGCGTTCAGCAGTTCATAAGCGATCTTGATGTCCGCCTCCGTCGTGCCGCCCTTGAGGAAGTCGTCGATGTACAGGACAGGGGCGCGTTTCAGGCGGTTCATCATGTCCTCATAGCGGTCGAAGTCCTTCATCACCATTTTCAGCGTCGTGCTGTCGTCCCGCCATGGCATGAAGACGATTGACGCGAATTTCTCCATCAGCCCGGAGCAGATCGCGGTGCAGATATGGGTTTTGCCGCTGCCGCTCTGACCGCCGATAAAGAACCATCCGCTGTCCTGCTCAATGAACCGCTGCGCCTTTTCCTTGATCGCATGTCTCACCGGCGTATCGTCCACGAATGAGTCCATCGTATAGCGCCGCGCCATGTCCTCCATCCCAGCCTTTTTGAGAGAGCGGATGGAAAGCCGCTTTTTCATGCACTGGCAAGGGAAGGAATGAATTTCAAGCGGGGACTCGCCTTTGACAACGACAGTGCCGGAATTGTGACAGACCGGGCAATCCACGTTGTCCAGGCCGCATTTCTCCATGTCACTCGTCATCTGAAACGTCGTACCGGATATCGAATACCTTTCCTGCTCCCTGCGGAGCATGTCCAGCACGTTCTCCACGGCCTAATCCCATCCTTTCCCATGTCAAAAGTTTCTGTTTCCAGTTGCGAACCGGCTGGCCTTTGCTGTCAATCCATTCGCCGGTATTGAAGTATTCCCAAAACTGGTAAGGGTCAACGGGGCTGTTTCGCTCCCGGCAGTAGGCCCGCACTTCGTCCAGCGTCGGCGGGACAAATCCTCGCGCGCGCGCTGTGTGTTCTTTTTCTGCTTTCCCTTCTTTCCCCTCTTTCTCTTCTTGTCTTTCTTTTACAGGGGGAGTCTGAGGGGGGCGCTTTGCTTTCTGTTCTTCTCTTTCTCCGCTTTCTTCCCTTTCCTCTTTTTCTTTTTCTACGAGTCGTAACGAGTCGTTACCAGTCGTAGCGAGTCGTAACGAGTCGTAACGAGCGGTAATGTTCTTATGATTTCTCTCGCACATCTTCTTGAAGGCGTAGAGCTGGCTATCAATATCCTCCCTGATCTCTGCCCAGAGAATCCGCTCGGTTCCGCTGAGTGTCGGCTCCGCGCCGGAGGATGCGTATTGAAGCATCCCCCGGAACAGACGGCCAAGCTCTGCGTCGCTGAGAGAGTCAGCGGGCTTTACAAGGCTTGTTTTGATTTTCAGCGTTCTCATAAGATCAAATTAGAACGGCAGACCGTCGTCTCCGCTGTCCACGCCGGTCATGATGTCGTAGAACGTCGGTTCTCTCTCTTCCCTGGGGGGAGGCGTCCACTCGGGGGCGCTGCCGCGAGCCGGGGCGTCTCCGTCTTTGGATTTCTTCTTTTTGACGCCGTAGCGGTTTTTAAGCTCTTCGGGGGCTGGGCCGACGCGCTCAATATCGGCGTTGACATGAAACTCGTCTCTCCACTCGCCTTTGGCGTCCTTGCGGCTGGCGTAGCGGACGCCGTTGATCTGCGTAACCCTGAAAGCGTCGCCCTCCTCAATCCCGGTCGGGGCGTTGTCTGCCCAGATCGTGATGGTCTTTCGGTCGCCTCCGGAGCCTTTGACTCTGACATACTCCCAACTGTCTCCCTTGCCGACGTGGCTGGCGACAAGCGGGTTTTCGTCGTTGACACGAAACTTTATGCTCATGCGCCGTCTCCTTTTTTCTTGATCTCGTCGATCACCCTGTCATAGTCCTTCTGGAGAATCTGCTTGGTGCTGGTGTAGCCAAGAGACGCGAGGAGCTGCTTGACCTCGGCGGCGTTCAGCCCTGCCTCACCGCCGACGGCGTAGAGGCGCTTGATCTGCGCGGCAGAGACGGGGGAATCGGGCTTGTCGGTATCAATGAGGGCCTGCGCGTTCTGCATGAACTCCTCGTTCTCCATGTCCTGGGTGAAAGCGTCGGACAAACCGGAGATCGACAGGGCGGCGGCGACAAGGGCGCGTTTCTGCGCCATCTTGAGCGTGCCGTTGGCGGCGTCGTAGGGGCTGTTGAAGCCGTTTCTTTTCTCGCTGGTGTTGGCGCTGCCGAAGGCCGAAGTCCAGACGTACTCGACGCCGTTGAACACTTTGCATAGGTCACAGCGCACGAGGTAGTAAAACAGGGGTTCTTCCCCAGCCTGCTCGATCTTGGACTCGATGGTGTAGTGCTGTAGCAGGTGGTAGCCCATGGCGATCTTCTCCGCGCCGGACTTGTAGAGGCTCGGCTTCTTGGTTTTCGGGATTACTCCGAAGTCAACGCCCCTTTTGAGAATCTGCTGTGATACGCCGCCGCAATCGACGAGGTAGTTCTTGCCTTTAGGGGACACGATGGCGAGTGAAGCCTCGGCATTGACTGCGGTGAGCGCTGTTATTCCTTCGTACATGTTTATTTACCTCCCGGATGTAAAAGATTTCAGCCTCGCGCGTTTCTCGCTGATCGGCGCTCGGCGGCTGTTTTTATTCTCGATGGTGAAGCTGCGGACAAGCTGGCTTTTGCGCCTCTCGTCTGCAGCCTTGTCGCAGACGGCGCGAAGCTCGGCATAATGCTGGCAATCCGTATGGCAGTTGGGCTCGGCGCAGCGGTCTGGGCAGTTTCTCGGGCAGATCAGGGGGGTCATGTCGCAGGCCCCCTTGTCAGCTTGTAGATGTTCAAGAGCGTAAAGAACAGACCGAAAGCCTTGAACTCATATTTCTTTTCGGTCTCGTCCGCCCGGATCAGGCGGTATGTGCCGTCCTTTTTTAGCTGCAAGTCCGCCATGTTGATACCGTCTCTCTGCAACAGCTCACCATAACCGGCGAGCTGACAGGCCCACGCTATGCGCGTTGCCCGGTTCGGCGTTGCAGTGGTCTTGAGGTCGATCAGCCAGGGCTTGCCGTCGATCTTGCCGAAGCGGTCAAGCGTCCCGGCATAGCCGAAATCAGGAGAATATAGCCGGTGCTCGATCATCTCCCAATCGGGCTTGTAGTCCCGGAGGAAACGCATGTAAGCGAGGACGTAGCCGACAAGATCAGGCTCACAGGGGATGCCGTCTGTCTCACAGCCGTAGTCAACCATGGCGCAAAGCTCATGGACTGCCGTACCACGCCGCGCGGCGTTTTGGATAATGGCGGGGTTTATCTCCCCGAAGGACGTGAGCATGGAGCATATATCCGTAACGGACGGGTAGACTTTGCCGTCAACGGTGTAGATATGCCGCTCAGCGTCAAACTGTACCTTTGACCACATGCCGCCCTCCTATTCCGGATCGTAGACGGCGACGGGGCCGTCAAAATCGGGTTCGTCGTCGTCATACCAGGGCGGGTAGCCCGTCCGAAGCATGGCGGCGATAATGGGATCGTCGGGGATGTTACTCATGTTTTATCTCCCTCCCGTGGCGAATTTCTGCCACGAATTGCTGTAGATGCTGTTGGCGCCGGGGCAAGGATTGAAACCGCTGTGAGCTTTGCCGAGGTAGGACGTGCGGCGAATCAGGAAGCGCAAGCCAAGGATCACAGCCGCCGCCGTCAGAATCGCCCAACTGAATACGCTGTCCATTGTCTATTCCTCCTGAATCTGGTCGGTGTCTTTCATGCAGACATAGCACCAGCAAGTTTTGATGTGGCCGGGATGTGTCCGGCCCTTGTACTTTGGATAAACGTGCCGCGTCCCGCAAGCGGGGCAACGAAAGACGCGCATTTGCGGGACTACGGCGCCGGGGTGCTGTGTCCGGCAATTGCTGTGATGTCTCATAAACTTGAGAGCTCATGCGCCAGCTTTACGGCGGTAATTCCGTCCTTGCCGGTAATCCCGAATTTCTGCCGAACCCAATTCCGGCTCCTGCCGGTGTAATTGGCTACGTCGGTCACGGTCAGCAGGTTTTTCATTCCAAAAACGTTTCTGATCTGCTCAAGCTCTGCGCGGAAGGTCTCATTCTCTCTCGCCATTGTTTCAAGTCCCCCTTTCTTATTTGTTCTGCTTTGAAATATTTTGAAACTTTTTGTTGACTTTAGGAAACTTGTGTGGTATGCTCAAATTGCGAGTAAGAGTAACCACACAAGCCCCCATTCCAGCGGCCATTTTGCAAAGTCCCCTGATCTTGTAACCCCAACAAGGGGCGAAGAAAGGAGGGAGCGCCGTAAATTGGTATACGGCGCGGACGCCTTTGAGCAACCTTTTGACTTCGCCCGTGCATCTCTCGGTCTTGCTACCGGCAAACCAGCGGCGGCGAGGCTGGGCGGCGTAGGCTCAAGGGCCGTCGTGCATAGCCACGACTCAAAGTGTGAACCACAACACACAAAGTTACGCCGGAATCTCAACCACCGACCCGTAGCGGTGAACCGTTCGACCGACCATAGCCGAAACGGAGAGAGGAACGATGCTCAATTGTGGCGCGGCGTTCCCGGTTTACGGGGCCGGGTGCGCCGTGCTGCCGCAGGATGTCAGACATTAAGCCTCATAACGAAATGTCAAGGACATTTCGTTCCGCTTGTGAGCGTAGCACAAGCGGAAAAAGTTGCGTCTTGCAACTTCACGATTGCATTTTATCATCCTGTATGGCTTAATGCAACTGTAAAGTTGTGTCTTGCTGTCGTTTCAGCACAAAGCACAAAAACAGGAGTGATTTTTTGTGAGTTTTTACGATAAGTTCATTGGCCTTTGCAGAGACAAAGACGTTAAACAAAGCCGTGTATGCACTGATATAGGGATCAATAAATCAGCTGCATCAAGATGGAAGAACGGCGGTGTTCCCGACGGCTCTACAGTCCTCAAAATCTGCAAGTATTTTGACGTGCCTGTCAGCTACTTCTACGAGGACGAGCCGCCACAGGAGCCGCCGCCCGCCGAGGCAACAAAAAACGACGCACCCGACGCCGAAAAGGGCGACGAGTACGCCGAGGTTATTGATCTGCTCACTGAGCTGCGCGAGCGGTCAGAAATGCGGATGCTGTTTAAGTTGGCAAAGGGCGCGACACGCGAGGACGTGGAGCAGGCTGTCAAGATCATAGAGGCGCTGCGGAAATGAGCAGACGGAAGACAAAGTACACGATGCGGCCGGACGGGCTCATCGTTCTCTCAAAGACAATAGGAGGCCGCAGGCGCTATTTTTACGGCAAGACGGATAAAGAGGTGGAGGACAAGTTAGACGAGTGTCTGAGGCGGTTAAACCAAGGTCTGACGGCAAATGCAAGGGCGTTTGAGGATGTGGCCTCAGATTGGTGGGAGGAAAAGGAGCCGCAGTTGTCCCCCAACAGCTTGACGAGCTACCAGGCGAGGCTTAAAGAGGTCAAGGCCGAGTTTGGCAAGACAAAGGTTGACGAGATAAGCGCACAGCAGATTATACAATACCTAAAGCGGATTGCCGCCCAAGGCTACGCCCAGAAGGGAATCACTAACCGGCGGTCTATGGTCAAGTCCATTCTTGACTACGCTCTTGCCGCCGGGGAGATCAAGGCGAATCCCTGTACGGCGCTGCCGATTGTCAAGGGTCAGCCGCCAAAAAAGCGCCGCCCTGCCTCGGATGACGACGTGGAGCGCATCGAGGCCGCGAAAACGTCAAGCATCATCGGTCGGCTGTATTACTTCCTTGAGTATTCCGGATGCCGTGTCGGTGAGGCCGTCGTGCTACAGGAGAAGGACATAGACAGAGAGCACCACAAGGCAACAGTCAGCAAGGATATTGCTTTTAAGGGTCAAGCGCCGATCATCAAGGAGCGGCCAAAGACGGAGGCCGGGGAGCGGGAGATTGACTTGTATGATAACGTACTTGAAATCCTGCCGCAATACGACGATCCTGAGACTTACGTCTTTTTCCCGGATGGCCTGCCGACAAAGTACCAGCTTGAAAAGGCGCTGCGGGCCTACCAGAAAGAGACAGGAGTCAAAGCGACGGCGCACCAGCTACGGCACACATACGCCGGGATCATGCACAGCGCCGAGATTGACGTCAAAGATACACAAGCGCGGCTTGGTCATGCCAATATAGCCATGACACAGGATGTCTATACAGAGATCGAACGGAAGCACAACGCCAAAGTCAGAGACAAAGCAAACGCCTATATCATGGGGCAAAGGCTCAACCGGCAAGCTGCCGCCTGCCCGAACTGCGGCGGGCGATACCTACAGGCAGAGGACGGGCATAAATTCAAGTTCTGCCCCGACTGCGGCGGTAAGTTGTAGCGGATGTTGTACGAAAGCCGCAAAGCATTGTAAATGCTGGATTTTATAGGAGTTCAAGTCTCCTCTCTCGCACCATCGGAAAACCCAGTGAAATCAGCGCAAAGCGTTGAAATCACTGGGTTTTTGCTATTCTGATTTGTTTTCATTTGGCACGTTTTGAAATGGTTTATGTTGTAGTAACTGTTGTAGTAAAAGCCGGGGTAAAATCCCCGGCTTTTATTTTTCCCATCGTCTTTTCTCGGTGTCCTGGATTGCCTCAATGCCGGGGCGCTCTTTCTTGAGCTGGGCGAAAAGGTCAAAAGCCTTTTTTCTGTCCTTGCCGCTGAACACTTCCCGCATTTCGTCGGTTTGCGTCCCGTCCTCCATCGTCTTTTCGAGTGTCACAATATACTCAATACGGCCTTGCCAATGGGGGCAGCGCTCAAGGCGAAGCGTGTACTTGTAACTCATAGTCTCAAGCTCGGCGTATCTTGCCGCGAGCGCCTGCCGGTATTCGCGGAGATCGGCAAGAATACGCTCAAGCTCGGCAATGCTCCCGGCTATCATGCCATCACGCCAAACCACGTCTTTCGTGGCCTTCATCGACTCCGGCGCGGTGATGTAGATATAGGGCCGTATCTCCGCGCTGTCTGTCGGCGATCCGTAACGGGTCAAATAGTCTCTATAGCTCACAAAGCCGCGCCCCCTTTAGCATGTCGAGTATCTGCCAGCTCCCCGCCTCGGCTATGATCTTTCCGCGCTGCCGTCTGCACCAGGCTTCGGCCTCCTTGAGCGATTCAAAATACTTGAATTTGCTGCTGCTTTGGCGGTAAGTCCTGTACCAGACCGTATAAACACCGTCGCGCATATAAGCGCCGGACATCAGATAGTCGTATGCTGTGTTTTTCATGGCTTTTCCTTTCTCCCGGTCTTTTGCCCGGCCGGGAGGGCTGTCGTTTAGATATTCTTCAAAAAGCCTTGATCCTGAATGTTCTTCAGCCACTGCCACAAAAAGCTGTCAAGATCCGTTCTTAACCTTGGGCTATAGAGCTTTTGCCCGTTTCGGGTGATATAAACCTGATCGAAAATGCCCATGTAGTCATTACGGAAGGTCAACGGCTCCACAGTCCCGGCGGCGTGGTCGATCTTCAACTCCATGTCGGGGTCTCTCATGGCGTCGCCGTTCTGCTCGCCGTAGTGGGTCAGGCTGTAGACCGTGGCGGCTCCGTCCTCATAGAGTCTTTCGACTACAAGCGGCATATAGCCGGGTGCCTCATATCGGCGATGGGTGCCGCCGTTCAGCCCGTCAATAAAGGGCTGGATCATTCTGTAGTTGGTCGTCGCGTGCTTCGTCGGTTTCATTTTTCAGTTCCTCCCTCAATTTGATTTTAGACTATCTCAAAGTGAATATGTTCAAAGATAAGACAGCTTCCCCGGCTCCAATCACCTGTTAAAGTTCCCTCAAAGGCCATGTAATCGCCTTTTTCGCAAACTTTCCCTTGCCATTCATGGCGCATAATGGATTTACTGATAGAATCGGGATATTTGCGTCGCAGTATCTCGAAATCCTTTTTCTTAATTTCAAGCATCGTCTCGCCCTCCTCAATCGTCGTAAATTTCCGGGTGGCTCAAAAGCCTCAGAAAAGTGATGTAATAAATCAGTGTTTTCATCGTCTTCACCTCACAGAATAGGCCGGAACCCAGGCAACAAAGCAGCTTTCTTTCCCGTCCGCGCTGCTCCACGGGGTATATACTGCCGGGTATTTCTTCTTGACGTAGGCCGAAACGCCTTCCATGTGCCGTGCACATATCGTCTTTGCAATGTCCTCTGTATCACAGAAAATAAACGAATAGCTCCACTTTTTCATTTCTGTTCCCTCCCTGATCTGGGGGACGGCTCACGCCGTCGCCCCAAGTCTCGCTTCCTGATAATTGCTCTGGTAAATCTGGCTGCCGTACTTCTCGCGGATCTGCTCCATGGTAGCTTTGCCGCGATAGTGGCGGCTCGTCTCTTCCGGGTGGTGCCAATGCCAGCTTTTTTTTGCCTTGCTCCACTGAAAGCCCATGGCCTTGAGCTGATCCTTGTATTCGTAGGTGTTGCCCCTGCACCAAATCCAGCTTCCGCACAGCTCCGCCTCGATGCCCTCCATGTGCATGAGCTTTTCGATGATGTCCATGAACTCGGCGGCGGTCTCGGTGGTCTGGTGCTGCTCGTCGTGCGTCGCGTTGTGGCGCTTCTTGAGCTGTTCAAAAGCAATCTCGTATTCGTTATTGATAGCTTTCATCGTCTCGGCGTCGCCGCCCCGATCCGGGTGGTGAAGCTTCACAAGCTTGCGATATTCGGCTTTAAGCTCGTCCAGGCTCTTGCAATCGGAAAAGAATTTCATTTTTATGGCTCCTCTCGTTTTTTTGTTTTTGTGGGATGGGGTCGTTTTAGGCGTGGCCCCTCAAGCCGCCGGTTTGATTTATGCGGGATATTTAAGCTGTTCGCCGTTCACGCGCTGGCTGTAAAAGACGTGTACTATTTTTGCTACTTCGTTCAACGGATTTCTGACTGACTTCTGATAATCAAGGCCGAACATTTCAAATTTCATCTCGAGCATGTCGCGCAGCTTTTTGTTGTATCTCTTGTAATCCTCGCTGGCTTTCTGGTATGCTTCATCGTTGTTGCACTTTGCGGCGATCCTCATTTCATCAAGGCACGCGGACAGATAAAGTGCTGCAATCTCTTTTTCGTTTTTATTCATTTTTCGTTTCCTCCTCGGCTCTTGGCCTGTCGTTTTCGTTTTGGG
>Ga0326512_10002807_pt1 | contig 12888 bp, 6 predicted proteins | sample 1_2617_0518_D_FD_203652 | JGI IMG/M metagenome (GOLD analysis project Ga0326512, IMG submission 203652) | Bovine rumen microbial communities from UC Davis, California, United States - 1_2617_0518 | ecosystem: Host-associated > Mammals > Digestive system > Stomach > Rumen | place: USA: California... | reverse complement strand
TCAATAAGGACTTCGGTACTCTTGCTAAGCTTTACAACAAGAACTCAGACAAAACATATTATCTTAGTTCTTCGGTAGAGGATATCACACAGAACGATGACGGAACTATATCGTTCAACTTTGTTGCTCCCAGCTCTGGCGGTGGCGAGACATCTGGTTCTGATGTGTTTGAGAAAGTAACTTCAGGTAGTCAAATTGTCATAGGGAATGAGTATGTACTTGTTTGTGAAGATAATGAAGTCGGCTCAGGTGTGTTTACTGACAAATACCTTGCTTCTGTAGACGTTACTATATCAGAGAATACAGCTTCAGGCGACGGACTATCTGCTTTCACTTTGGGTGGCAGTAGCAGTGGATATTCACTGAAGTTAGCAGATGGTAACTACCTCACCACTGCTGCCGCAAAGTCATTGAAGACTACAGGTACAGAATCAAAAGTATGGACTATCAGTTCTACCTCAGATGGTTACGTTGTGAAATCGTTAACTGATTCTTATGGAACCATTCTGTATTACGCTTCTTATCCTCGATTCTGCAACTACACATCAAACCAGAAACCCGCTGTGTTGTATGTTAAGAGCTCTACTCCCACAGGTATCAAGGGCATCAGCATAACGGAGCGTCCTGCTGACAATCGCATCTACAGCATCGACGGACGATATGTCGGTAACGACCTTAACATCCTCCGACCAGGAATATATATCGTTGGCGGTAGGAAGGTTGTGCGCTGACACTTAGGTTTTATTAACTACTAAAAGATGTCATAACTCTCACGAAGTCACTATCTTTGCATCCATTAATGAATATGGATACACTTATGAAGAGATATGTGATGATGGTAGCTCTGCTTCTCGTGACAGTTATGGCATCTGCTATTCCAGCCAAACGAGGACAGTGGAGCATGATAACGCTTGCCGATGGTACACAAGTCAAAGCTGAACTTTGTGGCGACGAGCATCTGCACTTCATGCAGGATTCCGCAGGCAATAAATATGTTGCTGACGAGTCGGGCGCTTATCATATTGCTGACATGGAGGCCCTCGTAGCCAATGCCAACACCCGAAGGGCGAAAGCTGTCTCGCGCCGCAAGGCAAAGATGCGGAAAGCCAATAACAACGGGGGCTATCACGGTACGAAGAAAGGTATCATCATCCTTGTCGAATATACAGACGTAAAATTCACCACAACAAATCCACAGGCTACATTCAACGACATTGCTAACAAAGAAGGCTACTCTGAGGGGAATTTCAAAGGTTGCGTACGCGACTATTTTGCTGCCCAGAGCAACGGCGACTTCATCCTCGATTTCGACGTTGTAGGTCCAGTACAACTTGAACACAACCAAGCCTACTATGGTGCAAACGACTATAGAGACGATGACTTGCGGCCGGGAGAAATGATTATAGAAGCATGCAAAGGTGTGGACAATATCGTCAACTTTGCCGACTATGACTGGGATGGCGACGGATATGTAGATCAAGTGTATGTCATCTATGCCGGCAAGGGCGAGGCTGACGGAGGAGGCGCCGACACCGTTTGGCCACACGAGTGGGAGCTATATAGCGCTACAGGCTCTACGCTTCTTCTGGATGGTGTGCGTATCAACACTTATGCCTGCGGTAGCGAACTCAACGGCTCGGGCAATACCTGCGGCATAGGCACCCTTTGTCATGAGTTCAGCCACTGTTTAGGCTTCCCTGACTTTTATGACACACGCACTAATGGTAACAACTTCGGTATGGACTCATGGGACCTCATGGACTATGGCAGCTACAATGGTGGTGGCTATCGTCCTGCGGGCTATACCAGTTATGAGAAGTGGTGGGCTGGATGGCTTACTCCTACCGAACTGAATGTTGAGGCTGTCGACGTGACTAATATGAAGCCGCTTGCCAATAATGGCGAGGCATACGTGTTGTACAACGACTCGCGTCGCGACGACGGCATCGAGGGTGAATACTACCTGTTGGAGAACCGACAGAAGACGGGTTGGGACGCATCGCTCCCAGGCAAGGGACTGCTCGTACTGCATGTAGACTATGACGAAAACGCATGGAGCAGCAATGTGGTAAACAATACTGCCGATCATCAGCGTTGTACCATCTTCCATGCCGACAATACCGCCTCGTACAGCAATTGTGCTACCGACGCCTACCCGTATGGCTCCAACAATAGTCTGACTAACACTTCTACACCCAAGGCCTCGCTTTATAACAAGAATACCGACGATAGCTATCTCATGAACAAACCCGTGACGGAGATAACTCAGAATGCTGATGGAACCGTCAGTTTTAAGTATCTGGGTAGTATCAATCCCAGTGGAGGCGATACAGGTACTACATTCTTCTACGAGTCCTTCGACCAGTGTAACGGATTTGGAGGCAACGACGGTAGCTGGGTGATTTCGAGCATGTCGGGCATCTTCAAGCCCGACAATGAAGGCTGGAGCGACGCTCATCTCAGAAACTACGCTGGCGACAAGTGTGCCATCTTCGGTACGGCGGGATTTGCTGGTGCAGCCATCTCCCCTGCTATCACTGGCGGTAGTGCCGACTTCGGCTTCAAGGCTGCGGCATGGGGCAGCGATACGTACGATGGTACTACGCTCACGCTATCCGTTTCATCAGGCACCATCACCCCATCCACCATTACCCTGAAGCGAGGCGAGTGGACCAATTATGTGGCAACCATCACTGCGTCAGATGATGTCAAAGTGACTATGTCGATAGACAAAGGTCGTTTCTTCCTCGACGAGGTGACGGCACGTACTCAGACGAGCGACATCAGGGGCGTGAGAATGGCAGAACGACCTGTAGACAACCGCATCTACAGCATCGACGGACGCTATCTCGGTACTAATCTCAGCCTCCTTCGTCCAGGTATCTATATCGTCAATGGCAAGAAGGTGGTGCGATAAGTGATGTTTTTCTGTCGAAAAAAACATGTATAAAAACCTTAAACTTAGGTGGAAAAAAGAAAAAGACAGCTGTAGGGAAAAATTACTACGGAACACAATTAGTAGAAAAGCTGGATAGCTGCCTCAGCTATAGTACCAAACAGAACTACCTCACGTCACTACGGTCATTTTATTCTAACCTTGGAGACAAAGACATCTCCTTGTCAAGATTGTAACCTTACGTCGTATTGTGCACGTCACACCTGGGCAAGTGTGGCATACAACCAGAATGTAGACCTGCCGGTAATATCTAAGGCACTCGGACATACCGATACACAAACCACAATGATATATATACGTGAGCTAAATGATAATCGATTGGCAGAGGCAAATAAAAAAATACTTGATAGTTTGGGCATTGTTTAGGAATGAATTAAGAATAAATATGCGTTAAGACGGTATTTATTCTTAAAAAATGTTTAATTTAGCCCTGTTTTAATAATTTTATTTGCCCACTTAATATAAATAAGGTACTTTTGCAAACTGCAATAAAATATGCTTAAAAACTTTCCTCCTCCTCGGGAGAGGTGTGTAAGAGGTAGCAAAGTGACACAAAATTGACATTTATCTGACTAATAGTTGACAAGTGGCATGTCGGTGTTTTTAACAGGATTACTAATAATAACCAAATATAAAATTAACAAAAGAGAATTTATGGAAAAAAGACTAAGCATGATTTTGGCAAGCTTGTTCCTCTGTGTAGGGATGGCTTTCGCCCAAAGTAACATCTCTGGTACCGTAGTTTCTCAGGAAGACGGCGAGCCTATCATCGGCGCCACTGTACTGGTACAGGGCACGAAGGAGGGTACCGTGACCGACATAGACGGTCACTTCACCATTGCCGTTGCCGCAGGAAAGAAGCTGGTAATCAGCTACGTCGGTATGGAGACTCAGACAGTCACAGCAAAGAACGGCATGACCATCACACTCGCTCCTGACGACAAGACCCTTCAGGAGGTTGTCGTGACGGGTATGCAGAAGGTCGACAAGCGATTGTTTACAGGTGCTTCAACAAAGATTAGCGCTGATGAGGCAAAGATAGACGGTATGGCGGATATCTCCCGTTCGCTGGAGGGACGTGCCGCCGGTGTGAGCGTGCAGAACGTGAGTGGTACCTTTGGTACGGCTCCTAAGATACGTGTGCGTGGTGCCACGTCTATCTATGGTAACTCGAAGCCTCTGTGGGTTGTCGACGGTGTGATCATGGAGGACGTGACGGACGTCAGTGCCGATGACCTCTCCTCTGGTGATGCTAACACTCTTATCTCGAGTGCCATTGCCGGTCTGAACTCCGATGATATCGAGACTTTTGACATCCTGAAGGACGGTTCCGCCACATCTATCTATGGTGCGCGCGCCATGGCTGGTGTGATCGTCATCACCACCAAGAAGGGACGTGCAGGACAGGCTCGCATCAACTATACCGGTGAGTACACCATGCGTCTGAAGCCGAGCTACTCCACCTTCAACATCATGAACTCTCAGGACCAGATGTCTATCTATCAGGAGATGCAGCAGAAGGGTTACCTCAATTATGCTGAGATATCCAATGCTGCCTCGAGTGGTATATATGGTAAGATGTATCAGCTGATAGGTCAGTACAATCCTACTACAGGACAGTTCGGACTGGCTAACACAGCGGAGGCACGTGCCGACTACCTGCGCCAGGCGGAGTATAGGAACACCGACTGGTTTGATAAGTTGTTCTCTACATCTATCATGCACAACCACTCGGTAAGCATCTCCACAGGTACAGAGCGCGCTCAGACATACGCATCTATCAGTGCCATGTTCGACCCAGGATGGACCAAGCAGTCGAAGGTGCAGCGTTACACAGCCAACCTGAACAACACGTTCAATATCTCAGACAAGGTGTCTTTCAACATGATAGCCAACTCCAGCTACCGTAAGCAGCGCGCCCCTGGTACTCTGAACTCCGAGATCGATGCCGTATCTGGTGCTGTCAACCGTTCGTTCGACATCAACCCATACTCCTATGCGCTGAACACTTCACGTGCACTTGATGCAAATACGTTCTATACACGCAACTATGCTCCATTTAATATCATGCATGAGTTGGAGAACAACTACATCGACCTCGACGTTGTCGACATGCGTTTCCAAGGCGAGTTGAAGTACAAGCCAATAAAAAAGGTGGAGCTAGGCATCCTGGCTGCATATAAGTTCAACCAGTCCACACAGACTCATAAGATTATGGATGACTCTAACCAGGCACAGGCTTATCGTGAGATGGGGACTACCACCATTCGTGATAATAACCGATACCTATATAGAGATCCCGACGATCCATTCGCACTACCAATCACAGTGCTTCCTTATGGTGGTATCTACAACAAGACTACCCACCGCATGAACGCATGGGACTTCCGTGCCACTGCCGCATATAACGATGTATATGCAGAAGACCATATAGTAAACCTGTATGGTGGTATGGAGGTGAACAGCATCAACCGTACCGTAGACTGGTTCCGTGGCTGGGGTATGCAGTACAGCCTCGGTGAAATCCCAAATTACGCTTATCAGGTGTTCAAGCAGGGTGCAGAGAAAAACAGCAATTACTTTACTCTTTCTAACACCCATGAGCGTCGTGCCGCCTTCTTCGGTACCGCCACATATTCTTATAAGGGACGCTACACCATCAATGGTACCATCCGTTATGAAGGCTCCAACAAACTCGGAAAGAGCCGCTCGGCCCGCTGGTTGCCTACATGGAACGTATCTGGCGCATGGAACGCCCACGAGGAAGCTTGGTTCCACGATACATTCAAAAACTGGCTTACCCACGCTACGTTCAAGGCATCTTACTCTCTGACTGCCGAGAGCGGTCCATCATGGGTGACAAACTCTCTGCCTGTAATCTCCAGCTATATCCCTTGGCGTCCATCAGCAGGTCTGCGTGAGTCTGGACTGGAGGAAGAGGACCGTGCCAACGGTGACCTGACCTTCGAGAAGAAGCACGAGCTCAACCTCGGTTTCCAGCTTGGATTCCTTGACAACCGCATCAACTTCGAGTTCGACTGGTATCGTCGTAACAACTACGACCTTATCGGTATCGTGAACACACAGATGGGTGGTATGAAGTATGGTAACGTAGCTTCGATGAAATCGAACGGTGTAGAGCTTAGCTTAAGCACAACTAACATTCGTACAAAGGACTTCACTTGGACCTCTAACTTCATCTACTCGCACACTCACAACGAGGTGACAAAGTTGGAGAACCTTCAGCGTGTCATCGACCTCGTCAGCGGATCAGGTTTCGCACTCGAGGGATATCCTGTTCGCTCGTTGTTCTCTATCCCATTCAAGGGTCTGAACAATGAAGGTCTGCCTTTGTTCCTCGATCAGGATGGCAACATCACATCTACTGGTATCTACTTCCAGACACGTGACAAAGAGAAGATGGGTTTCTTGGAGTACTCTGGCAGTGTTGATCCAACAGATGTTGGTTCATTCGGTAACATCTTCAAGTATAAGGGCATCACCCTGAACGTGTTCATCACATACTCGTTCGGCAACGTGGTACGACTCGACCCTATTTTCTCTAATCAATATAATGACCTTAACTCTATGCCAAAGGAGTTTGCCAACCGCTGGATGGTGCCAGGCGACGAGAAGTATACCAACATTCCTGTAATCGCTTCGCAGCGACAGAATGAAAATGATTCCGACTTAAGTTATGCATACAACGCATACAACTACTCTACCGCTCGTATCGCTAAGGGTGACTTCATCCGTATGAAGGAGATCTCATTAGGTTATGACTTCCCGAAGAGCATCACCGACGCGCTGACGCTCAACAACCTCTCGCTGAAGCTGCAAGCCACCAACCTCTTCCTGATTTATGCTGACAAGAAACTCAACGGTCAGGACCCAGAGTTCTTCAACACTGGTGGTGTGGCAGTACCTATGCCAAAGCAGTTCACACTGACACTGCGTGTGGGACTCTAAAGAATTGATAATTGACAATTGATAATTGATAATTAAGGATTAGAAATGATGAAAAGCAATATATATAATAAGGTGTCAAAGACTGTGAGGAGTACCATTCTCTTGCTTCTTGCCCCTTGCTCCTTGCTTCTTGCAGGATGTAACGACTTCCTCGATGAGCTGCCCGACAACCGTACCGAGGCAAACACCGAGAGTAATATACAGAAGCTGTTGGTGGCTGCATATCCTACTCACGACCACATGGCATTCACTGAGTATGCCTCAGACAATGTTGATGACATGGGAGAAAACAATCCTAATTCCACACGTTTCCTGGATCAGTGCTACAAGTGGATTGATATAACAGAGGCGAACAATCAAGATCCACGACGCTACTGGATGGATCTTTATCAGTGTATCGAGACAGCAAACATGGCACTTGAGGGTATAGAGTCGATAGGCGGTGCAACAACAACCACACTGAGGGAGGCGAAAGCCGAGGCTCTGCTTTGTCGAGCGTACGCTCACTTTATGTTAGTAAATCTTTTTGCCCTACATTATGATCCAAATGACGACACCTCACTTGGAGTATCATACGTCACAGCGACAGAGAAAGAGTTGAATCCTAAGTATCAGCGTGAGACGGTAAAAGAGAACTATGCACATATTCAAGAAGACATAGAAGCTGCTCTCCCATACGTTGGCGACAGCTATTATACAGTTCCGAAGTACCACTTCAATAAGAACGCCGCAAATGCATTCGCATGCCGTTTCTACCTCTACATCGGTGAGTATAGCAAGGCAATACATTGCGCAAATCAGGTGTTAGGATCCAATGCTGTAACTATGCTTCGCAATTACAAGTATATCGAATCTCTGCCACGTGAATGGAATGCTGGAGAAGGTGCTATTCCGATGTTTATGATCAATGCCAATCAAAACAGCAATATCCTGCTTCAAACATCCTATTCGTCACAGCAGCAATTCTTCGGTCCTTACTACACTGGCAAGCGATACTCACACTGCGCATACATAGGAACAAACGAAACTATCAGTGCAGTTGCTGCTCTTTGGGGAGGAGACTACACCTCTTACTACGCACAAGTATTCAGATATTCAGGCGCAAACCTCAATGCGTGGGTTACGTGGCGTTTGCCTTGGCTCTTCGAGGAAATTGACGCTCTTGGTAACGGATATAGTCACACCGTACACGGCATGTTTACAAGCGATGAAGTTCTTCTCGATCGTGCGGAAGCATACATTCTGACCAATCAGTATGACCTTGCTGCACAGGATTTGACTATATGGGCGCAAAATATCGCAAAGACAACCAGAGCATTAACTCCAGCAAGTATCCAGACCTTTATGAACGCTCTTCCATACTCGTACGATTTGGATGACGGCGAGACTATAACCAAGAAAGGCGGCATAACCTCTACCATAAAGAAGCACCTGAATCCGAAGTTTAGTATTGATGAGGAAGGCTCTATTCAAGAGAGCATGCTTCAGGCTGTCATTGCAATGCGTCGTGTAGAGACCCTGCATGAAGGCAAGCGCTGGTTCGACATCAAGCGCTGGGGTATAGAGATTCCGCGTCGCTTGATGAATTCATCTGGTACACCTGTAGGTATCTATGATTGGCTTACGGTAGATGATCCGCGTCGCGCTATTCAGATACCACAGGATGTGATAAGTGCTGGCTATGAACCTAATCCGCGAGCTACCGCAGATGACTCTGGTGAGAATCTGATACCAGACGAATATCTTCAAAAATAAATATACACTATTATGAAAAAGACAATTTTATATATAGTACCACTGATGCTGTTGACACTTGGAATGGTGTCGTGCAGCAGTGATGACATCGACAGCAAAAGTGTCATCACAACAGATAGCTATGAGCAAAACGATTTCGACAAGTGGCTTGAGGAGAACTTCCGCAATCCATACAACATCGACTTCAAGTATCGCTACGAGGAGATAGAGAGTGACCTGAATTATTACACAGTCCCTGCAGAGTACTGGCAGGCAGTTAAACTTGCCCATTTAGTGAAGTATCTCTGTGTCGAAACCTATAACGAGGTGGCAGGTATTGAGTTTACCCGCTCTCAGTTCCCCAAAATGTTTTTCCTGATAGGAGTGTGGGAATACCGCAACAATGGTTCATATATCCTTGGTACAGCCGAGGGGGGAAAGAAGATTCTTCTTGCTGGTGTTAACTTTCTGGACCAGGTACTTGACGGAACGTACGATGAGGACTACGATATTGCTGGTGGTCTGAACCACTACTATATCAAAACCATTCACCATGAGTTCACTCACATCCTTAACCAAACAAGGGACTATCCTACGTCGTTTGTACAGGTTACTCCTAACTCTTATGTTAGTGACAGCCAGTTTGAGGAACCTTATGTCAGCAACTATCTGAAGCGTGGCTTCATTACTGCATACGCACAGACTGAGGCTCGTGAGGATTTTGCAGAGATGGTGTCCATGTATGTCACTAATAGCGCAGAGTGGTGGGAAGAGCAGCTTCAAGAAGCAGACGGTATCTGGGAAGGCGACATCAATCAGACTCAGACTGGTCGTGTGCTCATAGAGCAGAAGCTCGACATCGCTCGCGCATACATGCATGACGTATGGAATATTGATATCGACGAACTGCGTGACTGCATCCTTCGTCGTCAGACCAATGTTACCTCTGGCAAGATTGACCTGACTGATCTGACCTTAAACGTAGTTGATAACGAAGAATAAGAAGGAGGACTAAATATGAAAAAGAAACTATTTGCATACATACTTATGATGTTGCCAGCCCTGCTGATGACATCATGCTTGAAAGATCAGGACGATAAGTTCTCTGAGAGTGCTTCTGAGAGAGCTGCCAACTATCTGTCTAAGACCAAAGAGGTGCTGACAAGCTCTGAGCAAGGATGGGTATTGAACTATTTCCCTGATAGAAAACAGTCTTACGGAGGATATTCCTATACCTTGAAGTTTGACGACCAGAACGTTACCGCCTGCTGGGAACTCTCAGAAGACGAGAGAGAGTCTATCACCACCACCTATACCCTGGACAACGAAGATGGACCGTCAATATCCTTTGATACATATAATGACTTTCTGCATTACTTTGCGACACCTCATGGTTCTTCTGGAGCAGGTGGATATCAAGCATACGACGGTGACTTCATCTTCATCATCATGGACATCAGTGAGGACCAGAATACTATCACCCTCAAGGGTAACCGCTCTGGAAACATTATGTACATGCACCGCTTGGATGAGAGCATCGAAGACTATCAGACCGCTCTGCGTGAGTTCACAGACAACTTAGTTTTCAACACAGCTGTATGCGATCTCAATGGCGAGGAGTACACTATGAGTCTTCTGATTGATGACCGCTATATCAATATAGAAGACTCTGAAGGTGGGACCATAGAGGCTCCATTCTGTTTCGACAAGGATGGTTTTACTCTCTATGAGCCTATCACCATTGGCAATAGCGAGGTGAAAAGTTTCAAGTATAATGAGGAAGAAGGAACTTTTACTGCAGTTGAGGACAATAGTGTTGTATTCACAGGTTTGCTAATACCGTCGATTGTAATTGATAAGGTAGGAGAGGATATTGTTATCGGTAATCCTGCCAAGACCCTCGAGTATACGTTCAACCTTGCGGACAAGTTTACATATACTTCGAATGACGATTGGATTACCGTAAGTGTCGATGGCAAGAACCTTACAATCAATGTAGCTCAGAACACGACGGGTGATGAGCGAACAGGTACCATTACTGTAGAGGCGAATGGACAACTTGCAACGATAACCATAAGTCAGGTTCCACTCAACAAGATGTTCGTTGGTTCTGAAGCATACGTGGCATATTCTAATATCAGTGATGCTGCAAAACCATACTTCCTTGCATGTAAGACTCTCTCAGACAGCGAAAGTGAGAATATTGGTCAAATGGTATTCGCTAATGTTGGTGCTCCTTACGGATATGGTATATTCTTCACCAGTGGAAATTACTCTGGACTAATGGGGCTCGACACTGAATTTATTGACGATAATAAGATCAAGTTCACCTATAATGGCTCCCGGAACTATAGCAGTGGAAACTGGTACTACAACAATGGATATAAAACTTTGATTACATACCTTGCAAGCACGACGTTTACTGTTACTGCCGACAGTGAGGAGGAGCCAACATACTTCATCCTGACTGATACAAATGACTCGTCGAAGTACTTCAAGCTGGTATTAAAGGCTGTGTCAAATCCATTCGCAAACTAAACATTTAAAGAATAGATATTATGAAGAGAATATATAGTATAATCGCACTTATCGCAGCCGTGGCACTGTTCACGGCATGCGGTAACGACGACGCATCTTACAAAGCCACTCCTACTCTTGACATAGCGTCGGCTGATGTGTTGTTCGAGGCTGAGGGTGGCGACGGCTATATCACAGCCAACACCACATCTGAGCTGACCGCTACTACCGAAAGCAACTGGGTCACCCTGACCGTGACGGGTAATGTCGTTACTGTGACGGCTGATCCTAACATCACTCTCGATGGTCGTTCGGCAGTGATCAAACTTAGTGCTGGCGGTACAGAGACAACCATTACTGCCACACAGAAGGCAAGTATCTATGGTGTGCCAAGTCTGGAATATGAAATTGGCGACTATGAGGCAAGCCTTGAGATTCCTGTCGTTCACACCCTGCCCGTTACTGTTGAGAGCAATGCCGAATGGATCACCGCTGTATTTAACGAAGAGACCAACGAGATAGAGATTGTCGCAGAGAATAATGATGAGGCCGATCCTCGCGAGGGAACCATCACTATCTCCATGGGCGACTATTCTGATGAAATCTCCATCACACAGATTGGTTTCTTGCTCAATGTAAAAGAGGAGCAGGTTGTCTCCAAGAAGAATGCAGCACTGGATGGTTATGCTGTTGACGTTGAACACTCAAGAACAGTGTCTGTAACAACTGATGATGACTGGATTGTCACTTCGTTCGACGCTGACAATGATCAGGTGGTTATCAATGCAGCTGCCAATGAAGAAGGTGGTGCCGTACGTATAGGACACGTCACCGTAGCTTCGGGACCTGTGACAAAGGTGATTTCTATTATTCAGTATGATTTCGTAACAGAGCTGCAGAATATGTATATCTTATACTATAAGTCTTCTGCAACAGCATCAAGCTTGTCGGCCGTAACAAGTATGATTAGTTATAATGAGAAAGATAACACTGGAACTTTGTTATTCTTGTTTAACAATAGCTCGGACTATATCTATTCAATACCTCTGGTTGTTAACCCTGAGGATGAAACGCTTCAGGCAGGTCCATGCTCGTCATTCGTAGGAGCATATGGCTCGTATAACATATATCTTGTATATAGGTCAACAGCAGGCTATTGGTCAGGATATAATAACTTTACATCAATGTCGGACGGTATATTTGAGATCGAGGAAGACGAAGAAGGCAATCCTCTTGTCACGATTACATGGGGCGGCGTATTCGGAAATCAAAACATTGATGCATGGGCTTTCAGAGCTATGAAGAACAGTGGTGATTTCAATGGTGAGTTCGTCGCGGATAACAACGGTGGCTACCTTGCATCATACTACTTCCCACAGATGGAGAAATATGTTTATGACGAAAGCGATAGTGGTGCAAAGCCTGCTTTGTTTAATGCCGTGAAGTAATACTATTGCAACAAAGATTATAAGAATTGTCGCCCGAGACCTCTCAGTTGGAGTCTCGGGCGATAATTATGATAGTAGTTGTCAGTCCTTAAAGAGTTTTGGCAGGAAGTCGTTGAGGTAGATGCGCCAGTTCTTCCATACGTGGCCGTCGGAGCTCTCGTGGTATTCGTATTTTGCTCCGATTTCATCGAGCTTCTTGCGGAAGTCAACATTGTCCTGATAAAGGAAGTCGTCCTTGCCGATGGCGATGTAGTAGAGTTTTGG
>Ga0326512_10002806_pt1 | contig 12888 bp, 15 predicted proteins | sample 1_2617_0518_D_FD_203652 | JGI IMG/M metagenome (GOLD analysis project Ga0326512, IMG submission 203652) | Bovine rumen microbial communities from UC Davis, California, United States - 1_2617_0518 | ecosystem: Host-associated > Mammals > Digestive system > Stomach > Rumen | place: USA... | reverse complement strand
CCTTCTCGGCCGCGTCCCATTGGTTCTTGTCGATCTGCGTCTCAATCTCCCGCGCCAGCTCGTAGCGCGTTTCGACGTTATTGTTCGCCGGTTGCTCGTAGCGCCGGCAGATGATCTCCGTCGCGGTCTTCAGATCCGTGCAGCCTTCGAGCGCGATCCGGACGCCCCGGTACCCGTTCATGAGCTCCCAGAGGACGAAGTCGATCTGCATGTCGAGGTTGTCGAGCTTGCCGCCGTAGCGCTTCCAGAAGTCCCAAAGGTCGAACTTCCGGCCGGCCGTCCTGGCGTCGTTGACGTAGGTCCACTGCGCGAGACCGTAGCCCTTCTGATCGGTGCCGAACTGCTGCCGGGAGATCGCGCCGGACATCACCCTAACTGTGTAGTTTCGGGACGCGATCCGCATCGGGCCGAAGTCATTCTGGAGCCGGTTCGGCTCGCACCCGGACTCCTGCTGCCAGTTGCCCAGGAAACCGAGCGCGACGGCGTCGGTCATTCCGGCTTTTCGCAGCCGGTTGTAGATCCTCTGGTAGTTGCTCATGCGCTGCCCTCCAATAGGTCATTGATCCATCGGTCCAGATCGTCCGCTGTCATGGCTTCCTGCCTCCGATCCAGCCGATCACCAAGATCGCCGCGGCCGAGAATACTGCGAGATATGCCATGATCCTCATTAATAGCATGTCGGCATCCTCCTGCTTTTCTTGTGCCTATCTCGTGGAATCATGACGACCTCGCGAGATAGGCGTTTGTCACTTAAATAGGCCATTAAATCACATTGCTATGGCACCGCTTGAAGGTGTCGAACCTTCTCCACCCGGTTCAAAGCCGTGTGTGCTACCGTTACACCAAAGCGGGTTATAGCGTTTTATTTGGCTGTGGGGCAGGATTTCCCTGCATACTGTCATGGTTTTTTGGCAGCGTCCTTGTCTCCCTATATTGGTTGGGCGGGAGCAGTTAAACGACCCACAATTTTTGGTAAGGGTAGGCCTTTAAGTGACTATCACCAAGTCTCAAGTGCCGCACGTTTCCAAGTGTTATCTGCTACGCAGATGTAAACATAATTGCTGTCGTAGGCAATCTGCCCGGCTTTTCCACTTGACGTTGCACTCGCTGGCACATTTGCGGTCTGATCTCCAAGAATAAACGGATTCCCGTTAATATCGACCCGACCATAGCAGACAAGGGAACGCGCTCGGAACAAGAAGCCTTCGTCTGTCCGGTCTGCACCTATCCTCAGTCTGCCGTAGTATGCCGATCCGCTGAAAACGTCCTCGTTATTCTGAGTGATGCGGTTCTCTGCTTCGGAGTCAGTTAACCCGATAGGATTGTTATATGCCCCTGTTGGGCTGAAAACATGCAGACAGAACTCGTCCTCTCTCGGCTTCCAATCTGCATCAGGCGATGTCATTCCACCGGACGCCATCAGCGTCACACGGTAGGTCTGTGCATCATTCCAACCGTGGAAGACATGACCACCCCAGTCTTTCGCACCAGACGTTACCGCTTTACGTCCCCAATGGCTATAAAGAGGTACTGCCGTGAACTGAGCATCCGTAAAAACTTTTCCGTGGAAATCAGTCTGAAGCGGAGTGTAGAGCTTGTTTTGACCATAACTGTACTGCGTCTTGCTCCAATTAGGCCACTGATCATTGATAGCCCCGCTGATTACTACCTGATTATCGTCCGTGATTTTCACACTTGCGTCAGCAAACTTCGCCGGATTATTTCTGTCTGCGGCATACATATAAATCTGCTCTGCGTCGTACAGATTTACCGTGTCAGAAAAATAGTAGTCCTGACAGGATGACAACGCTTTTCTAAGCGTTTCGGCATCTGGAATATCCGTGCCAAATGTTTCAGTAAGGTTAATCAGTACACCCTTATATGCTGTAAGAACAGCACCATTCTGAGTGGTCGCATCGGCATATTTAGCCGCGATGGTAATTCCTCTTGATGCACCTGCGGTCGTGGTCGTTCTGCTCTTGATGCCATAGAGGTAATACCATGTGTCCGCTTCAGCTTCAATTTGGCAGATAGTAACTGTCCTTCGTGCAGACTGGGAATTCGAACCACCTGTACTGCCATCACCTTCCGGGTCGGCATTGATCGTGCTATCTGCAATGCTTCCACCCATCATGAGGAGCAATGTCGCGGCTTTGCTGGTTTTGACAATCGCTCCAACGTAATATGTGTTATCGCCAATGACTGTATTTGGGATTCCGGTTTTATCAACCTTCAAAACATTGGAATCCCCAGTCCCAGTAAGCGTATATTCGGTTGACCCGAAAAATGAATTCGTTGGGGCTGTAGCATAACCGAGATTGGATACGTTAAGTACTTCACCGCCAACATCGATAAGATTGCCGCTTCCGTCGTATAAACTCATGACTTGTCACCTCATGCCCAGCACTCGATAGTATAAGAGTTTACCGTATCAAAGTGATAAGCATTTGACGGTCTGTTGATTTTAACGTTAGTTGCATCAACAGAATACTTAGCAAATTCTGTTGGAGAATCTCCAAGCGGCGGGCATACAACAGCATTTGTTAAAGCCCCTGTTGAAGCATTAGAATTAAGCAAAAACCCGAATGAAGTGCCATGCACATTGCAAAATCCCAAAAACGCAAACACAATACCTTTGTGTTCTACTGTATCCCCTGAATAATTAAGAGCCATTTTGATAATAGATGGTGCTTTTGATAGGCCATGTGCAAATATAACTCCTGAGTTTTCTTCTGCAAGCACAAGTGTCTGTATGCTGTATTCACTTAGACCACCAACGTCTCCACTGCCGCCACTTTCGGTCAGCGTCACGGTTGCATTGCTCGTGCCGTCACTCGCCACCAGAGTTGTCACATCTTGATAAGTCTGTCCGTTATAGGTTGCATTAATCATTGTCGTTACCTCCTTATGTAATACTCCAGCCAGGAGTGCTTTCAAAACCGCTTAAAGTCAAAGTGCCGCTGGAATAACTCGGTGTGACGCCACCACTGCCGGACAGGGCTGCTGCAAATGCGGCTATTGCTGTGGACTGGTCGGAAGTGTAAACCCCGGCGTATAAAATCGGAACAAGGCTGTTCAAAAGCAGACTTTTCAAGTCTCCACCGCCGCCTGTCTGATCCATCCATGCGGGGTTCAGATCGTTATCCAAACCAAGCACCTGACCAGCAGTCCCAGCGGTTGACGGAGCGTCCTGTTTGTCACTTAAATGGCGACTTAAGTCATTAAGCGCTGCGCCCGCGGTGCCGCTCTGATAGGTCTCCGTAGGGTCATAAGTGACCTCTCCGGCATCGGATGCACCCGAGTCGCCCTTCGGCCCCTGCGGCCCCTGAGGACCTGTCGCGCCGGTGTCGCCTTTTGGTCCCTGCGGTCCGGTTGCGCCTGTGGCCCCGGTTGCTCCGGTTGCACCCGTGTCGCCCTTGTCACCTTTCGGGCCCTGCGGTCCCTGAGGGCCGGTCGCGCCGGTTGCACCTGTGTCTCCCTTCGGGCCCTGCACGCCCTGAGGCCCCTGCGGACCGGTCGCGCCGGTATCACCGCGAGGGATCCCGAAGTTCAGCGTGACCGCTCCCGTCTCCGGGTCCACGGTTTTCTCCACGCTGGCTGCGGATCCTGCCGCCAGCGTCTCTGCCTCGACGCCCATGTCCTGCACGGCCTGGGACGCAGCTTCGGCCTCACCCGCTTCGGCCTCGGCCTTGGCCACGCCATTGTTCAGCGCTGCGATCGCCTGGTCGATCACGTCCTGCTGTTCCGGATCCGGAGTGATCGTCTCCGGCGGCTTCCTGGGCGTGATGTGGATCGTCACCCAGTACTCCGTGTCCCTACTGTTCGCCGTGCTGTGCAGGACGACGCAGGCCGTGATCGGCGCCGAGCGCTGCAGCAGCTCGTTCGGGACCTGCACGCCGGACGCGTTGCCGATCACCGGGATCGCGTTCCGGGTGTATACGGTCGAGAACTCGACCTGATACGCGTCCGGCAGATCCACGCCGGAGATCTGCAGAACCTGTCCCTTGTCCCACTGCGCCAGAGACGGGGACGCGGTCGCGGTGTTGCAGTTTTCACCGAACACCGCCGTGGTCACATTCAAAGCCATGTCTGTTCCTCCCTATGTGTAAAAAAATCTTTGCGTTACTGTAGCATATAGGTCGCCAGCAGTGTCAGCCCCGTGCCGCTGACTGCGAGTCCGTGATATTCCATATTGCCATTCTTGTAAAGGATCGCGTTCACGTTTCGCCACGCACGGGCAAAGGTCGACATGATCGGCCGTTTTCCCTGGAGCATTGTGAACAGAGTGGTATCGTCGCTTGAGCTGCTCGATGCTTTCTGGCACACTCCGTGGATGTTAAGGGTCGCCATCTTGCCCCACTGTGCATAGGCGGCGCTGTCTATGGTGAAGTTCGAGTTCGTCGCGCAGATCTCGGAGACATCCGTCGTGTAATAAACGTCATAGACTGGTTCGCTCTGTATTCCGATCGTCCCAAGCACAACATAGGTTCCGTTCTGCTGCATGACGATGACCCGGTCGCCGGCAGCCAGATAGTGGTCCGTGAGCAGCTGCTTGTACACCTTCGACGTTGCCGCTGTCTCTCCGTCCACCAGGATCCTCAGGCCGGAGGCAGTGACCTCCGTGATGGTGGCACAAATGAAGTCCGCCTTTGCGATCGTCTGAGGTGCCTCAATTTTTCGTTTAAACAGATTTTTATCAGTCAATGTTCAGCACCACCTGTTCCAGATTGTGGGTCATGGTTCCGCCGACCCTCATCTGCATCAGCCAGCCCCGCTCAATGCAGACCGCCATCAGGTCACCGTATTTGATCGCGGTCACGTCCCCGACGCCGAAGCCGGGGAGCAGGGCCGTCGTCACGTCGATGGTTTCCCCGGTGGTGAGGCTCTCGGTGATCATTCGGTTTGCGTACAGCTGCAGGGCCTCCTGTGATGGAATATTCTGCACGGGGACAGTCTGTGTGATCCTCCGCCCGCGCCTGGAGATGGACAGGGGAGACTGCGGGTTCGTGTTTTCTGCGATGGCGACCATTCCGTTCGCCTTGTCAGCGTTTGAGCAGACACAGACGAAGACGTTCGGCTTGTTGTACAGATCGGTCTGCCGGTTGATCCCCGGGATGAGGAGGCTTTCGATTTTCGTGTCGTCGAGAACGTGGTCGATGTTCTGAGCCGTCGGACTTGTCGCCGGTTCCAGCATGGCCACTCCGTTTCCATCAAACCAAAGCGGCTTATAGCTGATCTCACTGAGCAGCTGGTTGACGATCTCCAGAACTGACGTCCCGACCGCCCAGTCCTCCCGGTCTTCGGCAGTGACGAATGCAGTCGGCGTCGAGGCGATTTGTGAGATGCCCGCCCTGGCGAGTACCGAGACCACTGCGTCGACGTAGTTCGTCCCCGCCGGAAGATATACGCGGCTCTCTGTCCTGCAGTCTTGGGCCAGCCAGCAGCGGTCCAGCGCGTCGATGTGAAGGTATTTGACCGTGTCGTTTTCGTGCTCGGTCACAATAGACGGCAGGAATACGCCGCACGATGTCGTGATCCCGTCTATGATGATCCTGGCCTGAATCTCATCGGTGAGCCAGTTCACTTCCTTCTCCGGGATGAGGAAGTCTCCGCTCAGAGATGTTTTGACGTTGCTGTTTTCGTTCATTTTGACCGTGGGGTTGCTGGTCGACAGGCTTCTCAGCTCGCAGTAGTCCGCGCCGCTTCTCTGAATCATGTATCGGAAATCAATCGACCTGACCATCTCGGCCCTCCTCCGCGTGGATCTGCTGTATGGTGAAGGAGACAGAAGTGTAGGACGGTTTCTCCCGTTTTGACGTCTGAAGCAGGCCGCCGATCAGGACATTCCCGCGCTGCGTCTTCATGATGACCACCTTCCCGCGCAGGCTTTCAAATTTGCGCAGGTCCTCCGGATCCGAGAACGCGCACTCATAGCTGCCGGAGAGTGATTCATACGGGGACATTTCCAGCACCGGCCACCGCGATGCGGTCGTCCGGATGTGTGCCGACTCAATGTTCCAGCTGAAACCCTGCTCCCTGTCGCTGTTCTCGCTGAGATCGAGATCCAGCCACTCGCCGCCGTCCAGGGCCGCTATTCTGGGTGACTGGCTTTCCGTCACGCCGGAGACGGTGTTGGATCTGGTGTAGTTCCCGCTGTCGTGCCAGATCTCGACATGATAGCTGTGTTCGCCGAGCGTGCGCCGGTCGATGTATTCCCTCGTGCCTTCCGTGTCTGCGATCCGGATGCCGTCCCGGTACCAGTGCGCGGAAACATCTTCTTGCACCGGTGTCTCGGTAAAGCTGAGAGCTGCGTCGATATCAAAGTCTCCGGCAAGGGCAATCGTCCCCTCCGGCGTGTTTGTGATGAAAATGGACGTGGTGGACGGGTTTGACCACATTCCGTACAAGCCCTGGACTCTTACCGTGATGATGTGCTCTCCGTCCTGCAGCGGTTCCTTCACTTTGTAGCTGTAGACAGCTGGGCCGTACTCCTTCGCCACAATTTCGCCGTCTATGATGAGCTCATAGCCCTCCTGTCCTGTGGACTGCCAGGAGATTGTCGTCAGTGGTACGAGCGTTGCGGCAAGCCCGGCAGGCGCCGGCGGGGCGATCACACAGATAAACGATGACTCGCTTGGCTCACCCTGCACGTCGTCGATGTTGTATGCGTAGACTCTCCACTGTACCGGACCTGTCTGGAACGTCTCGGCCGGGGCTGTGTATTCGTTGACGTTTTCCGTCGTGTCGAGGATGGTATGCCATTCCAGCGCGCTCTCATAGGTCGTTTTCCATTGCAGCACGGTCCTGGTCGGAGCTGCGCCGTCTGAGTTCTGTATCAGCCAGAGGAACGTGATCGGCTTCGTGCCGTCTTCCGCGGTTCCGGTCGGGGAGATGCAGGTCGCGACCATCATGCTGGCTGCGGTCGAAAAGCTGAAATGCTCGGTTGAGGTCGTCGTCCCGCCTGTGTCGGTTGCGGTGATGTACCACTCAATGGTAGAAGCCACGGGGAATGTATTCGCCGGGAATGTTACGCTCTTCGTGTTTCCTGAGACCGTGATCTCGTTCCAGGACGAAGCGCCCGCGATGCGCCAGAAAAAGCTGGCCGATGCCTGGGTATAGTCTCCGACATCGCTGGCCAGGTACCAGGCGAAGGTGATCGCATTTCTCGGGTCACAGTAACCGTCTGTCGGTCCGCCCTGCTGCGTAACCTGGGTTGATACCGTCTTAAAACTTGTAACGGTGGTGGAGCTGGTCGTTCCGCAGGCGTCCGTGCCTTCCAGATACCACTCGACCGTTCCGCCCGTCGGGAATGTGTTTGCAGGGACGGAAACGCGCTGCACGGATCCCGTGACCGTGAACGTTTGCCACTCGGATCCGACCAGGTGGTAGTGGATCGTCGTGCTGTCCTGTGCGTAATCTCCCACGCTGCTCTGATAGACCCACTCGAAGATCAGCGCGTTCCGTGGATCGACGCTTTTCCCGGATGGGTAGACGGTCGCCTTGATCTGTGAGGCTGGGGTCGTGAAGGTGTAGACCGGCGTTTCTGTCGTTGTTCCGTCCGTGTCCGTCCCGCGGACTTTCCATTCAATCGTCGCGCCGCCGGGGAATGTGTACGCGGGCACTGCTGCCATCAGCGTGTCATCGCTGACGGTGAACTGGTTCCATGCGTTCTCCCCGGCTTTCCGCCAGAAGAGTACCGCGTTATCCTGGACGAAGTCGGCAGCCCTGGAATAATCTCCGACGGGGTTATAACGCCAGAAGAAGTTTATAATTGCTGCGGGATTCTGCACGGAACCGTCTGCCGGTGATGCGCTGGAGCCGAAAAGAGCCTCGATCTGACTGTTGACGATAATTTCGTCGTCGTACCAGACCTCAATGTATGGCACGCTCGCCCCATCGGCCATCGTGCGCAGTTTGATACTCGAGGATCTGTTTGAATCATTAGAAACGAAAAAACCGGCACCGATTGAGCAGAACACTGCCGTTGATTTGGAAATTGCGGTGACTGAGGTAACAATGGTGTCGTAGGTCCTGTCAATGATACTCGAGCCTGAGCCTCCTGCACGAAACAGGAGCAGTTTGTTGTTCGGCTTGTTGGCCCATGTAAGCGTCGCCGGGTCAAAGTCTGCGGTCGGAACCTGCAGGTTGTTGTAGGAATCCGCACAGAAGTATCCGCGGCTGTAGTAGATCCTCTTGTTGCCGAGTGCAGCAGGGAACTGATCAAACCCGACAAACAGCCACCGCGACGCCACTGTCGCACGGGCGTAATTGACCGACGATATATCCACCACGGTGGATGGCGTGGCGCTGTCCACAAGAGCCCATTTCGTGGCGTATAGTTTTATGCTCTGTTGTGCCATTTCATCACCCCATCATAGAATCCACTGCGGCGGTCTGGGCCATCCGGACGATGTCGTTAAACTCGCGCACGTTTTTCGCGTCGATCGTGACGTACACCTCGATGGGCTGGATCATCTGTTGGCTCTCCTGGGCCGTCATAATCTGCGAACCTTGCGGCAGTCTTACCAGTTCCGGACCTGCTTCGCCGACCCATGTCAGGCCGCCGCGCCAGTTATCAGTGCCGCCTGCGTTCCGGCCGTAGAAGCTCGCGTACTGATCCCAGGTCCCGGCCTGCTGCATTCTGGTTCGCTGGTAGTTGTTCGCATTGCCGCTGCCGTAACCGAAGCCGAGCGCGTTCGTAAAGCCTTTGAAGTCCAGAGAGAGCAGGCTTTTGACGGCGCTCGCACCGTCGGCGATCACGGCCACGAATTGTGCCACGGCGCCGAGGGTAACTCTGAGCGCGTCCAGCGCAGAGTTAAACCCCGGGATGCCGGTCAGGATCTCGCCGCCGGTCCGGAGAATATCCACCAGGCTCTCGATGATGCTCGCGAGGTTGGTGATCAGCCCGGACCTCTCCAGCATCTCGCCGGCTTTTTTGACCACGTCGGAGAACAGTTCCATGGCAGCCTTCGCAGCCGGCGCGAAGTCTGAGGCCAGCTGTTTCTTGTTAGCCTCAATCGTCAGCTGCAGCTTCTGGTAGGCATCGTCAACCGCTCCGAGACGGGCGATCTGGTATTCGTCCAGGATGTAGCCGGCGGCCTCCGCCTCTTCGCCGTAGTCCTTCAGGGCCTGACTCCCTGCGTTGATCAGGGGGTTCAGTTCCTGAGCGCTCTTGCCCATGAGATCCATGGCGGCGGCGTCGCGCTGCGCGCCTGCGTCCATTTCGCCGAGGGCGTCCACCACGTCATAGAAGACCTCCTCCGCGCTCCGGAGACTGCCGTCGGCCTCATTGACGATGCTGACACCCAGCGCCGCGAACTTTGCTTGTGCGTCCTCGCTGCCGCCGGCGGCGTCGCCCATGGCCTGGGTGATCTTGGTCATGGCACCCTTGATGGTCTCCGCGTCTGTGTCGATCAGTGGCGCGGCGTAGTCCCACGCCTGGAGCATCTCGGTCGGGACGCCGGTGATCGCGCTCTCCGTGATGTACTCATCTACTTGGGCAGCAACTTCAAGTGTTATCTTGCCGAGTTCCTGAACGACCTTGATCACCGCGGCGATCGCGGCGGCTGCCGCGGTCATGGCGGCCACGGCTCCAGTGGAGAGCCCTTCCATCCCGTTTAGGGCGCTTTTTGCTCCCTCCGGAATTCGGATCCCGAGCTTGTCGGCCAGTTTCTCCACCGTGTCCCCGAGGCCGAGCATCTCCTCGCCCTGGCCATCCAGAGACTTGGTGTTTTCTTCGATGGCGTGCTGGAGATTGAACTCTTCCGCCTCCGCGTTGTTCAGCTGCCGGACATAGCTCTGTGTCCGGCTGTCGGCCTCGCCGTACTGCTCCGCAGCATGGGCGACCGCCTCCCGGAGTTTCTGGACCTTGTCCTGCTGCTGCAGGAGCTGGCGTTCGAGAAGTTCTCCGGCCTTGGTCAGGTACTCGGTGCTCTCGGTGTTGCCTTTGTACTCCGCCTGCAGCTTCCGCATCTCCGAGGCGAGGGTCTTGTTGCCGGTGTTAAGCTCGCTGAGCGCCTGTTTATATTCTTTTTCGCCGTCCAGCTCGACGCGCGCGCCGACCCGTCTGGTCGTACTTGGCATAATCATTCACCTCCGAGGAAATAGGCTGCGAGGCGCGCCCCGTCGTCCTCATTGTCCGGCCTGGGGGACAGGTCCACATACCGGGTCCCGCCCGGAAGGGCCGCCGCCTGCGCCGGGTACCCGGACCGGTGTCCGCTGCGGACACCGTTGGGCACGCCGTTTGGAAATCTGGCGTCGTACAGCCGGAAGAGCCTGGCCGGGTTCATCGTCCGCCAGAAGAGTTCTTCCGGCTCATGGCAATCGAAAAGCCAGATAGAGAGAAACCGGGCGAAGTCGATCCCGTCGGATCGGCCTGCCCGGTCGGTCAGTTTCCCGAGTTCTCGGGCGGAATGTCGTCCGGCGTCTCCGGCTCCGGATTCTGTGCGTCTTTGCCCGGCACGGCCATCGACCGGATGACCATGCCCATGATCTGGGCGGTCAGTCCGTTCGCGAGCTCACCGAAGGACAGCTTCCGCGTCACCTGTTTCCGGGTATAGCGTTCCGGCCATCCCTGTTCGTCCGCGTAGTCGTTGAGCATCGCGGTGAGGAACTCTGTCGCGCCCTTGATGGCGTGGTCCGGGTCCAGCGCTTCGTTCAGATCGCCGCCGTGCGCGTCCTGGATCTCTTCCAGGACGGCCATGTTGCAGCGCAGCATGTAGGTCTTCCCCTCAAACTCGAAGGGGACCTTCTCCAGTTTCAGGCTCATGCGGTGGTCAGGGACGCGTCGACCCAGGCTTTGGCGACCGCTTCGCTGTCCACATACGCGGACTCATAGAGCAGGCCGTCGTCGGCGTCGCTCATGAGCATCTCGCCGGTCGTGGTCGGGGTGTTGAAGACGATGTTCTCGCCCTTGGTCTGCAGGCTCATGCTCGGCGGGCCGAACATGGCCTTCACGATCCTGCAGCACCAGAACTTCTTGGCGCTGTCCTTCAGGGCGGGGCAGTAGAAGGCGACGCCGACGTAGTTGCCCTCGCTCTTCGCGCTGACGCCGAGGCCCGCGACGGAGGTCGTGCTGCCGCCCTGCGGGGTTACGCTGCGCGTCTGATCGGTCAGGCCGAACATGAGCTTCTGCGCTTCGTCCGGAATGTACTTCACGCCGAGGCTGATCGTGCCGCCGGTGGCGGAGGTCATGTACTCGGCGAGGCCGTCGTCGGCGTAGAGTCTGGCCTCTGCGCGGCGCAGTTCAATATTCGCCTGCATGGCGGCGCCCACGGTCTGCAGCTCCGAATAGACGACGGCGCCGTTGCTTACGGCATATTTCGCGATTTTCATGCCGCGAAGTCCAAATTGAGGCATGGTGTTTCCTCCTTATTCTCTGGAAAATTCTTGTTCGATCCAGTCTCCGATGACCTTCTCGGCCGGGGCTGTGATCTCATCCTCGCTCCGGCTCATCGCCGTGCCGATAAACGGGCGGGCCGGCTGGCCCCGTTTCCCGTATTCATTCACAAACGCGATCTCCGCGTTCCGGGTTGTCGTCTTGCCGCGCTTCCGGCTGCCGCTGAAGCTGATGTTCAGATAGCCGCCGGAGTCGGTCTTCTTGGCCTTGCTGGCCTTTTTGAGCTTGTCCAGGATGTGCGTGCTGCTCTCCGGATCCCGGACGCCCATGCTCTCGCCGGTGCTGCGGATCTTGTCCATGGCCACCTCGGCCATCCCGTTGAGGGCCTCGGAGGTCACATCGAATGGGATCTCCCCGATGCGTTCCATCGCGTCCTGCAGCCCGTCGAACCCGTACAGCTCAAGCGTAGCCATAGAACGCACCCCCGTCCGTCCATTCGCACTCCAGCACCCAGTGCTGTCCGTCGCTGTCCGTGGCGTCCGTCGGGATGGGCCAGGTGAAGCCCTGATCGAAGAGGGCCCGTGTGGCCGCCAGAATGGCCCCCCTGGGGTCTTTCCCGTGCGGAAGGTAAAAGTGCACCTGCACGAGGTAACGCGCGGCGTGTGGCACGTCTTCCGCCCACACCTCGCCCACCACGTTGTAGTTCCAGACGATGTACTCGGTCAGGGGGCCTTTGTACACATGCGGGAACACCGCACCGGGGAAGAGGGGCGTGAGCGCCGCCTGGATCGCTTCGGCCACGCAGGCCTCCTGCAGCGTCGTCTCGCTCATCGGATCACCTCCGTGAGGATCAGCGTCAGGCTGTCAAAGGTCTGGGGGAAGCTCCGGACGATCCGGTAGCGCCGCCCGTTGATTTCCGCCAGGCGGTAGCCGGAATATCCGGCCGGCCAGAAGTCCAGGTAGTCCACCGTGCTGACCTCCGCCTGCGCGCTGGCCTGCACGCCCGCCTTCATGCTCTGGTAGAACTCCGACTGACTCACGCCGTCCTCCCAGTCGCAGAGCAGCGGGGGAGTGCTGCGGTGTTCGATCGTGCCCTCAAAGCCGGAGGCGGCCTGCGTGCTCTCGCACCAGATCAGCGTGATCTCATCGCTCCAGGGCGTGTGCAGCATGGAGTTCGGGCTCATGTCGCGCTCGCCTCCGTCCTGGCTTTCTGGCCGAACAGGCGGTTATTCCGGGCGACGGTGAGCATCCGCGGCATCGGCGCGCCGTCGATGCGGCTGCGCCAGAGCCAGCCGGCGTACATGATCACCAGGTCCCGGTCGGCCGTCGTGTCCTCCAGCGTGATGCCCTCCGCCGCGAGGCGCTGCTGCGCCTCGCAGAGGCGGTCCCGGAGGCGTTCGTCATAGGCTCCGGACCGGATGTTCAGGTCGATCTTCAGACCGCTGAGCAGCTGTTCCATGTCCATGTCGTCGCCTCCCGTCAATGTTCTGCGGCTTCGATGGCCGCGACGATCTCAGCCTTGGTGTTCCGGCTGCTGACGCCCTCAATGC
>Ga0326512_10002805_pt1 | contig 12890 bp, 24 predicted proteins | sample 1_2617_0518_D_FD_203652 | JGI IMG/M metagenome (GOLD analysis project Ga0326512, IMG submission 203652) | Bovine rumen microbial communities from UC Davis, California, United States - 1_2617_0518 | ecosystem: Host-associated > Mammals > Digestive system > Stomach > Rumen | place: USA... | reverse complement strand
TTTCAGCTTCTGCAGCTGTTCAATCATATTATCAATGAGCATAATAATACCTTAATTCTGGTTATTTCCCAAACACTTCTTGGAAGGCTAAAGAATCGGCCTTAACATTATTATGATATAAGGATATATTCTTCATATCAAGAATATTTACGCCATTATCACATTCAGCAAAGAAGAGGTGAGAAACGAGGAATGTTTTAAGCTTTAATGTTCCTGTGCATAGCTTACCCTGATGGCCAGCAACATAGATGTCACCATGGCCAATAGTGTCTTCACTATTACAGCCAGTAAGGGTAGCGATGGCAAAAGCCATAGCAATAAAGAGTTTCTTCATATTTTAATTTCCTTTCTTAAAAGATTTCTTGAGTTCTTCGAACTGAGCTTCCATATTATGTTGGATAACGAATTCCTTAACATGACGCCTTGTCGTATTGGAATAATTCCAAGCATCAAGAAGCTTCAGCTTACCCTTTTTGATAGTAGCTACAGGAGTTTCGTAAGAGAAAAGCGTTGTCGTATTTTTTGTTACGCCTACCATAGCTTTATGATAGAAAGACTTTCGTGCATCGAAACGAGCTGTGAGTTCGTAGATTTTCATGGTTATACTCCTTGTTGATTACCCCTATAATATAGTATTTCTTTGGACGATTGTATATAGTGTTTGTTGATATATTTTGTGTCAGTCATCTAGGGCTCAGATACTGTATATTATATTACAGTAGGGGGTTTAAGGGGTGTCTGATACAATATATAGGGGTTGTGCCTATTTACAAAGGGGGTAGATTTTTCTATATTATGCACATAATCACGAGGATATTACAATGGCAAAGAAACCTGTAAAAAAGACTACTACTAGAAGACCTTCTATTATGCTGGTAGATTTTATTGAGCAAGAAGAAAAGAAGATCGTTAAGAGTTCAGAGCTTGTCATTGAAAAAAAGATTGTCAAGGATGATTCTACTTCTGATATTCTTTTCCCAGGCTATGAAGAGGTTAAGTTCACGAAGGTTAATTTTACAGGGACAATAGATCTGTGTTTTCGACCTGAAACACAAGTATTATTCGAAGACTGCACATTTGACAAAAAGCTAACAATTACTGGTAGCGATAAAATAAGGTTTAATCACTGTAAATTTAAATTATGTGTAGATGTTCGTAACGTTGATTATGAAGTTTCATTTAATAATTGTGAAGTTAAGAATTTATTGGATATAGAAACATGTAGTAATGTTTATATTAGCAATTCTACAATCTATAAAGTTCTTGCATCTAAATGTTTTCATGGTGAACTTTATTTTGGCCATAGCAATTTCAATCAGATTAGTGTAGTCGATAGCAATTGCAACGATTTTTCAGCAAGTAACATAAAATGTGAAAGAATTGAGCTTAATCGTTGTTATATTGATGATGTGTTCATATTTAATGCTTTTAAAGATTGGCTTGATACGCTTGCTTTGTGGTATGTATATATTTCTGATACTTTGGACATTTGTGGTCAGAGGATTAATAGATTTGATGCTATACGTACTACAGTAGTAGAAGAATGTGAGTTTAAGCCAGATTTCATTAAGGAATGGAATCTTCGATATACTAATGGCATTGTTCCGCCTTCTAATGAAATTATCCTTTATAAAAAAGTTGCGATTTGGCATGGTTCAAAATGCTGTAAAAATAGGATTATTGCTAAGCTTGTTGTGCCTGCTGAAGCTAAGAGAGTATATTGTGGCCTGCATAAGATTAGAGTATCTGAAGCTAAGTGTGTAGGATTCTATAATTGTGATGGTACTGAATATAAGCCGAGAAAAGGCTATGTAATTACTTCTTTGTATACACAGTCGTATTATTACCAGCTTAACAAAATTTGTAAGCCTACAGCTGATTTTGATGAAACAACTGGTACTTGTGGTGCTGGTATTCACGGGTTTATTGAATTCGATGAAGCGGTCAAATACTAATCTTTGGTGTCTGAACCAAAATTACCTTAATAGAAAGCATTTACTGACTTAATAGAATTTACTATATTTGATTTAGAAACTTTGATTAAATGGAGAATAAACTATGGATGCTGTTTTAGACATGTACCCAATTCCTAACGGTACAGTTGATCGTAAGCACGTTAAACGTTGGAATTACGTTTATGTTGTTGACGAGATGTATTGTAATGGATATGATAGGGAATCTATTGATAGGTGGTTGTCTTGCTTCGGAGTTACTTCTGAAGATATCGATCAAGTATTCATGGATAACTATGGTGAAATCCCGGCTAGCTATAAGTTTGGTAAGAAGACTTTGACCGACGAAGACGGTCAGTATCTTGCTCAATGGTTTGGTGAAGGTTGGGAAAAGCCAGATTGGGTGGATAGCCTGCCAAGCGGTGTGAAGTTTGGTGAAGGTGTAGTCCAGTTCGTTGCAGAGCACGGTCCAGCTACCAGTGAACCCGAAGGTGTCGATGGGGGTGAAGCACTGGAATTCAGTGTAGTTGGACCCGGTGAGGAACCTGTTAAGGGAGTAGTAGACAGGGAATCCAAAGCTAGGGCATTGGTAGAAGATCCGTTGCCTGTATTCGAACAACTCAATACATATACCCTTATGGTTGCACAAGGGTTGTCTAACGCTCTGTTGGTTACTGGACAGGGTGGTGTCGGAAAGTCGTATAATGTTACGAGAGTATTATCGGCTTACGGCAAGAAAGGTAAAGACTTCGTGGTAATGAAAGGTAAGTCCTCGATTTCGGCCATGTATAAGTTCCTTTATGATAACTATGATAAAATCGTAGTGTTTGATGACTGTGATAGTGTTCTGCAGGACGATGACGGTCTGAATATCTTGAAAGGAGTGCTGGACAGTGGGGAGATCAGAGAAGTCAGCTGGAATACTTCCGGAAGTAAGATGGTTGATACCTTTGGTTGCGAAAGTCATGCCGAAATTGAAGATAGACTGAAAAAGTGGTCTGCTTTGAATCGTGGTAAGGAAGGAATTCCGACTTATTTCAGATTCATTGGAGCTTGTATCTTCATCAGTAACATGAGTGCTGAACAGTTAAACAGGAAAGCTGCAATGGCTCCACTGTTGACCAGATGCACGACTGTCGACATCAATCTGACGCCTGACGAAGTAGTAAAGAAGATGGAAGTAGCTTTGCCTACTATGAAGATTTTCAATACTCGTGGTGACGATATTACAAATGAAGCTTTGAAGCGAGAAGTCTTCGAATATATCAGTTCGCCTGAGTTCTTGGAAGATCCTAGATTAGCTGGTAAGCCGTTATCTTTTAGATGCTTAATCAGTAGCTATAAGTTCAGATATGCTGGATTACCAAACTGGAAAGAGTTATCTTTCTGCATCTAGTGGTGTCTGACATAAAATAAAACTAAACCATGGGTTGTGTGAACTCATGGTTTTTACTATATTATAGACATGATTGAACTTGAGAATAACATATTGAATGATAAGTGGTATATATTCTTCGATACTAATACAGAAGAAGCATATAATATGGTTAAGAAGGAAATTACTTCTCCTGATATAAAAGTTCGTATTAGCGAGATGCCCAGACGATTTCATAGTGCTAATCATGGATCTATCTGTATTGGCGTATTCAAAGGTGATGAAGCAAAGGCTGATGGCTGTGTATTCAAAGCATCACGAGTAGATATTGTAAGAACTACCTCAGATATGGATGATACTTGCCTTATTCAAGGACAATGGTTTATGGATTGTTCTCATTATTCAACTCTGGTTTTTTGTTTAAATGGTGATTTAGTGGCTGACACTTATGAACTAACTGGTAAACATCATGCTGAAACTTTTGATGAAGAGGCTGAAAGAGCAAAATTAGTTGCTGATAAGATTAAAGAACATCTTGAAAACAATATTAATATCGGATTTATTGAAATTGATGACCTTTGTTTATAGGAGTTAACATGATTGAACAAGCTACTATTGATTATATGCTCGATACGTTAAAAAACCGTGGCCTTATTACTAAGGGCTATAGGGAGAATATAAAATTTACAGATGAAGGTCATGCTTATACAACTAAGCGTTCAAGAGATAGCTGGTGTGATATTGTATGGTCTGGAAATAGCCTTTGGGTTCCAGTATCTCACGATAGAGTAAGAGAAGACCACAAATATTGTTGGGATTTTATCAATTATAGTAGGCTTCAAGAATTTCAAATTAAATTGTTCATGGATTATTTTGAAATTGAACCATTTGAAAGTATTATTCCTATTGATATAGAAGAACTTTGTTTATAAGAGTCTATATGGTTGAACAAGAAAAACTTGATAAGGTAACTGAAATCTTAATTGAACGTGGTCTTATTGATAAATTTGGCTCGTTTACTGATGAAGGCCGAGATTTTACTAGACAGAAATCTCGTAATGCTTGGTGTATAATTAGATCTGATAACTGTCTTTGGGTTCCGGTTGTTTCTAAGAGACTTGATGAAGATGGTAGTCTGCATTATACTAGTTGGGATTGGAGATTTAAGTCAGCTGAAGAAATAGAACCAGAAGAATTTAAGGAGTTCTGCGAATATTTCGAGATTGATGAATTTGAAAATGTTATAGCTATCGACGTTGAGGACCTTTGTTTATGATGTATGGAAGAGTTGGAATTAAAAAGGTTGAAGAACTTATTGAAAAACTAATTGAAATGGGCTACGCATATAAAGGTGATGTTTCTTCCTTATATGAATTTACTGAACGTGGTAAACAATATGTCACGCTTCATTCTGGCGATATATGCAATGTTTTAGCTTATGGTAATTTTATCTGGATTCCAATGGCTGTAAAAAATAAAACTTGGCATGAATATGAATGGAATTGGATTTTAAAAAATTGTGTTCGTCAAAATCAGTATAATTGGTTTTGTGAATATTTTCAAATCGGCGAATATGATAATGTTGTTCCTATTAGTGTAGATGAACTTAGTTTATAAAGAAGGTTTATATGGTTACTAATCAACAAATTCAAACGGCATTAGACCAGTTAGTTGAACGAGGAATAATTAAATTTTTTGAAAAAACTTATACGTTTACTGAATTTGGTTGGAACTATACAGAAAACCGTTCTGGTGATTCTTGGTGTGATATTACATGGACTTATGATAGTATTATTAGATATTGGATGCCGTTTGAAGTTTTTAATGAAGCATTAAATAAGTATGAATGGACATTCTGTAAAATCGAAGACATAGATGACGAAGAATTTGAACGATTTTGTAAATATTTTGAAATAGATCTTGGTAATAGTGTTATAGCTATTGACATAGATGAACTGTGTCTTTAACGATAACTGAAATGAAATAATGATTAAGTAAAGATTGACATAGGTCAGTCTTTTTTTTATATTATATAACATGATTACGAATAATTACATTGTTCCTGAAAAGTTTCTTCTATTCTTCGATTGTAATTCGCAAGACGATGTTGATTATGTTAAGCGAACAATAGAAAGAACTAATACACCTGGTGATAGTTTATATAATGCCAGTATTGATAAATTCAAAGAGGAAATGTATCCTGGCATTTTTGCTGAAGATATGTCCGCTAGTGATACTGGTGTTCGTGGCCTCAGGTATGGCTGGGGTGAAAGCTATAACGATGAATGGATGATGAGGTGTGCTGAATATACCATTTTGGTATTCTCTAATAACGGTGACTTGATTGTAGACCTTGCTAAAGAAATCGGTCATTCTGCAAATATGCAAAGAGATAGTAGGAAGTATGCAAAAATAATTGCTGATGCTATAAAAAATTATCGTGAAACTGGTGGACCAGTTGATATTGCTATTGATATTGAAGATCTTTGTCTTTAAGGATTAGCTATGTTTGATTGTTGTATAATGAACCCACCTTATGACAAGAGTCTTCATTTGAAGATTATTGCTGAAATTTTACCGCATTGTGATAAGGTTGTAAACATTAGCCCTTGTAGATGGCTGGAAGATCCTTTAGCCAGATATAAGAGTAATTCCGAATATAAGAAATTCGAAGATAAGGTTTCTAAGAAAATCGAAGATTTGATTATCGTTGAAGCTGATGTAGCTAATGAATTGTTTGACATTGACCATACAGATTTGGGAATTTATACGCTTGGAAATGGCGGATATGATTATAGTAAGCTGAGTGAGATGGACTCTATTACTCGCAAGATTTTTGAAAAGTGTAAGGGTAATAAGACGATAATGGACATATCCACAATTGAAGGATATAGAGGTCCACATGAGGGTTTTTTCGGGGTAATAGGTTCACATAGACATCCCGATTCTAAGTTCATATCGGACGATTATGGACTGTTTACGACGTATCGAGAAACATGCGGGAATAAACTCATATTCTTTGATTCTGAAAATGAAAGAAAGAACTGTTTTAATTATCTCACATCGAAATTGTTGAGATATTATAGTAGTAAAATCAGAACTAATCAGAGAATTCCATGGCAATTCGTTCCTGTTATAGATTTCAAAGAAGACTGCACTGACAGCTATCTAAAGCAATACTTTGGGTTGACCGACGAGGAATATAAAAATATTTTTTGTTGACAATCTGTGAAAAATTTACTATATTATAGACCATGCAAGATTTAACAACGAAGAATGATGGTATTGCTAGAAGTAAAGAAAGAATTACCAAGAATGGTGAAGTCTTTACTCCTAAGGCCTTAGTTGAAAAGATGATGGATAAAATTCCTGAAGAAAAATGGAAAGATCCAAACAGCACTTGGCTAGAACCAACCTTTGGGTCAGGTAATATGCTTATTTGCATGCTTGAACGTCGTATTGCATCTGGTGTTGAACCTATCCAAGCAGTCAAGACTTTGTATGGAGTCGAACTAATGCAAGACAACGTTGATTTGTGTAAAGACCGTATACGTGATGTATTGCGAGCAAATAAGGTCAAGATAACGAAGAAGGTAAACGATATTATTGACCATAATTTTGTGTGTTCTGATTTTTTCAAATGGGATTTTGAAAATTGGTGTTCTAAAGAAACACAGACTACAGAATCTGGTCTTGAAGAATTTTTTGAATAAGGAAATAATAATGCAAGCAAAATATCTGAGTATCTCAATTCATGATAATGATTTCATGAATTATGCTGAAAGCCTGATGGAATCAATCAATTTTATGTTTAAGTTCTTTCACTTCTATCCGAAGGATGAACAGGACCTTGAAAGACTGAAATCTGGTATTGCTCACATGTGGACTAGTTATGACCTTATTGATAAGGCTTGTCGAGGAACATTCGGCGAAAATCGTCTTGATATGTTTATGAAAAATCTTGATTTGAAAATTGTAGATTTTACTGATATTCCTGATTGGGATAATTATGAAACTATGTATATTCCGTTGTTCGAAAATGCTGAAAATATCATTAAGTAACGGAGTTTAAAATGGCTAAGAACATTAAAGTTATCGGTCCTGGTGAAGCTGAAACAGGTATCAGCGTTTATTATGCACTTCTTAAGAGTGCTAATAAGGTTTGTGATATTATCGGCGAATTTCTTAATTGGCTGAATAAGAACTGTAAGAGCAATGATGAGATTTCTGAAATTGTTTCTAATTTTGCAAAGAAGTTCAATTTAACTGAAATTGACGAATATTGTGATATGACTGACTATAATAATGTTACATCAATTAGCCAAGTATACGGAAAGAAAAATAAGAAGATTCGTGTCTACTCTGAAGACTTTAATTATGATGGCTATGAATTGCCGTTAGATATTGTTCTTTATTATCAGCCGATGATAGATGAAATTAAAGCCATTAAGAAAGCTAAGCATTTGAAAGACGTTCAGTATGAAAAGATTGATTTTAATGAAATCATCGGTAAACTAGCTACATATTATTTTGACCATGTTTCTACAAAAATAGATGCTAAGGATATGGTATTGTGGACAGGTAAAGCTGGTATTGATGACTGGGATAATTATGAGCTGACTATCAAGGATGCAAGGATTGAACAGGTTTGTGACCGCAAAATTCTTTCAATTTTCTATACTGATAAATTTGATAGATCTCATCAGTATATCGCAGAAGTTTGCGACTAATCCTAGTTGTCTGTAAAGATATAATGTTAAGAGTAGGGTTTAAAAATGATCCTACTTTTTCTATATTATAAAGGTAATCAAGAGGATATTATGATTGTTGAAAGTTATATTCAAGTCAGTGCTGAAGATGATTCCTGGGATTATAACGGTCAAGATAGCGTTATAAGCATCGGTGAGATCACAAAAGATAAAAATGGTTGGGGTGATATGTTCACTCTTACAGTTAATGACAACTGGTATACGCCAAATGGTACACGTGAACTGAAAGTATATGCTCTCGACGACCGTGTTTGGCATATAAACGAAGGTCATAAAAAATATCGTCCGTATGATTTAGAATCTCTTACAAAGTTCCGAAATGCTCTCGTAAAGAAATTTGCAGAAGAAAAAGCTAAAAAACCTACTGAAAAAGAATTACATATCAATGAAGTTCATAAATTGATGGAAAAATACGGTTTAACTGTAAAGGATTTGGTAAAGTAATTATGACAGTTAGAAAGTTTCAAAATGCAACTAAAGGAGAATAAAATGGCTGAACATCATATTACATCTGAAGATGTTGCGAATTACTATGCTAGTATCTTTGGTGAACGTCGTCAATTTGAAGGAATGAGAATTGACTCTGGCAATAGGGAACGCCTCATTATAATTGATACTCAACATGATTTTATGCCAGATTGTGACTATTATAAGATGTCATTAAAAAATGTGATTGAAATTCATCGTCCTGATTTGTTAGACCGTGAACATAAGTTTACACCAGTTCAGAAGCTTATTATTGATGAATGGGGAAATGAAGTTGAACGACCAGAATTGCCTGTTACAAAGTTGTCTGATTGCCCTAGGAGAAGTTTAGATGCAGACTCGACGTGGACTGAATATGTTAAAAAGTGGTTGAGTCCAAATAGGATTATGTAAAAGGTTTACAATGGGTTAATCTTTTTCTATATTATAATCATAACAAAAGGAGTTTAATCAATGTATCTGTTCAGACGAATTTCATTTGAAAGAAACATAACAAAGGGTGCAAAAGGTCGTGTAGATCTATATCAGTCTTTAAATCCAAATCTGAATTATCTTATTGGTTGTGCAAAGTCAAATGTAAGACCGCTTGATGATAAATTACCGAATTGGCATGTAATTGAAAAGAATCCAGATCAAAAATATCATCCTGGTTGTGTTTTTCAGGCTGAAGGTATGACTGTATTTAACGTCGGACCATATGATGAAGAATTATATGAAGGCAGGACAAAAGTTTATATTTTCAATACTGATTATATTCCTGCTAATATGGTTAAAGAAATTGATGATTATAATATTTCATTTATGAAAGACCCAAATCAAGTTTATGCTGAAACAAATTAAGTGATAAGGAATATAAACATGGCAAAGAAAATGACAGCAGTTGAACGTGAAAACACAAAATTCAATGTGATTGAAGTTGTAACTGAATTCAATGTTCCTCAATCTGCAAAAGTTGTATTGAGCAATGTTCGTTATCATGATTTACCGACAAAACTTGCAGAATATCTCGAACCGGAATATAATAACTATTTTTCTGTTAAAGAAACCGCAAAGGAAATAGCGAGACGTTTTGAACGCAAATGGTATGACCAATGGGTTTCGGAGCAAGAAAACAATTTTAACAATTATTGGATGGGCGATACAGCCGTTGATAAGTGGGCAACAGATGGTGAAGATGCTATGCAAGCATTCCATTACATTTTCTTTCAGAAGGTTTAGTTATGAAAAAATCTGGTAATACCGTTTGTATCAATAATGGTTTAGAAAATCCTGTTGAACTTTATGCTGAAACAAATTAAGGATTAATATGCCTATAACTTTTGATATGGTATTTTTAGGTATTTGCACTATTGTATATAGTTTATTTTGTATAGCAACTATTATATGTAAAAAATGGTCATTTTTATTTTTGGGTATACCTGCGGCTATAATATGTGGTGCAGCATTTATTAAGGTAATAACAGATCCGAAAGGTATATATAATGCTCACTTAAATTCTAGACCAAAATGTGACATAGCTACATCAAAATGTTTGGAACGTCATATTGACTGGGTAAAAGATAGTATTAAATATGCTAAGGCGGTTCAAAAAGAAGCAATGGCTGAAAATGAAAAAGTAATTGAACTAAAAGCAGAATTGGAACTTTTACGTAAGGGAAATCAGGAATGAGAACTTATACTGATGAAACAATAGGCATTGTAAAGATTATGCTTACAGAAGCAATATGTTCAATATTGGTAGGCATAATAGCTACAGTTATAGTAATGTATTTACATAATGATAGTATTATCTGCACAGAGTTCTATTGTTATGCGCATCGTCATTCTGTTTATTGTTATTTAGGTTGGAGCGGAATTAATGGCGTCGTGGTATACGCTATCTGGACTATAATTTTAGGGTTTACCAGATATCCGCTATTTTATAATATATTCTGTGTATGGCTTTATAATGTATTACATTTTTCTAGTAATTATTCTACATGGAAAAGTAATACAAAGAAAAATACAATGAAAGAATTTTTGAATTACGAAAAAAGTAGGTTTATACGATGAAAAGAGAATATGCTTTAATTACAAGGACTTCGGTTTTTTGGAGTTCTATTGGTATTCTGATTGTATATATGTTAATCGGATTAGCTCCATCTAGTATGCTGGTATCTTCTAATCCAGTTGGTCAATATGCACTAGGTCCATGCTTTTATTGTAAGGCTTGTAAGTCTAATGAAACAGCTGGACAGTATAGTGGTTATTCGACTATTGTAGATACTGTCTGGACGAAAAAGGAGTATAGTAATCCTGAAAATAAACCGCAAACTATGATGGTTAACGGTAAAGAATACATCCTTAAATAAGACAACTGATTAGATATTATTATATGAACAGGGTTTAAAAATGACCCTGTTTTTTCTATATTATACACATAAGGAGTTGATTATGAACCTGTCCATTACACCATTTAGTCATTCGAAAAAATATCGTGATACTCTCAAAATGCTCTATAAGAAGATGATTGAATTTCGTAAGGCCAATCCTTATGATGGTGCTTATGGTGAAATTCATCATATCGTTCCGAAACATCTTTGTAAGAAACTCAAAATCAAGCAAGAGTCTGCTGCTAATAAGGTAAGATTGAGTGTTAAGGAACATCAATATGTTCACATGTTGCTTGAACGAGCACATGGTCTTAAAATCGCACATCGCACTAGTATTAAGGATATTGCTGATAGTAAGATTGCTACTTACAAGAGATTTGGTTTTGAAAAGGTTGGAAAAATCATTTTGACCTCTGAACAAAAGCATGTAGTTAATGTTAGCCGCAAGACTAAGCTCAGAGCTTATAGAAAGAAAATCAATGAGTTTATGAGCATTCATGGTTCTTCTCAGTTGATTGCAAATGCTATTTGTGATGCACTTCGTAAGAAGTTTGAAATTCCTGAAGAATTCCAAATGAATATCGGACGTAAATTAACAGCTCATATTAGAAGCGATATTCCAACATTTCTTAATATCGGCTTACAAAGGGATGCAGTATGATTCAAGATAATATTGAATATGCTATTGAACAGATACGAAAAGAACGTGATGAATTGATGGTTTACGCCAAAATGATTGAGGAAAAATTAATCGACTGTGGTGTTAATCCGAAAGGCATTTTTGTTGCTATTCGTATAGAACAAGAAGGAATGGGAACATATTTACGTATTATTCCATTCCATGGCTATAGCAATGCACCTAAGTTTAACTATGACCATGGATGGCTGAATGGTGAACCATGCTATACTGACGATGATATTATCTATAAGATAGTAAATAGAGTTCGTCGTTATATGCAATTACATCCAGAGGTTAATACACCAAAAGAATAAAAGGAGATTGATATGATTACTAATGGAATGAAAAATACCTATGTATATCGAAGAGTTAAAGAAGCGATTGACGATGATATGAAACGCTTTTGTAAAGACGATGCAACAATTCCATTTATTGTTTCTGTTATAGCAGCTATTGTATTTTGTTTTAATGGATTAAAGCCGTTATTTAATTATGTATACGAGCCGCAAGAAACATTTGGTTGGATGTTTTTAGCTGCTATTGCTGCTTGTGCAGGTATAGTTCTTTCATTAATTATTGGCTTTGTTATTGGCGAATTATTTAATTATTTGTATGCAAAATTATATTTTTCATTGAAATTTAAATGTGAAATATATGACGATAAAACTTATAATAAGATGATGCAGGCTTATCGTGAACACATAGATTATGTATATAAAGAATTTGTTCATTATGTTAAAGATGAAACTGTAAATGGTGAGAAACCTGCATTAAGATATAGTAGAAAATAGGGTTTAAAATATATCCCTATTTTTCTATATTATAAAGGTAATCAAAAAGGAGTTAATAATGTTCAATTTCTTCAAAAAGAAAACGTTCTCTAAAGATTGTCTTAACGAACTAATGGAACGTAAAGATATCTTTACCTTTGATACTGAACGTAATCTTGTTCGTATTAGGGGAACTGAAATCTTTGGACCGCTTAATGATTTAACGTTTGAAAGTGTTGATAGTGATGAAACATTCAAGATTATTCCTGGTTATAAAGTCGGTTCAGAACTTTATTTCAATCATGAATTGTATGAAGATGACATTAAAAATGCATTAGAACAGATTAATGACAGAACGTTGGCTTGTGAAAATAGTATCAAAGCTGCTATTGAGAAATATGAATATAATAAGGAATTTTTACGTTTTCCAGCTTTAGCTACTACTGGAGAAGGTAAGCTTTACTTCTTGTTTATTGCTCTTCGTCCT
>Ga0326512_10002804_pt1 | contig 12891 bp, 11 predicted proteins | sample 1_2617_0518_D_FD_203652 | JGI IMG/M metagenome (GOLD analysis project Ga0326512, IMG submission 203652) | Bovine rumen microbial communities from UC Davis, California, United States - 1_2617_0518 | ecosystem: Host-associated > Mammals > Digestive system > Stomach > Rumen | place: USA... | reverse complement strand
ACGATGGCAGCAGGCAGGTCGTAGAACTCCTGGATGCCCAGCGTATTCTGAACGGTTATCGATGTGACAACTGAGGTCACCGTGCCTCCCAGTTCGCTGATACAGCGGATGTCTGCCTGTATGCCCGAACCGCCCGTACCGTCAGAACCTGTAATCGCTAGTATGGTCTGTTTATTGTTCATCTGGATTTTTTATTAGTTTTTGCGTTACATTTGGCGACTTGCCATCCTCTTTGAGTTTATAGTATCAAGTGTTTCATCGGATGACCACCCCATCGGTTATCATTCACGTATCGGAAACCGGCGGATGCGTATAATGCCTCGCCGACGGGATTGTCCTTATCTACCAATAGTCCGACACATGGCAGCCCCATACGATTAGCCCGTTCCTTGGTAGCCAACAGCAGCCTTCGGGCTATGCCCTGACGACGATATTCTGGAAGCACGGCTAATGAGTCAAGATACAGCTCACCTGCCTGCGTCTCATCATCCATACCCGTATGATCCTTGCCGAGATGTTCTTTGGCTGCCTCGATAAAGGCGCGGCGAAGTTCATGCAGAAGCCCACCATCATAGCTGACGGAAATGCCGACAACCCTATCTGCATCCATTGCCACCAGCGTATTCCGATAACTGTACTGTGAATCCTCGCGCTCAACAAGCATTGTCATCATCCTGCGGCAATCCTCCAACCCGTAACCTTCACCACAGAAATACAGACAGCAGTCATCCGTCATCGCCGTCATAATCAGGCTGGCTATCTCTGCTGCCTGACTCTTGTTTGCTTCTCGAATCTTTATCATACCATACATAGATCATTGTTCTAATCTGAACATGCTGCAATCAATTGATGGTTTGCGGGTGCAAATATACAAAGAAAATGCGAGTTATTTCCGTTTCAATCAATTTTTCTTCCGTTTAGGTAATTATATGAGTAATTATATGTAACTTTGCAAATTGATAACAAATAACATATAGTATTCACCAAAAAGAAAAAGCTATGGACATCAAAGCAGTAAAATTCAGAAAAGACGGATTCTATGCTCAGCCATTCGTCATGGGTGGCGAAGAGGGAGCCGAGAAGTTTGACAAGAACATTCGCTATCGCGGCAGTCTGCAGAACTATCTGATAGACACAGGCGACGAAGTCATCCTGGTAGATACCGGCCTGCCTGCAGGCTTCCCCGATGGTGCACCCGAGGAGACGGCGCCCATCTATATCGGCAAGAGTATCTGTGACTATATGGATGCTTTAGCAGCATTGGGCTACAAACCAGAGCAGGTTACAAAGATACTGCTGACCCACAAGCATGCTGACCATTCAGGAGAACTGCGTTCCTTCCCCAATGCAAAGATTTATGTAAATGCAGAAGAAATTGGAGCAGACGAGCTCAAGGACATTCCAAACATCGTGCCTGTAGAGTTTACTGACGGCGCTTATTACAACTTCCCTGAGAGTCAGAAGATTGCCGATGGCGTCTACTTCATCAAGGCCAAGGGTCATACTAACGGCAACAGCCTTATCATCGCAGAGAACGAGGGCCTGTTCTATATGTTCGAGGGAGATATCACCTACGTTGACGAGGCACTATATGCTGACAAGCTTTCCGTTGTCTTCGACGACCTGCCTGCAGCCCGCGAGACAATGGACCGCGTACGTGAGTTCGTTCGCCATCAGCCTACCGTATATTGCGGCACCCACACGCCGCAGGGTTATGAGAACCTGGAGGCCAAGCGTGTGATGGATCTCGACAACCCCGTGCCGACAGTATTGGCAGAGATAGATTTCTCCCAGAAGGAAGACTCCGGTAAGTATGTGTGCTCCGTCTGCGGCTACGTCTATGACCCTGCTGAGCACGACGGTGTGGCATTTGAAGACCTGCCTGATGACTGGCGTTGTCCGCGCTGCAAACAGGGGAAAGAGAAGTTTAATAAAGCATAATACGCATGGCCTTGATTACCTTATAGACAAGAAGTTACAAACAGCAACAGGCAGCACCCGCGATGTATGGATGCTGCCTGTCTTTGTGCCCGGCGGGGACTGCGGCCGAACTAAGGATTCTGAGCCAGCTGCTCGGTAATCCAGTCCTCCAGCGGCGTAACCTTCTTGATGTACACCTTCTTGCTGGGGTCGGTCTCCTCAGGCGTGAGGTCGACCTTCTCCTCCACGCCGTAGGTGGCCAGCGAGCACTGATCCTTGAAGGTGCGCGAGGTGATGTCATCGTCAGCTGCGCCCTCAGGACGGAAGCGGATGTGAACGCCCTTCACATAGGTGTTGGCATTCCACTTGCCCTCGAGGATAGCCGCCCTCGTGATGCCCTCCTTGGTGCTCTCCACCGTGGGCCAGAAGATACCCAGACCGTCGATCTTCACGGGGTTGCCCTGCGCGATGAGCTCGATCATGCACGATGCCATCTTGATGAGCACGCCTTCGATGATGTCACGACTGTACACGCACTGGTGCTCAGCCATGTGCTTGGCCAGGCCTCGGAGCGTGATGGTGTCCTTCTCTACCGCCTTCGGGTAATACTTGCCGTAACCCGGATTGTTGGCGTTCAGGTTCTTGCGGAGGTTGATTAGAAACTGCGGATTCTGTACCATAATAAAACCCTTTCTTTTTTTAATTGTGTTTGTGTTGCGACGAACTGCATCGGGTCGCCGCTTCCCGCCTTTTTATGATGCTACAAAGTTACGCATTTTTTTTGAATTCTGCAAGTATATGATCGCCCTTAAACCACTTACAGCAACTTATAACCACTTATCGGCATTTATACAAAAATAATTGCGCTTTCATGCCAGATTCTCGGATAATTTTTGTATCTTTGCAATGGATAAGAAAAACTTAAAAAGACAACAAGATCATGGAACATTCACCCAAGACAACCGGCCGCATGGAACTCGCCCAGCGCTATTTCCCCAACATACTCCCCCACTCTGCCTGGAAGAAATTCAAGTCGCTGCTCGAGGAAGAGTCGTCGCTCTGCCGCCTCTCCACCCAGCACCGCCGCACCTACACCCCTGCCGAAGTAAACAAAATTTACCAATACCTCGGAGAACCCTAAACTCCCCTATTTCAGGGCATTTCAGCCGATTCCCACTCAACCGTAATGCGAGCACCCCTCCGCTTACGACTGAACACCCTTCCGCTTACGATTGAGCCAACCTCCGCCAGAGCCCGATTCAAAACCGCATTATTCACAATCAAAAATGTAAACTATATTCATACGGTCATAAAAATAAATACAAAATAACGGCATGAGAATTCATGGGATTTTGCAAATCTACGATTATTTATAAACTCCTGACTTTCTGTTAGTTTATAAGTCTTTCATGGTTTTTTAACCACTTTTATCTATAAACTATTTCTAGAACACTAAATATGAAGAAAGGTTTTGGCGAAAAATCCTTCAAAAACCAACAAGAAAGCACGAAAAGAGCCGTCTGTCAGCCAGTTGCGGCCATTCAGACGGCTATCAAAACACCATCAGAAACCATCATCACAAAGTAAGCAGTTTCTGCACGAGGAAGTCGGCTATGTCGAACTTCTTTTCATTTTCCGGAGCAGCCCGTTCACAAAAGTCGCTGATCTGGAAGTTTGCCAAATCAGCCATCTGTCCGATGGACTCCGACCATTCCTTGATGGCATCACGGTCTGGAATAACGATCACGTCGCGGTGCAACAGGGGTTTTAGAACCTCACGCTTCAGCATCCCTTTATTTCCCGTGGCCACCCAAATCAACGTTGGAAAAGAAAGCGCTCCGAAAAGTGCATTCTTGGGACTCTCTACCAGCGCCACCATACTATCCGGATAACGACCGAGCAGGTGTTCTCCAAAAAGACATGAAGGTCTGAACAGGGCATCTTTTGGCAACACCCCTTCTTCGCTCAGTATCTTACCGAGCCATAGGCAGGAACCTTCATCGCTATGGGCGAAACGCGGCGATGCTATATCCGTACAATAATGCTGGGCCTTGAGGTTGTATATCCGCCCATCGATGTCGATACTCGGGAATACGGTATAGTCATCATGCCCGAATCTCGAATAACATCCGATGCGGTATTCCTCTGTGACCCACTCCACTGCTTCCGGACGGAAGAACTGCATCAGACAGCGACACAGTGAGTTTTCTGCTGACACCATCTTGTCTACTATTTCCGCAGGGATATAGGTGTAAGCAGGCTCCACTGGTTTGACTGGTTTCTTAGGCTTGGGGCGAGGCAGGTAGTAACTTACCGGCTGAGTGCTGATGCCGAATTCGCGAGAGAGCCATTCGCAGGTCTCCTGGAACGACCAGTTTTCGTGCTGCATCACAAAATCGATGACTGAGCCGCCTTTACGGCAACTGAAGCAATAACAGTGGTTCTCATCTGTACGGTGATAGAGTGCTAACGAGGGACGCGTATCCTTATGCCAGGGGCAGGTAGTCTTTTCAATCACGCCTTCCCGTTTCAGACTGTCGCCAAGGCGCCTGGCCACCTCAACAATAGAGATGGCTTTCAGGCGATCCAAGTCGAATTGTTCTTTCTGACTGTTCATTGTTCCGTGAGTTTTAGTTTGAAATACAATGTTCCCGAGTACATCACTCGCTCGTGCCCCAGTTTTTCCAGTCGATCGTAGAACTTATTTCTACTGACGGGCTTCAGCGATGAGTTGATACAGAAGGTGCGATAGGCCGTGAAGATTTCAGATGCTTGTGTTGTGTACTCCGAAACCTCACACGCTTCGTTGAGGAAAAGCCTGACGTTATCAGACTGCAGACGGTATTGTTCAAGCGCCTTGTCGCTACTCTCACAGGGTGAGAATTCGCGTCGTGCCATGAGTCCTGGCAGCATTTCCAGAACCCAGCCGAGAATGCCAGGCAATTCCGTCTTAAGCTTTACTGCCAGCAGGCGGTCGATCTCCTCCTTCGGGATGGTCACCAGATACGGCAAGAAGATCAGTCGGCGGAAGAAGCCAAAAGTATTCTCGGCTCTCGGCAACACATTGAAAGCTGCAACAAGCTTGCCGTAGTCATTAGTCTCTACAGGGTTGTGATAAAGGCGCCTTACCGTGACACGCTCGCCCGAAGTGAGCTGCTTTAATACGTTCGGGTTGACATCCTTACCGCTCTCGTGAGAGATGTTGAGCATCTTTCCCACGATGGCAGCACGCTTCACATCATCGTTAGTCAAATCGGCCAGGCTCATGTAGCTGACATTCATCTGACCAAGGAGCGCCTCGATGATCTCGAGAGTCACCGATTTGCCGTTCAAGCCTTCGCCATAAAGCAGCAGCATCTTCTCTATCGAGTGATCCTTCATGAGGCAATAGCCGATGTACTCTGCCAGAAGTCGCTGGGCATCCTGTTCAGGCAGGACACGGTCGAGAAAAGCATGCCATTGAGGGCATTCTGCCTGCGGATCATAGCTATAGGGCAGACAGTAGAAGAAGAGATCGTTCTTGTTGTGCTCATGCAGGGCGACAGTGCCGTCACTTTTAATGACCAGCGTAGCGTTGCGTAGGTTCAGCCACACTTCACCGTTGGGGATGACCTGACGACGGTACTTGGCAAGTTGGAATGCCGTAGCTTCACTGAGCAGGTTCATGAAGTTGTGGTTCATCAGCATTGACTCTGGCATACCGCATTTCTCAGCACAGAGCCTCACGAAGTCAGTCCACTGCTGAGGTTCGACAGGCTCCCAATAGCTGCCTGTGAAAACAACAACACGTTGGTCGCTACCCGACCGCTGAACATACTCCGGACACCACAGATGATCGTCGGCAGAGCGGATTATCTCTCGCATGACAATCTCCTTCAGAGGATTTTGGCACTTACCCTTTGTAGCCTCTATCAGAGTGTTGATTTCGGCTTCCTTCGGCACAACCCCGCCCGCAATGCGATTCAAGGTAAGAGTCACTAACTGCTGCTCACGACTCGAGCGTTGAGCTTCTAAATCGCTGGCCTTTTGAGTCAGCTCCTGCTCCAGGTTCGCGATAGCAGTCTCACCATTCTTGTTGACAATCTCACCTACATTCTCGGCTTGGTTGTTTACTTGTCCAGCATTCTGCTGAACGTTTCCTGTCTCTTTGTTCAACTCTTCCATTTTTGTGTTATTTAGAAGATGAAACAATAGTAAGACATGTCTCAGTGTCTGCTATCCTTTTCAGCGCGCTGAACAGCAAGGCACCGCCCTCAGGAGTTTCCCGAATGCGGTGCAAAGATACGTAATAAAAGTGGCATACCAAAAAAATCGCATAATTATCAGTTTACAGATAAATAATTGAAAAACAGGCATTTATATTGAAACATAAAACGCTTTTTACAACCAATCATGAAGATGTGTCTATCTGTAACACATTGTTTTTACAGATGTAATATTTTCTGTAAAAACTGCCACAATAAGTTGTTATGGAAGCCTCACATTTCATCAAAAAAAAGACAGATTTCCATAGAAACCTGTCAAAAGAAAAATTGGGTTAATCATTGTTATGCAGCATCGGATTGCTTTAAAATATGGTTAGCAAAATTATTAGCCATTTCCTGCATAGAAATATTCCTATCATAGCAGAATCTCCTTTCACGGCAAACGGCCTGCCACGTAGGTAACAAATACTCTCCTTTATATTTTTCTTCAACATATAGATAGAATTGCTTTTCATTGGCTTCATCAATGACATGACTGCCATCATCGCTCATCCTGCTGACAGCACTCCACTTGACGAGGTATACCATTTCTCGAGCGTCAAACGTTCCCTTCTTTCCTTGTTCTGTAGCCTTCTTACTGTTCTTGAAAGGAATGTTTAAGATGTCGAGTTTAGAAATAATTTCGCATACTTTCTGTCCCCACTCAGGATTACGTGCCCATAATACAGAAGCCTTATCATCAAGACCATAATGACGACCTGATACCAATCTGCGGATATAACCTTCACGCTTGAGCCATTCTTTATCGTGCGCATGATAATCCTTGGCAAGCCACTCTTTCATGGGACGGGCATTCTTACGGCGTTCTTCCAGTTCCTTGTCAGAGATAAGCTGTGTATTGCCGAATGTCTTGAATGTTTCGCGAACACAATGGAGCACCTCGTCACAACTCTTTTCAAATATCTCCTTCAGACGTTCGTAATCGCCTTTAACTTCTTCCTCTTGGCGGATCATATCCTTGCATAATTTCAGCGTTGTCACCAAGTGATAGAAGAATGTTGCTAACTCATGAAGTAGCGTCTCAACAGTGTCAATATAAACCTCAGCCCCGAAAAACTGTCCATGATACTGGCGGAATCTGAGTCTAGTATAATCGAGTGCTGGAACAACGTTACCGTATTTGTCCAACTTGCGACGGACTACAGGACAGAACTTTCGGAATATCTTCATACTGCCTGTAATTGTAGTGCCAATACGTCTAACCAACTTCTCTGCTATACGAAAACATTCATTGTGGTCTGTAGCATATTGTTCGATAAAGGTTTCGGAGAATTCCACCAAGTCCATCGACTCGATGTTTAGCCGAGCCTGATACATACGGACAAGGTTCAAAGTCTGTTGTACTTTCTTTAGATTGAACTTGCATGCAACAATGGCTTCCATCGCATTCAATTCTTCAAATGCACGGGCTGCATCATATAACTGGTTAAAGCCTGTATAGTTTCTTTGTACAATGGTTGTATATAACATATCAAATACCTAAATAAAAATTATATTATTAGGTCGGCAAAGTTAGCTATTTTTGACGATAAAACCAAATTTTTAACGCACAAAGTTGAACTTTTTAGGAAACTTTTCATATTTCTGCCATTAAAAAGTTTCCCAAAACGGAAAACTATATGATTATTGTGCCATTATTGAATTGAAAAAAAAGAAAAGGCATCCTATTTGAACACCTTTTGATTTGCAACAAATTAATGTGTGAGGGAATAATCTCTTTATTTACTTGCTCTAGGTGAAAGACTTTGATATGTATCGTAACCTCCTGTTCCAGTCTTGAAAATAATGGTGTCTATGAAGTCTTTTAGTCTTGCGATTTGGACTCCCTTGCAATACGCTGTTCCCGCAAGCGTCTGAATTGACCCAAGCACGCTTCGTGCGAAATTGGATGCTGCTGCCAATAGGCCACCGATTTCATTTTTTCCATTGTCACCTCTTGGTGGTATTTGTTGAGTGCTGTCATTGTTCATCCTTTCATGATTAATATGGTGCAAAAATAAAGAGTTTTTCCTATATTTCCAAGTTTTTCTGCAAGTTTTTTAGTTCAGAGAAGCTTAATTCAAAAAATCTTCGTATCTTTGCACTTGAACACTGGCAATAGGCCTCGGTGGAGGTGCCAGTGCGACTTTTGTGGGTGAATAGATAGTTGTATCTATATTCTATAGAGGTTCATGCCAAAATTCCGACCAGAATGTAACAAGACCTCATGGAATGGGGATACACCTTGTATTATAGGTGTACCCGTTCCTTTTATGTTCTTGTTACGGGTCTTTGGTCGGATACCAGGCATGAAGCATAAATGTGAACGTGGTACACTTTCTTTATATCTGCACATTATCGTTTCATGCTAAAATCCGACCAAATGACAGTAAAGGACGATAAGAATGAAAAGCAGGTAGTTTCAAAGCAGCGCGTGGCTGACCATGGCGAAGTATATACTGCCAAACGGGAGGTGAATGCAATGCTTGATTTGGTGAAGGAAGAGACGGAGCGAATAGACTCCCGATTTCTTGAACCTGCCTGTGGCAACGGGAACTTCCTCGTGGAAATCCTGAGCAGAAAGATGGAGGCTGTGCGTAGGAAGCACGCCAAGAATCGCTATGAATACGACCTTGCATCAGCACAGGCCGTCAGTTCGATGTATGGCGTAGAACTGCTATCAGACAATGTAGAAATCTGCCGGAACCGCTTGCTGGATCAATATCTTGAAACATACAAGCAACATCTTTCTGATGATGCTCCAGCAGAATTGGTGAGATGCATTCAATTCCTTTTGAAGAAGAACATTCTTTGTGGCGATGCCCTGACAATGTTGCAACAGAACGGAACTCCCATCACCTTTTGCGAATGGACATTCATAGGATTGAATGGCAAGGTGAAACGTCGTGACTTCGAACTAGCAGAACTACTGCGTAACGTGGAATACGACAAACCAAAGGCTGGAGAGGAAGGACTGCTGTTTGCAGACACTGGCGAGCCGACTTTTGTACATCTGCCTAAACGGGAATATCCATTGACTGACTACCTAAAACTGCCCGACTATGAGTAAGTTAAACTATAATCCTGACGTGTTGTCGTGCTTGGCAAATCTGAGCAACGACGAAGTGTTCACCCCGCCACAACTGGCGAATCAGATATTGGACATGCTGCCGCAAGAGCTATTCCGCAGTCCCGATACCAAGTTTCTTGATCCTTGCACGAAGAGCGGCGTATTTCTGCGCGAAATTGCCAAACGATTGATTATCGGTTTAGCCGACAAGATTCCTAATCTTCAGCAACGTATCGATCATATCATGCACCATCAGCTCTATGGTATTGCCATCACCCGGCTAACTGCGCTAATGAGTCGCCGTAGTCTCTATTGCTCGAAGGACGCCAGCGGTAAATACAGCCTCTCGCATTTCGATGATGCCGACGGCAATATCCATTTTGATGAAATCTTGCATACTTGGCAGAATGGCAAGTGTATCTATTGCGGTGCCTCGCAAGAGGTTTATGACCGAGGCGAAGACCTCGAGACTCACGCTTATGAGTTTATTCACACAAATAATCTTAACGAACTTTATAACAATATGTTTTTCGATGTAATTATCGGTAATCCACCGTATCAACTTAGCGATGGAGGAAATGCTGCTAGCGCCATACCTCTATATCATCTTTTTGTTGAGCAAGCGAAGAAACTGCAACCAAGATATTTATCTATGATTATTCCTGCTCGTTGGTACTCAGGAGGTCGAGGTTTAGACGATTTCCGCACTTCAATGCTAAACGATACAAGAATAAAGTATTTGACAGATTATGCTGATAGTAGCGAATGTTTTCCTGGAGTTAATATCGCAGGTGGAGTTTGTTACTTTTTATGGGCCAAAGAATATTCTGGTGATTGTTATGTACGTAATATAATAAAAGGAGACGAAATTATTCTCAAAAGATGTCTATCAGAATTCCCTGTATTTGTCCGTTCAAATGTTTCTATCAATCTGATTCGCAAAATTTTGACAAAGGCCTTTATTAGTCTGTCTCAAAAAGTGTACCCTTCGAATCCTTTTGGTTTCAGAACATATGTAAGAGGAGAACATCTAAAATTCAAAGGGTCAACGAAATTAATCACAAGTGAAGGGTATGGTTATGTGAAACGATCAGATATTACAAAAAGTCAAGATGCCATTGATACATATAATGTTATTATGACACGTGCGATGTCTGGTGGAAATAAGCCTGGATCAGATGGAAAATATCAAATAGTTCCTTCTACAATGCGTGTAATGGAGCCTAATGAAATATGTGCAGAAACATATATCTGTATAGGCAATTACCAAACCAAGAACGAAGCACAAAATCTAAGAGCCTATCTGACTACTATGTTTGCTCGATTCTTAATGTTACAGGCGATGAGTTCTATAATGATTAATAAAGATGCATTTCAGTTTGTACCCCTTCAAGACTTCAGCAAGCCGTGGACGGATGAAGAGCTCTATAAGAAGTACGGTCTTACGGATGAGGAAATCGCCTTTATCGAATCGACGATTCGTCCGATGAAATAATTAACAACAGAAGTCTATGGCTAGCAATAATGAATATTTCCCCAAAAAGTCGGAGTCGAATCCGACCATCTATGCGTATGAGGATAAGTACGACCCAAATTTGAAAGGTCTGCTGAAGGTGGGCTATACCACTATCGGGGCTCAACACCGTGTGAATCAACAATACAACATCAGACGTCCAGGCCTGCCTCCATTCCATATCTGGGTGGAAGAATCGGCTATGCGAAAGGATGGTTCCTCGTTTATGGATCATGAAGTTCATCGCCAACTGAAAAAGATGGGCTGCATGCATATCGATGGTGAATGGTATCGCTGTACACCGCAGCAGGTAAAGGCTGCTATCGAGGCGGTGAGGGAACGCATGGATGTGGCCTGGAACCGCGACAAGACATTCGGCATGCGCCCAGAACAGAAAAAAGCAGTTGACAAGACCGCTGCTTATTTCGACAGCTATAAGTCGGAAGGCGGGCATGTGCCTCACTTCCTATGGAACTGCAAAATGCGCTTCGGCAAGACCTTTACCGCCTATCAGCTGGCAAAGCGTATGGGGTGGACACGCGTGTTGGTGCTCACGTTCAAGCCAGCCGTAGCCCATGCATGGGAAGAGGACTTGATGACACACGTGGATTTTGACGGCTGGCAGTTTATCGCCCGAAATCCAGAGGCTACGATTGACTATCAGTTTCAGCATGCCGACCAGTCGAAGCCGATGGTGGTGTTTGGCTCATTCCAGGACTTCCTTGGGAAAAATACAGCCAACGGTGGTATGAAACTGAAACACGAGTGGGCTCGGGAATTCAACTGGGACTGTATCGTGCTCGATGAGTATCACTACGGTGCCTGGCGCGAGAATGCCAAAGAGCTGATAGGCGTAAGCGAAGACTTAGGCAGCGAGATAGAGAATCCCGACTATTTCGACGAGGATCTGATTCCCATCACGTCTAATCACTACCTCTATCTCTCGGGTACACCCTTCCGTGCCATTGCCTCTGGAGAATTTATCGAGGAACAGATTTACAACTGGACATATTCCGACGAGCAACGTGCCAAGGAGGAATGGGGCGACAAGCCGGATAATCCATACGCCTCATTGCCGAAGATGGTTCTGCTGACCTATCAACTACCTGCAGAAATATCACGAGTAGCTGAAGAGGGTGAGTTTGACGAATTTGACCTTAACTCTTTCTTCGAGGCTGAGGGAAAGGGAGAGAATGCCGTATTTAAGCATCACGACGAGGTTCAGAAGTGGCTCGACATGCTGCGCGGACAATATTTGCCAACCTCTATCAACGACCTGAAGGCTGGCAATCGTAAGCCACCCCTCCCCTTCTTGAACGGCGACCTTTATTCGAACATGAACCATACGCTGTGGTTCCTGCCCAATGTGGCATCGTGCTTTGCTATGAGGAACCTGCTGACAGAACTACAGAACACGTTCTATCATGACTATCGCGTGGTGGTTTGTGCTGGCACAAAGGCCGGTATCGGACAACAGGCATTGCCGCCCGTAGAGAAAGCAATGTCGCACCCTGACCCGCTGCATTGCAAGACGATTACGCTGACCTGCGGGAAACTGACAACAGGCGTTACCGTTCGTCCTTGGACTGGTATATTCATGCTTCGTGATACTTCATCGCCCGAAACCTATTTCCAATCAGCCTTCCGTGTACAGTCGCCATGGACCATCACCAACAGCGACGGGCTGCACCCAAACCGGGTGGAGATACTGAAGCAGGTGTGCTATGTGTTCGACTTCGCTCCCAACAGAGCTTTACGCAAAGTGGCCGACTATTCCTGTCAGCTGAATGTAGAAGAGGGGAATCCGGAAAAATGCGTGGATGACTTCATCAAGTTCTTGCCTGTGCTCTGTTATGAGAATGGAGTCATGAAAGCCCTGTCGGCCAGCGATGTGCTCGATATGGCAATGAATAATACCTCGGCCACCCTGCTGGCCCGCCGATGGGAAAGTGCTTTACTTGTGAATGTTGATAACTTCACACTCCAACGCCTGATGAATAATGAAGAAGCAATGGCAGCTCTTATGAAGATAGAGGGATTCCGCTCGTTGAATCAGGACATTGAGACCATCATCAACAAGAGTGATGCCATCAAGAAAAAGCGTAAAGACAATGAGGCTGGATTATCGGCTAAAGAGAAAAGAG
>Ga0326512_10002803_pt1 | contig 12892 bp, 16 predicted proteins | sample 1_2617_0518_D_FD_203652 | JGI IMG/M metagenome (GOLD analysis project Ga0326512, IMG submission 203652) | Bovine rumen microbial communities from UC Davis, California, United States - 1_2617_0518 | ecosystem: Host-associated > Mammals > Digestive system > Stomach > Rumen | place: USA... | reverse complement strand
CTTAAAAGCGGTATCAAATAACTCTACCTTACTGGTAAAAGCTCGATTACTTGGAACACCATCTACTGTTACAGCTAGCTTAATATTGCCAAAATCAACTTCGGAAGGTAGAATCTTCTGGAGTGCGGCGACCTTATCACCGTTATTGCAAGCAAGAACGATAGAAGGATTAGCGCCGTTAAAGTCACAATTACAAGCAATCTGTGGATCACCATCAAACAGAGCTTCAAACTTACGAATTACAATAGTCCAAGGTGGTAAAATCTTTAAACGTACATTATCCATATTTTATTCTCCTCTAGATTAGAATAGCTTTAAGGTCAGCTAACCGCACATCATTCTCTAAACTCACATTTGCTCTGAGTTAGCGCCCTGTGACAGACTTGAACTGCCGACACTTCGGTTAATGGTGCCAGATTTGAGTCTTGCACTCAACTAGGACTTGTTTCTATCTGACCAGCCGAATGCTCTACCGACTGAGCTAACAGGGCTTGTTCACATTGATAAGTTATATTTTTACCGCAGTATGTAGGAGTAGTAGCGTGACAATTTGGACAAAGCCAACGAAGATTTTCTAATCTATTATCATTATGCTTGCCATTAATATGGTCTAATTCTAAACTAATCTGCTTTCCTCGCCATTCCCCTTCATTACCACAAAAAGCACATTTATATGGAATTAAATTATATGCTAATAAATAACGTCTAATAAGTTTTCTTTCTGCGAAGCTGTTTTCTATAAATAAACTACTAACATTATAATTTTCATTAACATGTTTATAATTAAATTGTGTAGATTTATCTTTATAACCTTTAAAATGCATTACATTTATTTGTTTAAGTTCAATCATTGCTTTTATAGAAGAACGAGCACTATTACCACTAGTACCTTTTATAGAATAGCCTAAATTTTTAGCGTAGTCTCCTAAGCAAGAACTTCTATAAGCAATTTCTTGCAACTCTTCATCAGAAAATCTTTCCCATTTTTTCATAATAATCACTCCTATGATTTTATTTATATTTTAAGCTGATGTAGGAGCATCTTATCTCATTGGCTCATGACACCAATGCTACCTTAAAATATCTTAATTTATACCCAACCATTTATATCCCGCGTATTGGTCAGCGGATAACTTAAATATTAAAGTGAACTGTTTTCCGCACGACCGGTCTACTCTTATTCGTGCTTTCTTCCGCGGCCCCGGGCTTGACTATACAGGTATCGCCTGCCAATTCGCATTGGGGTTCATGGCCTAACTCGGTTTGCAAGGCGGTTAGGCGCTCTTTAATACTTTGAAGATTAGTTTAAACAGCATCGCCGCGTGAAGGCTCTTCAATGATGCCATGATAGTTTCAATCATATCAGCATAGCAACTTGTCTGATTGATGTGTGCTGTTGCTTCTTTATATACCGTTTTCCAACAGAAACTATCAAACAAATGTTAACGGTTGTCACATTAGCGGGAGGTGACTGGTGGGGAAGGAGGGAGTTGAACCCTCAAACCACCGGTTCTAAGCCGGTTCCATATGCCAAGTTCTGGTACATCCCCATAAGTTCTAGGCGGCTTATTTTAGCTACATATTTTAAAAGAATACTGCTTGAATAATGTTATTTGCTGTATCCGCCTTTAATTTCAATCAGCACGACAGTTCAATAAAAATTTTCTTTAATTAAATCCAAATATAATTAATTTCTTTTTTATTTTTGTAAATTGCTGTTCCTGTCGTTCTTATATATTTATTATAGCAGATTTTCTGCTAAAAGTCAAGTGGTAGGGCATCGGGGATTCGAACCCCGAAAGACGCGGATTTTGAGTCCGCCGGCTGTGCCATGTTCGCCTAAGTCCAATGCCCCATAATTCACTTCTAGAATGTTTATATAGGACGTATGAAGTGAGAACAGTAGTCCTTGGTCGGCTAGGAGGGAGTTGAACCCTCAATCCCGTAAGGGCAGCGGATTTTAAGTCCGCTGTGTATGCCATTCCACCACTAGCCGTTAAAGCAACCGCAATCCGATAGTAAGATTAACGCGGTAGAAACCCTTAAAGTAACTATCTGGGTTTACTGGCGATTTTTATCGTTGTTCGCCACAACCGCAGGTCCATATGTCCTACATCATACCTAGGTTAATAAGTCTTCTAGTGGTGCGCTTCTATGAGAGGCGTTAGAAGAACATTTGCGGTAGCGCTTCTCACATTTTACCGCAATTTCCCTTTAAGGCCCAGTGGGGTGGACCCGGCGCTATTTACTGCCATTCATTAAGCATTTCTGCTTGCTTACGACGGCTCCAAGAAGAAGAAAATACAGTACGAGTAGAAGTCTTACGCACAATAATCATCCTTTCCTTGTTTCTATAAATATTATAGCATAATTTTTATTCAATGTCAAGCATTAATTTTTCTAACCCTCGACATCTTTGGTCCCATTCTGGCTCAGGAATTTCATAAACATACCAATCATTACCATATTCATCACTTTGAGGGCCAACAAGAAAATCATCTAGATAATCCATAAATAATTTATCTCCTTTCCCTTTACTATAAATATTATACTATAATTTTTAGGAAAAGTCAATCAATAAAATCTTCAAATCTTGTTCTTCCAAAAATTTCTTCTATACTTTCAGTAGTATAACCGCAAGCATGAGCAAAAGTTTTGCAAAAAGCATGAAAACGTGAAAGATTCATTACATCTAAATTTTCTGTAAAACTAACTTCTTGATCTGTATCATCAGGATTATAAGCGTGAAAATCGTATGTTATTTGTTTACTCATAATTATTCTTCTCTCTTTTTAAAAATTTTACTTCCACAATTTGTACAAGTACAAATAACTACCATATAAGGTTCTGTTTCATAATTTTCTATTTTATATTGTTCAGTTTCAAATGAATGTCCACACTTTGAACAAATAAATAATTCTTTTTCCATAATAATCTCCTTTAAAAAAAATGGTGGACCGACCGGGAATCGAACCCGGACTCGAGGCTTGCAAGGCATCAGTGCTAGCCGTTATCACTATCAGCCCATATTCTAACGATTTTGATAACGCAGACCGTTTGCAACTCATACTGCGTGGATGAAAGTGGTCTCTTTATAAGAGAGTGGTACTACCAACCAGACTCGAACTGGTGCCATATGCTTGAGAGACATATATCCTTGCCGCTAGACGATGGTAGCATGGAAGCACCGGCGGGACTTGAACCCAGCATCACTGGCTTGAAAGGCCAGCGTGCTTACCTTTGCACTACGGTGCCATATTGCGGAGCTCTGGTGTCCGCGCCCCTCATCCTTGAAACTACAAGAAACTAAGGATGACAGAAGTTTCTTACAATGGTATACCACGATTCGATTATGGCGATTACCCTGAGAAGTTCATCTACAGGCACTTCCTCCCGAATCAATAAAGCCCGCAAAGTATTCTGGCCGCGGAACGCCAGTTCTTACCCCTGTCTCCGCAGGAATATACTTAGATTATCTACAAGATCTCAAACAATCCCACCACTCACGTCCTCGATAATCCTAGCTTAATAAGCATTAAGTCATTTTACATCTTTATGCGTCCAGTAGATGTTACTGCTTTGCAAGTGCCGTTACTACTACTCGGCTGTTAGGGTGTGCACCCCCATAAAGGACTTCTTCCTACTCGTTTCCTTCCATCCTGCTCAAATCTCTTTTAGTTTCACGCTAGGTATTAAATAATACTTTTTGGTACTTACAGCGTCACCACGAGAAGGTAAGAGATAAGACGCCATTAAAGCGTGTTTTCTTTCGGCTAATGCCTATCCGCGTTGTGGTTGACACGCTAAACCCACGTAGGCTCCGCTAAGCACCGCATCTACGGCACGGCGCTTGTTTCATTGCCCGAGATAAGCTCAAGTCTTATCTTTTAAAATAATTGGTGAGCTAGGGTAACTTTGCTACCGGTGCACCGGTATTACCGCATTGCTGCTCATTTTACCATTTCATAGAATGGACTTGCTTATTAGTCAGGGTCTCTCCCTCTAGTCGCTCCTAACGACTTAATTACGTAAATCAACGCGTTGAAACACCAGTGCGGCGACGAAATATTCCGCGTTCAGACTATTGTGGGTCATGACTCCCACTCACTGGAAGAGCATAACTCGGTTCCCTTCCCATCTGGTGGCGACCTTGTCGGTCAAAATGACTATTTATTTGGTTTTTCCTATTTATAAGGCGCCGATAAGACCATTTGAAGTAAGCCATTATGCTTTCCTTTTGCGCCGATGGACTAATTAGTTATCTATAACCTAGGATACTCTATCAGATAAGATGGAGTTAGATAACCTTTCGTCGTAGGTGTAATTCATAGCTGGCACGCCTACAAAATCCACGCTCATTATGGGAGAGTCCGCCCCGCCATTCTTTTACAATCTGGACGCAGATTGTTGGTCGCTCAACCTAGAATCGAACTAGGAGTCGTCCCGGTATGAACGGGAAATTTTAGCCAATTAAACTATTGAGCGTTAGGAGCGGGCTCCGACTCGAACGGAATCTGAAGCTTATGAGACTTCTATGTTGCCATTACATTAACCCGCACATATTAAATGTCGCTTTCCCGCTTGCGCGGAGGATAGTGACCACCCAAGACTTGTCTTTGTGGTTAATTACTCTTTTAACCGCGAGTTCTTGTCCACCCAATATATTTCGTCATGTCAGGCACTTTAATTTTTTTTACGTTTCGGAGTGTGGCGTCATTGATGGCTTCTCTCCAAACGTCTATGACAATTTTATACCTCTCATAGATGGGTACTCAAGTTAAGGTTTTATTTAAATAATCTGCGCGCGATTATTTATTTTATTTTCCTTACCTTGTATAAATATTATATCAGAATTTTTAATAGAAGTCAAGTAAAAAACTCTTTAATTTCTTCATCGCACAGAACTTCTTCACATTCATATACTTTAATCGAATTTACATTATTTTTACCATAATAATTAGTAATACGATTTACTGCTTCTCCTAAATCTTTTCCAGCGCTAAGTCCTTTTTCAATTCTAACTTCTTCATCAATTTCATCCCAAAATTCAATTTCATATCTAACAATCATATTAAATTAACTCCTTCATATCGCACCATTTAATTTTTACAATAATACGATTTCCGCATCTATCACGCATTTCTACTTCAGGCCGCGCAACAATACCTTCCATTTCAACTTCATCTTCTGCCACTACAGAATTAGGATGGTCACATACAAATTTAGTAGCTTCATAAAGAGTGCCTTCTCCAACAATTGGAACTATTTTTAAACCGAACATCTGAGCGGTTTTTTCAACCCATTCGCGCGATTGATAGTTTTCGCCTACAAGAACATCAAAAACAATAAAGTCTACTCCATTTTTAATATATTTAGAGCCAACTTTTTGAATTTTACGTCCGTAACCTTCTCCAAAAATAATTACTTCTTTTTCACCAAAAGTTTGCTCAAAAAGTTCTTCAGCAGCTTCATTCATAAAGATTTCATTTAGTCTAGTAACTAAATCAGAAGGAATTTGCGCATTATCGGTTCTTCCACCAAAAGTAATTTGATGACCATCCCAATGAATACGAATATTTGTTCCATCTATTTTTTCAGTCCAAATCCACTTATTTAAAGCAAGATATTCTACTGTAGAATCACGAAATACTCCAGGACGCAGATTTTTCGAACCTTCTGTATCACGAGCATAAATTGTATCAATCTTCTCATATTTACGCATAATTAATATCCTTTCTTACCAAATTACGGTTCCTTCATTCGCACGAAGATAATCATATTCTTTTCGAGTAATCCAACGGATAATAGGAGTACGACGTTCTTCATAGTGCTGATTAATTCCAACATGCTCGTAATGAAGAGTACCAATTAGAACTTCTACAACTTTGATGGAATTTTCAGAATCAGAAAAATCATGAATAGTGCGTTCATCAAGAACAGCCCAATCTTTAATATCTCGATAAACAGGACGCAAATTCTTCATATTATATATCCTCTCTAAGTTCAATATTACAACTTTCCATCAAAGGGCTTAAAATATCCCATAGTTGCTTTGCTACAATTTCATCAAATTCGGTAAGATAAACATTTATCCATTCAGTATTATAGTTACGCAATCGCAAAACTTCCTTATATTGCTCTCGCATCTCTTGAAAATCATTCATATTATTTATTCCCTTTCTCATTTACTATAATAATTATATCAGATTTTTTAGAGAAAGTCAAATATTATTTGTGCCAGAAATCATAAGCATTACTATAGCCCTCTCTATATCCTTCATCATATGCTCGCTCTATAAGTTTAAGTTCTCGTTCAGTTAGATTATCACATATTTTAACGAAATCTTCAAAAACCATATCAAATCTCCTTATATCCATAATGAGTAAGAAGTTGACGCATATTCGCAGCACCAACAGCATTTTGGCTATGGATATGAAAGTAGAAAAAAGGAAAATTATTTTCTACAATCCATTTACATACGTCATAGCCCGTGCGTGAAAGCTCGTTATAACCATTCTCTTCTTCTCCAAGGTCGTGGTCGAGATCAAGAATAAGAATCTCATTTTCAGCCATATAATCACGCATATGGTTGAGAACATGAATTATTTCCTCATAAGAGCGTACAATACAAGGAGCCCAATGTTCGGTATTCAAATGCTGGCGGAACCAAGTATCATCTTCGCGCACATCATCGAGGTAGATATAATAATTCACTTTCCTCACCCTTTCTATAATTATTATAGCAAATTTTTTATAATAAGTCAAATAAAAAAGAGATGGATTTCTCCATCTCAAATTTATTCTTTTTTGACTAAATATTGATCGCCCATAATCATTTCTAAAGTTATATTATCACGTTCCCAGTATGGGATACGGACAAGTGGGATGTTGTGGGAGAGGGCGTATTGATTTTTTAAAAAGTCTCTATGGTTTTGTTGTTTATATTTTTCTTTTGTATTCCATCCACTAGTTGGATAATAATGTTGTTCTCCGTCAAATTCTATCAAACGCATAATATTTTTATTTTCATCATATATAGCAAAATCATATTTATAATATTTATTTTCAATATTTATAGCATATTCTTTTTTATAAATTATGTTGGAATTATTTAATATTAAATCTATATTCATATTTCCAAAAGATTTAATACAACCGCAAGATTTTGTATTCCCATTTATAAGATTACTACCTTCAACATCACATTCATTACCACATTCACATTTACAATGCCACATAGTTTTTCCCTTAGCATTATTTGTAATTCTATATATTACTGTTAATTTATTAAAAGTTTGTCCTTGTAAATCTAGCGGTGGAAAATTATATTTTTTAATATGCTCTGTTAATAAACAACCGCAAGATTTTACTTGTCCTCGTTTTAAATCAATTCCTCTTACACTGGTAATTTTTCCACAAGAGCATTTACAAATCCAATAATTTTCTTTTTTAATATTATCTTTTTCTAAGACGGCTAATCTATTAAAAACTTGGCCTGTTAAATCTTTAATACTTGCTTGAGAAGCACGTTCTTTTTGATAACAGCCACAAGATTTAGTTTTCCCACTACGGATTAAAGACCCATTTATTAAACAAGTATTGCCGCAATCACAAATACAAGGCCAATATAAAACTTTATTACGTTTTTCTGGTATGGCGTCTTCTGGGATAGTTAATCTATTCCATTTAGTCCCTCGCATATCAATTTTTTTCATTTTATCACCTATATAAAAGCAGAGCTTAAAGCTCTGCTTTATTTTAATGAATATTCATATATCTCTCGCTATCTAACTTATCTAACATAAGTTGAATTGCGCTAACTCCCTTTAGAACCTGTTCGAATAGAACTGGAGACGCGCCTGAAACAAAAGTAACACCGGCGCGAGGTTCATCAATAAAAGTATCATTTCGGGCCGCACAGTTCCAATAAACTAAATTAGGGAAAGGATAGCGGCCATTACACTTATTGTGCCACTTACGACGAATCTTATCCATAAAGACAGTCTTATCGCCACGCATATCACTACAACGATTTACTTCCATATCAGAGCAAATTACTAAAGTGCCAGGAATATCCTTAGGAGATAGATGAGCTCGCATAGCCGTATCTAAGACTAAATCGAAAACAGCTTCAATATTAGTATCCCCGCATAGATTCGCCCTCACAATACGGTCAACCTTATCGCAGAAATCAGCACCACGAACTTCAATTAACTTGGCATTACGGCTGAAGCTAATATAGTGATCAGCAAAAGGCCCCTTAGCTCGTTCTGCGGCGTAAATTGCGAGAGAAGTGGCAATAGTAATAGGAGCAATAGAAGTTCCATAGGTAGACGTCATACTACCACTAGTGTCTGCCACGACCATCATATTAGCAACGCCGCCCTTAAAGTAATCAGTAAGGTTATCCCAATACTTATTGACCATAAGGCGCTGAGTATTGTCAAGAGCAACATTAGAGCGGCCCCAACAACTATTAGAACTCATTACATTAATAGCAGATTTTACCACATCATATGGATAAAGTGCTCCAGCATTTACCTTAGTAGAAGTATCCTTCGCGAACTCACGATACTTCTGCTGAATCATGTCACGACGCTCGAAAGCCTTGCGATAGATTAGACCAGCACGAGAAGGTAGATGGGAAAAGTCAATCTCGTCCCAACGGTTCTGGGACATAAGACGCTCTACTACATGAATACGCTCACGTAGGGCAGATAGAGTCTTACGATACTCACGAGGAGTTACGTGTAGTGCAGCAATAATACGACGAGCATTATGCTTAGTCTTAGCAGAAGAAGAATTTTCAGAAGGAATCCACTTGCCAAGTAGAGATACTGCCGCACCAGCCTGATATGCCTTCATATCACTAATGAGCTGATTCTCAATTAGCTTCATAACAGCATTCTCGCAAGGAGTATCGAAAAGAACGAATAGGTCATCCCAACGGCCAAAACCATCACGGGCAATAGTATCAAGGTTGCGTAGTACAGCCTGCTTGTCATAAGTGGCAAGCCACTTTAGGCAAACACGGAAGAAACGACGCTCACCCTGACCTTCAAGAATATCACGAAGATACCATAGGCACTTTAGGGCATAGGTAGGATTTTCCTGATATGCATTCTTAAAGAGAACAATACAATCACTCTCAGTACGAGAACGATAAGAGCCACCAAGCGCGAATAGATCGTATAGCTTGGACATAGTAGACTTCTTTGCTACTGCACCATTTTCAGTACGCTTAAAATTATTCTCCTGCTTCATCGCAGTAACAAAAGGAGCTTCATCAATAAAGCTGCCCTTCGCGCGCATGCCCTGAAGGGCACCATTCTTAATCCGAGTATTATTAGCGTTGTAATTAACAAAGTTAGAAATTACCTGATTGAAATTAGTCATAATTTTAAATCTCCTTTTTATTTGTTTTAGCCTTGGACTAAGGCTTTTATTTTGTTGTTTTCCCTTTCAACATAATAATTATAACAAAATTTTTATAAAAAGTCAAATATTATTTATGTGAAAATTTCCAAATTTGTTTCTTTAAATGTTTAATTTCGCGAGGAGTAATTAAAAGCTGTATTTCTGGTTGTATTGAAGAAGTTATAAGATATTTACTTGCATCTTTTAATATTTTTTCAAAATCTTCTTTATCAATTGCTGGTTCTTTCGCTTTTTGCTTACCAAACATAAAAATACTCATTATTAAAAATCTCCAAATTTAATTATTTATATAGCTGATATTTTTTAGATAATTGCGCGCAAATATCGTCAGGAAGAGGACGAAAACCGATACAAGTAAGAGTTCGACCAACTCCATTTTCATCTATTTCTTCAAGTGTTAATTCTGTATAGCAATTATCTTTAATTAAGAAAAAATCTCTATTTTCTTCTAAACCCAATTCGCGCGCGAGTGCAATAACTTTTTCAAGTTGATATTTATTTTTTGCTTCACAAATTATTTTTGTAAAAGAACCACAAATCCATTCTTCATAAACATCTAAATTAATAGGTAAAGCAATTATCCATTGATTATCAACTGGTTTAGGCAATTTATGATTCTGGATTTGTATGGTTAAAAAAGCCATACTTGCATGGCTTACTTGTGCCGCAAGTTTACCCGGACTCATATTTAAATCTTTTCGTGCGATTATTAATTGTTTCATTATTTTGCCCTCTACTCGTAATCTTCCATCATTTTAGCAGTATTAATCAAAATTTGTTTTAATTGTGGTTCAATATTAAAACGTTCAGCATTAATATCAATTGATTTTAAAATATTACCTGCGCGCTGGCGTTTTGTAGAAGCTTTCCAGTCACAAAACATTTCTACAATATCCCAAAGTGTCATATCTTCTATACCATTTTGAAAATGTTCTGGATGATGTGTATTAGAAGCATAATGATGTTCTAGGGCTGGTTTTAATGCTTCAAGCTCTGCTTTATATTCTTCAGAACCATATTCTATTTCATTTAATTTATCTGTATGTTCTGCAAAATATGGAAGTTCATCTTCTGTTAATTTTGAAGCATCATGTTTTTCTCCACGGTCAGTTAATTTATCTGTAAAGAAACGAATATACTTTCTTACAAGATTAATATGCTCTATAGTTTTTAATTTACATTCCTCAAGTGTCATATCGTTTCCTCCTTTTATGTATTATAACACAAAATTAATTTAAAGTCAAATAGAAAAACGCACGGTTTCCCGTGCGTCAAGAGCGCTCGGCCAGAATTGAACTGGCATATGAAGTTTTGCAGACTTCCGGATAAGCCATTCTCCCACGAGCGCATTAATTTTCTTCTTCCTCTTATTAAATGGGCGCCTTGGGGCTCGAACCCAAGACCGGCTGATTATGAGTCAGCTGCACTAACCAACTGTGCTAGACGCCCATAAATCTCGCGGTTTCTTCTCCTATTGGCATCTTCTGGGCCTCAATCCATTGGAGCCGCCACTCGATTTCACCGCGAGTCTCACGTAGGAATACCTGTGCCCGCGAAGCACACATTCCCTAAATGTGTCTTTCTACTCTTGGTTCACATACCTGTCAGGTACCTCAACTCTCATTACGCAGGAATATCGCGATTGACACTAACGAGTTCAATTTCCGTTAGACTGACACCTTATTGTCTTACGACGTAATCTAATCGCCGAGCGAATCTTATGTGTATTCCGGATTACCTTACGGGGTAAGAGAACTCCCGGCGTTCTTTATTGGTGAACACATAATATAAATTCTACTTTCTTTATATTATTAGCCCCAACCACTCCTTTTCACTGTCGCGAACAGAAGGATTTTTACAGGAGGAACCTAAAGCAGGAGTTGAAGGATTTGAACCCTCACCAACGGTTTTGGAGACCGCTATGCTGCCAATTACACCAAACTCCTTTATTAAGGTAAGAAAAATTTTTTTATTTCCTTACCTTATGTATATATTATAACAAAATTTTAAAAGAAAGTCAAATACTACGTTTTCTTAATATAAAATATACTATCAAACATAATATGCCAATTAATCCTATTAATATTATTTCAATAGGAATTTCATCACCTGTTTGTAGCATACCATATAAAGGTGTATCATATCCCCAGAAATTAAATAATTCTTCTAATTCTTCATCTGTATATTGAGAAAAATTAGGGCCGTTTGGAACAGGTTCCGGTAAATTACTAATAATTTGAGCAATTATTTCTGGAGATAAAGTTGGTATAGGAGTAGGTGTTGGTTTTGGTGTTGGAGTAGGTAATTGAATACTTATTTCAGGAATTTCTTCAATAGGTGGTTCTTCAATATCTACTACAACATCTAATTCTTCAGTAGGTGTTGGCGCAGGCGAAAAAGTAGGAAATTTTGTTGGTGTTATAGTAGGAGTTAAAGTTGGTTTTAATGTTGAAATAGGACTATTTGTCGGTTTCGGGGTTTTTGTTGGCGCAGGAGTAACTGTAGATTTAATTGTTGGTATAACTGTAGGGGCTGCTGTGGGCTTCTTTGTAGGTTTTATTGTTTTGGTAGGTGCGGGAGTAGGTCTTGGAGACTTACTAGGCTTTCCAGGGGTAACTGTGACAACTGGTATATTAGTTGGTCGTATGGTAGGAATTGTGGTGGGCTTAATTGTTGGAGCGACGGTGATAGTTGGTGTGGGACTGGGCTCTGTTGTTGGAGTTGGGCTTGCTGGTATTGGAGTGGATGTGGGACTGGGAGTGGGTGTTGAGGTCGGCTCTGCGGTTGGTGTTTCTGTTGGTTCATATGTAGGTTCCTCCGTAGATATTATTATTGGAGTTGCAGTTATTTCTGGCGTAGGAGAAGGAGTCGGTTTAATAGTTGGAGTAGCTGTTGACGCGGGTGTTGCTGTAGGTTCTTCTGTTGGTATTGGTGTAGCAGTTGGCTCTTCTGTAGGACTAGGAGTTTCTGTTGGCGCAATTGTTGGAATTTCTGTAGGTATTATAGTAGGTTCTATTGTTAGAGTAGGTGTTTCTGTAGGGGAAGGAGTACTTGTTGGTACTTTAGTTGGAGCTGTTGTTGGTGTTTCAGTTGGAATAGGAGTAGCTGTAGGTTCTATTGTTGGTGTAGCAGTTGGTAATGCTGGAGGAGTAGATGGCTGTACAGTAGGCGGAGTAATTATTTCATTTACATATTCTACTTCTACTGTTTCTCCATCTACAATATTAATTATAGAAGTTGTACCTTCAACATTATTACTACCAAATACTGTAATAATATAATCATCAGTACTTACATCTTCTCTAATTTCATGCGCACCTGGTAATACATCATCTAATTCAAGATAATTACCTGCTACAATAAGATATGGTTCTCCATCAATATAAAAAGTAAAGGTAGGTGGCGCGATATAAGGTATACCACTATGATACCATCTTTGATTACCATTCCAAG
>Ga0326512_10002801_pt1 | contig 12894 bp, 16 predicted proteins | sample 1_2617_0518_D_FD_203652 | JGI IMG/M metagenome (GOLD analysis project Ga0326512, IMG submission 203652) | Bovine rumen microbial communities from UC Davis, California, United States - 1_2617_0518 | ecosystem: Host-associated > Mammals > Digestive system > Stomach > Rumen | place: USA... | reverse complement strand
TGATATGACGCATGAGCATTGTTCACGAACGAGCGTTTTTTATCGGCTGTGAACATGTGTAAATTGTCTTGACATATATACCAAATTGGTATATTATAGACTAGTAACTACAAACATGTACAAATAAGGAGGTATAATAATGCAAAAAGAACCAACAATTAAGATAACTATTCATACTATAATGAACACTTTCAATTTATCAATTAAAGAAGTATCTAATCAATTTGGAATTCCTTATAGAACTGTTCAGAATTGGGCTGGCGGTGTATCAGTACCACCCAATTATATTCTTATCATGATGTACAATTTATTGGACATGATGAGCTTAAATCGAATCAATGATATAATTATAGACGAGCTCAGGGATACAATAGAAAAGGCTTCCGACTATCTCCACGATGATAGACCAGCCGAGGCCATGAGCGTACTTGATAATTAAGGAGGCACTTATGAAGTATTTAGTAAACTTTATTTCATTGGTTGGAGTACTACACTATTATAATCATAATCTTTACTTATTTGGTTTATGTACTGGTGTACTTCTCACTACTTTAATTATGATCCTGAAGGAGGTAAGACATGACCAAAAGGAATAAACTAACACCATCCCAGTTACAGCTTGAAAAGGATGTAAAGCGTATTAATGAGCGTATTAATGAGATAGCTAAGACCTTTGGAACTAATAGCTACGCTTATAACCAGTGGTATGCAACTTTAAAACTTTCAATACCTGAGAAGTACCGAACTACTTCAAAACATGGTATTGTACAGATTGCTAGATCCAAAGAGTTTTATCAATCATCCTTAAAGAAGAAAACAAAAATGGGTATCCAGCGACTTTTGGGTATGAAGACCAAGGGCGAACTAATGAAGGAAGCCAAGGAGTCACTTAAAAAAGAAGGTAATAAAAAGCCGTCACGAGCTGAGATAGAGGATAGAGCTAAAGTTATTGATGAAGTTAACACCTTTGTATCAGAACATGAAGACATGTTTTATCAACCTAAGTCTTCAGTTGCTTATAATATTATACATATTACTGGTCGTAAGAAGACATACAGCGAAATTAAACAAATAATTGATGAATATAAAAAACAGCTAAAACAATCTGGTGGCTTGTTTAGTGATCCTTTTGAAGGATTATAGGAGGTATAAATGTTTACTTGGTATAAAGACTTAACAGTTGACATATTACAACAACATAGTATTACAAGCCAGTCTTTAGGTGTTGGTCTTGGATCTAATAGGCATTGGTACACACCACAATGTTGTGGATTCGATATAGAAACGACTTCCGTAATTACTAAAGACTATGCCCACGCTTATATGTATATATGGAGTTTTACCATTAACGACTTAACTATTTTAGGATCATACTGGGAAGAGTTTTTGGAGCTTCTGGAAGTACTGGCTAAACTATATAATTTAAATGAAGATAATAGACTTTTAGTATTTATAGCTAACACTTCTTTTGAGTTCCAGTTTTTTAGGAAGTGGTTAAATATAACTGACTCATTTTTTATAGAGGAGCGTATACCATTATACTTTATTCATAATGAAGTAATTGAGTTTAGGGATGCTCTTCAGGTGTCTGGTGGTAACTTAGCATACTTAGCCAAGAACTATACAACTACTCAAAAGCTAGTTGGTGACTTAGATTATACAATACCAAGAAATCACCAAGACGCTTATAATATGACTCCTGAGGAGTATCAGTATGTAATAAATGATACTAAGATACTAGCCGAGTATATGGATTATTATTTTAAAACATTTATACCTAAGGGTTTTTTACCATTAACAAAAACTGGCATCCTGAGGAAAGAAGTTTTACAAAGAGCTAGACAAGCTTGTAAGCAAGCTAAAATTAAGCTTCCTAACCTTATGAGTGCGTTTCATCCTTCAGAGCCTTTATATGATTTAATGATGAAGTGGCTATTTAGAGGTGGTTATGTACACGGATCTAATTATACAGTTGGTCAAGTATTAAGGGATCGTGCTGGAGCTGATATAACAAGCTCATATCCCAATGAAATGAATACAAAAAATAATTATCCAAAAGGTAAATTTTACCGTGTTAAAGATACCAGCATCGAAAATTATTTAAATTTAATAAAAGACTGGGCTGTTATGGCTGTTATTGACTTCTATGACATTGATGTTAAATTTGTTCATACTATAGAGTCGAAGAATAAAATTATTGAAGCTGAAGACGCTCATTATGATAATGGCCGACTTCTAGACGCTAAGCGTGTTCGTGTCTTTATAACTGAGCTGGATTATGATATTTATACCAAGTTTTATACTTGGAGTAAAATGGAAGTTAGACATTGCTGGAAAGCCAGAAGAGGAAGACTTCCAAGGTATTTACTAGATACACTCAATTATTACTATCAGGAAAAAGCTAAGCTTAAAATGACTGGGCAAAAGAAAACAAAAAAGTATTCGTTATCAAAAGAGATGGTTAACGCAGGGTACGGTCTTACAGTTACCAGAATGCGAAAGACTACAATAACTTATAACTCTCATACTGATGAATATGAGGAAGACCACAGCTTTGTATTTTCAAAAGAAGTAAGTAAACTTTCTCTCCTTCCTCAGTGGGGTATCTGGATAACAGCCAACGCAAGGCATACCCTACTAAACATGGTTTGGATGATAGAATCACACGCTCAGGAGCTTGGATATGATAGTGATTGCGATTATGAAGACACCGATTCTATTAAATTTGGGCATCCTAAAGACCACCTACCGATAATAAAAGAATACAACCGTAAGCAAGACGAAAAAATAAAAGCGTTATGTCAAGAATATGGTTATAACTACCAGTACATGAAGGGGCTGGGCAACTTCGATATTGAAATGCCATACATAAAAAAGTTTAAGCATTTAGGTGCTAAACGATATGTAGTAACTTACTGGGATCCTGAAGCTCATGAGTACAAAACAGAAACCACTATTTCAGGTTTACCAAAACATAGTCTTATTCAGTATTGTAAAACTAACCACATTTCAGTATATGACGCTTTCAATGATGGAATGAGAATACCAGTATATGATACTAATAAGTTGGCCAGCATCTACAATGATGAACCACACAGCGACATAGTAAACGGCGAACTTATGGAAGAACAAAGTTCTGTTTGTTTAGTACCAATAGAGTTTACACTTAGTATAAAAGATGATTATATGGTATACATTGACGAAGCTGAGAAACGAATGAAACAAGGTATAATATAAGGAGAAAAACAATGATAATTACAAATGAAAAAATAAATAAACTTTTAGTAAAATTAAATAATTTGAAAAAATTATCTCAACAATGTAATGAAAAAGAAATTGTAGAAGATGCTGAAATGTTACTTGAAATCATTAAACAATGGAAATATGATGACTCTATATATGATTTTAGAAATGATCATTATAGGCAATCGGCATCATTTTTAATGAGAATAGCCGAGGAAACCCCAAAAGTGCCAGAATATGAAGATGCTGTAGGTTTTCAAGAAAGATTTTACGAAACTATGAAAAATTATGAAGCTCTTAAAAATAAATATAATGAGCGTGAAAAAAGGAGAAAACAATGAAAACTAAATATATAGACAATAACCCAGAACTGGGTATTGAATACGACTACAAACTTATAATGAAAGAAATCAAAAAGCTAGGACTTTACCCAAAGCGATCCAAGAGCGATGTCTGGAATCCTTCGCACCTACCATTTGACAAAGCTAAATGGTTCGTGCTGATGTCTATCAGATCTAAAGGAAAGACCACCAACTTACTTATCATGGGTTTAATAATGAACAAGCTGTATGGTACAGTTACACAGTACATAGTACAGTCTGAAAAGCTTCTAGCTCCTAAGAATACCAAAGGTCTTTATAGAGTAGTAAATGAGCTTGGTTACATTTCTAAGATTACAGAAGGACGCTGGAGCTCTATCGTATTAAAAGCACGAAGGTGGTATTATTGCAATTATGACAGCTCTGGTAAGATAAGCGAAATGAGTGACGAATATGTTTGTATAATGTCCTCAGTAGATAAACAAGAAGACTATAAATCAGTGCTGAATGAGCCAAAAGGCGACTTAGTTATATATGATGAATTTATAAGAAACTACTACATGCCAAATGAATTTATTGAGTTTTCTCAGCTCTTTTCTACAATTCGAAGAATACGACAATCACCTATAATAGTGATGTTAAGTAATACAGTAAATTTATACAGCCCTTATTTTAACGAACTGGAAATTGCTGAAAAAGTCCGACTTATGAACAACGGCGACAAAGAGCTTATAACTTCCTCAGGAGGTACAAATGTTTATGTCGAAATAATAGATCCAGCACAGAGCCAAGCAAGAATAAAGTCTGATAGAATGTTCTTTGGATTCAAGAACCCACTTCTGGGTGCAATTACTGGTACAGCAACTTGGGCACTTAGGAACTTCCCACACATTGAACGAAATGAAAATACAAAAGTTCTTTCCAGAAACCACTACATTAGTTATCAAAATAAGCTGGTAAACTTGGAGCTGGTACAAAGTGATGTAGGGCTATGTGTATATTGTCACTGGGCTACAAAGACATATGAGGATAGTATAATATATACTTTAGGTGATATTAGAAGACCTTTAGACCGCTACAAAATTGGATATACAAAAATGGACAAAGTTATCTGGACTTGTTATAAACAGAATAAGTTCTATTATGGTACTAATGATGTAGGCGGATTAATTGACGCTTATGTCACAGAACTTAAAATGAACTAAATGAAAAGGCAAGGAATTAATAATTCCTTGCCTTTTCGTGTACCCTAGTTTAATTGTGGTTTGGTTACTTATGGAGTGAGGTATAAACTCCAGTTGACACCTTTATATTACAGCATAACAAAATATTTGTCAAAAAATTTCTTAATCCACTCATAACCTAAGTTGTGAATTCTCAGCCCAAACTCTCCTTCAATCATCTGAGTGTTAGTTGTAACGCCGATATTACCGAATAAACGACCTTCATGTGTATCAGTTACTTCATTATATGTATGAGTGTCTGTGTACTTATTATCTTTACGCTGAATGTTATGATTATTATATGTTCTTTCGCTTGTATTCTTAGCGTCTTCGTACTCGGTTGTTGTTATTTCTTGATATTCATTATAAGTTCTTTCAATATGGTCAGTGTGAGCGTCTGTCGTGGTTTTATCTTTAGATCTATAATTAGCACTGTCCATAGTTGATACATCATTTTTTGTAATTAAATCAGCATTATATGATTCATCTTTATAACTACCTTCAGGCTTATTAGTAACTATCGTCTTTCCTTCAGGTGTCGTTACATCCTTATAACTTCCAGTAGTCTTCTCATTACTTTCCTTTTCACCGTGGTCATCGTCTTCAGATCCAGTTCTTACATCCTTCCAGCGTTCCGTTCTATCGAAGTTATAGACTGGTACATAATCCCAGTAGTATCCTTGTACTATCTTCTCTAAGTTCTCTTTTTCTTCCATCTGGAAGATACGCCACATATTATTAAACCTAAATATTACTTCTTCATCGCTTAGCTCCTTAAAGCTGATCATTGAGTAAGAATAAAAGAAGTATTCGAAGTATGATTTAAACATATTATCATCTAACACATTAATGTACTGTACTTCTTCGTTTTCATCCTTAAACTTAGTTGATAAAATATGTGGCTGTGAGTTCATTATATCGGCCATATGGTCAGCCAGATCTATTATAATTCTATTCTTCATCTTGTTCCTCCTCTCCAGTTCTATCTCCAGAACCATCTCCAGAACCATCTCCAGAACCATCTCCAGAAGCTTCTCCAGTTTCTTCTCCAGATTCTTCTCCAGTAGCATCCTCAATAAACTCTTCATCGCTCCGCTCAGACTCTGAAATAAACTTTGAATATTCAAGTTCCCAAGCTGGCGAAAATCTAACTTTTATATCCCCTTTAGGTAAGTAGTCTGGAAACATCGCGTTGACATCATCAATCATTTTTCTTCTATAATAATAGCAATTTAGTGCATACGCGAATGCAGATGATGTAGAACCGTTTACCTCGTCAACTGTTTGCTGTGCAAGTTTGGATGAACCATGATCTGAAAGACCATACTTAGTATGATAAATCCTAGTGATGTCTTCATATGCTTTAATTAAGTATTGTAATTTATCTATTTCTTTTACATCGGTTAAGTTAAATGTTTTTGTTCCACCACCTTCTAACTCCTGAAGTATGTTTTCACTTATAACATTTACCATCTTACCATCATCGATATCATTGAGAAGTTGTTCGATTGCGTCTTTGTCCTTTGAGTCGGCTGCTTCGAAGATTGGCGCAAGTCTTGCGTAGCGTATATTAAATAGAAGAGATTTTTCTATTTCGGTTAATATATAAGGTATAAACTGAAAGTCGAAATCAGGAGACATAGTTGAGTTATTATATCCAACGACACCATCTACACCAACCTTAAAGCTTATAGTTCCAATTTCAGGATCATTACAAGTACCTAAGTAATTCTCACCTAATCCGTATAGTTTAACTTGTCCAGATCTACCGCCTTCGATAACTACAAGACCTTTATCTGTTTTAGTCCAGCCAACTGTACCATTAAAAGTTAGATACATCTCAAGAAAATTTTCGTCTACAGTATCTGGAAGATTATCGTACACAAACATATTAGTAACAAAGTTCTGATACTCAAAGAAGTGTGATAAGAATCGCTCATGAGGGTTAAAAGTCCAGCCGTCTTTGATCATTTCTTTTAATAGTCCATATGGTGTAAGCATATAGTCTTTGTTTTCTCTATTTCCCATTGTTTTCTCCTTATACAAATTCTAATTCTAAATCGTTTATAGTAATTCCGAGTAATGATACAAAAAAGTATCCACTATTGATGCCACTAATATCCAAGCTAAAATCTATAGGAACTTCTAATTCTTTATCATACAATGTAACGTCCTCACGAGCAATTATATGATTGGCTGTGTTGTAGTCAACAAGAATGATGCTATTAAAAACAATATCAGTAACACCAACTACAAATTGTACTCGTGGCAAATTGCTATTATTAACTTTAGCATAAGAGTTCGTAATAGTACCCTTGACTTTAATCGTGTTATATGCACCAATGTCAGAACTTCCTTGAATTGAACCACCAATTTGAGCGTTTCCACCATCCCACACACTATTAATATCACCATATAAACCTATTTTTATTATCATATTACTTTCTTGAAATTTATTGAATAATATGTTTTTTGGTTTTTGAACATTAACCGTTATAGGATTATAACCATTGCTTGATGGGTCAGTATATACTCCGTTTTCAGTTAAAGTGACTGGCGAAATAGACGGCACTGGTACTTCAACCGTCAGCCTTCTTATACCGTCATATCCCTCAGTAGGATCATATTGACCATTTGCATTTATGTATCTATCTTCTAATAAAGGGGCTACTTGTACAGTTACTGGATTAAAGCCATCTATACCAACTGGAGCGTTATAAGTACCGTTTTCTGTAATTGTTTTTGGTTCTATTGTAGAACTACTAGCTGAAACGTTAACAGTAACTGGGTTATATCCGTCTACACCTTCTGGAGCTGTATATGTACCATTTTCTGTAATTGTCTTTGGATTAATTACTGGTACATAAGTTCCACCAGTTGAAAGCTTTCCAATAAGATTAACTTCTTGCATTTGCTGTTCCTCCTTCCACTATAAATGTTCCCTGATTTAGGATAGTATCATAATTACTATTATTCTCTAGCCGCACATCATAGAAGTACTCACCAAAGTTAAGGTTAATAGTATCTTCTTTATATAATGCCAGTGTCTCTCCATTAGAAAACTCCTTTTTTATAACTTCATAATCATTATTAATATCCGGCTTAATTGTAAAAATAATAGTATCGTCTTCTGTTGGTGTATAAACTTCTGTACCATCATATATAGTTAAGTTAATTATACAAGAATCGCCTCTTGTGATCCTGAATATATTGTCTTTTATTGTAACCATAATAACCTCCTTATCCCATCCAAACGCCTTCATTTTCGAGAAGGCTAATAATTTCTTTTCGTTCTTCGTCTGTAGCGTGTAAGTTTTGTCCCCAGAATGAGCCTTTTCTTACTTTTACAAAACCTCTTAAATTATTTATCTCCATTAGTTTATTTGAAGGATAACCATAATTAGTTCCATAATTGTAATCTTTATTAAGTTTTGGTTCACTTATTGCTGGGCGTTCTACAATTAAATATGGTGTTTGGATTCCCATATAACCAAAGTTAGTACCTATAGATCCTGAATGCTGTACATTTACTTTTTGTCCCATGATGTTTTCAGCCATACCGACTGCAGTTGAAGGTGATGGAGCTATCATACCACCAGCAATTCCAAGGACTGATTGATAAGTATTTCGCCAATCTGTTGCTGTGAGTGATAATGGTAAGTAAATATTACCGTTAAATTGATAAAGAAAACTGTTAAGATTTCCATAATCAGTACCATACTGTGCTCGTGATGGTCTAATCATAGCTACACACATGCCACTCATAAGATCAACTCGATATCTTAAGGTTACATCACAGCCACCATATTTATCTATATTTATCATAAATTCATCAACATTTAAATCATATAAACCACAATATGGAATAAATATTTTTAATTTTGTATAACTTGAATAATCTAGTGCGTTTCCCCAAAATTCACCTATATTTCTTTTATAGTCAAACTCGATAAAAGCATTGTTTATGTAATTACATGATACACCTGTATCAATTCCACCAAAGGATATATTACTTGTTCCTGAAGGTGTCAAACCAGTAAGACGACATACACCAATATTTTCAATATAATCCAGGGGGTTACTCCACATTTTTTTAAGTTGGTCAACAACTGACTGTGATATATCACTGAATATATAACGATTAAACGCTGTCATTTGTGATTCAGTTGGTAAGTATATTCTACTAATGCCAGTATTAAGAAAGTTACTGGAAGGAACTTCGCCACTTCCAACATCGTCACCAACTCCGTCTTTGTCACCATCACCACCTTGCTGTCTTCCTGAATCACCATTAGGATCTGAATCTGGAACTGTAACAGCATCTGAATCCTCAATAGGTACGTAACCGCCTACAAGTTCGCCATTTGGAACATTAACACCAGTAAAAAACGATAAATTAGGAACTACACGAGTTTGAAATAGTCGATACCAAGGATGTGAATCATTTGTATTATAATCATCATCTGTATATTCTCTTAAATAAAACGCTTCAAATTCGGCTGTTGTATATACTGGTGTATAACCTTCAAATTGTTCCCATCTTTCAGGTAAGTCACTAGTCTTTTTATCCCAACCTGACCATATACCGAGTGATCTACTATCTACTATCCTAAGACCAAGCTCTGACTGAAATATGTGATTAGTGGGTGCATTTTCGCCAGTATCATTTGCATTAAAGAAATAAAGAACATTATCAACTATTGGGGCTGTATCATCATTATTAGCATGTACTCTAAATGGTACATTTAAAGAAGAACAATAATAATCATAATGATCCCCTTGTATTAAATCATCAACATGATAAAGACCATGAAATGTGACAAATTGCACAGTATCACTTCCTGATGGTGACCACATGAAGCAACCTCCAGTATAAAGATCACCATAAAGCCAATAAACATTATTAAGCAAAGTGTCAGCAACACCATCCAAAGCTGTATTAGCTTCGTCAAATGAATCATAACTAGTATTATTAATAATATTTATTGCCGATTGAACATTCGAACTATACTTATCTTGAATAGTGCTCTTTAATTTATTAATATTAAAACCAGTTGGTCTTTGGGTTTCAATTGGGCTATAACCTCGTAATCCATAAAATGAAGTAATGAAACCTAGATTAATTCCCTGTCCATTGTTTAAATTTAAGCTTCTGAAACTTGACATAATTACCTCCTTAAATAGATCCTGAGCATATCATCACCATTTGCTCAGCTGTATCACTAAAATGAATATTACTTTGTGGTATTAGTTCCATTGTCTTAAATAATGAATAATTATACATCCTAAGTTCATTATCATTAAGATATAATGAGGAAGTATCAAAATTAGACCGTTCAACAATAACATTTTCTTTAGCCAGCTCTGGTGCAAAAGACATTAATACATCAACATGGCAATGAGCTATAATTCTTTCATACTCGAAAGTATAATTGTTTATGTAGTAATATCGCCCAAAATCTTCAAGAAAAATATAATTCGCTTTCATAATTTGAGTACCACTAGATAGAATAATATCTGGATCAATTACAGAAGTCGGTTCTATTAATTCAACATTTAAGTTATTTCCTATCTGTTGAAGTTTCTTATTCATATATCTTTTATCTGACATATTAAAAAATAATCTAGCAATCATTTTTTATCCTCCTATAAAAATAGGGCGCTGGGGTGATACCCAGCACCCAAAAGGCGAGAAAGTGTATGTTCTGGCTTTAGTCAAGAACCAAAGCAACGATAGCAAACTTAGTATCAAGTATATAATTTACAAGTAAGTGATGGAATTCATTCCAGAAGTCAGCACTAGCCGTATACTGTGAAGTTACTTTTCTTCTGTATGGACATACACCCATAGCTCTATGGTCATAGATAACCCCAGCAATGTTTGACTGATTAAAGGCACTCGTACCAATACCTAGTTTGTTTGTAGCGTCGGCTGTGATTGCCACACTAGAAACATTATCCCAGTCGAAATTAGTTGTAACTTCGCTTCCTTCACTTCCTGAGGTAGCTCTGAAACCTTGCCACATTGGAGTAGTATCATAATCGCCAAAACCAATTTCGCCAAGGTTATAAACCTGACGCTTACCAGTGAACTTTAAGAAGTTTTCAAACTGTGAAAGCATGATAAGTTCATTGTCTTCATCATTTGTAAATGTAGGAATAGTTCCATCGTTATAAGCTGAGTTATAAACTCTCATATTATCTCTAATGGTTTTCATTCTTTCCATTGCAAAGATTGCGCAATCTTCAGATTTTCTAAAATCATCAGCTGTAGCTCCAGACTGAAGAAGTCCCTTAGCGATAGCTTCAGTTACAAGATGAACAGCTGTACCAGTACCAGCAACAGAAACAGCTATACCACAACTAATAAGCATGTGAGCGTAAGACTGAAGGCCTAGTTCTATAGTATTTTCTACATTTGTTCTAATACCTGATAAAAATGTGTTCATCTGATCCCAGCCAGTGAACGCTGTCTTTAACTGGTCTTCTACTATACTAATAGGTGTTGTGATACTCTTAGCTTCCTCAAAGATCTTAGCTGATACCTTAGGTGCAAAGAATTTATGATCATTTTCGTACACCTTACCGTCAATTAAGTTCCACATATCATCCTCAATAATATCCTGAGGAGAAAAGTAAACTCTTTCAACAAATGATCCCCAGTCAAAAGAATCAACAAAGATGCCTTTAATACCTGAAGCCTTATACTTCTTAGTATCAATTACCATCTTTGCAAGCTGACCAAGTAACTTCTTAGAATAAACATCAACAGTACCAACCTGAAGAACATCACGGCCAACATCCACAAGCTTGTAACTGTCAATCGCTGAGAAATCGCCCAGCTTTTCCATGTAATCAGTACCCATTGTCTGAGCCACTGACTCCCTAGTCAATTCAACTACATCAACATGTTTCATTTTTCATTATCCTCCTTATGATTTAATCCAGTGAGCTCCTGATCTATAAGATCAGAAGCCACTGGATTTATAAATAAATGTTTTTCTTCTTGTCTTCTAGTAACAAGTCCAGCTAACACTTTACCATTAGCCTTGTTATATCTAGTTATAGCGTCAGCTATCTCAGCTTTGGATCTAGTACCCTGAGCTGTGAGCTGGTCTATGCTGTTTACTCCTAAATTGTAGCCAAAAGATAGTAAAGCACAAAACTCGTTATTATTCCACTTATATTTATTATCATACGATGCAACTTTAATATAGACTGGTGCTATGTCATCATATAACAAGCTCTCAGCTTGTGCTTGGGTTACTGTATCACCTTCTTTTACTCCTGAAGTGTGACCGTAGGCTATAGTTAGAATTCCAGCTGGACAACGGTAAGCTTTAGATCTAAATCCTTCATATTTCTTTATCAGCTTTATAGCTGGTGTTATGTCTATCGTGTACATATACCTCGCTCATCTCCTGAAGTGTAACTTGTATAGTAGTTAAGGTTTTAAGTAGTTCATTATTCCACTTGTAATCTTTATATATAAAGTAAACCACTATACCAACAGCCACACCATTATTAATTATAATATTGATTAAGTCACTCATATTATCCCCTACAGTCCTTCAAATGGATCACGCTCCTCACCCAGCTCTAAGATTTTAATAGCTTTAGGATAAACGCTACCCTCCTTCTGGGTGATACTCATACGAACCTTAGAGCCGATAGCTCTTTCATTTTCAGTAAATTCTTCAAAAGTCATTATCTCGTTTTTAATACCCATAACTGGAATGTTATAAATTGAAGCTAAGTTTATATAGCCAGTTCTATCCTTATACCACGCTGGAGTTAACTTATTACCAACCTCTTTGTAAGCTGTGATTTGATCATATGGGATAGTATCGGACTGAACCGCTATACGATTCTTAACGGTATCACTAAACTTAGTTTTACCAATATAGGCCGACTTAACGACTCCTTCAATGATAATGTTGTCAACTGTCTTCTTCTCTTTGTTTTCTGTAGCCATGTTCATTACCTCCTTATTATATAATTATTGTACTAGCCTATTATAGGCCTAGTTATGGCACACTTAGAATATACACCAATCTGTCAGCCATGTCAACTAGTTCATAGCGAATAAAAAACGATTGTTCGTGAAC
>Ga0326512_10002799_pt1 | contig 12899 bp, 16 predicted proteins | sample 1_2617_0518_D_FD_203652 | JGI IMG/M metagenome (GOLD analysis project Ga0326512, IMG submission 203652) | Bovine rumen microbial communities from UC Davis, California, United States - 1_2617_0518 | ecosystem: Host-associated > Mammals > Digestive system > Stomach > Rumen | place: USA... | reverse complement strand
CAACAAGGATACCCACACAGGCACAGTAGGAGATCAGGGTACGAAGTCCAACACGACAACCCGTAACATTGTAGATAGTGAAGAGGGTTCACATGAGGACGAGGAAAACATAACCGATTATAGATATAATTGGGAAATGCTTTATAAGTCGATGCCTTTCCTCAATAAGGTTTGGGAACTGTTTGATGACATTTTTATGATGATATACTAAGGAGGGTTACAATGAGCGATCTGTACAACGGCATTCACGAATACAACAGTAACGACATAGGGGGATTAATTCTCCCCACGTCGTTTGAAGATGCTTTATCTTATGATCAGCAGATATTATGGTTGTATCTGTACAAACAGGCTTTATTACAGGCAGGTGAGAACATTGAGTTACATGAGAATGCTGACGGAACTGTCACAATATCGGCAACAAGCAGCGGAGCTACTTACACTATTCGTTCGACTACGCCGGATAGTGGTTTTGGCAGTGCCTATGAACTTGTCGATGTTGATACAGGAGAAAGAGCAGGATCAAAAATAAACATACCTGAGGCTATAGATGGTGTAGGTATATCATCTATTACATTCAAGGAGACAGATGCACAGGGTAATAATGTGTATACTGTAAATCTTACTGACGGTTCACATTATGATATTGTGTGCCCCAGAGGTTTGCAGGGTGTCGCTGGTCAGGACGGACATGACGGGCAGGACGGTCAGAACGGTACTAACGGTACTGATGGTGTAGGAATAACCTCAATCACATTCAAAGAGACAGATGCACAGGGTAATAATATTTACACTGTCAATCTTACAAATAGCACGAGTTACGATATCACTTGCCCTAAAGGACCGCAGGGAGCAACTGGTCCTGCTGGTGCTGGTGTTCCAACAGGCGGAACTAAAGGACAGGTGCTTTCTAAAGTTTCAGGCACAGACTATGACACACAGTGGAGAGACGTGCACGAGGTGCCGAGTGGTGGTGGTACAGGACAGGTGTTGACTAAGGTTAATGCTACTAATTATAAAGTGGCATGGAGAACTCTAAACCCCAGCCTTCATATGAATTACTTAGCTCCAGTAACACCTGATACTCAAAAAATAAATATAATTGCTAAAGGCAGTGAAAATCCAGCAACAGTAGACAATAGTAATATTGATCTTGCTTTTGCTGAAGCGGGTAATGTGGGTTTTTTGATATCTAACCACACAACATCAATTGAGTTTACTCCTACAAGTGATGCAAACTTAGAAACTATTCAAATACGGTTCGACATCATGTTCTCAACACTTTTACCGGATACAAAAATATGTAGTACTCTGAGAGCGAGATTATATGAGACAGAGTTAAGTAGCTTGGTTGAGCTGGGAGAAATTATGGATATACAATTACAGGACACTACAGTTATATTAACCGTTCAATTTTCAACTTACAGCGATGTGGGTGGTTTAAATAAAGGAACACAATATACATTAGAACTATTATAAGAGAGGAGAAAATACTATGTTTAATATCAGAGCATTTGGACCACGACTTGTTATACCTGCAACATTCTCTGATTGCCTTTCATATGGGCAACAGGTGTTATGGCTTTTGCAGCACAAGTCACCTATATTAACAGCAGGGGAGAACATAACCCTGACCGAGAATGAGAACGGCACTATAACCGTATCATCAGAACAGGAAGATGCACATACATACTCTATTAAAAAGATCACCCACGTAGAGCCCATTGTGCCGTCTGGGCAGATTGTATGGTATGAGTATCAGCTGGTCGATGAGAATGACGTACAGCACGGGGATAGTGTTAGAATTGATGATACAACTTACACTATAACCAAAACTCCGTATGACGGTGGATATGATTACAACCTTGTTAAGAACGGTTATATAAATAGTGGTGAAACGATCAGAGTTCCTAATGGTGGACTTTACAGAGCAGGTGGCAGTCTGGTTGGCGCTACTAACCCGGAACAGGGCCATCAAGGTTTAGATCAGATAGGCATGAGAATGCAGATACTCACAGGCGATCCAATGGCAGAGCCGACAGTAATCACAGTTCCGTCAAATCAATGTAGTGGTATTTGTAGTATCGCTTGGGACGAGAGGACAGTACAACCTTATAGGTCCGTTATGTTTAACGCTACGACAGAATATAGTGTTTTACCCTTTGAGGCTGAAATACCATATCTGTCAGAGGCAGTGGCAGACGTTTGGCAGATTGCTGTAAGATTTGAGTTTAACGGTATCCTTGATATTCCGTCGAATACAGAAAATGCAAATCTGTTTATGCAAGTTACTGTTAATAATACTAACGAGCGGTTGGCATACAATAGTATAAGATTTAGACAGGATACAGAAAACTCCAAAACATACGTATCGACATACGTTTTGTTACCGACTGGATCAACTGTCAGCAGTGTATATATCAAAGGTTTGACTATATTTAGCTGATAAGTTATAATAAGAATAAGAGCAATGTACGACATCTGAATTGCGGAGAGAACCACCCTTAATTGGGTCTCCGAAATCGTCATGGTGGTTACCTGATTTGTCGGCATTGCTTTCTTATTTGAAAGGAGATACATTATGAGAAACTGGACAAGGAGAGCTATTCTTGATATAATAGCTGAAAGATACAAATTATGGTTAGAGGGTAAGATATGAATACAGGAAGGAACTGGACAAGGAGAAGTATAGAGGAACTTATCGACGACTTTCTGAAGAGACAGAAAGCGCCGACACCACCAGCACAAGTTATACCTCAATATATCCATTTCGTCGGTAAAACAGTAGTATCACCTAATTTTGGTAGACCTGAATTGGTGTTTGGGATAGACAAGACTGACTTGTTTACTGACTTTAAGAGAGATGTACAGATGTGCGCATTCTTGGATTGTGAATGGAGATCTTTTTCTGTTATTAATTTGGAATATCATTGCTATCATACATATTTTCTTACTACTAATGCTTTTTCAAATTATAATCAAGGATTTGAATATGTTTATGTTATGCCATGGGATTATTATCCTGATGGATATGTCGGAACTTGTTATAAAATCACAAAAAGCGACGCTGATATAAGGACGAAGTATCCATTACTTACAAATGATCTTGGGGCTACAGTCACACCTATACCTGATAACTTACATAACATACCTTCGTCAGCTACAATGAGCACTAATCTATTCGTATTCAAAATAGGTTCCAACCAAGAATATTTAGCACCTATTCGAGCACTTGACACTTTGATTTTAAATAGTATAATGACACCTTTGGGTAAAGTAACGGCTACAGTTCTTATGTGTACAAAAGAACTCTCGAATGCTGAAATACAAGCAGCATATCCGGCTATTACAACATTTCAATCTTTAACATATTGAGGAGGATAAGACAATGCAGAAGTTCGGAATTGATATTAGCAAATGGCAAGGTGATTTTTCAATAGCACAAGCTATGTTATCGGCTGGTGTTGAGTTCGTCATAATAAAATGTGGTGGATCTGATAAAGGTGTATACAAAGATCCCAGATTTGAAGAGAACTATAAGAAAGCTAAAGAGGTTGGCATACCTGTTGGCGCTTATTGGTTTTCTAAAGCTATGACAGTTGACGAGGCTAAAAGGGACGCTCTGTTTTGTCTGGAACTGTTGAAACATAAGCAGTTTGAACTTCCTATATACATTGACGTTGAGAATAAACAACAGCTTGCTGTTGGTAGAGATAAACTTACAAGCATTATCGACGCTTTCCTGAGTATCCTTGAAGATAACAGATATTATGCAGGAATATATAGCTCACGCTCATATTTTCAGACTTATATGGACGATAATTATCTTCAAAAGTATACTCACTGGATCGCCTCATGGGGTACAGCTAAACCTGCTGGAGCTGGTATATGGCAGTTTGGCGGAGAGACAAACAAGCTCCGTTCAAATAAGATAAACGGACAGACTGTTGATCAAGATTATATGTTCGTGGATTTCCCCACGATAATCAAACAGAAAGGTCTTAATGGTTACACAGCAAGAGAAGTCAATGAGAGGGAGAATACGATCAAGAACCACTTGACGCAACTCATTGATTTGGGGTATACTAAAGAAGAAATATCAAGCGTTTTGGAACGCTTATGAAAGGAGCGAAACCATGACTATAGATGAGATTGTAAACATATTTGTGAACAATGGGATCGGGGTAGCCTGCATAGTTTACTTCATATTTAGAGACTATAAGTTTATGACAACTCTCAATGAAACCTTGTCCACATTGAAAGAGAGTGTAAATCTTATTGAGGATTATTTCCTCAAGAATGCAAACAGTTCTGATGGATTAATAAACCGTAGAGCAGATTTGAAAGGAATGTGAAAGATATGAGGATTGTACCGAGTTCAACAATCAATTTATACAGTAACATACCTATTGATAACGGTGAGCAGTTGGTGTTTTCAAGTTTACAGGCACAAACTGCTTACTTTAATAATCACTTAGTGAGATCGTATACACCTTGCACAATGATGAGAAAGACCGGAGCGTTGAGGGTTGAGATAGCTGGATCAGTCATATCAACTTGTAACTATATTTCATTTGTTAACCCTGATTTTGATAATAAGACAATCTATGCAAGGATAATGGATTATGATTATGTAAACAATGAATGCGTTGAGATAAGGTATGCTATTGATTACTGGCAGACATGGATGTTTGATGTTTCATTCGATGACATGTACATTGATAGAGAACATCTTTCTCAAGCAGATCATGCTAAGGCTGATGCTAATCCATACGATCCGACAATATATGAATATCGTACAGCGGAGTCATTAGCAATAAGTGAAGATATCGAGAAACCTTATTATGATATAGGAGCTGATGAGTCACACGATGGTTACTTCATAGGTGAGTCTGTCACCCAGGCTTATGGTGTAAATAGGAAAATTGGTGCACTTGTTTATTTAGCTGATATTGATTTTTCGGATCTTGACTCGGGTGAGACTATAGCAGCTAAAAGGGCTTCATTTCTTTTCAAAAACTTAATACTTTCAGTTGCAGCGACGAGTCTTGGATACGTTGCACTGTCGCAGGCTCAATATGAGTATTTGCATGGTCTTTATCCTAATGATATTAACTCTTATGTTAAAGCGGGAGCAACTTGGGTTAATGCTAGACTTGCGCCGAACGCATCGTCAAGGGTACATGCTGAATATACAACTTTCTATTTTGAAAGTGCTGCCGATTACACAAGCATAGCTAATAGAAAACTGTTATCAGATTTATTGAAATATTGCACACAATGGAATTGTGTAAGTTCTATAATAGGTATATACATGATACCAAATAATCTGATGTTGCTGTCGGGTGTTAACTATACAGATCAAGGTGCTACATCTGTGGTAGCAGAAATGACTGTTCCTCGACCTGCTCAAGGTCAGTTCAGTAAGAAACTCCAAAGATATCCCTTCAGTTACCTGAGACTCGTAGCACCTAACGGCGACAAGAAGGAACTTAGATATGAGGACTTTGAAAATAATCAGTCTGGACGGGGAGTGTGTTATGTTAACGTTCTTGTAGATGGTGTAGAACACCCTACATTAATAGCGGCTCCTGATAATTATAAGGCTAGTGGAATGTCACCTAATACATCTGGAATTAACGCAAACTTCAACGAGGCTCTTGTATTTAATCAATTTCCTACAATGCCTTATAATATTGATGCTTATCTTGCTCAAGTTGCTTCATATAGCGCCAACCTTATAGGCAATTCAACTCTTGAGACTGAATATAAAACTATAGGTGAGGTCTCAATTGGTGGTTATCTTAGCAGTAAGGTTGCTGAATGGGCGAGCGGTGTTAGAGATAGAATGGACGCTCTTAATTCTAAGCTGGGACTTAAGACTGATAATGTACTTGATCCGGGCGGTGCTTATCAAGATTTCAAAGGTGCTTTATTGGGAGCTAAATTAGAGCAGGCTTCGATGTACGGTAAGACTTTGGATCTACAAAATGCTCAGATGTCTGAGGCTGCTCAAGCTCTTGCTGGTGGTGCTGACGGAACAGCGATAGGTAGTAACCTTGCAAGAACAAAACCCGCATATGCTGCTAATCAGTATCATATGAGTAATGGTGATGGTACAATAAACTTCAACCAACTTGGATATGTTGATATCATATTCTTGAGAGTTCAGTTGAACCCAGCTATTCTCAGTACTTATGATAGATACTTTATGAATTATGGTTATTCAAGTGGCAGATGTGGAATACCGAGAGTAATTAGGTTTACACAGGGTGCGTCGTCTGCTAATGAACTTCCTGAATGGGTTACACTTAACGGCAAAACAACTACTTATATTAAAACAATGGATTGTAAGGTAACACATTCTATGATACCGGTAGCAGGTGCTATTAAATCAATGTTCGATAGTGGTGTAAGAATGATAAAGGGTGACTAATATGGCTAAGTTATACCAAAATCATTATGATAATACAAAACTAATAAACAGCTTAGATGCTAACGGCAATAAGCCAGCGTTCTACATCGCGTGTAGTCGAGAGAGAGGACCGGGAAAGACCTTCTCTTTCTCTAAATTATTATATGAAAACTTCACGGATAAAGAAGAGAAGTTTATATTATTGACCCGTAATATGGCTGACCTTGGAAACGTAGCAAGCGGTATCTTTGACGGATATTTACAATTTGAACATCCTGATGTTTCTATGAGTGAACGTATTCAGATGAAGGGTGCTTTCAGTAAGGTTTACATAAACACGGGGACAGGAGAAGATGCTAAAAGTACAGAATGTGGTTATGTCATTCCTATAAGCGCTTGTGATAAGATCAAAAAGATTTCATCGTTATTTTATGATGCGTCGAGTTTTTACTTTGATGAGTTCCAGCCCTTAAATAACAGCACGTATCTTAAAGATGAGTTGGGTTTGGTTTATAATATATACAAGTCAGTAGCGAGAGGTGAAGGTTCAGCAATAAGATATATGCCGATATATATGGCAAGTAATACTATAACATTAGGCAACCCGTACTTTGAGGGCTTGGGGCTCAATGGTGCTATTCAGTCGAACACAAGATTTTTCAGAGGCGAAGGTGTGGTCTTTGAAAATTGTGTTGTTGAAGGTTTGGCAGAGGCGCATAAGGGAAGTGCAATTGATACTGCAATGAAAAAGTATCTCTCCCGTAAAGGCGATAACGTCTGGATAAATGATGATAACAGTCTGGTTGAAAAACCTGCAGGCTGGGGAAGAGCTACTTATATTTGTACACTGATGTATAACGGAACTATGTTTGGCGTATACTTCTACGGCAACGTAGGTTTCTATTATTTATCAAGGACATATGACAAGAATAGTTCATATGTTTACAATCTCACGTTAGACGGTGGACGTTTGAATTATCCTCTGTTAAAGTCAACACCATTCCTTGACACATTGAAAAAGCAATTCTTCCGGGGAATGGTTAGAGTTCAGGATCCAGGATTGCAAAATATTTTAATGAATGTTTTAGGATAAAAAAGTGTTGACAATATAATAGTGATGTGGTAATATAATTATAACTTCAATAACTCCTTTACATAACATACGCACACAAAACACAACCAACAGTCTAAACCCCACTGGATCGCCACCGGTGGGGTCACTTCTTTATATAAGTATTGACGGGGTATCGTTAAAGTATTCATCAGAGTTATCAAGTTCACCATTCATCAACATTTCGAGGAAGTGTTTAAACTCTTCACCCATACTCAAATCGAATGTGGTAGGTTGTAGACATATTCCGTATTTATCTTCTGAATAGAATGTGTTGCCGTCCCTGTCTGTCCACATTGCTGGGGACTGGTTATCATTATAACGAGCTATCAGCTTTTCGCTTTCTCTGGTATTCCATACAAGCTTATCCGTGAACTCATCAACAGATTTTATCTTATTCTTTCCTGCTGATTTGGGTAGTCCGGCTATTGTACAGTGTATCTTGCCGTCTACAAGGTCAACATATCTCTTAGCTCCGAGGGTCTTAAACTCCTCACATTCATCTTCCCATTCCATAATGCCTATACGCTTAACCTTGCCCGTTGCTGTCTTAGGTGCGTATGCATTGGGATCTATTCCGAGAGTTGCAGCGACGGAGTTTTCGAGGGCTTCTATGTTGGCATTATAATCATTTATGAATTGCACGTCTTCATCTGTAAACATACCCTTGATCGAGTCAGTATCACAATAGACTACATGAGGATCCATATTGAGTATAAAATCCCATAGATTATGTCTCGCCCACGCTGTTACCCATACGCCGTGCTGGTATGCAATAAAAGTATTCTCAAAATTATATTTTGCCACTGCGTCAATTATATTCTCATCAGTGGGTTCTGTTGAAGTCCAACCGTCTTTATTGAACTCAATGAGGTTGGTTATAATTTTCGTCACCGAGCAACCATAGATGCTATTAATGAACTGTTTGGATTCTGTGTATAGCGATTCAGATCCTGATACATCTTTAAGTGATGTCTTATATGCATAGTATTCAAGTATTGTTTTGATAAGCTCCGGGGATAAATAGTCCGCTCTTGACTTATAAAGCCTTTGCACCTCATAATCTTCAATAGTATATGCTTGTGTGAATGTGTTCCAATCAAGGTCAGTACACATAATGGTTATTTCGTCGGCGTGATATATCCTACCGTTGTCGGCAATGATGCCTGATGCTAATGGGTGATTGCCATCTACAACAACCTTAGACGTACTCCAATATGTGCTACAGAGTTTCGATGTGATGTTCTTAACTTTAATCTGTGCATACCATCTGAACTCCGCTGTGTGGATATCCTGTGCTGCTAAGATATCAAAGTCGGACACGTCCACTTGCTTAAAGTCTGTGCAGGGGAAACGACGAGAAACCATAACACCCGGATAACTTGATGCAAAATCTATACATTTTATGTTCTTAAGTGTCTTGTTTACATAAAATCTATTGGCATGTGTCCAACCACCTTGGAAAAGGTGGACAAGGTCCTTAAATCTTTCAGGTGTATATCGGTTTGTTATGTCAGCACATTTTGATGACCACGTCATATCTGTCAGACAAACCTTTTCTCTACACTTCTTACGGACTCCGCCTGTCTGTGTAAGAGGTATATCTTTGAGGTATTTCTCCTTGTCTCTGTACTTCTCTAAACCGTACAGCATAGATACAACGTCATTGATTGAATACTGAATCTCCTCTGATGTAAGGGGTGTTTCTGGTGTTCTGATTTCAAGATAATAATCTTTAGGCTCTTGTAATTTCTGCACAGGAAGTTTTTCATCTTCGCACCACGTGATGAGGGACTTCTGAGTGAGTACAAGACTGTCACGATGTTCAAGACGCACACGATTAATATATACATTCCATTTCATAGGTTTACGTGCCTGTCTTGCGAATACTTGACCGGACTTCTTGCAAAAATCTTTCTCCCATATGTTGCGTAGATGTTGGAACTCAAATCCGGCGTTGTGGATATATATTTCAGCTGACACACTGTCTTTCATTTTGAGAGCTGTTGCTGTCTCTATATCCCTTACTGTGGACTTTATACCATAAAACGCTTGCCTTCTGATTTCAGCTGTGAGTTTATGGATAAACGTGTTATACTCGTCCCACGTCCTACCCATAAAGACAAGAGGATAATCATCACCCTCAATGGCTATCTGCCAGACATACATAAGACTGATCGGTTCTCCGTTGTCTATTTTTTTCTTGTAACTATCATCTGTCTTATAAAGTTTATGATCAAAACCTATGACAGATCCATCGGGTTGTCTCCAGCCGTTTGAAACTTCGATATCAAATGCTAAAAGGTTCTCACACGTTATGGATTTTTTAAATTGATTAAACTTAAAGGGTATAGAATAGATATCGTCCCAGTCATTGGGAGTTGTAATGTTCGCCACTTTCATAATAAACTCCTTTCACAACCAATCACTTCATTAACTTGATTATAGCTTCATCAACATAAGATGTCAAGCTGTTTGTTGTACCTTCTGAATTAACTATTCGACGCACTACTTCATCAAATATAGATTTATCAGACAATTCCTTTGTCCTATCAAGTTGGTGGAATATGTCTATCCAGTTAGACTGTGTTTGTTCACTTCCCGGAGCACCTTTCTTTGCAAGCTCCCACGCTGCAGAACTGTTCATTATATTTTCCAGACTTTCTTTCATCTCTAAACTAATATCATTGAGACGTTCATCTTTGAGGTTTGTCAGATAACTCTTATAACGCCATTCCTTTTCATATTTTTCCAGAGCTTCGGGTGTTGCCCACGGACTATTAATAATATCTTCTATAAAGGGTGCTGTCTTTTCCGTTTTCGGTAGGTTCTTAAACTTCACGTGCGCAAAGAGCTGTGTCAAATCTCTGTTATATGACTTATCAATCTCAAAAAAGTCGGTAATGTCACCCTCTCGTGGTATATAGTCTATGTCTCCTACTAATTGTTTAAGTATAGGTGTGATCGCCATAGCAAGCTCCTTCAAATATTCTCTATTAAGACTTGCATAATCGAGTGCAGAGTTCACTTCTTCAGCAAGTGTGAAATTTCGTATAGGTGTTGCAGTGGGTTCGTGATAATTTCTGATATATTTCTCAAACTGTTTTGCTTCCCTGCGCTCAATAGCCTGTTCAAGTTTTAACTGATTTTGCGCCTGTCTGTATTGTCTCCTCTTCTGTCTTGCTATCTTCCTACGATCTACTGTTCTGTAGGGTTTTTTATTTTTTTTCGCCATTTGTTTGCTCCTTATGATGTAGATTGCCCAGGCGACCGAAGTCGCGAGGGCTTATAACTACATTAGCATACTTTTATTAGTTTGTAAATAGATTATTTCTGTTTGTCATCTAATGGTGCATAGTCCCATCGACAGGTCGTAAGTTCATCTAATGGAAGGTTTACATAAAACGCACGCATCTGTTTGTATGTTTCAAAACGTTTTGGTCTTTTCCATTTCGGGTTGACCATAAGATAATCTCCAGAGCCGTCGTACGGCTTGATATTCCAGCTGCGCATAATGATCACTCCTTTCCCATATCGTGGATTTGCTCAACCATCAGGCATCTTAACAAGTGGCTAAGATCGTTATCAATTTCAAGATATGTGAGGCTTTCGCTTGTGCTGTGTGTTGGTGACTGATCATATAAATCATCAATCATATCCTTAATGTGTCTTACCATATCAATCTGTTCCTGTTTATTCATAATGGTCACTCCTTTCTGATTCTGTATCAAACTTTGCTGTATCAATAAGCTTCTTAGCAATCTTTAAAGAAAGGTCGTAAATACCATTCTCGGTCGTTAAAGCCTTTGAAAGTTCTACACCACTCACTGTAATCGAGTAATCGTGTTTGCTGTTTATAGATTCCTGCTTATTCACATCACACTTCTCATTTTCATACAAGTCTGTTAACACTTGACTCGCATAACAGTATGTTTCGAGAAATTCACGACAATCACTTATGTTGCAAGGTGATGTCATTTCATATAGGTTGTTAAGTGTTTTTAAACAGCGTTTTGCCATATCAATATGTTTTTGTTTAATGTCAAAATATTCCCCTCTAGTCATATCACACCTCCATTTTATAACCACTCAATACAAACCAAGTCTCAGGATCTTTATCCGATTTCTTCATTAACATTATAATATGTGTTCCGGATACGAGCTGATCGCGTTCTCTGTTTAACTTCAACATATCAATCATATCCTTATAAGTTTCAAATGCTACATCTTCATTTTCATATAATGTAGCATTATGTGTTACAGCTCCGTTTGCGTTTACAGTATTTTCAATCTTAAAGGGTCTCTCAATCATATCGCACCTCACATATCCCACAAATTAGCGTTGTCTCGTAACATTTTTGTAACATTAAATATAAACATTTTTGTCTGTGTCCAAGTCAGCTGCCTTACAATTTCACCAGATAAAGTATTGTAAAACATTTTGTAAAAAGCTTTGTCATAATCTGATAAAGTCTTGTCGATGATGTTCTGTAGATACCAGTTCCATTCATCAACTATACGACGCTTTTTGCGTGCCTCTGTTTTGATTTTTGGATTGTTGTCAATGTCCCTGCATGTGTTCATCAAGTAATCACATGTCTCTCTGATAAGTTCCGGTTTTGTCATAATATCGACCTTTCTCCCCGTATAGCCAGTTAGGACAGCATATGTTGTTTAATAGTTAAAAAGTTCTGAACCGTGAATAACCCAATCTGTGTTGAACCCGTCGCTCATATCTTTTGATATTTGGATAAGTGACGATCCTTTTCTGTGTACGATCTGATAATCTCTTACTGTGTCATAGAAGAACTCCCAAGCTTGCACACCGTCGGAATAGTAATGCTCTTCGAGTACTGTCCATCTTTTAGCACCTAAGGGTTTGTGTGCTATTTTTACCAACCAATTTTTCATAATGATCACTCCTTTCATATTATTGTTCATCAATTATTACTGTACCAGTTGGATAATAAATGATATGACGTTTTCCATTCTCATCGTCAAATAAAATTCGGTCATTATCATATGTTACATCAAATTTTCCGGAGTATTCTTGAATAAGGTTTCCCTCAACATCATACACTTTAACACACCTTTCAACACCTAAATCAAAATTTGATTTTTGAGTTTTAATTGCCCTCATACCTGAAGCTGTTGATGTGAAATACCACCATTCACCCATAAAAGTTAATAAGATTAATACTAATGCAAATGCAAAACCCGCTTTACTGCCCATCTCTGCTGCAAATACGCAAGCACCTAAAAATGCAACTACTGAGATAATGATAAATAAAATCCAACCTGCAACCGTAAACATAAGAACTCCTTTCTCCCATTTATTGTATGGGCTGAAACTATTTTTTTTTTTTTTTTATT
>Ga0326512_10002797_pt1 | contig 12900 bp, 7 predicted proteins | sample 1_2617_0518_D_FD_203652 | JGI IMG/M metagenome (GOLD analysis project Ga0326512, IMG submission 203652) | Bovine rumen microbial communities from UC Davis, California, United States - 1_2617_0518 | ecosystem: Host-associated > Mammals > Digestive system > Stomach > Rumen | place: USA: California... | reverse complement strand
GGTCGGGATAAGCGGAGCGGCGTATTTCATCATCTCTTTTGCGAGATCACGGTCAAAATACTGCGGACGTGCGAATTTTCCGAGGTCTGCGATGACGAACAGGAACACCGCCGAAAGCAGGTCTGAGAGTATCACCGCGAGCATAAAGCCTGCGACGCCCCACTTGAAAACCGCTATGAACAGCAGATTGAACAGGAACAGCGTCAGTGTGGCGAGTATACCGTCGAGTGAGAACAGCTTTACCATATCGCGCGACCGGACAAATTGCTGACAAAGCATTCTCAGCGACGAGGTAGTGACGTAGATTATCAGGAGGATCGTATATCCGCGCACATAGCTCATAGCCGGCAAAAGGCTCAGAACAGGCACAATCGCCGCCATAAGCAGCATACCTGCGAGCGTTATCAGCCCCGAGGTCGTGAAGACCTTGCGCTTGTCATAGTTCTTGTCAAGACCGAAGCGGATGAGGTATTCCTGCAAAGCAAATGTGAATATCGGCTGAAGGAAAAGGGCTGTCGGCTCAAGGAGCTCCTTGATACCCGAGCTTGTGGGGTCGAGGTGCTTTGAGTAGAGCCTTGTCAGAAGGATAACGAGTATCTTCGAGCCGAAGCTTCCGACAGCGAAGACACCCGTATTCATCACGAGCTTTTTATATTTATTCATTGAATACACTCCACAGTTTTTTTCATAGGATATATTATACCACGAAGCGGAAGAAATAGCAAGATATGACAGCAAAATTCACTCTTGACAGGGTTATTGGATTGTGCTATAATATTTCACAGATACGGGCTTGTAGCTCAGTTGGGAGAGCGCTGCGTTCGCAACGCAGAGGTCGAGGGTTCGATCCCCTTCAAGTCCACCAGCGCCGAGCGGGCGCACGCTGTTTCGCGGTTCAGTTGTTCTGAGCCGCTTTTTTATTGCCGCGTATGCGGCTTTTTCCGTATCTGAAGCTTTTTCATTGCGGCGTGTCGCCGCAGCCAGTATCGCGGTTCAGTTGTTCTGAGCCGCTTTTTTTCCGCTTATCTGAAATATTTCCGCGGAAATTTCGAGTTCATCAAGGGATAATGAGCTCATAGGTGTCATTGTCGGAATAGTGCCACCATTCGCCCCAGTATCCGTAAAAGCCGTTCCTGACCATAATATCCTCGAGCATACGTGAATTCTCTGCCGCCTCCTCGGAAACATCGCTGTAGTCCCTGTCCGCTATCGCCGAAAATTCGTCAAAATCCGACGGCAGCTCCACCTTGCTCCCGTCTGTATATACGATGCCGAGGTCTATCGTATTGCCCCTGCTGTGGCTGGTGATACCGTTTCGGGGGTCAGCGACGAAGGTCGGGTCGGGGCAGACCTCCCAGAGCTTTTCCTGAGCCTCGTGCGGACGATACGGGTCCCATATTATTATGGAGAAGCCGCGCTCGCGGAGCTCGTCCTGCACCTTCATAAGCTTTTTCACGGTGCCGTAGCAGAGATATGCTTCGCCGCTGTCATATATGACCTTCCCGGTGAAGTTATTCGTCGTTGCATAGCGGAGGTCAGCAACGGCATCGGGGATATAGTCGAGCACGCGCACGAGCTCACCATCGGGAATATCTCTCTCCGTGGGCGGAGCTGTTTCCGGCTCGGTTTCAGGCTCTGTCTCAGGTTCGGTTTCGGGCTCTGTCTCAGGTTCGGTCTCCAGCTCGGTCTTCTCCGTCGGAGTTTCAGCCGCAGCCGTCACAGGAGGCGCAGGTACGATGACCTGCTCCTCCTCTGTATTTCCGCATCCGGCAAGCAGGACTGCCGCCGCAGCACAAAGCAATATCACCTTTTTGTCCATATCAATCAGCTCCATTTCGTCTGTTGATATGATTATAACACCTGCGGCAGGATTTTTCAACCGTTTTGCTCGGCAATTCCGCAAAAAGCTTGACAATATATATATAATAGTGGTACAATGATAACGTATCGTTTCAACACGGTACACTTATGCTCTGTGAGGTCACAGGGCAAGTCTTACAGATAGAAACGGAGTAATAGAAAATGGGTATCAGCGTTGTTTTGCTGGCTTACAAGGAAGCAGAGAACCTTGCGTTCCTCCTGCCTAAGATAAAGGAGATGCTCGACAGTCTCCCCGAACCTTATGAGATACTGGTCATAGACACAAAGGAACCTCTCGATAATACATCTGAGGTCTGCGAAAAATTCGGTGCAAGATATATAAATCAGGAGTTCCCCGGCTTCGGCGGAGCCTTCAGGACGGGTATAAAATACGCGGAAATGGACAAGTTCCTCATCCTCGACAGCGACGGCTCGCACGATCCGAAATATATCCCGGCGATATACAAGAAGTTCACCGAGGAGAACTGCGACCTCGTCATCGGCTCACGCTACACTGAGGGCGGCGAGACCAACGATGCAAAATCTTCCATCATTATGTCGCATATCCTCAACACCTTCTTCCGCATCTGCCTCGGCATAAAGGCAAAGGACATCTCCACCGACTACCGCCTATACCGCACCGAGCAGATAAAGAACGTCGAGCTTGAAAACGTCAACTATGATGTTCTTCAGGAGGTCCTCCTGAGAATGAAGCAGAACAAGCCCGACCTCAGGATAGGCGAGGTGCCTATCTCGTTCCAGAAGCGCATCTACGGCGAATCCAAGCGCCGCCTGATACCCTTCATCATCGGATATATGAAGTCGCTCATACGCTTCACCTTCATCAGATACCCCATTCTCAGAAATATCCTTCTCTACGGTGTTTTCGGCGGACTCGCATTCGTGCTCGACTATGCGCTCTCGCTCTCGCTCACCAAGACCGTTATGAAGGACGCTCCCGAGATAGCGAGCATAATCGGCAACGTTGCCGGATTCATCTTCACCTTCCTAACGAACACCTTCTGGAATTTCAAGGTCAAGGGCAAATTCGCGCTCCGCGCCGCTTCCTACGGCGGTATCACGCTGTTCGGAATGGGCGTTTCGACCCTGTGCATACACCTGCTGAAATCGGCAATGCCGTTCGCTCTTCTGAAGCTGCTCGTGCTGATATTCGTATCGGCGATACAGTTCGTGCTCAACAAGCTCATTACGTATAACGAGAAGATAATCAAAAGCGACAACAAATAAAAGAAAGGAAGGGAACGCTCGTGTCTAAGTCTCTGAAGACAGTCCTCTCCGGCAAGAAGCTCGAAATAGCCGGAGTTGTCCTGCGCTGTCTTATAGTTTTCCTCGTACCGTTCATCACCGGTATCATAATCTTCAAGAAGAAGGAGATCTCACCCTTCGGCGAGAACGATCTCCTCTCGATAGACCTTTGGGGTCAGTATTTCCCGATGTACCGCAAGTTCGCCACCGACCACGGCTTCTCCGAGGCGATGTACAACTGGAGCGGTGCGCTCGGCTTCAACAACTGGGTGCAGAACGCATTCTACACAAGAAGCATATTCCTCATACCGTTCGGACTTATACCGCTCGACAAGTCGATAACCTACATCGACATCGTCTGCCTGCTGAGATTCGGTCTCGGCGCAGCAGCCTGCCAGCTCTTCCTTGAATACAAGTTCAAGAGCAAGAGCCCCGTTGTTATGGCGGCTTCCATCGGCTACGGTCTCTGCGCTTACTCAACAGCGTTCATTATGCAGTTTATGTGGACCGACGGACTTTTCCTCGCTCCGCTGGTACTGCTCGGGCTCGAGAGATTCATCAACGGCAAGTCGCCGCTTATGTACATTCTCATGCTCGCACTCACTATCTACACCAACTTCTACACCGGCTTCGGTGTATGCCTGTTCACAGGCTTCTACTTCATCGCTGAATGGATAAAGAGAGAATACACCGGCAAGGACGGAGCAAAGCTCCGCGGCGCCTCCGAATGGAAGGCGAGAGGCATCCTCTTCGGTAAATTCGCACTCTATTCCGTGATCGGCGGCGTGATCACAGCATTTGTTCTCCTCCCGACTGTAAAGGGACTCTCAAATTCAGAATCCGCAAACGAAGGTGTGCTCAACTTCTCGCAGTGGTACCACACCTTAGCCGAGAACGTATCCGCGATGCTCCCGACAACTCCGGCTTCGCTCGAATTCGGCGTCGCAAATATCGCAGTCGGACTCTTCGCCTTCCTGCTCATCCCGCTCTACTTTATGAACACAGAGATAAAGTTCAGTGAAAAGGCAGCAACAGGCGGATTCCTTGCAGTCCTCTACGCCGGTCTCAACTGGAATCCCGGCGACTGGCTCTTCAACGGCTTCCACTTCCCGAACCAGCTCCCCGGACGCTGGAGCTTCCTGTTCTCGTTCGCAGTTGTCATCGTTGCCGCGAACGGTATCGCAAAGTTCAAGGGCATCGAGGCAAAGAGCATCATCACTTCGCTCGTGATCGGTATATTCTTCGTGGGATATGCAAAATTCGGCAATCCCTCCGCTGAAAAGACCGACAGTCTCTCACACTGGAGCTTCCTGCTCGCAGTATATGCTATACTTCTCATCGTCTCCGTTGCACTCAGCACATTCGCTTCTATCTCGAAGAAAAAGGCTGAAAAGCTCCTCGAAAAGACAGATGAGGCTTCCGGAAAGCCCGATGAAGCTGCTCAGAAGTCCGCAAGCACCTGCAAGACAAGGTCTGTGGCATTCAGCGTCTGCTCGCTCGTTACGAGCATCGTACTCGCTTCGGCGATGACTGTTCAGGTGTGCAGGAACACCGTTGATGTTGCCGCAAAAGAGGGCGCCGGTATACCCGTTTCCAATATGGAATCCTATATCAAGGTCAGCCAGCTCCTCTATGATTACGGTCAGAAATACACCAACGGCAAGGACGACCTCTACCGTATGGAAGCCAATGAGGGCTGGACCTTCAACACCTCTATGATAGGCGATTTCAACGGTATCGGCTACTATGGCTCGACCCTCAACCACGGCGTTTACGATCTTATGCGCGATCTCGGAAACAGAGTATACGCAAACAACGTAAGTACCGTTTACAATACTAATTCACTCTTCCAGAACAGCTTCTTCGGCGTTAAGTATATCATCGACAGAGGCAGATATTTCGGCAACAGGACAGGCAAGGGCTATCAGCTCATCGAGAGCGGCGACAGCGCCCTCATCTGGGAGAATCCCACTGCCTTCCCGATAGCATTCGCCGCTTCGGACGATATGCTCGCAATGAGAGTCGATCCCGAGGAGATAAGAGCTATAACAACTCAGAATGAGATGATAAACAAGCTCACAGGCGAGCAGACTGACGTATTCGAGCACATCGACCCCACCAATTTCCAGCACGAGAACTGCGAATTCGCTCCGAGCGAGAACTGGAACAACAACTATTTCTACCGCTCAGACGAGACTCAGCCTGTCAGATTCGTATGGACATACACTGTTCCCGACGAGAGCCCGATATATATGGAGCAGAACTTCCGCGCAGGCTCACTCGTCATCAACAGCACCGACAACGTCGACATCGGCGCAGAAAAGTTCAGATGTCTCGGCTCTTACCCTGCCGGAACACAGATAACCATTGAATACAACGCGACCGACGTCGGTATCGGCTGCTTCGGCATCGAGCTCTACCGCTTCAATATGGACAAGTGGAACAATGTCTACAACAATGTCAAGAACAGCGGTCTCAAGGTAACTTCGTTCAAGAATACCGATGTCAAGGGCGAGATAAACCTTCCTGCTTCGAGCATGGTGATGACAACTATCCCTCAGGACGGCGGCTGGAAGGTATATGTTGACGGCAAGCGCGTTGAGGATTACACAGTGCTCGGTTCGCTTATCGCATTCAATGCCGGCGCCGGAACACACACAGTCGAGTTCAGGTACCACGTTCCTGCATTTGCAGCCGGTGTCATAATGACTCTGTTAGCTCTCGCAGCAGCAGCTCTCTGCTACCTGATATGGAGAAAGGGCGGCTTATGGTTCATAAAGAAGAAGGACAAGCCTGCTGAGAAGAAGTCCGACAGCGACAAGAAGGACTCCGAAAGCGAGGACGCTGACGCCGAAGAGCCCGTCATCGACGAAGAGGAGGAGGAAGCTCCCGAGCCCGAGAAGAAGGAAGCACCTGCTCACGGAAAGAAAAACCACGATAAGAAAAAATCAGACCTGCCCAAAAAACGCAGATAAAAAACAAGAGACTGAGTAAGCGGTCCGCCGCTTCTCAGTCTCTTTTGTTTTATCGATGCTTATACATTAGCTCCTGTGAGAGCCTTTTCTACAGCCTTGTTTCTCTTGTCGGAATTTCTGATACCGCGTCTGATACGCTTGAAGATAAAGCCGAATGCCCATTCAACAGCGCCTGTACACATACAGAACAGTCCGAACGGAAGAAGGAGCGAAGCGCAGAGGTAGAACACGAGTCCGCCTGTGATAACGTGTGCGATGGACGAGCCTGCAACTGCCGCGAGTCCGACGAGGAACACAACAGCGCCGCTCCACTTGAAGATGCCGCCGTAAAGACCGACGATATGCTTGCCGCGTCCGTCAACGATAACTGCTATCCATACGAGCAGCACAATTATGAGTCCGAGAATGATACCGAGCGTCACGTAAGAGAACAGGAAGTTTGAATTTGCAAGATCGAAGTGAGCCACCTTGCTCCACTCGTCAAGAGAGAAGCTGTCGGCAGTATCCTTGAGCTCGAATCTTGTGCGTATCTTATTGTAATCTGAGGTCTGCATCTCGTATGAGAGGTTCTCGTCGGCAACATCAGAATTATTGCTGAAGAAATCGCCGAGGTCATTTGCAGAGAGTGACGGATCGGGCTTGTCTCCCTCGAGTATGTAATCCGCATATTCTCTTATATGCTTGCCGGTATATTTCAGGAGATCGGTTTTTGCGAGATATGCGCGGAATTCAGCCTTGCTGACCTCGCCGTTCGTTACCTCGCCGAAGCCTGCTTCATTGTAGATAGCATCTGAGAGGTTCATCCTGACCTTCTTTGACTGTCCGCTTTCATCCTTTACCTTATGCTTGTACGTCGAATCGAGCACCGTGCTTATGTTCATATTCTCTGCACGCTTCTGGAGAAGCTTTCCGGAAGCGCCTATCTTTATGCAGAACATAAGGCTCAGAAGAATGAGGAATATGATAGTGAGGAAGGCGATAAAGCCTGCGAACGAGATACGGAGCGCGCCTACCTTTACAGGTCTGTCGACTCTGACTATCTCCGGTGCCGGCTCGGGCTGCTCCGGAGCACCGTACTGCGGATAGGGCTGCTGACCGTAACCCGGCGGCGGAGCCTGCTGGCTAAGGTCCTCAGCACCTTTGCGGATCTGCTGCTGTACATCAGATGTATACTTGTCGGTATCCACGGGTTCTGCCTTCCCGGACTCTTCATTTAATGTATCGGTAGCTTTTTCTGCTTCCGGCTCGGGCTTGGGTACCGGAACGTCCTCCAGCTCGGGGAGGTCGATACTATGCGGCACATAGACGGGCGGCTCTTCTTTGGCAAGAGCATCCGGCTCTGCCGGAGCATTCACTGTTTCAATCACCTCTGCCGCCGCAGCTTCAGCGGCAGGGTCTGTATCCCTGATGCCGTTGAGCGCTTCGAGCGCCTCATTTATCGTAACTACAGGGTCCTCCTCGGGGATAATGTCAACGACAGGCTCTTCCTTTTTGAGGTCTATCGGTATCACGGGAGCAGCCTCGGTCTTTTCGCTGACAGCATCAGCGGTGCTCACGGTCTTTTCCTCAAGCTTATCCGCGAATGTATCAACAGCCTTTTCGGCGTCCACGAACTTGCTCTCAGCCTTCTTTTCGGGCTTTTCTGCTTCCTTTGCAGCGGCTTCCGCCTTCTTCTCGGCTTTTTTCTCGAGCTTCTTTTCCAGCTTTTCAGCCTTCTTCTCCGCCTTTTCTGCTGCCTTTTCAACAGGCTCTGCTGCCTTTTCTGCGAGCTCTGATACTGTATCTGCAATGGTCTCCTCCGCAGCCGGGACTATCTCTTCCGGCAGGGGAGAGCCTATCTTGAATCCGCATCTGCTGCAAAAAACGGAATCATCATCTATCGTGCAGCCGCAAGATAAACACTTCATATCCATACCTCCATTTTTTAACTCCTGAAACACCGCACAAAGCCTACTTACGGTTTTGCACATATCAAAAGGATCTGCGCTCTCCGGGCGGAGTTCGGGGGAATAACCGCCTAACGGCGGTCATTAAAGACACATTAATTATAGCGTAGAAAAATAAACTTGTCAACATATAAAGACTCGAAAAAACGAAACGATAAAAAAGGCTGCCGTTTTGTGTCGGCAGCCGCATAATATCAGACGAAAAATATGTATGTCCAAGGTATGACCCTTACTTAGCCTGTTCCTTGAGGAGATCCCTGATCTCGGTGAGGAGAAGCTCTTCCTTAGTAGGCTCCGGAGGAGCAGCTTCTTCTTCCTTCTTCTTCTTGCCAAGGCTCATAAGCTTGTTTACTGCCTTTACCATAAGGAAAATGCAGAATGCCATAATAAGGAAGTTGATGATAGTTGTAATGAAATGACCGTAGTTAAGGCAGAGAGCTGTTACAGCCTCTGAATCAAGACCGTCGTAGGTTACCCACGGGAGCTTGATCTTGCCTGCGATCTCTGCACCTCCGATAGATGCGATGAGCGGATTGATGAAATCGTCAGTGAGCGCAGTAACGATATTACCGAATGCAGCACCGATGATAACACCGACAGCCATGTCCATAACATTGCCCTTGAGTGCGAATTCTTTGAATTCCTGGATAAACTTCTTCACTTTTCAATAATCTCCTTTATAATTTTTTTAATCTATTCCGACCTTCGGGAGAGATGGTATCTCTATATTCTCTTCCCTCACGGTCTTCTTAGCCTGCATATACTCAGGAAGCTCGATCTTGTCAAGCTCGCTCTCGTAGGGATTCTTCTTCTTGGGAAGAGCCTCTACAGCGTGGTCAGCCTGCGCCATAAGTGCCTCCTTGTGCTCGGGAACATAAGCCTCAAGCTCGGAAGCGTTCGCTTCGCCTGCTGTATACATGGTTATGCGCGACTTTGCAGTGATATTCTCTGAGAGCTTATCAGCGTCCACCTGCTTTGTCACACCCATATAATCCTGAGTTTTAACGTGTTTATTCTCCTGAAGATCGTCAGCATTGACGGTCTCGGTCTGTCTCATATAGAATCTGTTGAACTTATCGGCATCGTTGTGGGCGAGCTTATTGGCATCAACGATAGGAGTGTCGCTCATATAGCTGCTTTTCTTCCTGTCATTCTGACGGTGTCCGCCGAGGTCGTTCATCATACCCCCGTGCGACTTGCCGAAGAAGTCCTCGGGATCGCTCTCCTTATGCTTCGTAGCAGAGCCGCCGTCGAAGAACTTCCAGAAATCCTCCGAAACATCGACGAGTGCTTCCTTCTTGTCAGGCTGCGGCTGCTGAGGCTTGGGAAGTCCGGGCATTCCGTACATTCCGCCGCCTGCGCCCTGCTGGGGGAGTCCGGGCATACCCTGCATAGAAGGCATTCCCTGCATTGCCGGCATACCCTGCTGAGGTGTGGGCATCGACGGCATACCGGGCATTCCCGGCATAGCCTGCATTCCCTGCACATTCTGCTGCTGAGGCTGCTGCATATCCTGAGGCGGAGCCTGCATCGGAGCAGTCTGGGCATATATCGGCATTCCGCTCGCGTCATATCCGATTATCTGCGGCTGACCGTACATCATCGGCTGCGGCTGGCTGTATACAGGCATACCGTTCTGGTCATAGCCGATTATCTGCGGCTGACCGTATATCACCGGCGGAGCCTGAGCATAAACGGGCATACCGTTCTGATCGTAGCCGATTATCTGCGGCTGTGCGTACATTATCGGCTGCGGCTGGCTGTAGATAGGCATACCGTTCGGGTCATAGCCGATTATCTGCGGCTGACCATACATTACCGGCTGCTGGTTCATATACGGATTTGCGCCCATTGCGCCCTGCTGAGCAGGGATACCGCCCATAGCCGGAGCATTTGCCGGCTGACCCGGCATACCGCCCATCTGCGGCATCTGCTGGGCAAAGCCCTGCTGATTTGCCTGAAGCGGCTCGCTTCCTGCCTTGGGCAGAGAGAGCCTGTCAGTTTCGAGCCTCGGGATAAACGGCTCGTCGTACATACTGAAGTCGAATTCCTCATCGGAATCGTTCAATTCATCGGCGGTGTAGATGTCAGATGCAGAAGAGGATGTGGGACGGTCACTTATGGTGAAGGTGCCTGTTCCTACAGTAAATCCTCTGCTTGCGGAGGAAAACTCCTCCTCTGTATGATAGCCGCCCATATCCACCTGTTCATAATTGACTTCCTGAGGTTTTTCAAGATTGCTTCCGCATTTTACGCAGAACTTGAACCCCTTTTCGTTATCTGTTCCGCACGACGGACAAATCATTGAACTCACTCCTTGCTATGAAATGATATGGAGGCATAAAATTGCTCAAACTGAGCCTGATCAGCCCCAAAAAGGCATATAGCCTTATTCTATGCTATTTAATTATATCACCGGGATCGACATTTTGCAAGCTTTTTAAGAAAGATTGTGCATTACGGCATTTAAGGGCGTCTCCGTTTGTACACATTAACGTTGATAACAATCACAAATAGTATATTTTGTCGAATTTATACAAAATACTGAATCTGAACCGTTTTCAACACTCAGCAATGTGTATCTTGCACTGTTTGTGTATGGAAACAGACTCGGATATTTGTAACTGATACCAAGATTGATGTGAAACACTATATTTTTCGGATTTTTTATGGTATAATACATCGTGTGTAGAGCGGTCCGCCGCAGAATAGACAAAAATAAACAGAAACTCACCGCCGCGCAAGCGGCAGAACGGAGAGACACGATGCCTAAGGATATAAGCAAAGAACAAAGTATAAACAAAGCCAAGAATATCACACAGCTCGTTATCTGTGCGGTCGTTGTCGGACTTGCCGGCTATAATCTCGCGACTGTGTACAATAATATGAAAACTGTGCCGTCATCGAGCTATGTCGACACTACCGAACACGAGCCCGATACTCAGCCGGCTTCGCAGGAATTCGACCCCGACAAGATAATCTATACATCTTCACAGGTGCCTACGAAGGATAAATTCTACGGCGACCTCATCCTCGTCAACAATGATGCGGAATACTTCAGCCTCGGTGACGAGGACCTCATAAACATCGCCGATGCAAATGCGGAAAAGGGTATCGATTACCTCGCTCTGCCCGATAATTCGTATACTATCCTCCGCCGCGTCTATGAGCCGCTGAGCGCGATGGTGACCGACTTCTACAATATCTATTATAATGATACGCTCGAGATATACGGTTCATACCGTTCAACTCAGTTACAGAAGGAGATATATGACAGATACGACGGTCAGCTCGACGAGGACGGCTTCCCGAGAGCGGCTCTTCCCGGTCACAGCGAGCACGAGACAGGTCTTGCATTCGATTTCAGCGAGACCGTCAACGGCGACTATCAGGGACAGGGCGATTTCGCGTGGATAAACGAGAATTGCTATAAATACGGCTTTGTTGTCCGCTATACCGACGAAAAGAAAGACATCACCGGCTTCCGCGCCGAGCCGTGGCACTTCCGCTATGTCGGTATCCCGCACGCAACCTATATGACCAAAAATGACCTCTGCCTTGAGGAATACATTGATCTCCTCCGCGAGAAGTACCCCTACGACGGCGAGCACCTCCAGATAACCGACGACGACGGCGCTCACTATGAGGTATTCTTCACTCCGTCCAAGGATTCGGAGGAATCCACCGATGTTCCCGTTCCGTCCGGCTACAAATACGAGATCTCCGGCAACAACATCGACGGCTTCATCATAACTGTTCACAAGGACGAAAAGGTCGCTCCCGGTCAGGAGCTCGCGACCGAGCCCGGAACAACTGAGGCATCCGGTGAGGAAAGCGATGACGGATCCGGAAACGAGGACGAAAACAGCGGTGATACCGAAAACGAATAATTATACAGCAGCACAGACCTTGCGTCCGTGCTGCTTTTTTTCACAGCCGGTATTATCAATTTCCACAAAATCACAGGAAATCTTTCGTGTATTTTTTCTTGCATTTTGTCGTGATTTATGTTATTATATAAGGTAAGAATTTATGCCATATCAATGGTAAATCTATATCGTGCATCATAAATGCACGGGTGAGGAGAACAATATGCCCAAAAAACAGGATATCAACAAGATCATGATAATCGGCTCAGGTCCTATCATCATAGGTCAGGCGTGCGAGTTTGACTACTCAGGTACTCAGGCTTGCAAGGCTCTGAGAAATCTGGGCTATGAGATAGTTCTTGTAAACTCTAATCCGGCTACTATTATGACAGACCCCGATGTCGCTGATATCACCTACATCGAGCCTCTCAACCTCGCAAGACTCACTCAGATAATCGAGAAGGAGCGTCCCGACGCACTGCTCCCGAACCTCGGCGGACAGTCCGGCCTCAACCTCTGCTCTGAGCTCGACAAGGCAGGCGTGCTCAAGAAGTACGGCGTGCAGGTAATCGGTGTTCAGGTCGACGCTATCGAGCGCGGCGAGGACCGTATAGAGTTCAAGAATGCTATGAAAGAGCTCGGCATCGGTATGCCGAAGAGCGAGGTAGCATATTCTGTTGACGAAGCCGTTAAGATAGCTGAAAAGCTGAAATATCCTGTTGTTCTCCGTCCTGCCTATACAATGGGCGGCGCCGGCGGCGGTATGGTATACAATGTTGACGAGCTCAAGGTCGTATGTGCAAGAGGTCTTCAGGCTTCACTCGTCGGACAGGTCCTCGTTGAGGAGTGCATCTTCGGCTGGGAGGAGCTCGAGCTCGAAGTTGTCCGCGATGCCAACAACAATAAGATAACCGTCTGCTTCATCGAAAATATAGACCCCATCGGCGTTCACACAGGCGATTCGTTCTGCTCTGCCCCGATGCT
>Ga0326512_10002796_pt1 | contig 12900 bp, 9 predicted proteins | sample 1_2617_0518_D_FD_203652 | JGI IMG/M metagenome (GOLD analysis project Ga0326512, IMG submission 203652) | Bovine rumen microbial communities from UC Davis, California, United States - 1_2617_0518 | ecosystem: Host-associated > Mammals > Digestive system > Stomach > Rumen | place: USA: California... | reverse complement strand
TGTGTGTATGTCCTTATGACAGATAAATGCAAGCATAATTTACCATGAAGGCATGCGGCAAGTTTTAAAGGAATGAGCACAAAACTTTTGTATTTGCTGGATAATTAACACTAACGGATCTTAAAATGGCTGGTTTAATTGAAAATATTGAAAGACGTACTGGAATGGTCGGACAGAATCGTATGGAAATGTTACTGTTCCGTCTGCCTAACAGAAAACAACTGTATGGTATGAATGTGTTTAAGATTCTGGAGATTTTGCCTTGTCCAAATCTTACAATTATGCCTAAACTTCATAAGTCAGTAATCGGTGTTTTAAATCATCGTGGTACCACTTCCTCTGTAATTGATTTAAGTTTGGCCATGGAAGGTCCAAAGACGGATGATTACCGTAAGTATCTTCTGGTAATGAGTGAGTACAATAATTCGGTACAGGGTTTTATTGTTTCTAAGGTAGAGCGAATTGTTGATTACAGTTGGGATAAAATTATGATCCCTCCTAGTGGTTTGGGAAACAAGGCTTATCTTACTGCTGTAACTGAATATCAGAATGAATTGGTGGAAATTATTGACGTGGAGAAGATCTTTTCGGAGATTTCTCCATATGAGGAAATTGTTGATAATACTACTCAGGAGTACAAAGATCACATTCGTTCATTGCTTAAGACGCCAAATGCCAAGATTATTGTGGCAGATGACTCTAAGGTTGCTATTAAGCAGACTGGTGATACGGTAAGAACCCTTGGTATTGATGTGATTGAGGCTAACAATGGTTTAGAGGCTTTAAATATCATCAAAGATTACTCTAATCAGGGTAAACTTGATGAGATTGAGCTTCTGATTTCAGATGTGGAAATGCCTCAGCTGGATGGTTACTCTCTGAGTGCCGCCTTACGCAAGGATCCACTCTTAAAGGATATATATGTGATTTTGCATACCTCCCTGTCAGGTGTGTTTAATGAAAGTATGTTACACCGTTCTGGTGCGAATTCGTGTGTGGCTAAATTTGATCCGCAGAAGCTTGCGGATACAATTGCCAAGGCTATTGAAGAATTACACAATGGCATGAAGCCATCAGAATCAGTAACTAAACTTATCAGTTAGGATTTCTTATTAAAAAAAGGGCACATATGGTGCTCTTTTTTAACTAAATTATAGTTTTTTTGTCAAAACAGGATAACCTTCTGTGTTGACTAAAAAGATAAGAAGACTGTTTAAATTTTTGCAATAAAAAGGTGACAGAATGGATGGTTTTGGTGCTTTGAGTCAACATTTTTATATTAGTATTTCCCTTTTATGTGTGGCTTTTATTATCTATTGCATTTTGTGTTTTGGATTATCCGAGAAATCAAAGTTACAGAAAATTTTTTCTGTGATCATGGGAGGATGCTTTTTCGGTTTTATACTGCTTTCCTCACTGTCATTTTGGAAACTAAATTCTCTTGATATCGAGTCACATGGGAATATTAAAACAGTATCCTGCCTTTATAAAGATCCCGTGATAAGGGAAGCTTCTTTTGCAGGTGATGTTGCCAATTATGCTTTAAAATGCAGAAATGAGTATGAATCCAAATTTGGAAAGAATGTCCACTTTACGCCTAAGTTTGAATATTCGTTTGTGGACTCTGGTTCGTATATTGATGTTACTTTTGATGTTCAATTTGGTAATAATTGAAACACTCTGTCCAACCATAGTATTGAATGGACATTTATAAGCCCATTAGTTTAGAAATATAACTTTCCGTTTCTAAACTAAATTCTTATAGGATTCTCCTCATTCGACACTTCCAGTTATGCTTTTTACAGCATAACGTAGGAACTATTTTTCTGATGATATTTAAAGCACCGTTAACAACTGAGTTCATGGCCTTTTTATCTGAAGTTCTAAACAATCCTCTCTTTATTCTTGTACCTTGTTGCTCTCGATAACGATATGTATTGTATAGATTTTTAGACAAAAACATCATCTTATCTGGCCCTTTATAGGCTTGAACTGTGCTTTTGATTTGGATCTTTCTTGTATTAATATGTAGTTTTTTTGCCTTTCACGATTATATTTATTAAATAAATAAGTTAGGATTAATCAATATAATGGTTGAATAGAGTAAATTGAGATTAGATAAAGTAAAAAAAGAAAGCCTGTGGATGACAGGCTTTTTATATATTAAATTCGCTCTTTAAGCATATAACGCGGATGGGTAATCCTAGAGAGAATAATATAATTCAAATTCACATGGATGAGGGGTAGAGCGTACGCGTGTATCTTCCTCCTGCTTGAGTTCAATATAGGCATTGAGCATATCATCTGTAAAGACCCCACCTTCCAAGAGATACTCATGATCTTTACGCAGAGCCTTGAGGGCTTCTTCAAGTGAGGAGCAGACTTGTGGAATATTGGCAGCCTCTTCTGGTGGCAAGTCATAAAGATTCTTATCCATTGCCTCACCTGGATCGATATGATTTTGAATGCCATCTATTCCGGCCATAAGCATGGCCGCAAAAGCCAAATATGGATTAGCAGTGCAATCAGGGAAGCGTACTTCTATATGAGTTGCTTTTGGATTCATAGAATAAGGAATGCGAATTGAAGCGGACCGATTGGCTGCTGAATATGCAAGCATAAGAGGAGCCTCAAAACCTGGAACCAGACGCTTATAAGAATTGGTAGAAGGATTGGTAAAGGCATTTAGAGACTTGGCATGCTTGATGATCCCACCGATGTACCATAGGGCTTCCTGAGAAAGACCGCCATACAGGTTTCCAGCAAAGATATTGGCGCCGTTTTTCTCAATGGACTGATGGCAGTGCATACCAGATCCATTATCACCATAGATTGGTTTTGGCATAAAGGTAGCAGTTTTTCCGTATTCCATTGCTACATTCTGTACTACATACTTATAGATTTGCACTTCGTCGGCTTTTTTGGTTAGGGTATTGAATCTAGTGGCAATTTCGTTCTGTCCTGCAGTGGCAACTTCGTGGTGATGGGCCTCGATAATAAGTCCCATATCCGTCATAATACGGCACATGGCTGAACGGATATCCTGAGAAGAATCCACAGGAGGTACAGGGAAATAACCACCTTTGACAAATGGACGATAGCCCTTGTTGCCACCCTCATATTCTGTCTGTGAATTCCATGCTGCCTCAATATCATCAATGGCTACAAATGAGCCTGAGATATCGGATTTAAAACGTACGTCATCAAACAGGAAAAATTCAGGTTCAGGACCAAAATAGGCGCAGTCACCGATTCCGGTTGATTTTAAATATTCCTCCGCGCGTTTTGCCACAGAACGAGGGTCGCGACTGTAACCTGTAAGAGTTTCAGTCTCCAAAACATCACATCTGACAATGATAGTAGGGTCGGCATAGAAAGGATCTAACTGCACGGTTTCAATATCCGGCATTAGGATCATGTCAGATTTATCAATTCCACACCAGCCGGCGATGGAAGAACCGTCAAACATTTTTCCCTGATCAAAAAATGCTTCATCTACGCAGGAAATAGGTAGCGAAATATGCTGTTCTTTTCCTTTGGTATCAGTAAATCTTAAATCAACAAAAATGACTTCATTGTCAGTGATGAGTTTTTGCACATCAGTAAAGTTCATGGAGAGGCTCCTGTTAAAAACAAAATAACAAGCATAATTGTCGTTGACTTAAAACGTGAAGTCAAAGAATATTTTTTTTTCACAAAAAAAAGGCAACAAATGCCATTGCATATGTTGCCGCACGAAAATTTCGGATGCAGATCACTTTTGGTGCAGTGCAGAATTAGTTTAGTTCCAAAGAAAATACTTCCTCGCTAATTATAAATTCCTCCAAATCAAGTTCAGTGTCACGCACTTTTACAAAGCCATTTTTTAGGTAGAATTCGCGACTAGGATTATGGGAGTTGATAACCAGTTCAATCGTGCATGGTAATACTTTTGAGGAGACATATTCTTTAATTCTATGCAACAGAGCAGTCCCCACCCCTTTTCCGCAGTAGCCTTCATCCACATAGATTTTGTGCATTAAAAAAAGATTAGGTCCATGTTTTAAAACGGAGACGACTCCACAGTCAACACCGTCGCAGGTGGCCACAAAATAATCGGTACCGGAATCTAGGGCATCTAAAAGTGCTTTTTGGGTATATAGCTTTTCAATCATATAGTCTATCTGTGAGGTATTAAGAAACCCATTGAAATTGTTTGGGACAAGTTTATCTACTAATTTTTTGAGATCTGCTATGTCTTCATGATTGGCTTTGCGAATTGAAATCATATTTGTCATCCGAAATAAAATTTTAGAACTATAATCTGCTACATATCTTAATTCTAGAGAAAATTTTGAACTTGGCAATTTGAATGTGTGTTTTTGTGACAAAAGTAGTGGAATTTTATTTTTTTTTGCAATTGTTTTAATTGGGGGAAGAACGTATATCTTTTTGGAAAAAATTGGCTCAATTAATATTTTTGTGGGGTCGGAAAATGAGTTACAAATAGCTAACTTACTGGGACAAGCCAAAACAATTTCTTCTGGCAGTTCAGAAAAACGCTTATGTGTGCTATGGATATCTTAAGGATATGCTAATCCCACAGAAATAATTATAGAACCAAAAAATTACAGAGATTAACTACAACTTTCCCAAAGTATAGATCTATAAAGCTTTCTTCGGTCTTCCTCTTTTTTTGATTTCCTCTTTTGGAAGAAGACCTAAAGATTGTAGCATTGTAACAAGAGCAGGTGCAATTTTAATCAGAGTCCATCCGTTCGCTTTTGATAATTTAATTTTTTTGGCACGTTGTAATTTTTTCATAATACTCTTGTAAGTCATTGTCTCAAACAGTTTGTGCTCATCAAAGAAATTGATTAGTTTGTAAGTTAACAATGTCGAAAGAAAATCACAGAATTCAGAACCTATAACTGAATAATCGTTATGGACTCTAGTTTCATCAAATTCACAAGCGTGTTTATAAAACCTCATGACAAGTTCTATTTCCCATCTGCAATTATATGAATCAAATGCAATTTCACTGGGTAAATCTAAATCAGACTCTAATGTGAGCGTACCAAATTCTACTTTCTTTTCGTTGTATGTGTTTACGTCAAAACTTGCCTGTTTGGTTTGTCTGTGCACATAATCGTTTTCCTCTTGAGCAGCAAGTCCAAGATCTTTATAGTGATAATACCATTTGGCTGTACTTTCATTGTAGCGTTTTGTGGAGAGAATTTTTTCATTATTCTTCAAAACACCATCAAAGTTGTTGAGATTAAGTTCCTTAATTACCTTGGCATCACGTTTGATTGGGTTAATAAAATGTAACTTTGGATTGTTCATAAATGTAGTCTTTGCCGATGATTCAGGGAAACCTTTATCACCTACAATAATACCCTGAGTTATGTTGTTCTCTGTAATAAAGTTTTCATAGGCTGTCAAATCCAGCATGTTTCCTGGATAACATTTAGAACAGATAGGCTCTTTCTCTTCTAGGTCAAACGCGTATAGAACGGAAATATCACGAGTACCTTTCTTTAGTGCTTTTCTTGAGTAATCAGACAGGGTGTTAATTCGTGATTCATTGGATTTTAACGTACCATCAACCAAAAGATGATGAGATTCCTTAACGTTAGCGGTGCGTATCTGCATAAAATCGATAATCTTGCTGCAGGATTTACCAAGATTTTTCAAAAACATGGAAACAGAGTTCTTCGATAAAGGTACATCAGTATAAAATTCAGAAAGAAAACTTGTCTCGTAGGCTTCTTTGAGTTCGTAATCTTTTACGCCAGGAAAACATACGCGCAGAATTGCAATGCAAAAAATAATTTCAGCATCCTTTTGGTTATAAACCTTATATAGATCTTGAAGAATCGGCTGCAGTAGTATATTGCATAATTCAACATTTGCCCAATCCTTCAAATCGACACTTGATTTAGAAATTCTATCAATAACCCCTTTTTGTTCTGCTTCATATACTGTTGCGCCCTCTATAGGGATGTACTTAAAGTTAATGATATGCCCGATAGTAGGACCATTGATAGGAAGTCTACGACCTTTATCGTATTTACAACCTAGTCGTTTCCTAACAGCATATTTAGGGCAATCTTTTGAACCATAAGAAACAACAAAAGTATTTTTAGGTCGCTCTACACGTAAGATATCAGCCGGAATAGCCATAATCTATACCTCCTATATTCAAGTATAGGTCTATTATAACATAGTTATGTGAATAGTGCTATACAAATAGCCAAAATTCTCGTTAAGATATGAAAAATATAATTGAAAACTAGATATAAAGCACACATTTTATCTAGGATAAGAGGGGAATACCTTATATGATATGATGAAAACTAAGAATAAAAATAGATAATTCTGAAGAGAATCAGTTAGTTACTAAATAAAATTGTATAGATCTATATGTTTGGGAAAGTTGTAATTATGATAAAAATATGCAAAATACCGAGAAACAACAGTCAAAAATTATAAAACAAATTATATTGGTTTGATTAACATTTAAAAAAATGCACTTAAATCATAAAATCATAAAAAAAATCAATAAATCGTGAGAATTGCATCTACTAGATACAAATAAGCGATTAACCTTATTTTAAATTGTCACCAGTGGTGACAATTTTTAGTAGTGCAAAATCAACAATCTGATTTTTTACTTGTTAGAAACAACTTATATTTTGCTACACTCATAGAATAAGAAAAATGGAATTAATCGCTTGTAGTACACCAACTAATTGACAAGTTTATTGTATTCATTAGTGTTGCTGGAATTTTTGAGCCTCAATTAGATAACGATCTGTTGTAGCATTAGGATAGTCTCTTTCTTCATAAGACTCATTCCATCTCAAAGAGGTAGCAGCAGCACGGTATAGTGCCAATATATTATTTCTGACTTCTAAAACTCTGCTTTCCCCATTATTTTCTTTGAAATATTCAATCTGCTCGTCAATGCTTAATACACTGTGTCTTAGCAGATCAAACTTGCAGAATGTTTCACTAAAACTAATCCCTGTATAGATTTTGAGAAATTTCTGATAAGCATTGATCATTTCCTGTAGATTATGTCTTTGCCCCTGTGCATGACAGGATCTTGAGTACATATACACTAGTTTACTTAATTCCTCAGTGTGATTTTTGGCATACTCATTATCAACACAAAATACCATGGGTAAAAAAACATGCATATCTTCGGCACTTGCAACGTGAGCATACCCTAAACGTACGGCATCGTAGGAATTTGGAGACCAAATAACAAAGCCATCAGCATTGCTATAACGAAATTTTTGTACCATCTCAGGTATGGATACATTAATGTAGTTAACATCTTTTAGTTCCACCCCCAAAATTTTTAGCCACGTCATAAGGGTATAGAATACTGAGGTATTCTCACGCACCATAAAAGTTTTTCCCTTAACGCTCTCAGGACTCCCGTAAACGCTTGGATAACGACTGTTATATCCTTGAACATTGAGGATCCCACTATCAGGTCTCACGAAGATTTCGGTGGCTCGTGATTCAATGTTTGCCAATGCAAATACAGTTATGGGAAATTTTTTGCTGTAAAGCGTAGCCGGAACCGCGCCAACTGCAGTGACATCCCAGAACTTCTGTCCTTCACGGTTATTGGGAATAATATCGTCACCAGATAATGTAGTTATTTCAAGGCTAAGATCAAGACCTAGCTCCTTATCCCATCCTTTTTGCTGTGCATACCACATAAGAAACCCCTCGTGCTCAAGCATCATAGTTACGCGCATAGGTGTAGCGAGACAAGAGGATACTGTACAAATCAGACTGACGGTAAAATATTTAACCATTTTGCTGATGAACATAAAAAAATTCCTATTTTGAATTCAAAAAAACAAACCTAATAACAGTAATGCAGAGTAAATCAGTGGGTATGGGTAGCAGATTATTTTATAAACCCAACGCTTTTGGTAACTACATGATTAACTAGTGCTATTTCTATAATAAAAAGAGCATCCGTGCTTACCACTTTTTTTGGTTTTATAAAGAGCCTCATCAGCCTCTTTGAATAACGTATTGAAATTACTCTTTTCGTATCCGTGAACGATTCCTGCACTAATTGAGGTTGCAGGCAATCCATCTTCGGTATTTGCTAATTCTTGATTGACAAGTGTTATCATTGTTTCCATATGATGATCTTGTATGGAGGGAGCGTGAACAACCAGAACGACAAATTCATCACCTCCTAGACGACAAACATAATCATCTGATCTGAAATGATTTTTTAAGGTTTGGACTAATTTTATAAGGATTTTATCTCCAGTATCATGTCCATACGTATCATTTACTGTTTTGAAATTGTCAACATCAATCAAGATCATGTAAGTCGATGTCAGGTCAAGACTTGACATCAACAACTCATAGCCGAATCTGTTATATGCTTCGGTTAGCTCATCATGAGATGCTTTGAAATTAAGCTGTTCTAAACTGTTTTTATAAACTTCATACATTTTATTATAGGTACGAGCCAAATACCTGAATTCATTTGCTCCGATCTCTGGTATCGGACTGTCAGCCTTTATTCGATCTACAGCATTCAGAACAGGGTGAATGCCAAGACGTGAAGTGAGCCATACAACGAAGAATACACTAAAAGTTTGAAACACAATGATGGCACGTACAATATTCAGTTCGTGGTCTAGAATTGACAACTCATCTTTATCTCTCTTATTCATTAACTCTTCAAGATTGTTAAGACAGGCACGTATACTATTGCTTATTTGTTCTTTCTCAGATTTGTATGCATCGTTATGAACCAAATCTATAGCACGCTTTATTTTTTCATCCTTAGAAAGAGATTTATCTTCTGGTGATAGTTCAATAGACTTAAATAAATCTGGGTACTTAGTATATCCATGAGCATCAATTACAAAACGCATTGCATAGTATTCTCGCTCCATTAAATTTACAGAGATATTCAACGCATTTTGAAGATAATACAATGCTTCTTTATTCTCCGGTTTAGTTGACATTTTTTTTACAGCGTTTTCGCGACGGGTTTTATCAAAGGCTTCTGTAAAATAATTGTTTAGAAAACGCATATCACCGTAGATAGTAAAAAGCTGTACATTATCCGTCAGATAGTCCGACGCATCCATCAAATCTTGTGCGGCCTTTCTTAGTTCAAGCTGTTGCTCAGAAATCTTTGCTAGTTTTGAAGAATTTTTTGATAGATGATAGGTCGAATAAATCATTATTGCTGATAAAATCACAGCAGTAATAATCAATATCTTATGTAAAGTTCGTAAAGAAATACCATCTGTCTTTATATGATCTACAATCATTTTCACGACTCACTTGATACTTTTTAGTTTATATTTTTCGAGCAGGAAACTGTTGCATTGAGACACTGCATAAAACTTATTTTTTAGTTAAGACAACCAATAAAAATGAACTAAAAATCTTCATTCATTATTCTTAGGCTGTTATTACTCAAGAGATTATCTACTGAGAATAGCAGTGCTCAAAAAAATGCTTAATGTCCGTTTAACAATTATATGCGCTGATTAACATTCCCCCAACTTACATTTTATTATAGCTGTATATTATATAATGTGATTTATAACGCAACCCTAAGACTAATCACTTTTTGGTTACTGAGATCAATGCAGTTTGATTTTCGTATAGATATAAATTTATAAATTATGAGCTAACCTAAAAAAAATCGTGTCCTCGCAAACGTTTACGAGTGCACATAAAATTTTTAAAATATATTTCTTTTTTCTCTTCGTTATGATTGCTATTTTTCAATAAAATTTAAATTATTAACATTTGACAAATAAATCCTACTATAAACAATATCTTTAAAATCAACGCGCAATAAACAAAAAAAACAATTACTAAATGTCAAAATAATTGTCTATTAAACAAAGTATAGGACAGGACTCTATTTATTATAATTTTCACTTTTTTTTGTTTAAAAAATTTTTTAATTAACACAAATCATATAACATTATTTACTATGAAAATAACAAAATACGCCTTAAGTAGGTTACAGATTTTCTTGAATACCGACTTCAGTACTATAAGAAATTACTGCTTTTATTGCACTAACTCATTGTAATATAAGTAATTATTATATTTAAATCATTACACTAACTAGTTTTTTGGCAGGAATTATTCTTATGAATTTTCTATTTGATTTGAAATGAAATTTTTTAAAATAATTATCGCAAACGTTTACGGCACATCATTAATTCACGTTTTTAGTGATTTTTCGGTATTTTTACGGAATTAATGAGAGTGCAATCACAAAAGTTTATCTAATTCATTGTAGACCCTTTTTTGATTGGATATTATCCACACTGTTCTTGATTAGAAAAAGAATTTACTCCCTATCTCTAAAAATCATGGAAAAAAAATGAATAGTGATAATGAAAAAGGATTTTATAAACTAAATTGGGTACAGCGTATTGGATTTGGCGCCGGTGATCTTGCGCAAAACCTCATTTATCAAACGGTATGCATGTATCTTCTTTTCTTTTATACCGATGTGTACGTGCTAGGTGGAGATGCCGCTCAATCTGCAGGTCTTGCCGGAACCATGTTTCTCGTGGTGAGGCTTGTAGATGTGATATGGGACCCTCTAGTCGGAACATTTGTTGATAAACATAACCCTTCATTAGGAAAGTATAGAAGTTACTTGGTATTAGGTGGAATTCCACTGACTATTCTTGCAATAGCCTGCTTCTATGATGGATTTAGGCCATCGCTTGCGTATGCTTATGTGACATATGTGGCAATGTCAATGCTCTATACTCTTATCAATGTTCCCTATGGTGCATTAAATTCATCCTTAACTAGAGATACTGATGAAATTACCATATTAACCTCAGTGCGTATGTTTATGGCAAATATTGGTGGTTTATGCGTATCTGCAGGTGTTCCTATTCTTGTAGCTGCTCTCGCTGGAACGGATATTCCATTTGAAATGGCTTTATTTATGGGTTTAGGTTCTCTTCCTTCGTTTATTTTCATGCCATTGGTTCCAGCCATAAAAAAGAAAATAGGAAAAAAACAAATGTTTTATGTTTTTTTATGCGTTGCAATCATTGGCATGGCTCTGCTGTATATCATAAGCAAAGTTGGAACAATAGAAGAAAACATAACTCTTGTTTACATTGCACAGTTTATTAAATCAACCGGCGTGATTGTTGCCACGGGTTATATGTGGGCACTGATTCCTGAAGTCATTTCCTATGGTGAATATACGACAGGCCGTAGAATTTCAGGTATAGTCAATGCGTTAACAGGGATCTTTTTCAAGGCTGGTATGGCTTTAGGCGGTGTAGTACCAGGTTTTGTACTGTGGCTTGTAAACTATACGCCAGAAGTTGCTGGTGCAAGCAGTCTGCCAAGAGATTCACATGCTTGGTTTATCTGTATGCTGATCTATGCCATAGTCGGTCTAGGTTTGTTGATATTCTGTTTCTCACAGACAAAAGAACGTGTTGTCATGGATGAGGCAGAAACTCAAAATGTTAAAGTTTCAGATTTGTGGACAGAATTCATGCGTAATCGTCCATTAAGGGTTGTGGCACTGTTCTTTATAACTTCATTTGCCATGATGTCGGTTGGAAATGCGGCGGGTGCATATTTTATGAATAATATGGAAACCTTACCTGACTTGGCCCAGGAAGGCATTCGCTGGCTGGTTTGTGTAATTCCTGCCCTGCTGCTTGTTCTTGCTATGTTCATAATTTCTAAATATGAACTTAGCGATGAAAAGATTGAACAGATAAATAAGGAAATCGAAGAGCGTAATTTAAAAGATTAGACGGATATTTGAGAAAAGAACGCAATCAATCTTTCAAGCCCACAGTAAAACTGTGGGACGCTTAATGTCTTACAAAAAATTTAACGTAAGGAGTATCGTGATGAATCCAAGATATCTATATCCACAAGATTATATGGCAGATCCTGCAGCTAATGTTTTTAACGGTCGCCTGTACATTTATCCAAGTCATGATTACGATAGTGGTGAGGCTTTTGATGATGATGGTGGCCATTTTCAGATGCGAGATTATCATGTTCTCTCCATGGATGATGTTATGCATGGAGAGGTAACTGATCATGGAGTAATCCTTAGTGTTGATGATGTTCCATGGGCTGAGAAACAAATGTGGGATAACGATGTTGTGGAAAAGAACGGTAAATATTATCTGGTTTTTTCTGCAAAAGATTATAACGGCGTATTTCACCTTGGTGTTGCCATAAGTGACAGACCAGAAGGACCTTTTAAAAGTGAGGCTGCACCAATCATAGGTTCCTATAGTATTGATCCATGTGTATTTAAGGATGACGATGGAGAAGTCTATTGCTACTTTGGCGGTCTTTGGGGTGGTCAGTTGCAATGGTATCGAAACAATAAACTAAAACCAGCAGCATCAGTGGGTGAGAAAAATTTCAATCCTACCCTTCTCCCTACAGGAAAGGATGAGGCACTCCCTTCAAGAGTAGCAAGAATGACGAAAGATATGCTACAGTTTTCTGAAGAGCCTAAGCCTGTTGTAATCCTTGATGAAAAAGGGGTGCCTCTGACTGCCGATGATCCTCACAGATTTTTTGAGGCTTCATGGACATTCAAAAGAAATGACACTTACTATTTTACATATTCAACTGGTGATAGCCATTATCTTTGTTATGCAACAGCCTCAAATCCATACGGTCCTTTTGTCTATCAGGGAGTAATTCTAGAGCCTGTTTGCGGATGGACTACACATCATTCAATTACACAATATAAGGGACAGTGGTATCTGTTTCATCATGACTGTAAACCATCTGAAGGCAAGGATTGGTTAAGAAGTCTCAAAGTATTGCCTTTTGATTTTGAGGCTGACGGAAAAATAAAAACCATGAAATCGGAATAATCTT
>Ga0326512_10002795_pt1 | contig 12900 bp, 10 predicted proteins | sample 1_2617_0518_D_FD_203652 | JGI IMG/M metagenome (GOLD analysis project Ga0326512, IMG submission 203652) | Bovine rumen microbial communities from UC Davis, California, United States - 1_2617_0518 | ecosystem: Host-associated > Mammals > Digestive system > Stomach > Rumen | place: USA... | reverse complement strand
TTATGTTCAGAGAAGCTGCAAGAACTTCCATAGGCTCGAATATGCCAGCAAAATCTCTCGAGTTAAAGCACACAATTAAACTTATCCGTGAGCTTGATTCTGAGATTGAAGAAATTGAAACCGAAATCAAAACCATTATGGATGAAATCAATTCCCCAATTCTTAGTATACCCGGTATCAGTTACCGTATGGGAGCTATGATTGTTTCAGAAATCGGAGATTTCAGCCAATTCGATTCTCCCGATAAAATACTTGCTTTTGCAGGGATGTCTCCCTCAACGTATCAATCTGGTCAATTGGATAACTGTCACTCTCGTATGGAAAAACGCGGTTCAAGATACCTTCGTTATGCACTATATAATGCTACTGCTTACGTATGTCTATGGGATCCAACATTTAAAGCTTACTTGGCTAAAAAACGAAGTGAAGGCAAGCATTATTATGTTGCCATATCTCATGCTGCAAAGAAGCTTATTCGAGTCATTTATAAACTCGAATCCTCTGGGCAACAATACGTAAAAGCCGTCTAATCATTCCAATATCATATCTTCTTGTCAGAGCACCATTACTTGATGCTCTATTTGTCATGCAATTTTCAATGTACTGATTGCGATGATATAGTCACCGCCGCTATATTCAAAACATTTCTGTTTTAAAACATTTTTATTGACTTTCTTTAATAGTTAGTCTTTTAATTTATATTTTTATATTTGTATTTTTTATAAGTCAATCTTATTGCTTGTTTTTAATCTCATTTAAATAATCAACTGCACTAAGTGCCGCAATGTTGCCCTGACCAGCAGACTTGATATACTGATATGGCTTTCCTGCTATATCACCCGCAGCAAAACAACCTTTTAAGTTTGTTTTCATATTAATATCTACTTTTATATGACTTCCATCCATCTCAATTCCTGGAATCAAAGAGGCTGGAGGGACGCTCTCTCTCAAGATAAAGATGCCATCGCAATCAAGCTCCTTATTTTTTAATATAAGCTTATTGGCTTTAAGGCCTCCACTTATCTCAAGAGGCTGGTCTTCTATGATTTCTATAGAAGGCAAAAGCTTAGAATCAGTCATTTTATATAAAGGGATATAGTAAACCTTCGATGCTACCTCAGACAGGAAATTTGCTTCTTCCTCTTCTTTGGAATTAGTAGATATCACAGTGACAACCTTGTCCTTATAAAGAGCTGCGTCACATGTTGCACAATAGCTAACTCCACGGCCCAGATACTTATCTTCCCCTTCAAGAGTTTTTCCGAAATTTACACCACTTGCAACTATAACTGAAGTCGCTTCAACCATTTCATTACTGGATGTCTGTAATGAGTAATAATTTCCCATTGCATAGACATTGGTGATTCTTTCTTGTTTTATCTCAATTCCAAGGCTTTTAGCATGTTCTAAAAACTTTTCTGCGAGCTCTGAACCAGGTATTGCAGTGAGTCCGAGATAATTATTTATCTCATGAGCCTTTTCAACTTTTTCACTTTTTATACTGCTGCCAAAAAGTATAATGTTTTTATTTCTAATTTTTAAGGTGATCGCAGCCTCAAGCCCCGCTGGACCCGAGCCTATGATAGCAACATCATATCTCATACCATGCCCCTTTCTTAATCAAGCAAAATTAAAGATTGTTCAATTTGATTGTGCTCAATCTTTTTATTTATAATATACTATGTAATAACTTATGTCAAGAGTTTTATGCAATAAAAATTCAAGCTCTAAAATTAAACAAATTAAACCCTCGTCACTTGTGATATATCTCCTCTTTACTGGATAAAGCAGTAAGGAGACCGTACACAATATGGCGAGGGTCTTTTATCATTCCACTATATAGCCTTATATCATTCCACTATATAGCCTTATATCATTCCACTATATAATTTGATTCTTCTAAATTTGTAATTTTAGTCTTAAAAAATTTTTCGCTAAAAGTAATTAAGTCCTTCAAATCTTCACTGCCAGCCATCTCCATGCTTGAATGCATAGCTAACTGGGCTAGGCCTATATCAACCGTGTTGAGTGAAATATGACTATTTGAAATATTGCCCAAGGTTGAGCCACCAATCATATCTGACCTGTTTGTAAATTCCTGATAATCAACCTGTGCGGCTTGGCATATTTTGTGAAAGATTGCCTTAGACAAGGCATCTGTTGTGTACTTTTGATTTGCACTGTACTTAACTACTATGCCACCATTCATCTTAGGTCTGTTAACAGGATCAGCCTTTTCTGGATAGTTAGGATGGGCGGCATGTGCATTATCACAAGACGCCATAAAACTTGAAGCAAGTATCTTTGAGTAATCTTCCTTGCTCAGTCCAAGTTTTTCACATATTCTTGCTATAGTTTCATAGAGAAAGGCTGAATCTGCCCCCTGCTTACTCATGCTGCCTACTTCTTCATTGTCAAATACTGCTAAGATAGGCATTATATCTGTCTTATCCATATCTAAACACGCTTGTTCAAATCCCTTGAGAGTCGCATATACACACTCTAAATCATCGAGATGTCTTGCCAGTATAAATTCCTCGTCTGCACCACATCTACAAGCCGGGCTGGCGTCATATAAGTAGAGATCATCTGCTACGACCTTGACATCATCATTCTCATAATTTAGTCCCATGCATTCAGTTACAAATTTCAGCAAATCCTTCTTTGCTCCTGCGTCAGCAAAGACAGGCAACATTTCCTTTTGCATATTAATTTCGTGGCCGCTATTTACATTCCTATCCATATGGATTGCAAGGCTAGGAATTACGCACAAAGGTCTTTTTATATCGACAAGTCTTGACTCAAGCCTGCCATCTGACTTGTCTATTATGATACGACCCGCAAGTGATAAAGGTCTGTCAAACCAAGGCGCCATAAGCATTCCACCATATTTTTCGACATTGAGCAAGCTTAGTCCTGCTGATTCTATCTGAGCATTAGGCTTAACTTTGAGAGCCGGTGAGTCACTATGTGAAGCCGCAATCATAAAACTGTGAATTTTTTTCTCAGGAACCCTGAAGGCAATTATCGACGAATCATTCGTAGATACATAGTAAAGCTTACCTTCTTCAAGTTCCCAAGCCTCGTGCTTTTTGAGTCCCAATCCGCCTATCTCTTTTAGAACATTCTTTACGCTGCTGACAGTGTGAAAAGCTGTTGGGCTGGCCTCAATAAAATCAAATAAGCCATCTAGCTTTTTTTCTTTATCATCTTGCTTGCTACTCATATCTCGCCTCATCTCTTCTCATTATTTTTGTAATAATTTTTCTTCTCAATATACATATTTTTATCTGCCATAGCGACCAATTTTTTCAAATTAAGCTTACTGTAAGAAGAATATGACGCTATACCACAGGAGAAGCTTAAATTCTCAACCAAGTTCCCCTTCCATTTAGAACAATTTTCAAGCAGTTGATTCTTTTTTACAAGAAACTCTTTTTCATCAATTTTGGTCAAGACTATAAATTCATCTCCCCCAACTCTGAAACTGCGTCCACAGTCATGGTATACGTCAAATATGCATTTTGCCGCTCCACATATCAACTCATCTCCAGCAGGATGGCCATAGGTATCATTGACATTTTTCAAGCCATTGACATCAATAACCATTACAGAAAAGCCATCACAAGGCTCTGCTCCATTCAACTGCATATACCTCTCATAGGCATATCTGCTGTAAAGATCTGTCAATACATCATTTTCAAGTAATTTTTCTTGCTTTTGAATTTCTTCATTATTCTTCTGAAGCTCAAACTCCAGATAATGAACATATAAAAGAATAGAGCCAAAAGTCAGAGTCAGATAACACACCTTAATTTGTGAACTAACAACTTCCTGCAAGATTACTCCACTTGACGAGAGTAAGACAATTGCAAATAAAGATGACTTATTCTGATTTCTAAACTTAGTTCCATATCTCTCAAACTCTACAACCACATAGGCTATTGCAATAACATATGTTAAGACATAAAGTATGTAAAAACTTCCATGATGGTAATAGTTCTTATCATCAACATAATAAATCCATCCCGTGAAGCCTGATATTATCTCCAAAGCAATATTTGCCATCATTAGGTAAAATATTGCTTTTTCAGCCTTTCTTGATCTAGATATCTGCTTAGCAAAGAAGAAGGCAGCCAGAGGTGAAAATATATAATCACAGCATTTGGACAGAATATGAATACTTCTTGTCCAGTCAGAGGCCCCATTTAAATCCATCGAAACCCATTCGGCCACTGAGGCCAAAATTACCACTCCGTAGGTTTCATAGAAAATCAACTTATCTGTCTTAAGAATTTTTTCATTATCATGAATCAATATACATAATACTAGTAGGGCTAGACATGTGAGGGCCACTACCGAGGTGTAATAAATATCCATTCAAAGACCTTCCTGATTTTTTCTCCAATTTCTAACTAGTTTTGTGCCTCGTAAAGCTTTGCCATCTCATCTAGCCAAGCTCTTACTTCAATATGCTGAGGACATATATTTTCACACTTACCACACTTAACACACTCCGAAGCCTTACCATGATTCATAGAAAATCTCTCATAATACATATTTGTCTTTTTACCTGTTACTGAGTAAAGATTATAAAGTCCGAAGTAGGCTGGAATATTGATGTTCATAGGGCACTCTTCCATACAGTACTTACAGCTAGTACATGGAATTTTAATCACAGACTTTAATATAGCAGTGATTCTTTCAACAAGCTCCCTCTCATCATCAGCCAAGGGCTTAAATTCCTCCATATATGAGGTATTGTCCTCCAACTGAGCAATGTCGCTCATTCCGCTGAGAACCATAATAACATCCTCCAAAGATGCGGCAAATCTTATGGCAAGACTAGCAGGTGATGGCATATTTGCCTCAGTGTATCCCTTTGCTTTATAGAAATCAAGAAAAACCTTCATAGCTTCATCCGGAAGTTTTGCAAGGGTACCTCCCTTTACAGGTTCCATAACTACAACCTTCTTGCCATGCTTCTGGGCAACCCTATAACAGGCTCCAGATTGAGCCACCTGACTCTCCCAGTCAAGATAATTAATCTGAAGCTGAACAAAGTCAATGTCTGGCTGTTCACTTAAGATCTGATCCAGCACATCTGCCTGATCATGAAAAGAAAAACCAATTTTTTTAACTAAGCCCTTCTTTTTTAAGTCAGAGATAAACTCAAAACCACCGTATTTTTTGGTGTTGATATATCTATCACGTCCCATATTGTGCAAAAGATAGTAATCAAAATACTCAACTCCTGTCTTCTCTAACTGTTCATCAAAATATCTCTGATAGTCACTGCTATCCTTAACTCTGATAATTGGCATCTTATCAGCCAAGACATATGCCTCTCTCGGATATCTTTCGACAAGGCACTCCTTGACCGCAAGTTCAGAAGTTTCCTGGTGGTAAGGATATGCAGTATCAAAATATCTGAATCCCTTTTCCATATACTTATCAACCATTTGCTTGAATTGTTCTCTATCTACCGTCTTGGGATCATCTGCAACCAAGAGAGGTAATCTCATAGTACCAAAACCTAATTTTTTCATATCTAATCCTTGCCCTTCACTTTTAAATTAATGATACAAACACCTGTTGCTACCATAAGACCTGCTAAAAAATACTGCCACTTTAGTCTCTCTCCCAAAATAAGAGATGAAAAAGTCACTCCTAAAACTGGAATTAAGGCATTAAATATGGCTATCTTACTTATAGGATGACAGGATATCAAAGCATTATAAATTCCAAAACAAAGAGCTGAAATAAGTATTAGCCCAGTCATTATCAAAAGACCCAGCAGCGATATTTTAAATGGGCGCTTAGGTCCTAAAATTAAAGCTACAAGTATCAAAAGTCCTCCGCCAATGGTCATTCCATAAGCGGTTGCTAAATTGATATCCATTTTCTTTGAAACCAGTCTGGTAAGTATTCCTCCCAGAGCTGCGCAACACGCGTTGAGTAATATCATACCATCACCCATAAAAGAGATGCCACCAAAAAACTTATCTAATGGTCCTACATTTATCAGTATTATTCCACATATTCCAAAAAGGCAGCCAAAAAGCTTCCTTGTGGAGAACTTATCCTCGGTATAGATTAGTCCTGAAAGGATAATAAGCATAAATCCACCCATGGAATCAAGGATTGTGGACCTTGAGCTTGTCATAAAAGAAAGGCCAATATAGGAAAAAAGGTAATGCAAGCTAGTATTTATCAGGGCAAAAAGAAGTAAAATCTTAAAACTCTCCCCGTCCTTAATTCTCATATCATTCTTATTCACAAGGCAAAAGACCATAACCAAAAGTCCTGCCACAAAGAATCTCACACCTGCAAAAAGGACCTTGCCCCCCAAATCATCGGGCATAATCTCCATTTTTTCGTAACCAAGTTTTATCAAAGGATAGGCCAATGACCACCCAAGTGCACACAAGAAAGCCAGAAAAGGTCTGGCTTTCTCACTTTTAATAATATTCATAAAAAACCTTTAACTAATCATATAGATAAAAATCCAGAATGACCTAGCTTAAATATCCTTCTGTATTTTTCTCTTAATTCAAATCGCTCATCAAAAAATAAGCTGTCCTATCAATCTAGCTATAAATGCAGCCAACCAAGCTACACTACACTGAAAGATAACTGTTTTCACGGCAAATGCTCTTCCCTGCTCTTTTCTTATGGCTGCAACCGCAGCAACACAAGGAGTGTAAAGCAGACAGAATATCAGAAAAGAAAAGGCCTGTATTCCACCAAGTGAAGCCACCAAGGCTTCTGTTGTGCCATATGTTATTGAGATCATTGAAACAATGCTCTCCTTGGCCATAAAGCCAGATATCAATGCCGTTACTATTCTCCAGTCTCCAAGGCCCAAAGGCTTAAAGATTGGGGCAATAAGTCCCGCAATTGCAGCAAGTATGCTCTCTGACGAATCATCAACCATGTGAAGCCCGAAATCAAAACTCTGTAGAAACCAAACTATAATTGTACCCACAAAAATAACTGTGAATGCCCTCTGCAAGAAATCTTTTGCCTTGTCCCACATAAGAAGCATGGTATTCTTAAAACCAGGCATTCTGTAATTAGGAAGCTCCATAACAAAAGGCACAGCCTCATCCTTGAAAGAAGTCTTTTTCGAAATAAAAGCAACAATTATAGCGATAAGAATTCCAATAAAGTACATAGCAACCATGATAAGACCTGAATATCTAGGAAAAAATGCTGCTGCAAGGAAGGTATATACCGGCATTTTGGCCGAACAAGACATAAAAGGAATTAAAAGTGATGTCATCTTTCTATCTCTTGCCGATGGCAAGGTTCTTGTCGACATGGTCGCAGGGACAGTACATCCGAAACCAATCAAGAGAGGCACTATACTTCTTCCCGACAAGCCTACTTTTCTTAAAAGCTTGTCCATAAAGAAAGCTACCCTTGCCATATATCCGCTATCTTCAAGTATAGAGAGGAAAAGGTAGAGGATTACGATAATTGGTATAAAGCTCAACACAGTTCCTACTCCGTTGAAAATTGCGTCTATTATGAGAGAGTGAACCGGAGCCGCTACATTGGCCGCAGTGAGCCCCTCATCTACCAACTGGGTCAGATATTCAATACCACTTGCAAGTAAATCCTGCAAAAAAGCCCCTATCACGTTGAATGTCAGATAAAAAATAGACACCATGATGGCCACAAAAAGTGGGATTGCAGTCCACTTACCGGTAAGAATCTTGTCCATCTTGCGGCTTCTCATGTGCTCTCTGCTCTCTTTAGGTTTAATCACAGTCTTATCACAAAGACGTCTTATAAAAAGAAATCTCATATCAGCAATAGCTGCAGCACTGTCCAATCCTCGTTCACATTCCATCTGCGAGACTATCTTTTGCATCATTACTGTCTCGTTATCATCAAGCTTTAGGGCATCCTTAATCAGCGAATCCCCCTCAATAAGCTTGCTAGCGGCAAATCTCAGAGGAATACTGCTTGCCTCAGCATGGTCCTCAATCAAGTTCATAACTCCATGCATAGCCCTGTGAACAGCACCATTGTGGTCACCCTTCTCACAAAAATCGTCCCTACCTGGCTTTTCCTGATATGAAGCTACATGCATGGCATGTTTGATAAGCTCATCTATACCTTCATTCTTAGCTGCCGAAATAGGTATAACAGGGATTTTCAGCATCTCTTCCATCTCATTGATTCTTATCGAACCGCCATTTCCCGTCAGCTCATCCATCATATTCAAGGCCAACACCATAGGCAGTCCCAGTTCAAGCAACTGCATGGTCAGATAGAGATTTCTCTCAATATTGGTCGCATCGACGATATTGATAATAGCTGTTGGTCTTTCCTTGATAATAAACTCTCTTGAAACAATCTCCTCGCTTGTGTATGGAGACAGGGAGTATATTCCAGGGAGGTCCACAACCTCAGTTTTTGGATATCCCTTGATGCTTCCGCTCTTCCTATCGACTGTCACTCCAGGGAAATTACCCACATGCTGATTTGAACCCGTCAACTGGTTAAAAAGAGTGGTCTTTCCACAGTTCTGATTTCCCACAAGGGCAAATGTTAAGGTTCCCTTCACCTTCTTGTCTCCAGGTTTATGCTCGTGTCTTAAGTCATAGTCCTCGCCATAGCCAGGATGCCTGCCTAATTTTCGGACACTATTGCCCTCTTTGCTATGTGTGCCATCATTCAAGCCATCTTGCTCTTTATCACTCTGCTCGGCTGAAATATTTTTCTCAAGCTTTGAATTATGCCTTGAATCAAGTTTTTCAATTTGAATTTTTTTAGCATCATCCAGTCTTAAGGTCAATTCATAGCCATGAATCATAAGCTCCATAGGATCGCCCATAGGGGCATATTTTATAAGGCTTATATCCTCGCCCGGTATAACACCCATATCCAGAAAATGCTGTCTAAGCGCTCCCTCGCCACCGACTTCACTAATTCGTGCAGTCTGGCCTATTGAAAGATCTGTTAAATTCATCTATTCTCCAATTTCTATTATGTGTTAAAATATGTTTATCGATTTGATTTACATGCATCTAAAGACATATTAAATATTAAATATCTTATATTTATATTCCATATTTATATTTATATTCCATATTTATATTTAACATCCACTATATGTCAATTAATTTTAAGGAGGCTTCCATGTCAGATAATATCCAACTTCCTCACCAGCACCATGATTGTAATTTAGAATCAAAACTAATTCACAACATGCCGAGTGATGAAACCGCTGCTAGCGTGGCAGACGCCATGAAGCAGTTAGGAGACCCATCAAGATTAAAAATATTTTGGTTACTCTGCCACACCGAAGAATGTGTTATCAATGTAGCCGCTATAGTGAATATGTCTAGCCCTGCTGTTTCACACCACTTAAAACTCTTAAAAGCCGCCGGTCTTTTGGTAACCAGACGAGACGGCAAAGAGGTTTACTATAAAGCTGCTGACACAACCCTTGTAAAGGAATTACATCAGACTATTGAAAAAATCGCCAATATTTCTTGTAGTGAAATTTTGTAACTTGCCTTATAGTCAATGCTCGTGGCTAATCCTATAATAACATATATTCATCAAATATGACAGATAATCACTATTTCTTAATTGCAAGATATTTGTCACAAGTGATATAATATATGCTGGTGTCTTCAAAATAAAGGCACCTCTTTTTCAATATTTGATGGCCTTGGCCATTCAATTTTATATTAAAAATTAATGTAAGGAGATTAATATGAGTCAAGAAATTCCATACAAGATTTATCTCAATGAAAATGAGCTTCCAAAGGCTTGGTATAATGTACGTGGTGACATGAAAGAAAAACCGGCTCCATTGCTTAATCCAGCTACATTACAGCCTATGACAGCTGAGGAATTAGGCCATGTGTTCTGCGATGAGCTTGTAGCACAGGAACTTAATAACACAGACTGTTATATTCCAATTCCAGAAGAAGTTCGCAACTTCTATAAAATGTATCGTCCATCACCATTGGTACGTGCATACTGTCTTGAAAAGCAGCTCGATACACCTGCAAAGATTTACTACAAGTTTGAAGGTAATAATACATCTGGTAGCCACAAGCTTAACTCAGCTATCGCCCAGGCCTACTATGCTAAAAAGCAGGGTCTTATTGGTGTGACAACTGAGACAGGTGCAGGTCAGTGGGGAACAGCTCTATCTATGGCATGTTCTTATTTTGATCTTGACTGCAAAGTCTTCATGGTTAAGGTTTCTTACGAACAAAAACCATTCCGTCGCGAGGTAATGAGAACTTACGGCGCATCAGTAACACCAAGCCCATCTGAGACAACTGAAATCGGACGTAAGATTTTAGCAGAGCACCCTGGAACAACAGGTTCTCTTGGCTGTGCAATTTCTGAAGCTGTAGAAAAGGCAACTTCAACACCAGGCTACCGTTATGTTTTAGGAAGCGTACTCAATCAGGTACTTCTTCATCAGTCAGTAATAGGTCTTGAAACCAAGGCAGCTCTTGATAAATACGGCATCAAACCAGATATGATTATTGGCTGTGCCGGCGGTGGTTCTAATCTTGGTGGTCTTGTTTCTCCTTTCATCGGTGAGATGTTAAGAGGCGAGGCTAACTATGACATAGTTGCAGTTGAGCCTGCATCTTGCCCATCTCTCACAAGAGGTAAGTTTGCATACGACTTCTGTGATACAGGCCGCGTATGCCCACTCGCAAAGATGTACACTCTCGGCTCTGGCTTTATCCCATCTGCAAACCATGCAGGCGGTCTCCGTTACCACGGTATGACACCAATCTTAAGTAAACTCTATGATGATGGCTATATGCGCGCCACAAGCGTTGAGCAGACAAAAGTATTTGAGGCAGCTCAGCAATTTGCAAGAGTTGAAGGCATACTCCCAGCTCCTGAGAGCAGCCATGCTATCCGCGTAGCTATCGACGAAGCACTTAGATGCAAGGAAACAGGCGAAGAGAAAACTATCGTCTTCGGTCTTACTGGTACTGGTTACTTCGATATGGTTGCTTACCAGAAGTTCAACGACGGCGAGATGTCTGACTTCATCCCTACAGATGCTGATCTTGAGGCTAGCTTCAAGAACCTCCCAAAGGTTGATTAATCATTAATAAAACTTCTTTTATAAAAAAACATCCCCTCGTTGATATGTACCCTTTTTTCTGGGCAACCAGAGAAAGGGGTATTTTTTATGCGTTATTCACATGAGTTTAAGCTTGAATGAATTGAATTGTATCAATCAGGAAGGTGTGCAGAAGCTCCTTTTTGGATTTCAGAAGGTGCTTTTAAAAGAACTATTTGCAGATGGATGATAGTTTAGTAACTGTTATTCAACTCGTTTTGACTATACATAACCCCATTACTTTCGTCAAGAATTATGTTAGAATGAATGCGTATTATATTTAAAGATAATCTCACAAAAGAATGATAAGGCATTAGAACGAAAAATCAAAGTATTATGGAGAACGGAAATGAGTAAAATAAGTAAACAATTCCTGACAGTCACTTTTGCCATAATGGCAATATTTTGGGGAACCTGCGTAATCTGCAGTTTTTGTGGCCTTTCATTAAAGCAAGACTATTATTTATATTTTCCATATATGATTGGGGGCTTGTCCCCAACGATCGCATCGTTTGTTGTTTTAAAGAAAAATGGGCAAGTCAGAAGCTTTAAGGAGTGGCTGAACAATGTGTTTGATATCAAGCATGGCATAGCCTCGTATTTACTTCTTGTTGTATTATCCGTTATTTATGTTTTGCCGCAGTGTATCGTAGCAGGTTATGAAAAAGGCGCTCCGTTATATGCGATAATAGTTATGATACCCGTGATGTTACTTGGAGGGGGATTGGAAGAAGCGGGATGGCGTTATATTCTTCAGCCGGAGCTTGAAAAAAGGTGCCCTTATTTCGTAGCTACACTTATAGTGGCAGTAATATGGTGGCTATGGCATTTGCCATTATTCTATATAAGTGGCGTGGGTCAGGAAGGTAAAAGCTATATCGCCTTTGGATTTGGTGTGCTTGGGATGGCTTTTGCTTTGGCATGTGTTAGAAAATGCACGGATAGTGTATGGTTGTGCATATTGCTGCATTGCATCGTTAATGCTTCAGGCGGGATTTACGAGATTAATGACAGCGTTTTGGGAAATGCAGTGATGGCAGGCATTATGATTGCGATCACGCTATTTATTGTATATTTGAATGATAAGAAGAAGTTTTTTAGATAGTCGAGAAAAACGGAATTTTTTTTCAGAATTATTTATGATGAGAAGTTGGGATTAGAAAAATGTCTTTCTGTCTTTTCTTGACTACCTGAGGTTCAAAAGTTGAATTCCTGTCTTGTGGAACTTGAATATCAAGACTGCCAAAGCTTGAATTCACTCTTTTAGACTTGTAGCCATTCCGATAATCATCACTTTCGCTACGTTCAGATTTGTGATAGCCAAGATGGTCATCCATTTCTGCCTCCATCATCTCCTTATTGCTCTTTTCAACAGCAGTTGATGTACTCTGGCTTGCTTCCTGAACTGCAGTAACGCTTTGTCTTCCAGGTCTAAAGCTTTCTTCCTGTGCTTCTATTATACGGCTGTTGTACTCAGTTACATTTTCCGCCTCTGCTTCAACCGCTCTAGCCTTCTGCCTGTTTTGTGTGACACTCTGTGCAAATCTATTACTTTGGGCACTTAAAATAGACATTAAGGCCTATTGAATTTAAGATATCGCCTAGATAGTTATCCTCCTGGATAAAGCCTCCCTGACTTAAATCCAGGTATCTGGCTCTTAAGTAACTAAGCCCTGTGTTAGGGTCATATTCTTCTGAATTGTAACCATAGAAACTCTCATATGAGGTATTTCCTGCTACTATCTCACCATATGGGTCATAACTTAGACTTCTTG
>Ga0326512_10002794_pt1 | contig 12903 bp, 11 predicted proteins | sample 1_2617_0518_D_FD_203652 | JGI IMG/M metagenome (GOLD analysis project Ga0326512, IMG submission 203652) | Bovine rumen microbial communities from UC Davis, California, United States - 1_2617_0518 | ecosystem: Host-associated > Mammals > Digestive system > Stomach > Rumen | place: USA... | reverse complement strand
ACGGGTCGGCCGACTTCCACGAAGAGTCAAAACGGAAGCGCCGTATAGCCGCAGGCGGACTGCAGAGCATCTGGTGGCTCAGGAGTATGCTCAACCCGCTCAGACAGCCGATGGTCACCTTCCAGTATGTCAGTCACCGCGTGCTCAGATGGAGCATCACCCCATTAGCAATGATCGCACTGCTGCTGAGTAATATCGCACTCGCGGCCACAGGCGCCGGCCCCATCTATATCCTGGCGCTGGCCGTTCAGGCGCTCTTCTATGCAGGCGCACTGGCCGGCTATCTGCTCAACCGCATCGGGAAAAAACAAAAACTATTAAACACGCTCTACTACTTCGTGTTTATGAATATGAATGTATTCCGCGGTATGGCCTACCTAAACAGCCACAAAGCCAGCGGAATATGGGAAAAAGCACAAAGAAGTTGATTTTTTTACCAAAAATCTTTTCTATTCCAATTTTTTTGTTTACCTTTGTTGCCAAATAGGCTTATCCTAGACTTAGAGAAAAGGAAATATAGTCACTAAAGGCATGGAACAGAACGAAAAAGACATCCTGTTACAGAAGCTCGCCGACGTAAGCCGCAGGCTTAGGCTGGCAACAGAGCAATTGGACATCGCAAACAGGAAACTGAAGGAATACGAAGAGAAAGCCCTGAAGGCGGAGAAGGCGAGTAAGATGAAATCGCTCTTCCTGGCTAACATGAGCCATGAGATTCGTACACCTCTCAATGCAATCGAAGGCTTCTCACGCGTGCTCGTAGAGACCGACTCTGAAGAGGAGCGCATGAAGTACTTCCAGATTATCGAGAGCAACAACCAGCGGCTCGGGAGTCTGGTCAATGAGATTCTCGACCTCTCACGCGTGGAGTCGGGAGAAATTGTCATGAAGAAATCCATGACCAACCTCAACGAACTGTGCGAGAGTATTCAGCAGATATTCAAGTTCCGCTGCCCGGAAACCCTGAAACTGGAGTGGGACAAGCCCTTGATGACAGCTATGATGAAGACTGACGCCAACCGGCTGACGCAGGTGTTCTCCAATCTCATCAGTAATGCCCTGAAGCATACACCTAAAGGCAGCATCACCTACGGCTACAAACTCATCAACGAAGCGCAGGACATCCAATTCTTCGTTAAAGATACTGGGTCGGGCATCGCACCGGAATTCCTTGAGCATATCTTCGACACCTACGCCTCCAAAGACGCTGAGCAGCAGCAGGGCTACGGGTTAGGACTGGCACTCTGCAAAATCATCGTCGAGAAACTGGGCGGACAGATCAGCGTGGAGTCTGAACTGGGCAAAGGCAGCCTTTTTACTTTCACGCTCCCCTTCGAAGGCTCTGTGGGCGGTATCAATAATGCACAAACCACTACGGCCAACGTCAGGACTATACGCGTCAGCGAGCGTCCCACCAACAATATGAAGACCATACTCGTAGCCGAAGACGAGGACAGTAACTACGAACTCGTGAAGATCGTGCTGCAGAAACGCTACCGGCTGGTGCGTGCCCACAATGGTATCGAAGCGGTACAGCTGCATGAGGACGAGCATCCTGACCTGATCCTTATGGACATACGCATGCCGAGTATGAATGGACTCGATGCCACGCGCATCATCAAGGAGGTGTCGCACGACACACCCATCGTCGCACTGAGTGCATACGCTTTCGACGAGAATATCCGCGAGGCTAAAGCCGCCGGATGCGACGAATTCATGGCAAAGCCTTTCCGTGTGGAGAATCTCATCGAGATGGTGAGGAAATATGTAGATTAAACCCTAAAAAACACAACATAAGATATGGGCAAACTTGCTGTTCAGAAGTATTTCGCTTTCATGGTGCTCATCATCACCATATTGATGATGGCGTTCACTGTCGCAGGCCTCTATGGGGGCAGTGTCAACCCCGCCGGCAATACCGCACGGGCACTGCTAGTATATGCGCTGCCGCTGCTTATGGCAGGCAACGTTGTTCTCCTACTCTACTGGATCATCATGCGACGCTGGCACTGGATGCTCATACCGCTCATCACGCTGCTCTGCTGTATCCCTTACGCCGGCACATTGTACCAGCCCTTTGGCAGCGACGAGAGTGCCGACAAGCAGGAAGGACTGAAAATTGCCTCATACAACGTGGCGCTCTTCGGAAGGGAGACTTCTGGATTCATGGCACTCGACATCCTCTCTGAGATGAAGAAGCAGAAAGTGGATATCCTCTGCTTTCAGGAGTACTCCGACCACAGCGGCGACAAGAAGAACTCAGACAACTACAAGGAATACTTCCCCTATATGGTGATTGGGAAGTCGGATATGGTCATCTATAGCCGCTACCCCATCGTGCGGTCGAAAAACATCCCTTTCGAGCAGACCAACAATAGTGCCATGTGGGTGGAAGTGAAAGTGAAGAATCAGATAATACGCGTCTATAACGCACACATGGAGACAACAGGTATCAACAGCACCTTACACCGGGCCGCGAAGATGCAGCGCAACAACGGCGGTATTGAGGTGGAAGAGAACGCCGTGCTTCGCGCTATCTATGGCAACTATACCCTCGGCATGATGGCCAGAGCCGGACAAGCCAATATCCTGGCTATGGACATGAGGGAGTCGGAGGCGCCAATCATCGTCTGCGGTGACTTCAACGACGTGCCTTACTCCTACGTCTATAATACACTATTGGGCGACAAGGTGGACGGCTTCAAGGAGTGCGGCAACGGCCTTATGTACACCTATCGCGACAAAAAAGTGCGCATCGACTACATCTTTCACGATGCGAAGTTCAAGGGCATTACATACTATAAAAAAGAGCTTACTTACTCTGACCACTACCCTGTTTTCTCTAAGATATCACTGAACTGATCAGATTGGCACTGAGCTATCTGATTAGCACTGAGCTATCAGACTCACACTATCTTGAAGCGCACACGGAAGGAACGCTCATGCTCCTCCCAGTTGGTGCCAAGTAGCTCAAAACGGCCTATCTGGGCTGTCGAGCGTACATGCTTGCCGATACACGGACATACGTCGTAATCGCCTATACGAACCAGCCGGATGGTCTCTGAGGCATCAGCGGGAAGACGGTCTGCCGACACACCCTCCGGCAAAGTATCAAGAGTGACATAATCAAACGTCACCGGAAGGTCGGCCTCTATCAGTTCGTTCATACGGCGCGATATCTCGCGCTCTTCCTGGCGTGTGGGCTTGTGGTCAAGATGAAAACTCATTTTACTCTTCTTGCGCTCCACATGGGCGTTAAACGAACGCTCACAGCCGAAAATACGCATCATCGTCTGGTTGAGCAGATGCTCCGCCGTATGCGCCGGCGGGAATTCCTCTTTGTTGTGCTCGTTGAATTGATAGTCTTCTGCCATAATCGCTATAAATTTCTATTTTGTTATCGTTGATGACTTAAAAAGGTATTGACCGCGTTTCATCTTGCCCCAGTGGATGGCGTGCTGGGGACAGTGGTGATAACAGGACAGACAGTTTGTGCATCGGCCGTTGGCAAGCCATCGGGGAGGTGTACCCGCGATATCGTCCACAGGACAGACCTTTGCGCAAAGACCACAAGCGGCACAAGCGTCCTTATCCACCCAAAACTTGCTGTCAGTTATTAAGTGTTTGTTGTAATAGCCGCCTATCACATAGCTGTATGTCCAGGGGATGCTCCCTTTCACTAAGCGGCTGACACCCCGTTGCCGACGCCTGATAATATCTATCATATCAGGCAGTTGGCTGGCGGCAATTGCAATCTTCTGGCGGGCCTTCTCAGGGGAGTCGAGATGAAGGAAGGAAAAGCACACATTCGACTCCGGCATCACTAAGGCAAACACCGATGCGGCTTTCAAGCCACGCAGCGCCAGGCCGCGGTTGAGGATAGTCATCGCCTCACCCATATTGTCACCACATGTGGTCAATGCCCAGCAATAGGGATCTGCTTTGGCAGAAGTCTCAACCGACAGTTGCCGGATAAACTCACGGACAAGACGCGGCGGCTGCCACCCGTGAGTGGGAAAGCAGAATCCGATGCGCTCATCCTGCTGAAGCGTAAAATGATAGCGGCTCTGTCGCATCAGATCGGGGATGTAGAGCAGTTCTTCCCCCAGTGCTTCTGCTATCTGACTGGCGGCCCACCGCGTATTTCCTGTCCCTGTGAAATAGAATACCATTGTCGCTACCGTTCTTCGGGGTTATGTGTTGTACACCCGAGGCCCAAAGATGAGCGTCCCTACACGCACCATTGTCGAACCTGTGGCAACAGCTATCGGATAGTCGTCACTCATTCCCCACGAGCGCTCAGCAAAATCATCCGCATCGGCAAAATACTTCTGCTTCACCTCGTAAAAGAAATCGCAGGCGGTCTGCATCTCACGGCGTATCTGCTCCTGGTCTTCTACAAACGAAGCCATCATCATCAGACCGCAAATGCGCACATGATGCAGCTGACGCCACTCGCCGTCATCAAGCAGTTGGCGACAGGCATCGAGCGTCAGTCCATACTTGGTTGACTCTTCGGCTATATGCAGCTCCAGCAACACTTTTATTATCCGCCCGCACTTCTCCGCCTGACGGTCTATCTCACGCAGAAGCTTCAGGGAGTCAACAGCCTCAATCATGGAGACATAGGGCGCTATATATTTCACTTTGTTAGTCTGCAGATGCCCAATAAAATGCCACTCGATGTCCTTGGGCAGCACCTCATGCTTCTGGCGCAGCTCTTGCTCGTGACTCTCGCCGAAGATACGCTGGCCTTCGGCATAAGCCGCCTCAATATACTCACAAGGGTGATACTTTGAGATGGCCACCAGGCGCACGCCCTCAGGAAGGCTGCTTAACACCTGGTGCAGATGACGCTTCACATCGTAGTCCATTGCTTTTCCTTTCTGCCTCCTGTTACTGCTGCTCGTACTCCGGCTTATCGTCCTTCTCAGCCTTCTTGTATTCAAAGACATCCATCAGCTTAGTCTCGGCCACAGTTTCTACGACGTAGTCTATCATCGTACCCCCCATCACCTCGTCGATGTTCTTCACGGCACCGTTAAATGAACCGGCATTCACCAGATAGTTCACAGCACTTTTTTTCTCCTTGCCGCTTTTCTCGTCGATGTTGATAAACTGCAACTTAGCCTTATACCACTTGTCGGCCGTATCCTGGTCGGCAAAGAAGATTTCCTTGTAAGCGGCCTTTTTGATATCGATGACATCGAACTCCCCGCTGATATAAGAGGACATTTCCTCTATGATACGCTCCTCAGCCTCACTGAAACTAAGGGCATCTACAACATAACTTTCTGTTACTTTCTTCTGCATGCCGTCCTCGCCAGTCTTCTCGTAGCGGATCTTGCACTCAAACCATTCTGCTGTTCTTGATCTCATTCTTTTATTACTATTAATATTTAATTTGATTATTTCTCTTTTGCCTTAGGCTTCAGACCATAGTCGGTAGTCGCCATCGCAGCTTTCTTTGCCTCAGTCAACTGCTCGATAATCTCGCTCGCTATGCGCTGAGCCTTTGCATCACTCAAGGGCGAGTTCTTCGAGAGTTCCTGCTGCTTCAGCACGAGTTCCTTCATCACCTCCTCACTGCTGGCCATGAAGCTTTTCTCGTTGTTGTTCATGCGCTCATTGTTATAAATCTTCGACAGAATAACATCGGCTGCTTTGGTAAACTGCTTACGGAATATCTGCTCGGCCTTAGCCTCAAACTCGCGCATCTTGCGGGCATCTATCTTGCCTGAATCGTTGGTCAGATAGTCTCTCACTGCATTGGCGATAGCAGCTGAGTCGGCATCCGGGCCAAGCTCTACCCAAGGGTCGAATCCGTCATCATAAACGTCTTCGGTTGTCTCTTCCTCCACGGGCTGAACATACTCTTTTGGAGCAGAGTCGGGCATCATATCGAGCACCAAACTCAGCACAAACAGCGCCACCACTAAAGCTGCTGCTCCTGCCAGCAGTGAACGCCGCAGGCGACTGCGAAGCTTCAGTGCGGCATAGAACTCTCCGATTGTGGCATACCGGTCGGACGGATTCTCGGAAGTAGCCTTTGCGATGACAGACTTCTGCTCGTAAGGCACTCCCGATGAGCCGTAGAGCCATTCTGCGAACTTAGCCAGACCATAGACGTCACTACGCTCGTCGCCCATACCCTCCGACAGCACCTCAGGGGCCGTATAGTCCTCTACGCCATCGAAGATGGCCTCCTGGATCTTCAGCTGCAGAAAGGGGGAACCGTGCAACAACAGGCGTACACTGGCATCGCTCTTACGGGCAAGAACATTCGACGGGGCAAAACAGAGATGATAGATACCCTGCTCGTGCAACTCTTCCAGCAAAGCCACGAGATCGCCAATGGTGGTCTCGAAGAAACCCTTGCGGGCCACTACCGCCGGTGTGTCGTTGAGCAACTGTTCAAAGGTGATATAATTGCCCGGCTCAACAGCCAGAGCATACACATCGCCACCACAGTCGTTTGCCGTAAAGTGCAGCTGGTGCTTGTTTTTGATGACAGCAATGGCATCACACTCCAGACGGATACAGGCACCGATGGAGATGTTGTCAGAAATCTCGTCGTGAAACTCCACGAAATTGCTGTATTTGCGGTCTAACAGACGTTTGTAAAAATAGCCATAAGGCAATCGTATTCTGTTCGTCTTACGCGCATCTCTCGTCTCTAACAGTTCTTCGTAATTCATCGTTACTTTGAAATTATCGTGCAAAAGTACACAATTAAATTGAAAAAATGCACGAATTAATTTTTTTTTCGTACCTTTGCACCGTTTTTTAATATATAGCAAGATGCCAGAGATATCAATACGCGGTTTAGAGATGCCGGAGTCTCCTATCAGGAAACTCGCACCACTGGCTGCTGCCGCAAAGAAAAAAGGAATAAAGGTGTATCACCTAAACATCGGTCAGCCCGACCTGCCAACACCGCAAGTAGGACTTGACGCGCTGAAGACCATCGACCGTAGTATCCTCGAATATTCACCTTCACAGGGATATCTGAGTTACAGGGAGAAACTTGTTGATTACTATGCGAAATACGACATCAAGGTAGCTGCCGATGATATCATTATCACTTCGGGAGGCTCAGAGGCTGTGCTCTTCGCCTTCTTGTCGTGCCTCAACCCGGGCGATGAAATCATTGTCCCGGAGCCGGCCTATGCCAACTATATGGCTTTCGCTATTTCCGCTGGTGCCAAGATCCGAACGATTGCCACCACCATCGACGAGGGATTCTCGCTGCCTAAGGTAGAGAAATTTGAGGAACTCATCAATGAGCGCACAAGAGCCATCATGATCTGCAACCCCAACAATCCCACCGGCTATCTCTACACACGCAGGGAGATGAACCAGATACGCGACCTGGTGAAGAAATACGACCTCTACCTCTTCTCTGATGAGGTGTACCGCGAATACATCTACACGGGTTCTCCGTATATCAGTGCGTGTCATCTGGAGGGCATCGAGCAAAATGTCATCCTCATCGACTCTGTGTCGAAGCGCTATTCAGAGTGCGGCATCCGCATCGGGGCACTTATCACAAAGAACGCAGAAGTGAGAAAGGCTGTGATGAAGTTTTGCCAGGCGCGCCTCTCCCCGCCCCTGATAGGACAGATTGTGGCAGAGGCATCACTCAATACGCCCGAAGAATACTTGCGCGACGTGTATGATGAGTATGTCGAGCGCCGCAAGTGTCTCATCGACGGCCTCAACCGAATATCGGGTGTCTATTCACCCATCCCGATGGGGGCATTCTATACTGTCGCCAAATTGCCGGTCGATGACGCGGAAAAGTTCTGCCGATGGTGTCTTGCCGAATTCAACTATGAAGGCGAAACGGTAATGATGGCTCCTGCAGCCGGATTCTACACCACACCGGGAGCTGGCATCAATCAGGTGCGCATCGCCTACGTGCTGAAGAAAAAAGACCTGGAGCGCGCACTCTTTGTACTGCGCAAGGCACTGGAGGCCTATCCGGGCAGAGTGGACGAAGAATGAACCTGCCGTTTTTCATAGCCAAGAGGATTTACAGTTCCCAGGGCGACAAGCGTAAAGTGAGTCGCCCTGCCATCCGTATCGCGACCCTCGGCGTGGGTGTCGGGCTCGCTGTCATGATTGTCACCGTCAGTGTCGTGCTCGGATTCCAGCATACCATACGCGATAAGGTGGTCGGATTCGGAAGCCATATACAGGTGCAGAACAACATGACCTACCACCCTACAGACGGCTATGCAGTCACTGTGGGCGATAGCCTCATCAGCGTGCTCAACAGCATCAAGGGTGTCAAGCATACGCAGCGTTTTGCCTACACACAAGGCATCCTCAAGACTGACGACGATTTCCTCGGCGTGCTTTTCAAAGGCGTCGGACCTGAATATGACATGCACTTCATAGAGCAGCACTTGGTAGAGGGGGAAATTCCGCTGTTCAGTGATACAGCAAGCACCAACAAACTGCTCATCTCTAAGATGATTGCCGACAAATTGAATCTCAAGGTTGGTGACAAAATCTACGCTTATTATATTAACAATAATGTACGCGCGAGAAGATATGCCGTTACAGGCATCTATCAGACCAATTTGACACGATTCGACGAGTCTTTGTGCTTCATCGATATCTATACCGCATGCCGGCTCAACGGCTGGGAAAATAATCAGGTAAGCGGTGCCGAACTGCTGGTCAACAACTTTGATGAACTCAGCCTGACAGAGGCCGATGTCATCGAAAAAGTCAACCGTACCAGCGACGGCAATGGACAGGTTCTCTCCTCGCAGACTATTTACGAGGCCTATCCGCAGGTGTTCACTTGGCTTCAACTGCTCGACATCAATGTCTGGATTATCTTAGCGCTCATGGTCTGCGTGGCCGGCTTCACCATGATTAGCGGACTGCTCATTATTATTCTAGAACGCACACAGATGATAGGCATCCTCAAGGCATTGGGCGCACGCAACACCACCATCCGCCACACGTTCCTGTGGTTTGCCGCCTTCATCATCGGCCAGGGACTACTCTTGGGAAACATCCTCGGACTGGGCATCATACTGCTGCAGAAATCCACGGGCATCGTTACACTCGACCCGCAAACCTATTACGTGAGCGAGGCACCGATGGAACTCAACTTACCGCTCATACTGCTGCTCAACATCGCCACAATGCTCATCAGCATCTTCGTGCTGATTGCGCCGAGCTACCTCATCTCGCATATTCATCCCGCAAAATCTATGCGATATGAGTAGTTTTATGTCCTATATTTCCACTATTTTATAAAATATCGCTTTTCACCACAAATTATTGCACATTTTTTTTGGAAATGTGCAGAAAAACATTTATCTTTGCACAAAATTTCAAAATTTGTGCAATTTTAGATGAGAACTTTCAGTAGTTTCAACGCATATATACAAAGGGCGATTACCGACAATTGGGAGCAGGATGCGCTGACCGATTATCAGGGAATAACCCTTCAGTATCATGATGTGGCCCGAAAAATCGAAAAGCTCCATATCCTTTTTGAGAACTGTAACGTGAAGCAGGGCGACAAGATTGCTATCTGCGGGCGCAACTCCGCCCATTGGGCAGTGGCATTCTTAGCTACACTTACTTATGGGGCTGTGGCCGTTCCTGTGCTCCATGAGTTCAACGGCGAGCAGATACACAATATTGTGAACCATTCGGAGTCCAAGTTGCTGTTCATTGGCGATTTTGCCGTCAAGACTATCGACCCGGAGCAGATGCCGGCCCTTGAAGGCATCATCAATATCCCCGACTTCTCTATCATGATTTCACGGTCGGAGCAGCTCACATACGCCCGCGAGCATCTCAACCTGATGTTCGGAAGCAAGTTCCCGATGGCCTTCAGAAAGGAACATGTAAGTTACCACCAAGACCAGGCCGATGAACTGGCGCTCATCAATTATACCAGCGGCACCACAGGGTTTTCAAAGGGAGTCATGCTTCCTTACCGCGCACTGTGGGGTAACATCGAGTTCATTATCGACCGTCTGGGCAAGAAGGTCAAGACCGGCGACAATCTGTTGAGCATTCTGCCTATGGCCCACATGTATGGGATGGCCGTAGAGTTTCTCTTCGGATTCTGTCACGGATGCCACCTCTTCTTCCTCACACGACTGCCGTCGCCGGCTATCATCGCACAGGCCTTCACCGATGTACGCCCTACCCTCATCGTTACCGTTCCCCTCATCATTGAGAAGATCATCCGTAAGAAGGTGTTCCCGAAAGTGCAGGACAATCGCGTACGACTGCTGCTGGCTATGCCTGTGGTGAGCAAGAAAGTGAAGGAGCGCATCTGCAGGGAGGTTTATCAGGCGTTTGGCGGTAAGCTCTACCAGATCATTGTGGGTGGCGCTGCTCTCTCAAAAGAGGTGGAGGACTTCCTCCTCAGCATCAATTTCCCTGTCACTGTTGGATATGGTACTACCGAATGCGCGCCTCTTATCTCCTACTGCGACTATAAGGAGTTCGTGGCCGGCTGCTGCGGAAAACCGGTTGACAGGATGGAGGTGAAAATACTCTCCAGCGACCCGGCCAATATTCCGGGAGAAATCGTGACCAAAGGATGCAACGTGATGCTGGGATACTATAAAAACGAAGAGGCCACCCGGCAGGCCATCGACGAACAGGGTTACTATCATACGGGCGATCTGGGTACACTCTCGCCAGAACAGCACCTCTTTATCCGGGGGCGCATCAAGAACATGCTCCTCGGCGCCAACGGTCAGAACATCTATCCTGAGGAGATTGAGGACAAGCTCAACTCCCTGCCTATGGTTTCAGAGAGCGTCATCGTGCAGAGAGGTGACAAACTGGTGGCACTCGTTCATCCCGACAAGGACGAGGTGGTCAACTTCACCAGTGAGGAACTGGCAAGCATCATGGAGCAAAATAAGTTACAACTCAACGCACAGCTGCCAGCATACAGCCGCCTGACTGCCATTGAACTTCACGACGAGGAGTTTGCCAAGACACCGAAAAAGAGTATCAAGCGCTACTTATACAACTAAGACTATAAAACTATGATGTATAATAAAGAAATACCAAACTTCAATGCCCTCATACAGAAGAGCATTATCGATAATTGGGACCGCGATGCACTGACCGACTTCAAAGGACAGACGCTACAGTTCCACGATGTGGCCAGGAAGATTGAGAAACTGCATATCCTGTTTGAGAACAGCGGCATTACGAAGGGTGATAAGATTGCACTCTGCGGGCGCAACTCAAGTCAGTGGGCTGTGGCATTCCTCGCCACGCTGACTTATGGCGCAGTGGCAGTGCCCATCCTGCATGAGTTCAATGCAGAGCAGATCCACAACATCGTCAATCACTCCGAAGCACGCCTGCTGTTTGTGGGCGACCATGTGGCCACAATCATCGACCCGCAGCAGATGCCACAACTGGAGGGTATCATCAACAATCCCGACTACTCGCTCATGGTGAGCCGTACCGACAAGCTCACTTATGCCCGCGAGCACCTCAATGAGCTTTACGGCAAGAAGTTCCCCAAATATTTCCGCAAGGAGCACGTCAGCTACTATCACGAGGAAAATCCGGAGGAACTGGCACTCATCAATTACACCAGCGGCACTACGGGATTCTCAAAAGGCGTCATGGTTCCCTACCGGGCTATCTGGTCGAACTACGACTTTGCCGAGCATGTGCTGGGCAAGACCATCAAGACGGGCGACAAAGTCATCTCCATGCTGCCTATGGCACACATGTATGGAATGGCTTTCGAGTTTATCTTCGAGTTCATACACGGATGTCACGTCTATTATCTTAGTCGGGTGCCTTCACCGGCCATCATTGCGCAGGCGCTACAAGAGGTCAAGCCTGTCATCGTCATCGCTGTGCCGCTCATTATCGAGAAAATTATCCGTAAGAAGGTGTTCCCAAAAGTGCAGAACAACCGCATGCGACTGCTCCTGCAGATGCCTGTCATCTCCAAGAAAGTACGCGAGATGATTTGTCAGGAAGTGCTCAAGGCCTTCGGAGGAAATCTCTACGAGATTATCATCGGAGGTGCGGCACTCAACCAGGAGGTGGAGCAGTTCCTCAAGCGCATTGACTTCCCTTACACTGTAGGATACGGTGCTACGGAGTGCGCACCTATCATCGGTTACGAGGACTGGCACTACTTCGAGCCGAGCTCCTGTGGCAAGGCCGCCTACCACATGGAGGTGAAAATCGACTCGCCTGATCCGGAGAACGTGCCCGGTGAGATACTGGCACGCGGACTGAATGTCATGCTCGGCTACTATAAGAATCCGGAGGCAACGGCACAGACCATCGACAAGGACGGATGGTATCACACAGGCGACTTAGGTACTATGGACGCTCTAGGTAATATCTTTATCAACGGACGGTCGAAGAATATGCTCCTCGGGCCTAACGGACAAAACATCTACCCAGAGGAGATCGAAGACAAACTCAACTCTATGTCGATGGTTGTCGAGAGCATCGTCGTGCAGAGAGACACCAAACTCGTCGCTATCGTCTATCCTGACTACGATGAAGCGAAAAACATGAAGTTCTCCGATGATGACATTGTGTCGATTATGGAACAGAACCGCAACGGGCTCAACCAGATGATACCAGCCTACGAGAAAATCGCAGAGATTGAGATCCGTAAGGAGGAGTTTGAGAAGACACCCAAACGCTCTATCAAGAGATACCTCTACAACTAACTGCTAACTACCAATTTAAAAGACTTTGCTTGTTCCGGCCATCAGGCCGACAACAAGCAAAGTTTCTTTTTAAATACGGTCATTCATATTCATAATAATACCAGTAAGTGCCCCGGTAGAGTTCTTCTACCTTGCCCTTGCGCTCAGTGCTGTCAGTATATTGCTTCTCCAGGTCCTTCAGATTCTTCCA